>Ga0209974_10000026_pt1 | contig 34250 bp, 29 predicted proteins | sample InoplaM3SPM_FD_187592 | JGI IMG/M metagenome (GOLD analysis project Ga0209974, IMG submission 187592) | Arabidopsis thaliana rhizosphere microbial communities from the Joint Genome Institute, USA, that affect carbon cycling - Inoculated... | ecosystem: Host-associated > Plants > Roots >...
GGTCGAGGCGCTCCGGCGTCGGTATGCCGGAAGCGCGCAGACGCTCGACGGCGGCAGCGTCGAGGCCCGAGAGCTCGGAAAGCACCGGTCGAACCGACTGCACGTTGCGGTCGAGCGTCGCAACGGCCGCAACCACGGTGAAGGCGACGGCGATCCCGGCGACGGCGAATCGCATCCGGCCTCGAAGGCCCGAAACGAACGAGAAGTACGCGAAACCCGAAAGAGCGAGCGGCGGGAATCCCCCGAAGCCCGCGAAAGGCATCTCGAGCACTTTCCACTGCTCGAACCCGGGAACGGTGTAGATCCACTTGGTGCGCGCCCAGAAGTTCAGAAGCTCCCATACGGCCCCCGCCGCGAGCCCGCCGGCGAGAAGGCGCAGCAGCCGTGCGGGGCGTCCCTGCTCCAGGTCGCGAAGAAGCGACGGCGCGCCCGAGCGGTAATTGACCACCTCGAAGATCGCGAAAGGCGCTCCCCAGACCATCCAGAACGTCCACCGCGGGAAGAGGAGCGGCAGGACGGCGCACGCAACGCCCGTCCCGACGCACGCCGCGAGGAGCCGCGGCGTGACGCGGAACGGCCGCCACCGTTTCTCGCGGAAGACGCCGAAAGCATCGAGGACTTCGGCGTGGAAAAAACATGCCGGCAGCACGGTCGCGAACGCGAGCGTGCTCATGAGGAACGATCCCCAGAGCGTGCGCAGCCCGAAGACGTAGTACCAGTTGGCGAGCCGGAGGTTGAACGCCTCGAAGAGGAACCAGAACGGCAGCGACCAGAGCATCATCGCCGCGAGCTCCCGCCGCCGCGCGCTCACCCAGGACCGGCCGCGCCGGAGGTGGATCACGGCGTCGAGCACGAGGAGGTACCCGTACCAGGCCGGCAGGTACCAGACCGTATTCCAGGCCTCCAGGTCCGCGAGGAGCGCCCAGAGGCCGAGACCGAAGAGGACGATTCCCGCCGCGCCCCACACGGGAAACTTCGCGCGGCCCCGGGGTTCGGCGCGTTCGACGGCGGCCGGCACGGCGAAGCTCACCGTAGGTTGCTCTTCGGAAAGCCGACCCGGTCGGGCTCGGCGTTCATTCGCTGGAGCATTTTCCGGATCAGCTCGGTTTTCGTCCTCCCGGCTTTCTTCGGATCGACGATGTACCGGACGATCGCCTCGAGCCACGTATTGTCGCTCACGCGGAAGAGGATGACCGGTCGCTCCTGAACCTGGAGAGCGTCGACCGGGGTCTCGGCGAGGAGCTCCCGGTAGACCTTCACGCGCTCCATCATCGTCTCGCCGAGCTCTTTCTCGGCAACCTCGCTCATCGTCTTCGCCACGTACTCCAGATCGCTGTCGTACGCGATCTGAAACTTGATCTCGTTCCAGATATAGGGGAAGAGGGGCCAGGAGTAGTTGTAAACGGCCGTCGTGAGCACCGTGGAGTTGGGAAACTTGATGATGCGCCCGCTCGGGTGGTCCGAAGAGAGGTATTGCCCACCGAACTCCCAGAGAGTCGTATCGAGGTACGAGACGTCGATGACGTCGCCCGCTGCCTCCCCGATCCGGATGCGGTCGCCGACCCGGTACGGTTTCCGGATCAGGATGTAGACCCAGCCGATGAAGCTCGTGAGCGGCGCCTGAAGCGCGAACCCGAGTATGAGAGAGATCAACCCGAGCGAGACGACCGCGGTGTACCAGTTGACGAACACCGCCGTCACCACGATGAGCACGATCGCCAGGCCGACGACGAGGTGGAGGATCCGCCGCAGGTTGTAGCGCGAGACCGTATTCTCGAGCCGCGGCACGAAGTAGCTTTCGGCGAGCCTCTCGGCGAGGAGTACCAGGAAGATGAAGACGGCGCCGAGGCTCACCCGCCGCAGGACGTCGGCCGTCCGCGCGGGCAGCGACACCACTCCCGTCGAGATCAGGATCCAGGACGCGAGGAAGACGGCCGAGAGGACGCCCCAGGTGCCGGCCCAGACCCGGTGGCTCGTCCGGGTCGGGACCTTGTGAGCCTCCGGCGGCGGCGTGGCCTGCTCGAGCGCCTCCTTGACGTCGCCCTGCGTTTTGAGCTGCTCGGCCTTCGCCTTTTCCTCGGTCGGCGCCACGTCGGACCGAAGTCTAAGGTGCGCGGTCGCTCCGGGCTACTTTCGGCTCGGGATCTTCGACTCCGTTATTGCGGCGGCCCCGACGGCGGCTGCGGGTCCGGCACGCGATTCTTGATCGGCGGGATCGACTTCAGGTAAGCAAAGATCGCCTTCAGCTCCTCGTCGCGCATCTTTCCGTACCACGGCCACGGCATCGGCGGGAGGATCGTTCGCGAAGTCCCCATGTGCTTGCCCGTGCGCATGGCCCGGAGGAACATGTCCTCCGTCCAGATCCCGATCCCGGTGTTCTGGTCGGGCGTCAGATTGGTGGTGTAGCTCACGCCCCAGGGCCCGGCCCACGCGGTGTTCGTGACCGCGCCGACCATGCCCCACGGCTCCTTCAATGCCGGCGGCGGCGGCATCTTGAGACCTTCCGGATGGCCGGAGAGCATCCGGGTCATGTCGGGCTCCGGGCCGTTCTTCCCCATCTTGTAGGGGGTGTGGCAATCGTTGCAGCCCATGACCGTCACGAGATATCTCCCGCCGCCGACGAGGTCCGACGACGGAGCGGGGGGCGGAGTGCTCGCGGGCTCGACGGCTGCCGATCCACCCGGGTAAGCCTCGGTTCCGTAGGCCGCGGGAGCCTCCTGCTGGCGACACGCGGCGAGGACGGCGACGAAAACCGCCGCCACTGCGAAGGCGAAAAGTCGAATTCGAAGCATGGATCGTTTCTCCTTCAGCACTTGATGTTTGGTCGCGATCGGACGCCGATCATACGCGGACGACTCCCGAGACACTAGAATCCGCGACCGGCATGGCGATCGTTCGACCCTTCGCGGCCCTGCGACCCGTCCCCGAGCAGGCGAGTGAGGTCGCCGCCGTTCCGTACGACGTCGTCACGACGGCGGAAGCGCGCGCTCTCGCGTCGGGCAAACCCCGGAGCTTTCTGCACGTATCGCGCGCGGAGATCGATCTCCCGGAGGGAACCGATCCGTATTCGAAGGACGTCTACCGGCGCGCGGCGCAGAACCTGGCGCGCCTCGGCGAAGACGGCGTCCTGATCCGCGAAGACGAGCCGGCTCTCTACGTCTATCGGCTGGCGACCGACGGGCACGTCCAGACCGGCGTCGCCGGAGCATTCTCGATCGACGAGTACGACACCGAGATCGTCCGGAAGCACGAGCGGACGCGGAGGGACAAGGAAGACGACCGGACGCGGCACATCGTGGCGCTGCGGGCGCAGACCGGTCCGGTGTTCCTCACCTATCGAGACCGCTCCGGGATCGACGAGCTCGTCGCGCGCGCCGTGTCCGGGAAGCCTCTCTACGACTTCACGGCGGACGACGGAGTGAGACACACCATCTGGCGCCTCGGAGCCGACGACTCGGCGCGGCTCGCCGCCGAGTTCGAGAGCGTCCCCCTCCTCTACATCGCCGACGGCCATCACCGGGCGGCGAGCGCCAGTCGCGCGCGGGAGGAGTTCCGGGACCAGTCCGACCGGGCGGGCGGCGCCGCGCAGTACGACTACTTCCTCGGCGTCGCTTTTCCGGCGGGCCAGGTCCGGATCCTTCCGTACAACCGCCTCGTCGCGGACCTCGGGGGCCGGTCCCCGGGCGATTTCCTCTTCTTCCTCAAGCAGCGGATACCGGTCTCCGAGGGTGCGCCCGCGACCCCGGCCCGGCGCGGAGACGTGAGCATGTACCTGGCCGGGCGCTGGTACGGTCTCTCGCTCGCCGCCGGAGATCCCTCCCGGAAGGCGCTCGACGTGACTCTCCTTCAGGACGCGATCCTGGAGCCGCTTTTCGGCGTCCGGGACGTGCGGATCGACAAGAGGATCGAGTTCGTCGGAGGAAGCCGGGGAACCGAGGCGCTCGAGCGTGCGGTGAACGAAGGCCGCGCGGCCGTCGGATTCTCGCTCCACCCCGTGGACGTCGAGGACCTCATCAGGATCGCGGACGCGAACGAGATCATGCCGCCCAAGTCGACGTGGTTCGAGCCGAAGCTCCGGGACGGCCTGCTGATTCACGAGATATGACCGCGACAGCGGTCATCCCGAGCGAAGCGAGGGATCTCTCCCACCTCCCTGGCGAATAGAATCCCGGCACACGATGAAGGTCCTCGTCGCCGACAAGTTCGAAAAGAGCGGCCTGGATGGGCTGGCGAAGGCCGGCTGCGAAGTCCTCTACGACCCGGACCTCAAGGACGACGCGCTCGTCGAGGCGATCCGCGCGAGCGGAGCCGTGGCCCTCGTCGTCCGCTCGACGAAGGTCACGCGCCCGATGCTCGAGGCCGGACGTCTTTCGCTCGTCGTGCGGGCGGGCGCCGGCTACAACACGATCGACGTGGAGACCGCCTCGGAGCGCGGGATCTCGGTCGCCAACTGTCCGGGCAAGAACGCCATCGCGGTCGCGGAGCTCGCCTTCGGTCTCATCCTCGCGCTCGACCGCCGCATCCCGGAGAACACGGCGGACCTGAAGCGCGGCGTCTGGAACAAGAAGGAGTACAGCAAGGCGCGGGGACTCTACGGGCGCACGCTCGGGCTGATCGGACTCGGCGGCATCGGCTGCGAGATGTGTCCGCGAGCCCGCGCCTTCGGGATGCGGGTCGTCGGGTGGAGCCGGAGCCTGACCGACGTCAAGGCGCGCAACCTCGGGGTGGAGGCGCTCGACTCGATCTTCCAGGTCGCCGCGGCCTCCGACGTCGTCAGCGTCCACGTGGCCCTGAAGCCCGAGACGACGAAGCTCGTCGGCGAGGACTTCTTCGCCGCGATGAAGCCGGGCTCCTTCTTCGTCAACACATCCCGCGCCGAGGTGGTCGATCAGGCCGCGCTCGAACGGGCCGTCCGCGAGAAGGGCATCCGTGCCGGCCTCGACGTGTTCGCGGGAGAGCCGTCGGGAGGCGGCGGCTCGGTCGACGACCCCATCTTTCAGCTTCCGGGCGTCGTCGGCACCCACCACATCGGCGCGTCCACGGAGCAGGCGCAGGAAGCGATCGCGGCGGAGACGGTCCGCATCGTCCGCGAGTTCAAGGAGACGGGGCGGCCGCCGAACGTCGTCAACCTCGCGAAGAAGTCGCCCGCGACGCACCTGCTCGTGATCCGGCACTACGACCGGGTGGGCGTGCTCGCGGAGGTGTTCGACCGGATCAAGGCAGCCGGAATCAACGTCCAGGAAACCGAGAACGTCGTTTTCGACGGCGCGAAAGCCGCCGTCGCGAGAATCCACCTGAACCAGGCGCCCTCGGACGGTGTGGTCGCCGACATCCAGGCCGCGACGCCGGACATCCTCGAGGTCACGCTGCTCCCGATCTGACGGCAAGGAGGACGACCATGGCAACCGTCGCGGAAGAGAAAGCCCGGGCGACCGACCGCATCTTCAACTTCGGGGCGGGACCCGCGGTGCTGCCGGAGCCCGTGCTCGAGGAGGCACGGCGTGACCTCCTCGCGCTGCCCGGGGCGGGGATGTCGATCCTCGAGATCAGCCACCGCTCGAAGACGTTCGAAGAAATCCTGGGCGCCGCGGACGCGGACACCCGGCGGCTCGCCTCGATCCCGTCGAACTATCGCGTGCTCTTCCTCCAGGGCGGCGCGTCGCTCCAGTTCTCGATGGTTCCGATGAACTTCCTCGATTCCGAACGGGGCGCCGACTACATCGTCACAGGCTCGTGGTCGAAGAAAGCGGTGAAGGAAGCGCAGAAGGTGGGGACGGTGTCGATCGCCGCCTCGACCGAGGAGGAAGGCTTCTCGAGGATCCCGGAGCAGTCCGAGCTGCGACTCGACCCCGAGGCGTCGTACGTGCACTTCACGACGAACAACACCATCTTCGGGACCGAGTGGCACCGCGAGCCGGAGGTCGGGATGGTGCCGCTCGTGGCGGACGCGTCGTCGGACATCTTCAGCCGCCCGCTCGACGTCACGAAGTACGCGCTCATCTATGCCGGCGCGCAGAAGAACCTGGGCCCGGCCGGCGTGACGCTCGTCATCCTGCGGGACGACCTGCTCGAACGGGTCCCGAAAGGGCTCCCGACGATGCTCGACTACAACGTGCACGCGCAGAACAACTCGCTCTACAACACACCGCCCGTGTTCGCGATCTACCTCGTCCGGCTCGTCGCGAAGTGGATGCTCGCGGAGGGTGGGCTCGAAGCGATCGGACGCCGCAACGCGGAGAAGGCGAAAGTCCTCTACGACACGCTCGATTCCTCCGGGGGCTTCTATCGCCCCCACGCGAAGCCGGGCAGCCGGTCGAACATGAACGTCACGTTCCGACTCCCGTCGGAGGACCTCGAGAAGCAGTTTCTCGGCGAGGCCGGGAAGCTCGGCATGTCGGGCTTGAAGGGACACCGTTCGGTCGGCGGCATCCGCGCGTCGATCTATAACGCTTTTCCGCCGGCGGGCGTCGAGGCGCTCTCCCGGTTCCTGAAGGACTTCGCGGCGAAGAACGGGTAGCGGGACGATCCGGCACGCCACGCCACCCCGCCCGCGGGCTCGTCCCGAGGCCTCGAGCCGTGGGAGAATCGGCGCGAACGGAACGTCTCGATTGCGGCGGATCACGACGCCGCGGATCCGGGCGAAGCCGGATCGGGGAGGCCGCATGACTCTTCCCGGGCACGCATTTTTCGGGGGCCGGATCGTTCCCTATTCCGAGGCGCGCGTCGGAGTTCTCACCCACGGCCTGAACTACGGCACGGGGGTCTTCAGCGGGATGCGAGGCTACTGGAACGACGAGGAGCAGGAAGTCTTCGTCTTCCGTCCTGCGGATCACTACCGGCGGTTTCTCGAGAGCGCGAAGATGCTCGGAATGGAGCTTCCCTGGAGCGCACGGGAGCTCGCGGAAACCGCGACCGAGCTCGTGCGGACCGAAGGCTATCGTGAGGATTGCTACCTTCGGTCGCTCGCCTTCTACGGCGACGAGACCGTCGGCGTCCGGCTCCACGACCTGACCCCGCAGGTCTCGATCGTGGCGATCCCGTACGGGCGCTACATCGAGAAGGAGGAGGGCGCGCACGCGACCATCTCCTCCTGGAGACGCGTGGACGACAACGCCATCCCGGCGCGCGGAAAGATCGTCGGCGCGTACGTCAACTCCGCGCTCGCGAAGTCGGAGGCCATGCGGGCCGGCTTCGACGACGCGATCGTGCTCACCAACGACGGTCACGTCTCGGAAGGCTCGGCCGCGAACTTCATGCTCGTTCGCAACGGCGTCGTCATCACCCCGCCGATCACGGACAACATCCTCGAGGGCATCACCCGCCGGACCGTCATGGAGCTCCTCGACCAGGAAATGGGTGTGAAGGTCGTCGAGCGGTCCGTGGACCGGAGCGAGATCTACGTCGCGGACGAGGCTCTGTTCGTGGGAACCGGCGTCCAGATCGTGGCGATCACCCGAGTCGACCACCGTCCCGTCGGAACCGGACGGATCGGTCCCGTCGCCTCCGCGCTGCGGGAACTGTACTTCCGCGTCGTGCGCGGGCAGCACCCCTCGTACCGGCACTGGTGCGCCGGCGTCTATGGATCCGCCGCCGAGTCCGAGAAGGCTGCTCCGAAGAGGAGGGTCGACTCCAGCCGCCTCGCGATCTGAGCGGATCGTGAAAATCGAGACCCTCGCGGTCCACGCCGGGGGGGAGCGCGACCCGGTCTCCCACTCGGTTGCGCCGCCACTCCATCTCTCGACGAACTACGAGCTCGGCGCCGGGTCGGAGATGCTCGGCGGCTACATCTACGTCCGGTACAGCAACCCGACGCAGGAACGCCTCGAGTCGGCCCTCGCACTCCTCGAAGGGGGCGAGACCGCGGCGGTCTTCGGGTCGGGAGTCGCGGCCGGGGCGGCCGTCCTGCAGGCGCTGCCCGCCGGCTCCCACGTCATATTCCCGGACGACGTGTACTACCAGTTCTACATGATGGCGAGCGAGTACCTGCCGCGGTGGGGCATGGAGTCGACGATCGTGGACATGTCCGACCTCGAGCGGGTGCGCGCGGCCGTCCGGCCGAACACGCGGCTCATCTGGGCCGAAACCCCGTCGAACCCGCTGCTGAAGATCGTGGACCTCGCCGGAGTCGCGGCGGTCGCGCGCGAGGCGGGGGCGTCGGCGCTCGTCGACAACACCTTCGCGACCCCGGTTCTCCAGCGACCGCTCGAGCTCGACTTCGACGTCGTCCTCCACTCCACCACGAAGTACATGGGCGGTCACGGCGACGTACAGGGGGGCGCGCTCGTCTTCGCGCGCCGGGGTCCGCTCTTCGAGGCGGTCCGCCGCATCCGCGACGTCCAGGGCTCGGTCGCGTCGCCTTTCAACTCGTGGCTCGTGCTGCGGGGCTTGAGGTCGCTGCCCTGCCGGATGGACCGACACACGTCGAACGCCGGGGCCGTGGCGACTTATCTCGCGAGCCACCCCGCCGTCGAGGCGGTCCACTACCCCGGTCTTTCCTCCCATCCCGGGCACGAGGTCGCGAAGCGTCAGATGAAAGGGTTCGGGGGGATGCTGTCTTTCCGTCTGAAAGCCGGAGCGGACGCCGCGATCGCCGTGACGACCCGCACGAAGCTCTTCGTGAACGCGACGAGCCTCGGAGGACCCGAGAGCCTGATCGAGCACCGTTCCTCGAGCGAGGGGCCGCATTCGACGACCCCGAAAAATCTCCTCCGTCTCTCCGTCGGGCTCGAGAACGCCGAAGACCTCATCGAGGACCTGGGGCAGGCGCTGGCTTAGAACTCGATCCGCCGCCCGCCGTCAGCGTGGCAGCGGGATGTAGCCGACGGGCGCCCGGAGGGAACGTCCGAACTCCGCCGCGATCGCCGCTTCGCGCGTGAGCCCGGGGACGAGGAAGCCGAACGCCGGGCTCGATAGATGAGACACGGAGACCGAATCTCCCCGGAGGAACTTCGCCGTGATCTTCCGGCCCTTGGGGAGGTTGAAACCGAGCAGGCAATGCGCTCCCCCGTCGACGAGCACGTGCCGCCCGTTCGGGAATCCCGCGAGGACCTCGCGGGCATTCGACGTCGGAGTGTGCGCGTCGAGCGTGCCGCTCACGAAGAGCACCGGGACTTTCGACGAGATGGGAGCTCGGAATTCGGGGCCCAGGTCGGGGACGTGCCAGGCGTCGCAGACATCCGGAATGGGAAAGTCGGCAGCGTCGCCGAGCAGCGTGGCCGAGGCCTGGGCTTTCACCTTCGCCCGCCGCTCGCCGGAGGCTCCGGACGCGCAGCGCATGGTGAAGTCCACCGCCGGCGGGGCCGCGCTACGCCGGCCGGTCAGGGAGCTGGTAGCGAGCTCGCTGAAGTCGCCGCGGAGCATGGCGAGATAAATGCCGGGCAGGCGCGCGATCTGCTCGCGCGACGCGAGCAGGTTGCGTGTGTAGCACTGCAGGTCGAACTTCCCGACAGTGACTGTCCGCCGGTTTCCCGTCCGGGCGTCGACCGCCTCGACCCGGACGGGATCATGCTCGAGTTTCGCGAGGACCGTCTGGACCGCTCCGAGGAAACTCGGCATGCGAGCCACCAGGAGCGGGGTGCGTTTCACCATCTGATCGATCTGTCCGAGCACCTCCTGGTAGTCGCCCGGCAGCCTCTCCATGTGGTCGGGGCCCTGGACGCCGAACAGGACGGCGCGTTCGATCGAGCTCTCGAAGAGACGGATCGTCGCCAGCGCGAGATGGGTTCCGTAGCTCCCCGCGAGAAGGCTCACGCGCGGCACGCCCAGGGCGCGGCGCAGGTCCTCGACGTCGCGGGCGCTCTCGTTCGTGTTGTACGACCCGAGGTCGATGCCGCGGGAGCGCCAGTGCTCGCGGCACTGACCCGCCTTCTCCCGGAAGGCGGCGAGCACCATTCCCTGCTCCATCGGACGGTCGAGCGGCAGATCGAACTCTCCGGGGCACTCGAGGCGCGGCTCGGAGCGTCCCATTCCCCGCTGGTCCAGCGCGATCACGTCGGAGAACTCGGCGATCGTCTGGAAGAGCGGAAGAATCGGTCCTTCCGAGTCCTGGCTTCCCGACCCGCCGGGCCCTCCCGCGAGCCACACGACCGGCGTGCCGGGCCGGGAGGCCCTCGCCTTGAACCGGACGAAGGCGAGCTCGATCGTCGGACCATCGGGTCGGGAGCGGTTCTCGAGCACGGTCAGGCGCCCGAGCTCCGCGGAGACCGACGGCGAGCCGTCCCGCGGCGTCAGCCGGATCGTTTCGAAGCGCAGCCGTCCGGGTGGGACTTTCGCGGCGGTGGGAGGCGTCGAGTCCTCGGCGAGAAGGACAGCGGCGGTCAACGCGAACGAGGCAGAGAGCACTGTGTGGCGCATCGCGAACCTCTACGGGAGAAACGCGCCGCGACGCGCGAGGTTTTGCTTCCACGGATGAATCGTGTCGGCAGGGGGACGGCGTGACGGCGCGGGAGGACGCCGACGGCGCGCGCCCCGCTGCCCTCGAAACGGACCGGCGTCAACGATCCGACCTGTGGGCGTCAACTCCCACTAGCCTAAACCCCCTCGAGACGGGGCCGTAAACACACCGATAAGAAGCCGGGTCCCACGGAGCCTCCGTGCGGCGCCCGGGCTGTCAGGAGGACACATGAGACGAATTGTCCGAACGACGACGACCCCCCTGTTCGCGCTCGCCTTCCTCGCTGCCGGAACCGCGGTCGGGCAGGCTCCGTTGACCCTGCCGCAGCCGAGCCCCAAGGCGACGGTCTCCCAGACCGTCGGCCTGACCGACATCGCCCTCACGTACCACCGCCCCGCGGTCAACAAGCGAACGGTCTGGGGAGACCTCGTGCCGTGGGATCAGGTCTGGCGCGCCGGCGCCAACGAAAACACGACGATTGCGTTCTCGTCGCCGGTCACCGTCAACGGAAAGCCGCTCGCGGCCGGCACGTACGGCCTCCACATGATCCCGAAGAAGGACGGGGACTGGACGATCGCATTCTCGAACGTGAGCTGGGCGTGGGGCAGCTTCACCTACGACGAGAAGGAGGACGCTCTCCGCGTCCCGGCGAAGCCGCAGCCGGCGGATTTCCAGGAGAGGCTGTCGTACACCTTCGACGAGCCGACGGACGGGTCGGTGGACGTTTCCCTGCGCTGGGAGAAGGTCCGGGTGCCCTTCCGGGTCGAGGTGGACACCCCCTCGGTCGTCATGGCCAGCATCCGGAAGGAGCTCCGGGACCTCCCGCGTTTTTCCTGGCAGGGGTGGAACCAGGCCGCGGCGTACGCGCAGCGGAGCAAGACGAACGTCGACGAGGCCATCACCTGGGCGGACCGCTCCATCGGGATGCAGGAGAACTTCAACAACCTTCGGACCAAGGCCGGGCTGCTCGAGCTCAAGGGCGATGCGAAGACGGCGTCGGCGCTGCGCGACCGATCCATGAAGATCGCGACGGAGGCCGACATCAACAACTACGGATACCAGCTGCTCGGCGCCGGCAAGACCGACGAGGCGATCGAGATGTTCCGCAAGAACGTCAAGGATCACCCGCAGAGCTGGAACGTCTACGACAGCCTGGGCGAAGGGTACGACCGGAAGGGGGACAAGAAGCTCGCGATCGAGAACTACCGCCGCGCGCTGAACATGACCCAGGACCCGGACCAGAAGAAGAGGATCGACGGGATCCTGAAGCGCCTCGGCGCCTGACGATCCGGTCGCTTACGGCGGCGCGGCGTTTCGCGGCGGCGCGATCCCGAGTGCGCGCGCGACCCGCGCCGCGATCTGCCAGGACCCGATCTTCTCGACCCGCTCCCGCGGGATGCCCGGCCCGGCCGCGAAGAACGTCGCGTCCACCTGCGGGTGGACGTTGCGGTAGCCGTGCCCTCCGTAGCTGTGCGGCGGGCGGACCGGATCTCCATCCGCGGTCCACGTGAACTGGAAGCCGGGCAGGGCGAGCACGACGAGGTCTCCCGATTCGGGGGCATTCAGGCCGAGGTCGCCGGCGGCCTCGCGCCGGACGATGCGATCGAACGGGCTCTTTCCGCCGACTCGGAAGTCGCGGAGAACGCGCTCCGCGCGATCCAGGGTCGACGGCTGGGCATTCCGGTTCCGGTGGATGTGTGCGATGCCGCTCGACGTCACCGCGATCACCGGCGAAGATGGCGCGGGTTCGTTCTTCGCGTCCACGTTGAGGAGCCCCGCCTCGCGAAGAATCGAGTTGACCGCGATCTCCGCGAAGATCGGCGTCATGCCGTGGTCCGAGGTCACGAAGAGAGTGTCCGAGGGACCGAGCGCCTTCTCGATCGCGTCGAGCGAGCGATCGGCGAGCGCATAGCTCTTCTCCACGAACCCGAGAAAACGCGCCGCCCGCTCCGGCGTGTAGCGCGACTGCCCCGGATCGACGAGAAGGAACTCGTGCGAGGTCTCGTCGACCTCGGGTTGATAGAGGAGGAGCAGGTCCCAGTCGCTCCGGGAGATCGCGAGCAGATCGGCGCGCGTGAGGAATTCGACGAGCCGCTCGGTCTGTTCGAGAAACACCTCGGGCCGCGCGCTGTTCTCCCCGAAAGCGTCGGTGTCGGGCATGCCGGGCCAGAAGCCGATCTCCTCGTCGAGCCGGCGAACCCATTCCCGTGGAACGCCCGTCGTGCGCGAGAGCGGGCCGAGGTAGATCTCGGCGACGCCGAGGTCCGGCGCGAGCGAGAGCAGCTTGCACCACGCGCCGGTGCGCCCGTCGCTGCTCGGCACCTCGACCGGGAACCAGTCTCCGACGCGCACCTCGCGGCGCCCCCCCGTCTCCGGGAGCACGAGGAGACGGTCGTAATTGACTCGTCCGTCGTCGGTCGTGTCGGCGACCTGGAGAACGACGAGGTGAGTGGTCTCTCCGAACGCCACCGTCGTCTGCGCGACCAGCGAAAAGCTCTGGAACTTCGCGCCGCCGGGTGTGGCGGGCTTCCACGCCGACCGCGGAAGCGTCCATAGCCGGCCCGGCGCGAGCGGGTCGCCGGGCCACGTCATCATCCAGTCGGCGGTGCGCCCCGGGCCGTTGCCGTCCGCGCCCGGATAGAGCATCACGCCGACGCGCCTGCCCTGGCGGCGCGCTGCCTGCCACAGTGTCTCCGCGCGGATCGGCGCGAAGAAGCCGGAGATGGTCGTTCCGAAGGGCTTCGTCGGATCGAGCATCGTGTTCGCCACGATCCCCGTCACATCGGGCAAGCCTCCCGTCACGTGGGTGATGTGGGAGACCGCGGTCAGCGAAGGCGTCGGTGGGACGGAGCGAACGGCGTGAAAACCGCGCGCGGCGAGGCGGCGGAAGGCGCCGGCCGGAAGCTTCGCCGGATCGTCGAGCATCGCTTCGAGGCGCTCGCCGGCGACCCCGTCGAACGAGACGAGGACCGCGCGTCCCCCTGCCGGAGGCGGCGGCGCGGCAGCCCGAGGAGACGGAGCCGGGGCGCATTGGAGGAGGGCCGCGAAAGAGAGGAGAGCGAGAGCGCGGAGGAGAAAACGGCGCGCGATGTCGATCACGAGTTGCCGGAATCGTAGCATCGGGAAATCTCCGGTTCGCAGCGTGAGGAGTCTCCCGAAGGGAGGAGCCTCACGCTGCGGGAGCGGGAGTGAGCGAGGGACCAGGCGAGCGGTCGAGCCCGCATCCGGGCGAGCCGCTCGCCGGTGCTTCAGCAGGTCCCGAGCGAGCGAGAGCGACGGTCCGGCATAAGGTTTGCGGCAATCCCGCCGGAATGAGGAAGCCGAAGCTCAAGGTCTGGCGCGACGTCATTTTCACGACTCTCAAGAACTGGTTCGCGCACGACTCGATGTCGGAGAGCGCGGCCCTCGCGTACTACACGGTTTTCTCTCTCGCTCCGGTGCTTCTCGTCGTGGTGGCGATCGCCGGAGCGGTCTTCGGACACGACGCCGTGCGGGGGCGCATCGTCCACCAGTTCGGAGGCTTGATGGGCGAAGAGCAGGCGAAGATGGTGCAGACCATCCTGCAGAAGACGGAGCAGGAGAAGTCGAACGGTCTTGCGGCGGCCGTCGGGATCGTGACCCTCATCTTCGGCGCGACGGCGGTCTTCGCGCAGCTCCAGGCGTCGTTGAACCGCATCTGGGGCGTGACGCCGAAGCCCGGGCGCTTCTTCAAGGACTTCATCCGAAAGCGGCTGCTCTCGTTCGCGATCGTCGTGGCCATCGGCTTCCTGCTTCTCGTTTCGCTCGTCGTGTCGGCGGGGGTGGAGGCGCTCCAGAACTACGTCGCCGATCGAATGGCCGGCGACGCCCTCTGGCTGCAGTGGGCGAACGCGCTCTTCTCGTTCCTCATCTTCTCCGCGCTCTTCGCCTTGATCTTCCAGTTCCTTCCGGACGCGAGGATTCCGTGGCGCGACGTGTGGCTCGGCGCCGTCGCGACGGCGGCTCTCTTCGTGGTCGGGAAGTGGGCCATCGGGCTTTACCTGGGCCGCACGGCCGCGACGTCTGCGTTCGGCGCCGCGGCTTCGGTCATCGTCCTGCTGCTGTGGGTGTATTACGCCTCATTCATCGTGCTCCTCGGCGCGGAGTTCACCCATGCGTACGCCCGCCGGCACGAGAAGCACGTCACGCCACCGGAAGCGGGGGCAGAACGCCAGCCCCGCTCCCGGAAAGCCTGATCGGCCCGGAACCTTCTTCCGATTCTCGCGTTAGGACCTGCAGGAGGGCGGCACGCCTGCGCCGCCGCCCGGAGGGAGGATCCATGAGAACAGCCGTATTCCGGCGGCTTCCGATCGCCGCCCTGAGCCTGCTCCTGCCGGCGCTCTACCTCGCCGCGGAGTCCCGGATGGAAAAGACGCTGCGTCTCGAGCCGGGCGGCCGTTTCTTTCTCGACACCGACATGGGAAGCGTCACGATCACGGGCACGAACACGCCCGGGGCGAAGGTCGTCATCACGTCGCGCCGGCGGGATCTCGAGGAGCTGCTCCGGTTCAACTTCCGCGAGGACGCGGGCTCCGTGTCGATCACGGCCCGCCGCAAGCACGGCCGGATCTTCGGCTGGGTGGGCCGCGGCGACTCCGTTCACTGGGAGATCCAGGTGCCGGCCGCGACCGAGCTCGACGTCGACACGTCCGGAGGCGCGATCCGGGTCGCCGAGCTCCGGTCCGACGCGAACCTGGAGACGTCCGGTGGGCGGATCTCGGTCCGCGACATGGTCGGCGACCTCGACGGGCACACGTCCGGCGGGGGGATCGAGCTCGAGCGGATTCGAGGACGGATGCGGGTCGAAACCTCCGGCGGCGGGATCGAGGGAACCGAGCTCGACGGGCCGATCGACGCGGACACGAGCGGCGGCTCCGTGAAGCTCGACCGGGTCACGGGAGACATCCGAGCGCACAGCTCCGGCGGCGGAATCCACATCCACGACGCGGGCGGCCGCGTGGAGGCGGACACGTCCGGCGGCGGGATCGAGGCGTCCTTCGCGCGCGGCAATGCGCACGGCGGGACGCTCTCGACTTCCGGCGGCGGCATTCGGGTCGCGGTCGATCCAACCGTGGGGCTCCGGATCGACGCCTCCGGAAACTCGGTTCACGCCGACGTCCCGATCACCGTGCACGGCTCGGTGTCGCGCGGCAAGCTGCAGGGCACCCTCGGAGCCGGCGGAGCGCTCCTGCGCCTGCACACGAGCGGCGGAGGCGTGAGGATTCAGGGTCTCTGAGCCCGGAGGTTGGACTGCTGCGGGTGCAGGCCCGCAGGACCTGTCCCCGCGACTCTGCAGTGGGCGCTTAGAATCCGCCCGTGGACTCGGTCGCGATCGTCGGAGCCGGGCCGACCGGCATCGCCTGCGCGATCGAGCTCGGCAAGCGCGGAATCGGCGCGGTCTGCTACGACCGCGGTCACATCCTCCACTCGGTCTACCGCTTTCCGGAAGAAATGCGCTGGTACTCGACGCGCGACCTGCTCGACATCGCGGGCGTTCCCTTCACGGTCCCCGAGGCGCACCCCTCCCGGCTGGAGACGCTCGCCTATTACCGCGGCGTCGCCGAAAGGTTCGGGGTGCGGGTCGTGGCGCGGACCGAGGTCGTCGCGATCTCTCCCCACCCGGGGGGCGGGCTCGAGGTTTCGACGCGCGCCTCCGGCGAGCCTGGCCGGTTCACCGCGCCCGCCGCGATCCTCGCGCCCGGCTTCTTCGACAACCCGAGGCGGCTCGGCGTGCCGGGCGAGGACCTGCCGCAGGTCCACCGCCGGTTCGTCTCCGGATATCCGTTCCACGATCGCGACGTCGTGGTCATCGGGGGAAAGAACTCGGCTTCGGAGGCGGCGCTGGACCTCTACCGGCACGGAGCGCGCGTGACGCTCCTCGTGCGGAGCGCGGCGATCTCCGACCGCGTGAAGTACTGGATCAAGCCGGACCTCGAGAACCGGATCCGCGCTGGCGCCATCCAGGCGATCTTCAACGCGCGGATCGTCGAGATCACGCCCGACGCCGTCCGGGTCGACAGCCCGGAGGGGCCGCGGACCGTCCCGTCGCAGGCGGTGTTTCCGCTGATCGGTTACGAGCCGGACTTCGCGTTGTTCGAGCGATGCGGCATCCGGGTCGAAGGGCCGGAGAAGGTCCCCGCCCACGACCCGGACACGCTCGAATCGAACGTGCCCAACCTCTATCTCGCGGGGGCGATCCTGGGAGGGACCGAGATCGGCCGGATCTTCATCGAAAACAGCCGCCACCACGCCGTCTGGATCGCGGCGGCAATCGAGAAGCGCTCGAAATACGTCCCGGCCTGAACACGTGGGCCGGGCGCGGTGCAACCTTTCGGGGGGCTCCCGTGTTCTACCCCTCGAGAGGGCGAAATGAGCACCACCTGCGTGACGGAGGGCCCAGCGGCCGGTATCGAGGGGTCGCGGCTGCGGCTGGTCGACGGCCGGACGCGGCCCGGAGACCGGGGAGGCGGTGCGATGTCGGAGACGGAGTTACTGGTCAACGGACTGGCCGGGGACGTGGACGGCACGTTCGAGCGGCTCGTGCGGGTTTTCCAGGACCGGCTCTACTCGTTCGCGCACCGACTCTGCGGCAGCCGGGAGGACGCGGAGGAAGTCGCCCAGGACGCGTTCGTCCGGGCGTACCGCGCTTTGAAGTCGTACCCGCCGGAGCGGATCCGGGCTCTCGCCCTTCAGGCGTGGCTCTACCGGATCACGCTGAACGTTGCGCGCAACCGCCGGAGAAGGAAGCGCATCCCGCAGGTGTCGATCGAGAACGGCGGCGCGGCGGGTGAGGCGGCTCAGAGGGCCTGGGATTCGCCGGACGATCCGGACTCGCGTCCCGACTCCCGTCTCGAGCGGGGGCAGCAACGCGCCAACCTCGCTTCTCTCGTTGCGACGCTTCCGGGGCGATACCGGTCGGCGATCATCCTCCGCTACGTCGAGGGCCTGACCCTCGACGAGGTCGCGGACGTGCTGAAGCAGCCGGTCGGCACGACGAAGTCGAACGTCCACCGCGCGGTGAACATGCTGCGGGAGGCGATCACGAATTCCCGGCGAACCGGGGACAGACCACGGTTTTCACCGACACCTTCGAGAAGGCAACAGGGTCCTGAAAACCGTGGTCTGTCCCCAAATTCGCAGAGGTGACGGCATGAAGACTCGAACGAAGGGGGCCCCCGTGAACCAGACGCTCACGATCGTGCGTGGACTGAAGAGTCTCCGCCGGGAGCGCGCTCCAAAGTCGCTCCTGCCGGCCGTGCTGCGGCGCGTGGGGCTCGCCGACTCCTACTGGCGGCTCGAGACGTCGATCGGGCCGGTTTTCATCGCCCACAGCCGGGCCGGTATCTCGACGGTGACGCGGGCGCGCTCCTCGGCGGAGTTCGAGAAGAGCTTCGAGAAGCGGTTCGGCCGGCCGATCGCGCCGGAGGCCGGCCCGCCGCCGCCGAAGGTGCGCGCGCTGGCGCAGGGAAGGCTGCGCGGATCCGACGCCGGGCTTCAGTTCGACCTGCGCGGCCTGTCGGAGTTCGAGCGGGCAGTCCTCCTGAAGGCGCTCGAGATCCCGCCCGGAGAGGTCCGCCCGTACAGCTGGATCGCGCGCGAGATCGGGCATCCCGAAGCGGTGCGGGCGACCGGGTCGGCGCTCGCGAAGAACCCGGTTCCGCTCCTGATCCCGTGCCACCGGGTCGTGCGGAGCGACGGCCACATCGGAAACTACTCGCTCGGAGGACCCCGGAACAAGCGCACGCTGCTCGAGTCGGAGGGCGCTCAGCCCGGGACGCTCGAGAGGCTGGCGGCCGAAGGGGTCCGGTACTTCGGAAACGAGAAGGAGCGCTACTTCTGCTTCCCGACGTGCGGCGGGATCTCGTCGCTCCTGAAGGACAACCGGGTGCGCTTCGGATCGCAGCAGGAGGCGCTCGCGGCCGGCTATCGGCCCTGCGAAGCGTGCCGGCCGGCGGCGGTGGCGGCGTAGGCGAACGACTGTCTCAGTCGGCGCCGGCGCACAGTAGTCTAGGCGGGCGTTTCCGAAAGGAGCACCGCCATGCGTCTCTCGCTCGCGCTCGCTCTCTTCTTCTTGGCCGAGTTCGTGACCGGCGCGACACACTTCATCAAGTGGAATCACGCAAATGGGCGTGGCGACGAAAGGAACGTCGCGGCAATCGATCTCGAATCGGGGAAGGTCGTGTGGGAGAAAAAGCTCAAGAAGGAAGTGAATTTCGTCCTGCCCTCGGAACCCGGCGTTCTCGTCGGATCGGACGACGGTTTCCTGTATTTTTTGAATGGCGTCGACGGCACGACCATCTGGAGCGCGAAGCTCGGGCTCGAAGTGAACGAGTTTCACAAAGACACCGGCGACGCTTTTCTGGTCTCTCACGACAAACAGGTCTACTGGCTCGTTCAGCGGGACGGAAACGTGCGAGCGAGCTGGAAATAGCATGGCCCGCTACTCGATTGAGGAGTACGTCCGCTGGGAGGACATCGACGCGGCGGGCATCATCAACTACCAGGCGTATCTGCGCTTCTTCGCCCTCGCGGAGGCGGAGCTCCTCCGTTCCGCGGGGCTGACCTACCGGTTCCTGTTCGAATCGCTCGGCATCTGGCTTCCGCGAGTCCGGGTGGAGTGCAACTTCCACCTCCCGGTGAAGCTGGACGAGCTCCTCGTCGTCGAGGCCTTTTTCAGCCGGATCGGGCGCACGTCGGTCAACCTCGACTTCGAGGTCGAGCGCCGGGAAAACCCGGAGGTCCTCGTCGCGACCGGCCGCTACGTCCTCGTCTGCGTGCGCCAGAAAGACTTCCAGCCCGTCCCGGTCCCGGCGGAAATCCGTAACCGGATCGCGACCTACCTCGAAGAACGCTGACGTTCCCGCTGTGGCCGATTTCTTGCTCGGGCACGCGCGCGAAAGGAACTCACCATGGCCTCGAAAAAGATGCAGAAGCTCTTCGACCTCGTCGAAGGAATCGAAACGGCGATGTTCACGACCCGCCGGCGGGACGGACATCTCGTCTCCCGCCCCATGGCGACGCAGGTCCGATCGCCCGGCGCCGACTTCTGGTTCGTGACGTACCAGGGAGCCGCCAAGCTCGCCGAGATCGAACGGGACCCGCACGTCAACCTCTCGTATTACCGCGACCGGACGCGGGAGTGGGTCTCCGTATCGGGGATCGCGGAAGCGAGCCGGAATCGTAAGAAGATCCGGGAGCTCTACCGGCCCGACTGGCGCGCCTGGTTCGGCGACGAAGGCGGGAAGAAGGACGGCGGGCCCGACGACCCACGTATGGTCCTCATCAAGGTTCGGGCGAAGGAGGCCCTGTTCCTGAACGTCGACAAACCGCAGCCCGTCGTTCTCTTCGAGCTTCTCAAGGGGATGGTGACGGGCAAGCGACCCCGGATGGGAAAGACGCGTCGGGCGCGAGCGGCCGATTTTGGCGCCCGGAAGGGTCGGAAGACGCGCGGGAAGCGGTCGTCCAGGGCGTGAAGAAGAACCGCTCAACTTCGCCTTCGGCGGGCGCAGGTTCGTTGAAACTCCGGTGGAGAGACGTGGGAGCGACCCTTCTTCGCCGCATCATGGGGGCAGCACTCTTCTTCTCCGTCGTCGTTCCGGCTGCGGCGCAAAGACCGGACATGCGGGTCACTCTTCTCGGCACCGGTTGCCCGCCTCCCGTCATGAGCCGCTTCGGGCCGAGCATCCTGGTCGAGGCCGGAGAGCAGAAGTTCCTCTTCGATGCAGGGCGCGGCGCTCTGCAACGCCTGATGCAGTCGAACGTGCGATGGCAGGACGTGAAGGGAGTTTTCTTCACCCATCTGCACTCCGACCACGTGGTCGGCTTTCCAGATCTGTGGCTCACAGGGTGGCTGGTCGTGCCCGGGCGCAGCCTGCCTCTCAGCGTGTGGGGCCCCCGCGGGACTCGCGAGATGATGGCGCACCTCGAAAAGGCTTACGAGTCCGACATTCGGATCCGCCTCGACGACGAGCGGGTCGTGCCGGGCGGGGCCGTGCTCCACGTGGAGAACATTCGCCAGGGAATCGTGTCCGATCGCGGCAGAGTCAAGGTGACGGCGTTCGAGGTGGATCATGCGCCGGTCAAGCCGGCCTTCGGATACCGCGTGGATTATGCGGGGCGCTCCGTCGTACTCTCCGGCGACACGCGTTTCTCCGATAACCTCATCCGGTACGCCCGGGGCGTGGACGTCCTGGTCCACGAGGTGGTCGCGCCGGAAGCCCTGCAGCTGTCGGGTGTCCCTCCGGATCGCGCGAGGGCCATCGTTGCTCATCACACGACCCCCGAGCAGGCGGGGGAAGTGTTTTCGCGGACGAAACCCCGGCTGGCAGTGTATTCACACATCGTTCCACCGACCGCCTCCGAGCAGAGCCTGCTTCCACCCACGCGCCGAACGTACGCAGGGCCTCTGGAACTCGGCGAGGATCTGATGGTGATCGAAATCGGGGAGAAGATCGAGGTACGGAGGCCTGCCCGCCCGTCGTCTTAGACGGTCGGGTTAGACGGTCGGGCGTCGGGCCGCGGCCCGTGTCCGGCCGAACCGCATCGCCGCTCCGCCGGACTACGGCGTGAAGAAATACCGCGTCAGGTGGAAGAAGACCGGCGCGGCGAAGCAGAGCGAGTCGATCCGGTCGAGCATCCCTCCGTGTCCGGCGATGAGAACGCCGTAGTCCTTGACGCCGCGGTCGCGCTTGATGGCCGACATGACGAGTCCGCCCGCGAAACCCGCGAGCGTGATCGCCACGGACATCCCGAACGCGACGCCCGGGCGGAACGGCGTCGCCCACCAGATCGCCGCTCCGACGAGCGACGCGGCGAGCGCGCCGCCCAGGAATCCCTCCCAGGTCTTGTTGGGAGAGATCACCGGGGCGACGGGGCGCTTCCCGAAGAGCTTTCCGAACACGTACTGAAGAACGTCGGAGATCTGGACGACGAGCACGAGGAACACGAGCAGCCGGGCGTTCGTGCGGAAGCCCGGGATTTCGAGGATCAGCAGGGCGGGCGCATGGCTGACGCAGTAGACGCACACCATCAGGCCCCAGTGGACGGTCGCGGTGCGCTCCAGGAAACGGTCGGTCCGACCCGCGATCACGTTCGACACGGCCACGAGCACGAACGCGTAGACCGGGATCATGATGGCGAACAGGCCGTACCACCGGATCGCGATCAGGTAGTACTGCAGCGGCAGCACGACGAAAAAGGACCACAGGAGCGTCCGGTGATCCTCGCGCCGGGTCGGAGCGAGCGTGACGAACTCGCGCAGCGCGAGCAGCGACATCAGTGCGAAGAGAACGATCGACCCGATTCCGCCGGTCCAGACGGCGATCGCGAAGACGACCACCATGACCCACCACGCCCGGATGCGCGCGTTCAGGTTCGCGACGGTCGCCCGCGCCGGTTCGGTCCGCGCGCGCCGGGCGAGGACGAGGCCCACGGCCGTCGCCACCACCAGCAGGACGAGCACTCCGGCGACGAGCCGGGACAGCGCGGGATCCGAGAAGCCGGTCACAGCTCGCCGAGCTCCCGGACCGCGGCACGCGCCCGCTCGAGAAACGCGGGCTTCGTCTCCCCCTCCTCGAGCCGCATCGGACGTCCGAAGACGACGCGGGAGAGCATCGGCACGGGCAGGAGCTCTCCCTTGGGAAGTATCCGGTTCATGTTGTCGAGGTATACCGGCACGAGCTCGAGGCCCGGCTTCTCACGACAGAGATGGTACAGGCCGCTCTTGAACGGCGCGATCTGTTGGCCCGAGCCGCGCGTGCCCTCCGGGAAAACGATGATGGAGTCTCGCTCTCCCATGTCGATGGCGAGGCGGTCGATCGTGCGGCGCGCGGCCGCGATCGACAGCGTCGACTCGCCGTCCTCGGTATGCCGGGAGCGATCGATCAGGATCGCATGAAAAACCTTCTGCGCGAGGTAGCGCCGCAGGGCGCTTTTCTCCCAGTAGTCCCGACCCGCGACCGGACGGACGAGCGGCCGCACGTTTTCGGGGAGCGCCGACCAGAGAACGACGAAGTCGAGGTGGCTCGTGTGGTTCGCGAAATAAACGCGCTGGGCCTCGTCCGGCGGCTCGTCGAGGTAGAAGACCGACGCCCCGCTCACGAGGCGCGCCGCCGACGCGAGGATCGACGCGATCACCGGTGGCGCAGCTCCCGCGCGATCCGCGCCGTTCGCAGCACGACGGTCGCCGCGGCGCCCGCGACGACGACGGCCAGGGCGATCCAGAGGGTCCAGGGAGGCCGCCCGAGGAAGCTCTCGATCGCCCCGCCGACGCACCCGACGCTGACCGCGAACATCCGGTGCTGTTTGGCCATCGGGCCCGAGAAGCTCTGTATCAGTCCGACCGAGCCACCCAGGACCCGCACGTAGGCCGTGAGCAGTGCCAGGAGAGCGGCGAGCCACCCGAGCAGGAGGCCGCCCGGCACCGTCCGGACGGCGAGGCCGGCTCCGACCAGGATGAGCGGGTCGGCAATGCGATCGGGCAGGTCGTTCCAGATCTCGCCGGAGGGAGTCGCGAGGCCCCCCTCCACCGCGAGAAGCCCGTCGATCATGTTGCAGAGGAGGCGCAACTGGATGCCGGCGACCGCCGCGAGGAGGAGCGGCCCGCAGGTGTCGCCGGTCTCCTCGACCGAGAGGGCCAGACAGGCGCCGGCCGCGGCGGCGAAGACGATGCTCGCCGCGGAAACGGCGTTGGGGCGGACGCCGGCCGAGGCGAGCCGCCGGGCGAGGATGTGCGACCAGGCGCGCGACCGGGTCTTCAGGGGGCGTCGGGCGGGGGCGCTCAGTCGTCCATCCTGGAAGTGCCGGATAGATTGCCACAGGCTTCCGGAATCCCGGGGAATAGGCGGACGTTTTCTCATGGCGAGGTCTCTCCCGCCAGGGCTTGCGGCGGGCCTTGGACCGAACCCGAGGGCTTCGGCGCACCGTAATTAGAACGCAGCGAAACCGGGGACAGACCCCGGTTTTCTTGAAAGGAAGCTATGCCTGAGTCTCACAACCTGCCGGTCGTTCCGATGCGGAACTCGGTCCTGTTTCCAGGCGTCGGCCTCCCGATCAACGCCGGCCGTCCCGGGACCCTCCGCGCGATCGAAGCGGCAGTCAACGGTTCGGACAACCGGATTTTCGCCGTCGCGCAGCGGCAGGACGGCGAGGACGTGGCTCCCGAGAACCTGTACACGATCGGAACGATTGCCACGATCGGCTCTCTGCAGCGGGGCCTCGGCGGAGTCCGTCTCCTGCTCGAGGGTCAGTCGCGCGCGATCGCGCTCCGTTACGCGCCCAAGAAAGGCTACCTGGAGGCGACCATCCAGGAAGCGCGCGAGATGCTTCCCCTCGACGCGCGCGATCCGGCCTTCATGGCGCTCCACCGCGAGGCCCGGGAACGGGCCGCGGAGCTCGGACGCAAGCTCGGCCTCCCCGAGGAGACGGTCAACCAGGTCCTCGCGGAAGTCGCCGACCCCGGCAAGCTCGCGGACCTCGTCGCCGGCTACATCGACATCCCTCCGGCGGAGCGCCAGGCGCTACTCGAGACGCTGGCCGTCGAAGACCGGCTCCGCCGTGTGCTGGTTCACGTCCAGCGGCAGATCGACGTCCTCTCCGCGCAGGAGGACATCCAGGAGAAGGTCAAGGAGGAGCTGGGCGGCCGGCAGCGCGAGATGTACCTGCGCGAGCAGATGAAGGCGATCCAGAAGGAGCTCGGCGAGGGCGAAGGCGCCGACGACGAGTCTCTGAAGGAGCTCCGCACGAAGCTCGACGCGCTCGACCTGCCGGAAGACGCCCGCAAGGAAGTCGACCGCGAGTGGGCGCGCCTGACGCGCATCGGCCGGGAGTCCATGGAGTCGCAGGTCATCCGCACGTACCTCGAGACGATCGCCGAGCTTCCCTGGAACACGCGGAGCGAAGAGCACCTCGACGTCGGTGAAGCGGCGCGGATCCTGGACGAGGACCACTACGGTCTGAAGGACGTGAAGGACCGGATCCTGGAGTTCCTCGCGGTCCGTCAGCTCACCCAGGCGACGGAGAAGGAGCGCGAGACCGAGGCCGCGGCCGAGACGGCGCCCACGCCCGAGCCGGGCGCGCCGAAGGATGCTCTGCGCAAGTCGGCGAGGGCGCGCGGGCGGATCCTCCTCTTCGCCGGACCGCCGGGAGTCGGCAAGACCTCGATCGCGAAGTCGATCGCCCGCGCGATGGGGCGCAAGTACGTCCGCATCTCGCTCGGCGGGGCGCGCGACGAGGCCGACATCCGGGGGCACCGCCGCACGTACATCGGTGCGATGCCGGGCCGGATCATCCAGGGGATGAAGCAGGCCGGCACGAAGAACCCGGTCTTCCTGCTCGACGAGGTCGACAAGCTCGGGGTCTCCTTCCAGGGCGACCCGGCTTCGGCGCTCCTGGAGGTCCTGGACCCGGCGCAGAACGACTCGTTCACGGATCACTACCTGGCGGTCCCGTTCGACCTGTCGGAGGTCCTGTTCATCGCGACGGCCAACTTCATCCAGAACATCCCGGGACCGCTCATCGACCGGATGGAGACCGTCAACTTCGCCGGCTATACCGAGGAGGAGAAGCTCCAGATCGCCAAGAGCTATCTCGTTCCGCGGCAGCTCGAGGAGAACGGCCTGCGGGTCGAGCAGCTCACGATCGAGGACAGCGCCCTTCTCGAGATCGTCGCGAGCTACACGCGGGAGTCGGGCGTCCGCCAGCTCGAGCGGGAGCTCGGAAAGCTGGCGCGCAAGGTCGCGCGCCGCGTGGCCGCGGGCGAGGTGCAGAGCCTCGCCGTGAGTCAGGAGGAGATCCGCAGCCTGCTCGGCCGGCCGCGCGTCCACCCCGAGAAGATGGCGCGCGAGGACCAGATCGGCCTCGCCACCGGGATGTACTACACCCCGGCGGGCGGCGACATCATGTTCGTCGAGGCGTCGCTCATGCGCGGCAAGGGAGAGCTGATCCTGACCGGGCAGCTCGGAGACGTCATGAAGGAGTCCGCGCGCGCGGCGTGGTCGTTCGCGCGGTCCCATGCCGGATGGCTCGGCATCGAGGAGGACGAGTTCGTCCGCGACGTGCACGTGCACGTGCCGGCGGGCGCGATCCCGAAGGAGGGGCCGTCGGCGGGCGTCGCGATCGCGTCGGCGCTCGTGTCCGCCCTCTCCAAGCGCCCCGTGAGGAACGACGTCTCGATGACGGGCGAGATCACGCTCTCCGGACGCGTCCTGCCGATCGGCGGGCTGAAGGAGAAGATCCTCGGCGCGATTCGCGCGGGCATCACGACGGTCGTGATCCCGAAGGCGAACGAGCCGGACCTGGACGACCTGACCGAGGAGGTGCGGTCCAAGCTCGAGGTGCACCCGGTGGAGACGCTCGGCGAAGCGCTCGCCGTCACGCTGCGGGACACGTCGCTCGAGGAGGGGCGGCTGCTCTTCGGCACGAACCGCGACCAACCGGGCACTCGACCGCAGTAAGCGAAAAGGGGACAGATTTATTTTCTGGCCGCCGAGACGGCCGGTTAAGTAGATCTGTCCCCTTTTCTTCCCTGAGCCAGGTCCCGAGCAAGTGAGCGCGACCGGAGTGTGATACAGTGCATTTGTTCTCGGCTCGGTCGCCCTTCGCCAGCTCACCTCTCTGACGAAATTCGAACGAAAGCAACTCGAGAATGCGGAGCGTCGCGCCGGTGGCGCGTCCGGCCCTGTTTACCCGGCGAACCGGAAAAGCTCCGGTAACAAAGGATGGCTTCATGAAACTTTACGTCGGAAATCTTGCTTACAACGTCTCTGAGGATCAGTTGCGCGATCTGTTCGCGCGGTTCGGCACGCCGGATTCGGCGCGGGTCATCACCGACCGCGACTCCGGCCAGTCGAAGGGATTCGGTTTCGTCGAGTTCAGCGACGACCAGGCGGCCAAGCAGGCCATGACGCTGAACGGAACGGAGTTCGGAGGACGCCGGCTCACCGTCAACGAAGCACGACCCAAGAACGAAGGCTTCGGCGGCGGCGGCGGCGGCCGGGCCCGCTACTAACGCTCGATCCGCGAGGAAAAGAGGGCGCTATGGGGAGTCTCTGGAAGGTGCAGGTACGGGATACGGCGCGCCAGCCGTTCAAGTACCACGTCACGTTCGTATGGGATTCGTCGGGCGCCCGCCTGACCCCGCTTCTCGCCGCGGACCTCTACGCCGAAGGAGACCTCGCCGTGTATCTCGAGGACTTCGGCGCGGACCGCGAGGACATCTCCGATCTTCTCGACGGTCTGCAGGCGACGCGCGACTCCGAGATCGTCGTCCGGCCCTCCGAGGAGCTCCTCGAGGTCCTCTGGGCGGGATAACGACCCCATAATCGTTTCGTTCAACGGGGCGGTGAAGCCGCCCCGTTTTCTTTTCAGCCCAACCGGATCGGCAGCTTCCGCACCCGCTTTCCGATGAGCGCCGAGACGGCGTTGGCGATCGCCGAGACCGCCGGCGGCACGGGAATCTCCCCCAGGCCCGTCGGCGCCTTGTCGCTCTCGACGAGGAATCCCTCGATCCGCGGCGGCGACTCCCGCATCCGAACGGGCGGATAGTCCGTGAAGTTCTTCTGGACCACGCGCCCCTTCTCGAACGTGATCTCGAGCTTCAACGCGAGATTCAGGGCGTCGTTGACGGCGCCTTCGATCTGCTTCCTCGCCCCGGCGGGGTTCACCACGCGGCCGCAATCGACGCTCGACGTCAGGCGATGTACGCGCACGCTGCGGTCGCGCGCGATCGCGACCTCCGCAACCGCCGCCGAGTAGGACCCGAACACGAAACCTCCCGCGATCCCGCGGGCGCGGCCCTTCGGCGCCGCCTTGCCCCAGTCCCCCTTCTCCGCAGCGAGTTCGAGAACCCGACGGAGTCGGCCCGTGTCGATCTTCGGTCCGCCGTAGTTCGAGTAAGGCAGCTCGCGCCCCCCACCGATCAGCGCGAGGCGGAACGCGAGCGGGTCCTTCCCGGCGGCGCGCGCGATCTCGTCCAGGAAGCACTCGAGGACGAAGTTGGTCGCTCCCGGAGCCATCGAGCGGTAGTACCCGATAGGGATGGCGCTCCGCGCTTCGGAGTATGCGACGCGGAAGTTCGGGACGTGGCCCGCGGGAAAGTCGTCCTGGTAGATCTCGGAGTCCCACGGCGGCGACTCTCCGTGCTGGTACCGGTAGCGCGAGCAGTTCGCCAGGTGGTGTGACCAGGCGACGAGCGTCCCGCCCGCGTCGAGGCCGGCGCGCATGCGGTGATAGCCGTTCGAGCGATACAGGGAGTGAGCGAGCTCGTCGCGCCGGGTCGACATCACCTGGACGGGCTCGCCCGGAACCTGCGCCGCGAGATAGGCGGCCTCCGCGGCGTAATCCGTGTCGAGCCTCCGGCCGAAACCGCCGCCCGGCCGGATCATGTTCACGGTGATTGCCGTTTTCCAGGAGTCCTCCGGAAGTCCGAGCGCGGTTCCCGCGAAGCTGCGGGTGCTGTAGGGGTTCTGAGTCGGCGCCCACAGCTCGCACCTGCCGTCCTTCACGAGCGCGGTGCAGTTGACGGGCTCGAGCGGCGCCGCCTCGACGAAGGGAACCTCGTACACCGCCTCGAGCGTGCGCGCCGCCGAGGAGAGGGCGGCGTCCACGTCACCGTCGTTTCGGACGACCTTGCCCGGCGCGGCCGACGCGAGCTTCTCGAGCCGCGCCCGGAGAGCCGTGGAACTCTCCGATGCGTCCGGCCCCTCCTCCCATTCCACGGAGAGCGTCTTCCGGCCCTTCATCGCGGCCCAGGTGGAGGTCGCGATGACGGCGACGCCGTTGGCCACCATGACCGGGCGGCCGGACTTCAACGCGAAGCGGTCGGCCGGGAGCTCCACGACCTTGCGAACGCCGGGGACGGCCAGCGCGCGCGCCGCGTCGAAGCGGGCGACCTTCCCGCCGAGCACGGGGCTGCGCTCCACGACCGCGTGGAGCAGGCCGGGCAGGCGGACGTCGAGGCCGTACGTGATCCGTCCCGTGACGATGTCGTGGAGGTCGACGGTGGGCGTCGGCTTCTCCGCGATCCGGAAGTCGGCGGAGGACTTGAGAGTCGGGTTGTCCGGCGGTTTGAGCTCCGACGCCCGTCCAACGAGCTCTCCGTACGCGAGCCTCCGGCCGCTCGCCGGGTGGACCACGGCGCCGCGTTCCGTGGAGAGATCCGCCGCCGCGACCTGCCACCGCTCGGCAGCCGCGGCCACGAGCACGGCGCGCGCGGCCGCGCCCGCCTTGCGGAGCGGCTCCCAGGAGTCCGAGATCCCGGCGCTCCCTCCGGTGAACTGGTCCAGGTACTTCGGATCGAGGAGCGCGGGCTGGCGCACCCGCACGGTCTTCCAGTCCACGTCGAGCTCTTCCGCGATCAACATCGCGAGCGCCGTCTTGATGCCGGATCCGACCTCCGGCCGCGGCGAGTAGACGAAGACGGTTCCGTCCGGCTCGATCTCGACGAAGGCGCCGAGCGCGAGCGCTCGACCGGGCGCGGCCGCCGTCGGTTCCTGTCCGGACGTCCGCCACGTTCCGACGAGGAGACCTCCGGCCGCGGTCGCGCCGATCCTGAGGAACGTGCGGCGATCGAGGCCCGGCGGCGTGCGGCTCACGACTTCCGCCCCGCGGCAATCGCGGCCGCGCGATGGATCGCTTTGCGGATCCGCGGATACGTCCCGCACCGGCAGATGTTGCCGGACATCGCGTCGTCGATCTCGGCGTCCGTCGGGTTCCGCCGGAACGCGAGCAGCGAGGCCGCGCACATGATCTGTCCCGGCTGGCAGTAGCCGCACTGCGGCGTGTCCTCCTCGATCCAGGCGCGCTGGACCGGGTGATCGCCCTTCGCGGAGAGGCCTTCGATCGTCGTGATCTTCTGCCGCGCCACGGAAGAGACCGGGACGACGCACGAACGGACCGCCGCTCCGTCCACGTGGACCGTGCAGGCGCCGCAGAGCCCCTCGCCGCAGCCGTACTTCGTGCCGGTCAGGCCCAGCGTGTCGCGGAGGACCCAGAGAAGCGGGGTGTCGGGGTCGACGGACACGCGCCGCGGCTTGCTGTTGACCGAGAGAGTGAAATTCGCCATCCGACTTCGGATGCTACGTGACCGGATGCGAAAGGTTGAAAGGCCGGTCCCCGGATTCCGGCTCTTCGTCCGAAGGATAATCACGCCAGCGGATGTCTCTCTCTTCCGGCACGCGGCTCGGGCCCTACGAGATCCTGGCCCCACTCGGGGCGGGCGGAATGGGCGAGGTCTACCGGGCGCGGGACACGCGCCTCGGGCGCGAGGTCGCGGTCAAGGTCCTGCTGCCGGAAGTCTCCGGCGACGAATCCCGTCGGAGACGCTTCGAGCAGGAAGCCCGCAGCGCGTCGGCGCTCAACCACCCGAACATCGTCACGGTCTACGACGTCGGCTCGGTGGATTCGACGATCTACCTCGCGATGGAGCTCGTCGAAGGCCGGACGCTGCGGGAGATGCTCGCCGACGGCCCGCTGCACTCCCGGAAACTGCTCGACGTCGCCGTCCAGGTCGCCGAGGGCCTCGCCAAGGCGCACGACGCCGGTCTCGTGCACCGGGATCTCAAGCCCGAGAACCTGATCGTCTCGAAAGACGGTTTCGTCAAGATCCTCGACTTCGGCCTCGCGAAGCTGACGGAGGCGGCCTCTCCGGACGCTCAATCCGTGATGCCCACGGTCGTGGGTCCCTCCCGCACCGTTCCGGGAACGGTGATGGGAACCGTCGGCTACATGTCTCCGGAACAGGCGAGCGGCCGCGAAGTGGACTTCCGCGCCGACCAGTTCTCGTTCGGCTCGATCCTCTACGAGCTCGCGACCGGCAAGCGCGCGTTCCAGCGCAACACGGGCGCCGAGACGCTCACGGCGATCATCCGGGAGGAGCCGGAGCCCGTCTCACAGGCCAACCCCCGCGTGCCCGCTCCGGTGCGGTGGATCGTCGAGCGCTGCCTCGCGAAGGAGCCGGACGAGCGCTTCGCGTCGACGAAGGACCTCGCTCGCGATCTGCGGAGCCTGCGCGACCACCTTTCCGAGACGTCCGCGTCGGAGGCAATCGCTACGGCTCGACCGCCACGCCGCGCCGTCTCGCCGTGGCTCGCGGCGGCCATCGCGCTGGTGGTCGGCGCCGCGGCCGCGATCGCAGGCCTTCGACTCATCGAGAGGACCGGTGGTCCGTCCGAGCGGCGGCTCCAGCGTCTGACCTATCGGCGCGGCACGATCCTGTCGGCGCGATTCGCGGCGGACGGCCGCTCCATCGTTTTTTCGGCGGCCTGGGACGGAAAGCCGAGCGAGATCTTCACGACGCGGCCCGAGAGCCCGGAGTCCCGCTCCCTCGGTCTCTCCCCCGCGTCCCTTTTCGCGGTCTCATCCACCGGGGACCTCGCGGTCTCGATCGGCTGGAGGCCGCTGCTCGGCTGGGAAACCAGCGGGACCCTCGCCCGGGTCTCGCTCGAAGGCGGTGCGCCCCGCGAGGTCCTGGAGAACGTCGGCGAAGCCGACTGGTCTCCCGATGGAAAGGAGCTCGCGGTCGTCCGAGACGCCGGACCGATGCGACGCGTTGAGTATCCGATCGGCAAGGTCCTCTACGAGACGGTCGGATGGATCAGCCATCCCCGCATCTCGCCGGACGGAAATCTGGTCGCCGTCCTCGACCACCCGCAGCGCGGCGACAACCTCGGTCGGGTGCTCGTGCTCGACCGGTCCGGCGGGAAGAAGCTCGAAGGACCACAGGCGGGGACCGGGTTGGCCTGGGCGCGCCGTGGACGGGAGGTCTGGCACACGGGGGGGCTGACGGTCCAGGCGGTGACGCTCTCCGGAAGGACGCGAACCGTCCTGGACGCAATGGGACCGGTCATCCTCTACGACGTCGGCGCCGACGGGCGCGTCCTGCTCTCCCGGAACACGTGGCGCCGGGAGATCGTCGGGCTCGCCCCGGGAGAGACGGTCGAGCGCAACCTCACGTGGCTCGACTGGTCCTTTCCGGCGGCGCTCTCCGCGGACGGACGGGCCGTTCTGTTCGACGAGCAGAACGTGCCGGCATACCTGTCGTACCTGCGCAAGACCGACGGGTCTCCCGCGGTCCTGCTGGGTCAGCATCGATCGGCGGACCTTTCGCCCGACGGCAAGTGGGCGATCGTCTTGAACCAGGAGGGCACGGAGCTCACCCTTCTGCCGACCGGAGCCGGCCAGGCGCGGAAGCTGCCGATCGTCGGGATTCGATTTCAACAGTCGGACTTCTTTCCGGACGGACGGCGGATTCTCGTCTCCGGAAGCGAGACGGGGCGGGGACTGCGCCTCTACGTTTACGACATCGAGCAGGGCAAGCTGCAGGCGGTCACGCCCGAAGGCGTGGGCACGATCAACTCCGATCCGATTGCCCCCGATGGGCGTTCCGCGTTCGCGTTCGGGCCGGACAAACGGCTGATGATCTACCCGACCCAACCGGGCGAGCCGCGAAGTATTCCCGGCGTCGACATCGCCGACGTCCCGATCCGCTGGACCCCCGACGGACGCGCGATCTGGGTCTTCAAGCCGAACGAGGTTCCCACGAAGATCGACCGGCTCGACGTGACGACCGGCGAGCGCACGCTCTGGAAGGAGCTCACGCCGCCCGACCCCGCCGGGGTCCTGCAGATGGGGCCCATCATGATGACCCCCGACGGGAAGTCGTACGTGTACTCGTACCGGCGGACGCTCGACGAGCTGTTCCTGGTAGAGGGGCTGAGGTAGCCGGCGATAACATCGCCTCGTGCGAGACGTCGTCATCCAGCCGACGCTCGAGAGCTGGCGCGCGGCGGCGCGGCAGCTCATTGCCGAGGGCATCGCCCCCGATCAGGTCGTCTGGCGCGAGGCGGCGACGCAGGGGGGTCTCTTCGACGCGGTCGTCGTCGCGGAACCCGCCGGCATACCGGCTTCCGACTTCCGTGTTCCGCGCGCTTTCGTCGAGGTCGCGGGTCAGGCCGCCCGGCATAACGACCCCGAGCGCTGGCGGCTCCTCTACTCGGTCCTCTGGAAGATCGCGCGGGGCGGCGCGCCCGACGTTCTCGAATCGGCAGCCGACCCGGAAGTCGTCCGCCTGAAGCGGATCGCAAGACACATCGCCGACCAGGATCTCGCGGCGCGCACGCCCGGAGCTGGAGGGTTCGTTCCGAAGGACGCGAAGGGACTGGACGAGCTCCGCGCTGCGGCCGCGTCCTGCCGCGGGTGCGACCTCTATCGCGAAGCCACGCAGACGGTCTTCGGCAAGGGCCCGCAGACGGCGCGCGCGGTCCTCGTCGGCGAGTGTCCCGGCGACCAGGAGGACCTGCAGGGCGCTCCCTTCGTGGGTCCGGCCGGCGACGTGCTCTCCCGCGCGCTCGCCGACGCCGGGCTGCCGCGGACCGAGGTGTACGTCACGAACGCGGTCAAGCACTTCAAGTTCATCCGAACTCCGAAGCGGCGGATCCACCAGACGCCCGGCCCGGTCGAGATCGGCGCGTGCCGTCCGTGGCTCGAGGCGGAGCTCGCGCTCATCCGTCCGGAGATGCTCGTGTGCCTGGGAGGCACCGCGGCGAAAGTGCTCCTCGACCCCGACTTCCGCATCATGAAGCAGCGCGGCCTGATCCTCACGGGCACCGGCTGGGCGCCGAAGGCGATGGCCACGCTGCACCCGTCCGCCGTCCTGCGCGCCGAAGATTCGGCTGGCCAGGAGCGCCTCTACGGGATGCTCGTTTCGGACCTCCGGTTGGTGCGCGACGAGGTCAGTCCGCACAGGGGCGCTCATTCATCCAGCGGCGCGTGAGGACCGTGTGGCAACCTGACCCCCGATGTGGCAAGTGGAGACCTGACCCCTCATGGATCCTCGGTAAGGCGGCTCGTGAGAGACCTGTGGCAACCTGACCCCTGATGTGGCAAGTGGAGACCTGACCCCCTGTGAACCCTCAGATTCCTCCCGGTCCACCCGGCCGATTCTTTCTGGGTAACCTGCCGGAGTTTGCCCGCGACATCCTCGGATACCTGACCTTCTGCGCGCGCGAGTACGGCGACGTCTCGCACTTCCGCCTGGGGAGGTACGACGCGTATCTGCTCAACCACCCGGATCTCGCCGATGAGGTCCTGCGCACGCAGCGGGAGAACTTCATCAAGCACCGCTTCTTCTGGCGCCACGTCACCGCGATATTCGGAACGGGCCTGCTCACGAGCGAAGGGGACTTCTGGCTGCGGCAGCGACGGCTCGCGGCGCCGGCCTTTCACCCGGATCGCATCGCGGCCTACGGCGGGACGATGGTCGCCTACACCGATCGACTCCTCGACGGGTGGGGCGACGGCGAAACGCGCAACGTCCACGAGGACATGATGCGCGTGACGATGGAGATCGTCTCGAAGACGCTCTTCGATGCCGACGTCGAGAGCGACGTCGAGGAGCTCGGCCGCGCGTTCGAGATGGTCCTGCTGGAAATCCCGGTGCGGGTCCACCGGCCGATCAAGATCCCGGATTGGATCCCGACGCCCGGAAATCTCCGCTATCGCCGGGGGGTCCGGCGGCTCGAGGAGCTCGTGTACCGCATCCTGGCGGAGCGCCGCGCCGACCCCCGCGACCGGGGCGACCTCCTCTCGATGCTGATGGCCGCGCGAGACGACGACGGCAACGCGATGTCCGACCGGCAGCTGCGGGACGAGCTCGTCACCCTCTTTCTCGCGGGACACGAGACGACGGCGATCGCGCTGTCGTGGACGTGGTACCTGCTCTCCCACCATCCGCTCGTCAAGGACCGCCTCGTCAAGGAGCTCTTCGACCAGCTCGGCCGGCGCCCCGCGACCGTCGCCGATCTCCCCCGCCTTCCCTTCGCCGACGCCGTCGTGAAGGAGGCCA
>Ga0209974_10000027_pt1 | contig 33705 bp, 30 predicted proteins | sample InoplaM3SPM_FD_187592 | JGI IMG/M metagenome (GOLD analysis project Ga0209974, IMG submission 187592) | Arabidopsis thaliana rhizosphere microbial communities from the Joint Genome Institute, USA, that affect carbon cycling - Inoculated... | ecosystem: Host-associated > Plants > Roots >...
CTCCGTGCCGTAGTCCCACCAGTCGTACACGTCCTCGTAGAAAAGACCCGCCATCCATTGGAATCGGCTCTCGCCCTTCGAGGTCAGGCGTACCTCGAAGGTTTCGCGGTTCTGCTTCTGCCAGTTGTAGGTCTGCCCGATCAGAGCCCCGGTGGGCGTGAGAGTGTCGTATATCGCGTACCACGTGTTGTACGACGTGTAGTTGGGCTTTTCGGCCGTGTTTGGATAGTGGACCGCCACGAGGTCGTACCGCGTATGGCCGGCCCGCCACTGGTCATAGGTCATGTCATCCCATTCGTAGTCCACGTTGCGATCGAAATACGAACCTGTGACCGACAGGTCGGCGAAGCCGAGATCGCCCGTGACGTTGAGCGACGTCTGGTACCAGTTGTCCTCGCGCCACTCCTTGAAGAAACGCGTGATCTTGTAGTCGCCGAGTGCCGGGTCCGACTCCCAGCTGCCGTCCGTGCGGGCCCACTGCGAGATCACGCTGAGCGTCGTCTCCCACTGCGGATTGATCATCCAGCGCGCTGCGATGCGACCGCCGTAGGTCTCGAAATCGTTGAAGTCGTCCTCGACGAGGTCCGCGTTGTCGCGGTCGCCCATGAACGTCTCGCCCGGGACGTTGTCGACCCAGCCGCCCTCGTCGTTGTAGAAGCCGACGACGCGCACGGCAAGCTGGTCGTTGATCGGGATGTTGAGGTGACCGCTGACGTCGTAACTCTCCTCGCCGCCCTTGATCGTGCCCACCTCGAAGTCGACCTGCGAGGAATAGCCCTGAACATCCGGTTTGTTCGTGATGTACCGGAGCGTTCCCGACTGCGAGCTCGACCCGAACAGCGTGCCCTGGGGACCGGGCAGTGACTCGATCCGCTCGATGTCGATCGGGCGGATATCGACCTGCTGCGAGACCGACGTGAGTGGCTGATCGTCGAGATATATCGACACCTGGCTGTCGGTGTAGTACTCGTCCGAACCCGTCGAGATGCCGCGCATGAAGATCTGATTGCGGCCCGGCTGGTTATTGATGAGATTCACGCTCGTCAGCGCGCCGATTACGTCCTCGGCGTCCTGCAGCGCCTGCCGCTCGATGTCGGCAGTTGAGAAGGCAGTGATGCTCTGCCCGACTTCCTGGAGGTTCAGCTCGCGCCGCGTCGCGGTCACGATGATGGTTTCGAGCTTGCCGGATTCCGCCGCCGCGCCTTGCTGCCCCAGGGACAGAGACGGGTATAGCGTCGCGAAGATGGCCGCCGTGAGCGGGCTTGAATTGTAGCGTCGATCGAACATCGAGCCCCCTGTTCTGAAGTCACGCGCCGTCGAGCAATAACGAGCCTATCGCAGGCGATCGGGATTTGCCAGATGGTCGCAGTGGTATCAATACAACCCGCCGCGCGAAGAGCGCAGCAGACCGTCCTCGGCGCTGAGCGTGTAAGCGATCCCGCCGCGCCCGCTCCACGACGCAAGGTCGAAGCGGCCGCCGGGGGCGAGGCGATAGACGGCGACGTTACGGATGGTGAGCGGCTGCCCCGGCTCGCAGCGTTCCGGCGGCCGCGCGGCGCGTAAAAAGTACACGTACGGCGTCGGATGATCCGCCGTGGCGAATACCTCGACCCCGCCGTCGCGCGGATCGATGTGCACGGAGGTTTCCCGGTCGGCGGCGATCGCTCGGGCTTCCGCGATCCAGCCGTCATGCAGCAGCCGCGCAAGCAGGGTGACGGTGCGGCCAATCCGATCGCGTTCCCACAGGTGCTGGTCGGTCAGCACGCCGTGCAGCCCTGGCATTTCGAGAAAGTCGCGCGCGAGGGTCAGGTCAGGAGCGAACGGGTCCGCTAGCGCGGCTTTGCTGGTCAGGCTGTCCTCGCCCATCGCGGAATAGGAGAACTCGCCCAGTATCGCCATGCCCGCGCTCGTGCCGCCGACCGGCGCCGGCTTCGCCGCGACGAAGTTGATCGCATCCTGGACCGGCGTCCCCTGCCAGAAACGCACATAGCGTGACTGGTCGCCGCCGGCGATGAAGACGGCCTCGGCGTTGCGGATCGTACGGATCACGTAGGGATCGGACGCCGCCTCGCGGTCGTAGAAGACGATGGTCTCGACCGAGTCGCAGTGGCAAAGCGCGTATATGTAGTCGTTGTAGTCGTCCTCGCCCGAGGCGCGCAGCACCACGAAGTCGCCGCCGCCTCCATGGGCGCCCATACGGATGTAATTCTCGTCGACATCGTCCCCCCCGCCCTGGAGCACCAGCAGCCCGGTCGTCGGCCGTACCACGTCAGCCGCGTTACCGATGAGGTAGTGTTGATACTCGGCCGTCGGGGGCGCCTCCTCGGCGGGCAGGGCTGGCGTCACGCAGAACAGGATGAGAGCCGCGGCAGCTCGACGCGTCGAAGTCAGGTTCATAGAGGTCGGCGAGTCCGGTGCAGAGCGAGGAGCCTCCGGTGGCCCGCAGCATACTGAACGGAGCAGGAACGCGAGCAAGCGGCTTCATTGCCGCATGGTTCGTCCTGACGACCGCCGGCCACGCACCGGTAGCGATTGCCGGCGCACCCGAAGCGGGTGAATTTCGCGTGGAGCGCGATCTTGCCGTCCCGATGCGCGACGGAGTGGTGCTGCGAGCCGATGTTTACCGGCCGCAACGCGGTGGTCGCTTCCCGGTGCTGGTTTATCGAACGCCCTACGGCAAGCATCACGCGGCGGAGGATCACCAGATCCACCTCAAGGCCGTAGAGCGGGGTTACGGGGTCGTGCTCCAGGACGTGCGTGGCCGCTACGCCTCGGGAGGGCGTTTCGATCCGTATCGCCAGGAGGGGCGCGATGGCTACGACACGATCGAATGGGCCGCCTCGCAGCCGTGGTCCAGCGGCGTCGTCGGGACCTTCGGGTTATCGTATCCGGGCGCCGTGCAATGGCTCGCCGCGATGCAGGCGCCGCCGCATCTCAAGGCGATGGCGCCGGCGATGACCTTCTCCTCCCCGCGCAACTTCTTCTACTCGAACGGTATTTTCGACCGCTCGTGGCTACCGTGGATCTACGTCAACATCGCGCCGGACATCCGCAGAAAGCTCGACCTGCCGGGTGCCCGTGATAGCGCCGAGGCCGCGGCGGCCTGGCCGGGCGTTGCGGCCCAGTATCGGTCCTGGTTGCCGTTGAAAGATCTGCCCTGGCTTCGAAGCGAAGCTCCGTTCTACTTCGAGTGGCTTGCACATCCTCCCGATGATCCCTGGTGGGACTGGGCAGAGTTACGCGGTGGCTACGCGAAGGTCACGGCTGCCGTGCTGAACCTGAGTGGCTGGTACGACGAAGGCTACGGTCCGGAAGGCGCGGCAACCAATTTCACTGGCCTGGTGCAGGCGAGAGCCGGGACGGGCAAAACGCGAACGCACCTGGTACTCGGCCCATGGATCCACGGTGTCGGATCGACCGGCGAGCGGCGCGTCGGAGATCTCGATTTCGGGCCGGCTGCCGCGATCGACTACGACCAGGTCGTGCTCGACTTCTTTGATCACTATCTTCGCGGCGTGAGAAACGACTACGCCGATGCCTCACCTGTACGCCACTTCGTCATGGGCCTCAATGAGTGGCAGTCCGATTCCCACTGGCCGCCAGCGGACACGATGACCGAGCCGCTCTACCTGGCGATGGCCGACGGGGGCCGAAAGCTGCTGACGTTCACAGAGCCTGCCGGGTCAGTCACGCAAAGCACCTTCATTGCGGACCCGCGCAATCCCGTCGTTGACCCGCACGAGGACTTCGGCCCGCACGATTACCGGCAGCTCGAGGCGCGCAAGGATGTGCTTACCTTCGACTCCGAGCCGCTGGCGGACGATCTGCAGGTCTCTGGCGCCGTGACCGCCGTCATTCATGCATCTTGTGACTGCCGGGATTTCGATCTTTGGGTCAGGCTGCACGATGTCTACGCGGACGGCCGCGCCATGAACCTGATGAGTCCCGGCAACGACGTGATCCGTGCCAGTTATCGCGCCGCGGACCGCGGCCGGCAGGAGGTTGTACCGGGTCAGGTGTACGAGCTGCGCCTGCCTGCGCTCATGACCAGCATTCGCTTTGCACGTGGCCATCGGATCCGCGCACAGATCTCGGCATCGTTCGCCCCGCACATGTCGCAGAATCTGCAGACCGGGGAATCCGAGGTCGTATCGGCGGCGTCACGAGTGGCCAGGATCACCATCCATCATGGTGGTGATCTGGATTCGAAGCTGCTCATTCCCCTGCGTCCGCCGCCCCTTCCTCGGCCTGCCGTGCCAGCCGGTCCTTGATCACAAAAGCGCCAAACAGGATGCCGACCTCGTACAGCAGATACATCGGCACTGCCATTGCGGTCTGCGAGATCGCATCGGGCGGCGTGAGAAAGGCCGCGACCACGAAAATACCGAGCAGCACGTATCCGCGGTTCTTCTTGAGCGTCGTCAGGCTGACGAGCCCCGATGCGATCAGGAGTACCGTCGCCACGGGTGTTTCGAATGCGATCCCGAAGGCGAAGAACAGGAGCACTACGAAATCGAGGTAGCTCGTGATATCGGTCATCATCTTGACGCCCGCTGGCGTCGTCATGGTCAGGAACTTGAACATCAGCGGGAAGACGACGAAGTACGCAAACGCCGTGCCTGAATAGAACAGGACTACGCTCGACGCGAACAGCGGGAGGGCGAAGCGCTTCTCGTGACGATACAGCCCGGGCGCAATAAAGGCCCAGAGCTGGTACAGCACGTAGGGCATCGCGATGAAGATGGCCGCGAACAGCGCGAGCTTGAGCGGCGTCATGAAAGGCGCGACGACGCTGGTCGCGATCAGCGAATTACCTTCGGGCAGCTTGTCGATCAGCGGCTGCGCGACGATCGTGAACAGGTCGTTGGAAAAGAACGCCAGCGGCAGGAAGACGATCGCGATTGCGATCATCGACCGAAGCAGCCGATCGCGCAGCTCGAGCAGGTGCGAGATCAGCGTGCCTTCGGCCAGCTGTTCGGGGTCACGTGTCTCGGGGCTCATCGGGCCTGCCCGGCGGCGGAGCCTCGGGGGCGCTGGTCGGCGGCGGCGTGTGGATGGTCCGCGCCTCGGACGGCGGATCGCGCAGCGGGTCGTACTGCGCCTCCTGCTCGAGTTGCGCACGGAGCTGTCGAGCCATGGCGCGGGCGCGCCCCGCCCAGCGGCCCAGGTCGGCCGCGAGCTTCGGCAATCGCTCTGGTCCGAGCACCAGCAGAGCGATCGCGAAGATCAGCGCGATCTCGGTGAAGCCGACCTCGAACATACCTCAGACGCTGGTCTTGCTGTCCGGCTTGACGGCGCCCTCGCGCTCCTCGAAGTCCGCATCCTTGCCACCCAGGTCCTTGATCTGCCGGGTGGTCTCCTCCTCGCCCTCGTTGACCGCCTTCTTGAAGCCCCGGACGGCGGCGCCGAGATCGGAGCCGACGCTGCGCAGCTTCTTCGCCCCGAAGAGGATCAAGGCGATGACGAGGATGATGAGCAACTCACGAAACCCGATTCCCATAGGCGGTCTCCGGTGCCTGTGCGGCGAGCCTTGATGATACGCCAATACCCCCGGCTCGCCGGACGTCAGGCGGGCGCAGTGTAGAGCCGGAATGTGACCGGGCCGTCATTAACAAGGCTGACGCGCATGTGCGCGCCAAAGCGACCAGTGGCGAGTCGATCACCCAGCGCAGCGCGCGCGTACCCGACGGCGTGGTCGAACATTGCCTGTCCGCGCTCGGGCGCCGCTGCGGACGTGAAACTCGGGCGCAGGCCCTTGCGCGTGTCCGCGGCGAGCGTGAACTGGGGCACCAGCAGCACGCTGCCCCCGCGGTCCAGAACGCTCAGGTTCATGCGACCCGCGGAGTCGTCGAACACCCGGTAGCGGAGTACGCGGTCGATCATCCGCTCGGTCTCGGCCTCGTCGTCGGCCGGCTCGACCGCGAGCAGAACCAGGAGCCCGTGGCCGATCCGGCCAACCATCTCCGAACCTACGTCGACTCGGGCCTCGGTGACTCTCTGCAGCAGGACAATCATGGGGAAGCCATCAGGGATAGCTGCAGGGAATGACGTATGCACAACGTCTGCAGAAGCAGTTTCGATCCCACTCAGTCAGGTCCTTTAATCCAAAAGGTCTATTGCTGAATCTGATCTTAGACAGTCAGCTGGCAGAAGCTGGAGGTCAAATCCCACAAGCAGGCCAAAGCTGGAGCCCAGTGCCTCTAGGTGACCATGGACGGTCACTGAAGGTGATACATGTGGGCTGGCCGGTCTAAAATGACTGTAAAAATACAAAATATTGAGAAGTCACTCATCTTTTATCAAGATTTTAATTTAGACGGTGGCAATAGAGCTCAGCGCTTCAGGTCCTCACCCGCAATCGCCCAGTTCCTGAGGCTTTCGTGAACTCCCGCAACTAACCGGCTTAACGTCATCACAAGTTCCGTCGGCTGTCACGCGCCCGTCATGAGCGGTCCCCACCCTACCCACGCAATCGATGTCACCGGAGTCGCGCATGAGTCCGATGCCGCCGCCCAGGCGCCTGCGAGTCCGGGCCTGCTTTCTTCCGATATCCATCTTGGATTCCGAGGCTGCCGCGCGGAGTACCTCCTCGACTCTCTCGACAGCGTCGAGTGCGACACGCTGTATCTGGTTCGTGACATTGTCGACCTCTGGAGCCTGAAGCGCAGCGTGTACTGGCCGAAGGCGCACCACGAGGTGCTCCGGGCCCTGCTCGAGCGGGCGCGCGGCGGAACCCGGGTCGTCTATGCCCGCGGAAACCACGACCGGCCGTTTCGCGAGTTTCACGGCTGGGTGCTCGGGCAGGTGCAAATCCTGATGGAGGCGGTGCACGAGACCGCCGATGGCCGGCGCTTCCTGATTCTCCACGGCGACGAGTTCGACAGCGTGATCCGCGCGAGCCCACTGCTGGAGTCGCTGGAAAATCGCGCTTATGCGCTCGTGCTTCGGCTCAACCGCTACGTCAAACGCCGTGCGCCGCCGGCTGGGTTATCCCTACTGGTCGGTGGCCGCGTCTTCGACGGTCGCTTCGCCTTGCTGCGCTGGACCGAGGAGTCCCGACTGATCGGTGCCTCGGTGCAGGATGGTCCGACCAGGCAACGCTTGCAGGACTCGCTGGCTGCATGAGGATCGCGCTCGCGACCGACGCCTGGTCGCCACAGACCAACGGCGTCGTACGGACGCTCTCGATCACAGTCGCCGAACTCGAACGCGCGGGCCATGTCATCGAAGTGGTGCATCCCGGGAGCTTTCGGACCGTCCCTTGTCCGACCTATCCGGAGATCCGCCTCGCCGTCTTTCCGTACAGTGAGCTCGCCAGGCGGCTCGATCGGTTTGCGCCCGAGGCGGTCCACATCGCCACCGAGGGTCCGCTCGGGCTCGCGGCCCGCCGCTGGTGCAGGCGGCGCGGACGGCCGTTCACGACTTCTTATCACACGCAGTTTCCCGAGTACGTGCGGGCTCGGGCGCCGGTTCCGCTCGCGCTGACCTACGCGCACCTGCGCCGGTTGCATGGCGCGGGGTCGCGCACCCTCGTCGCGACGCCATCGATGATGCGGCAGCTGGAGGAGCGCGGTTTCCGCAATCTCGCACACTGGAGCCGTGGCGTGGACACCGCTCTGTTTCGTCCGCAGCCGAAGGGCAATCTCGATCTGCCGCGACCGATCTGGCTCTACTTCGGGCGGGTTGCCGTGGAAAAGGGCATCGAGGACTTTCTCGCGCTCGACGTTCCGGGCAGCAAGCTCGTCGTGGGTGGCGGGCCAGCGGAGATCGACCTGCGCGCGCGCTATCCGTCGGTAGTGTTCACCGGGTTCCGGTATGGCGAGGCGCTTGCCGCGCTGGTCGCGGAGGCCGATGTGTTCGTCTTTCCCAGCCGCACCGACACGTTCGGCCTGGTGTTGCTCGAAGCGATGGCCTGCGGCGTGCCTGTCGCGGCCTACCCGGTCACCGGTCCGATCGACGTCGTCTCGAACGGCATCACCGGCGTGCTCCACGAGAATCTGCGGACCGCAGCTCTGGCCGCGCTCGCGCTCGATCCGGCCGCCTGCCGCAAGCACGCGCTTGGCTATACCTGGCAGGCGGCGACGCACCAGTTCCTGGGCCATCTCGCCGTGTAACGGAAAACTGGCTCCCAGCCATTTTTTTAGAGGGGCGCCAGTTCCCGAGCGCGAGCGAGTGCCTCTTCCGCCTGCGTGTTGCGGCCGCGGGCACGGAAAGATTCGCCGATCAATTGCCACGCCTGAGCCTGGGTCCCGTCGTCGCCGATCGACATCGAAAGCGCCTTGCGCCCCATGCCCTCCGCCTGGGGAAAGTTGCCCTGGTCCATACGCAGTCGGCCCAGCTCGATCCAGAGCAAGGGGTTATTGGGCTCGATGCGCAGGGCCCGATCGAGCGAGACCGCGGCGCCCGGCAGATCGCCGCGCTTGCGTTGCCCCTGCGCCTGGCTAACCAGGGCTTTGCTTGCGGGGCTCAAGGTCGCCGGCGGCGCGCGCGGCCGTTCCCGCGGTGGGGGGAGCGGCATCGGCACCTCGACCGACGGCTCGGCTTCCGGCGTCGGACCGGAGATGACCGGTGGGGTAGTCACCGTGGGACCTTCGCCCGGGGCCTGCGGTCTGTCGCGCGCAGTTCCAACTGACTCCGTCTCGAAGGGACTGGAGGCGCAGCCAACCAGGACCAGGCCACACAGGTAAAGGCTGGCTCGAAGGAGATTCATTTGGCTCACCTGAAAGGACGCGGGCCTGGCCGGTCCGCCCGCGCGGGCGTTGCCGCTCAGGTCTCCGGCTTCGAGATGATAGCGTCTTGCTGGCTTGGGCTGGCGCGCGGGTCGGTTGGTTCGGCCCACGGTTGGATCATGGGCCAGTCGCCCTCATCGGAATACGGCGGGCAGATGGTGCTGGGCGGGAGCGGCGCATCCACGGGGAACGGCAGGCTGAGCGCGACACCGCTGCAATATGGCGAGGTCTCCTCGCCCGTGAAGTAGTCGACCCAGCGATTCTCCAAAGACTCCGGCATCAGCGGCTCGAACGACGACGTATCGATCGAACCCATCAGTCGGGACCATGCAGCCAGCGCCCCGGTCGATCCCGTGAGCCCGGTCGGGCTGTTGTCGTCGTGACCGACCCACACGATGAGCAGATGCGAGCCCGAGAATCCCGCGAACCAGCTGTCGCGGTAGTCGTTCGAGGTACCGGTCTTGCCGGCGACGACCAGGTTTTGCGAGAGATCCTTGCGCGCCGGGCGACCGGTGCCTCGATTCATCACCTCGATCAGCATCCGATCGAGCACGTAGACGGCATCCGCGTCCGCGACCTGCTCGACCTCGAGCTCCGGCGCCTTGAGCGGCTTGTTCTGCTCGTCCAGCACTGCCCGCACGGCGCGAAGCCGCGACCGGAACCCTCCGTTCGCGAGCGTGTTGTACATCTGCGCGACTTCGAGTGGGGTCAGGTTCGCCGCGCCGAGCAGCATCGACGGATAGGCATTCGGCTTCTTCTCCAGACCGAGCTGAGCATAGGTGTCCGCGACGCGTTCGAGGCCGACCTCGAGACCGAGGTTGACCGTCGCGAGATTGAGCGACTGCGTCAGAGCGCGGACCATCGGCACGGGACCGTTTACCTCCTTGGTGAAGTTGGCCGGACGCCACGTGTCGCCATTTGGCAGCTTGACCTCCACGAGTTCGTCCGCCAGGTAGGACACCGGCGAGTACTCCCCGGTCTCAAGCGCCGCGAGATACACCATCGGCTTGGCGAGCGAGCCGATTGGACGCCGGGCGTCGAGTGCACGGTTGAACCCGTCGAAGGATGCTTGCCGCCCGCCCACAATGGCGGTCACCTCGCCAGTCTGCGGCGACGTTGCGACGATCACGCCTTCGAGTCCCTTGGCGCCCTTGCGCCCGGATTTCTCCAGACGCTCGAGCTCGGCGGTCAAGGCCCGCTCGGCCCTGTTCTGTAGCAACGGGTCGAGTGTGCTGAAGACCACGAGTCCCGCCTCGGTGAGATCTTCTTCCTTGTAGTCGGCTCGCAATTGGCGGCGCACCAGGTCGAGAAAGGCCGGGTAGTAGCCCGTGCCCTGCCGGCTGGGCTCGGTGATGCCGAGCGGACGCGCGCTGGCGGTTCGGGCGTCATCGACCGCGATCACGCCCTGTCCCGCGAGCAGCTTGAGCACCAGGTTGCGGCGCTCGAGCGCACGCTCCGGGTGCCGGCGAGGGTCGTAGTAGGACGGGCCGCGGACGATCGCGACCATGAGCGCGACCTCATGAAGCTCGAGCTCGGAGAGTGGCTTACCGAAATAGAACTGACTCGCGAGACCGAAGCCGTGCACGGCGCGCTGACCGTCCTGCCCTAGATAGATCTCGTTGATGTACGCGTTCATGATGTCCGCCTTCTCGAAGCGCGCCTCGAGAATCACGGCCATCACTGCCTCCTCGATCTTGCGGCGCAGCGTTCGGCGGCTGTCGAGGAAGTAGTTCTTGACGAGCTGCTGGGTCAACGTGCTCCCGCCCTGCTCGACCTGCCCCGCGCGGACATTGGCGAAAAGCGCACGCAGGATCGCCGAGAAATTGACGCCGTGATGCTGGTCGAACTTGCGATCCTCGACGGCCTTGAGCGCCTCCGGAAGCATCGCCGGCACCTGGTCGGGCGACACGACGATCCGGTCCTCGCCGTGCACGGGGAAAATGCTGCCGATCAGGAGCGGATCGAGCCGGTAGACGGGGATGTCGACGCCTTTCGCATCGACGAGCGCGGCGATCCGGTCGCCTTCGAACCCGAGCTTGAGCAGGCGCGCGGGCTGCAGCTCGTCCGAGAAGCGAAACGCGCGTACGTACACCTCGACGCGCTGGCCGCGGCGCCGGTAGGTACCCGGCCGGTTGGCCGCACGCAGCGCGAGATAGCCAAGTCGATCCAGCTCGAAGCCAAGACGCTCGGCGGACAGCGTCTGGCCGACATAGAGGTCGATCGGCTGGGCGTACACGCGCGCCGGCAAGGTCCAGCGCCGCCCCTCGAACTGAGCGGTGACGCGACGGTCGAGGCTGAACACCGCGATCAATGCCGCAAGCAGCAGCAGCAGAGTGACGACCACTGCGCCGCGTTGCAGCTGGCGGCGGACTCTGCGCGTGAGCTTGCGGCGCGCCATGTGCGTTAGGGCAGGAGTCTCGGGATTGGAGGTCGGAAGTCTAGCGGAAACCCGGCGCGCGTCCGGCGAGCGCGGAGTGTGACCTGACGCTCATTTGCGCCAGAAGGCCGGCGTGAAGAGCACGAGCACCGTGAAGATCTCCAGCCGCCCCAGGATCATGACGAAGCTCAGGATCCAGGTCTGCAGGTCGTCGAGCAAGCCGTAGTTCGATGCGGGGCCGACAAGCCCCAGCCCGGGCCCGGCGTTGTTGATGCTCGCGACCACGCCCGTGAACGCAGTGACGAAATCGAGCCCGGTGAGCAGCAGCGCGAAGGTAGCCGCGACGACGCTCATGAAGTAGAGGAAGGTGAACGCCAGCACCGCAAAGGCGATCTCGTTGCGGATCACCTGGCCACCGATCCGCACGGGCAGCACCGCGCTCGGATGCAGCAGCCGCAGGATTTCGCGACCCGACTGACGTACGAGTACCAGCGTCCGGATCATCTTGATTCCGCCGCCGGTCGAGCCTGCCGCGCAGACGAGGCAGGACAGCAGCAGCATCCACATCGGCACGAAAATCGGCCACTGCCCGAAGTCGGTCGAAGAAAACCCGCAGGTCGTCGCGATGCTGACGACATTGAAGGACGCAAACCGCAGCGCCGTCCACGGATCCGGATACGTTCCGACGGCGAACAGATACAGCGACGCGACCAGGCAGCTGATCACGAGCACAGCAACGATCGCCTTGGCCTCGGGGTCCCGCGCGTAGACGCGCAGCGAGCGGCCCCGAACGGCGAGGAAATGCGTCGCGAAGTTCATCGCTGCCACCACGTGAAAGGCGATCAGCACCAGCTCGATCGGCACGGAGTCGAAGTACCCGACGCTCGCGTCGTGAGTCGACATCCCACCCAGCGCCATGACCGAGAAGGCGTGGCAGAACGCGTCGAACCAGTCCATGCCGGCGAGCTTCAACCCCACGACGCAGGCTATGGTGAATCCCACGTAGACCAGCCACAGTGCCTTTGCGGTCGAGGCGATCCGCGGCGTGAGTTTCGAGTCCTTCATCGGGCCGGGTGTCTCGGCCTTGAAGAGCTGCATCCCGCCGACGCCGAGGAGCGGCAGCACCGCGACGGTCAGCACGATGATGCCCATGCCGCCGATCCAGTGCATGAGGTGGCGCCAGATGTTGATCGACGGCGCGAGTTCATCGAGGCCGCTGATCGCCGTCGAGCCGGTGGTTGTGAGGGCCGACGCGGCCTCGAAGAATGCGTCAGTGAAGGACATGCCGCGGCCGTCGAGCATCAGCGGCAGCGCACCCGCGGCCGGGACCACCGTCCAGGCGAGGACGACGAGCATGATCCCGTCACGGATCCGCATCTCGCGCCGGAAGCGATAGGTCGCAAGCCAGAGGCCGAGGCCGCCGAAGAAGCAGACCGCGGCGCTGGTGACGAAACCGGGCATGCCGTCGTCGCGACGCGCGAGCGCGAGCACCAGCGGCACCAGCATCGTAATGCTGAACACCATAACCACGGCCGCGAGCACGTTGACGATCGGGTAGACGTTCTGACGCAGCGCACCTCGCGCGCCCGGGATCACGCCCACGCGTCCCGCGGTCGCGCCGAACTTCATGCCTGGAAGAGCCGCCCGACGGCCGCCACGTGCCGGCGATCGGTGAGAAAGAGGATCACATGATCGTTCGGCTCGACGACCGTGTCGTGGTGCGCCATGATCACATCTTCGCCGCGCACGATTGCCCCGATACTCGCGCCCTCGGGGAGCGGGATCTCCTCGACCCGGCGGCCGACCACCGCCCCGCCTGGGCGCGAGGGCGCGACCGCTTCCATCGCCTCGGCTGCGCCGCGTCGCAGCGAGTGCACCTGCTCGACTTGACCGCGCCGCACGTATGCGAGCAGCGAGCCGATCGTGACGGTCTGTGGCGAGATCGCTACGTCTATCGCGCCGGTCTCCATCAGCTCGGCGTAGGCGGGCTTGGAGATGAGCGCCATGACCTTGGGACACCCGAGCCGCTTGGCGAGCATTGCGGAGAGGATGTTCGCCTCTTCCGAGTTCGTCAGCGCGACGAAGGCGTCGACGCTGTCGATGTTCTCCTCGACCAGCAGCTCCTCGTCGGCGGCGTCGCCGTTCAGCACGATGGCGCTCGACACCTGCTCGGAGATCCGCGCCGCGCGGGCCGGATCGCGCTCGATGATCTTGACCTGGTTGTCCTCTTCGAGCTCCTGCGCGAGTCGCAACCCGATGTTGCCGCCACCGGCGATCACCACGCGCCGCACCGGTTCCTCGCGCTTGCGCATCTCGCTCATCACCAGGCGGATGTCCTTGGTGGCGGCGAGGAAAAATACCTCGTCGCCCGACTCGATGACGGTGTCGCCCTCAGGGCGAAGGCTGCGACCCGCGCGGTAGATGGCGATGACACGCGTGTCGATGTCGGGGAGATGCTTGCGGATGTTGCGCAGCTGCTGTCCCACCAGCAGACCGCCCTGCACCGCGCGCACACCTACGAGGCGGACCCGGCCACCCGCGAAATCGACGATCTGCAGGGCGCCCGGATAGCGGATCAGCCGGCGGATATAGGTGGTGACCAGCTGCTCGGGACTCACGTACATGTCGACGGCGAAGCCTCCGCCGGGGGCCGTCGTTCCATCCTGCGGCGATATGAAGAGATCGGTGCGGCTCGTGAAGTCCGGGGAGCGGATGCGCGCAATGCGGGTGGGCGTGCGAAACAGGGTCCACGCCACCTGGCACGCGACCATGTTCACTTCGTCGCTGTTGGTCAGCGCGACCAGCATGTCGGCGCCCGCGGCGCCGGCCTGCTCGAGCGTGCGTGGGCTCGCGCCATTGCCGCGGACGGTGCGGATGTCGAGCCGGTCCTGCAGGTCGCGCAGCACCTCGTCATCGACATCCACAACGGTGACGTCGTTGGCTTCTTCGCGGGCGAGGTGGTAAGCCGCGGTCCGGCCGACCTGGCCGGCGCCGAGGATGATGATCTTCACGCTTGGAGCCCTTCGGGCAGGCGCCGTCCCCTTTTCCCGGATTGTAGCCCGCTCATACGGTCTCGAGGTTGGCGTAGCCCATCATGAGCCACTTCGTTCCCTGGCGTTCGAAATTCACCTGCACCCGTGCATTCGACCCCTGTCCCTCGACCGAGAGCACCACGCCATCGCCGAATTTCTGGTGACGCACCCTCTGGCCGAGCCGCAGGCCGCCCGGCTCCTCGTCCATGAACCGGCCCGCTCGCGCGGGGACGTACACGGGCCGCGTCACCTGTACCCGCGGCCGGACTTCCTCGACGAGCTCGGCCGGTACCTCGGCGATGAACCGCGAGGGCGCACCATAGCTGTCCACGCCGTGCATGCGTCGCTGCTCGGCGTAGGTAAGGTACAGATCGCGCATGGCCCGGGTGGCGCCCACATAACAGAGCCGGCGCTCCTCCTCGAGACCGGCGACGTCGGTGATCGAGCGCGTGTGTGGGAAGAGCCCGTCCTCCAGGCCGCACAGGAAGACCACTGGGAACTCGAGGCCCTTGGCCGAATGCAAGGTCATCATCTGCACGCAGTCCTCCCAGGCCTCGGCCTGACCTTCGCCGGATTCGAGCACCGCGTGCGAGAGAAACGCCGCGAGCGGCGACATGCTGGCATCGTCCGGCTCGAAGCCGCGCGCGGCGCTGACGAGCTCCTCCAGGTTCTCGAGCCGCGCCTCGCCCTTGTCCGCCTTCTCCTTGCGGTAGTGCGCGGCAAGCCCGCTCGCTGCGATGACATGATCCACCTGCTCATGCAGCGGCAACCCGCGCGTCGCGGCGTCGAGCTGCTCGATGAGTGCAAGGAAGATCTGCAGGCATGCGATGCCGCGCGTTCCGAGCTCCTCCCGGCAGGCACTGCTCGCCTGCCACAGCGACGTCGCGTTGGCGCGCGCATATGCGCGCAGAACCTCGAGTGTCCGCGTGCCGATCCCGCGCGTGGGCAGGTTCACCACACGCTCGAACGAGGCGTCGTCGTCGCGATTGCTGATCAGGCGCAGGTAGGCCAGCGCGTCCTTGATCTCGGCACGCTCGAAGAACCTCAGGCCCCCGTAGACGCGATAGGGGATGCGGCCGGCGAGCAGGTATTCCTCGAACACGCGCGACTGCGCATTCGAGCGGTACAGGATCGCGGTGTCAGCACGTTTCCCGCCGCGTGCGATCCAGTCGCGGACACGGCCGACGACGAACTCGGCTTCATCGCGCTCGTTATAGGCGCGGTAGAGGCGGATCGGCGCGCCGCGCTCGCCGCTGGTCCAGAGCTTCTTGCCGATGCGCCCGCCGTTATTGGAGATGATCGCGTTGGCGGCCGCCAGGATGTTGCCGGTCGAGCGGTAGTTCTGCTCGAGACGGAAGAGCTGCACACCCGGGAAATCCCGGCGGAACTGCTGCAGGTTCTCAACCCTCGCCCCACGCCAGCGATAAATGGATTGGTCGTCGTCGCCGACGACGAAGGGGATGCTGACCGATCCGGCGAGCGCCTTGACCCAGGAGTACTGGATCGCGTTCGTGTCCTGGAACTCGTCGACCAGGATGTGTCCGAAACGGCTGCGGTAGTGCTCGACGAGACCCGGCGCCTCTCGCCAGAGCTCGAAGCTGCGCAGCAGCAGCTCGGCGAAATCTACTACGCCGTTCCGCCGGCAGGTCTCCTCGTACGCATCGTACAGCCGGATCATCTGGCGGCGGGTCGGGTCGCCCCCGTCCTTGAGGTGCTTCGGTCGCAGACCCTCGTCTTTCTGTGCGTTGATGAACCAGGCGATTTCCTTCGGAATCCAGCGCGCCTCGTCGAGCTCGAACGAGCGCACAACCTTGCGCACCAGCCGCTGCTGGTCCTCGGAGTCCAGGATCTGGAATGACTGCGGCAGGCCGGCTTCGCGCCAGTGCATGCGGAGCAGCCGATGCGCAATGCCGTGAAAAGTGCCGACCCAGAGCGGGGCCGAGGGCAACCCGAGCTGGGTCTCGATGCGCCCACGCATCTCGCCGGCGGCCTTGTTGGTGAAGGTCACGGCCAGGATGCCGTGCGGCGACACGTTCTCTACCTGCACTAGCCATGCGACGCGGTGCGTGAGTACGCGCGTCTTGCCGCTGCCCGCGCCGGCGAGCACCAGCGTCGGCGCGAGCGGCGCAGCGACGGCCTGACGCTGCGCGTCGTTCAGCGCATCGAGGAGGTGGGAGACATCCATGGGGGGCGGGATTGTAGCAATCCACGCCCCGCTCGGAGTCGGGTGCTAGCCGGTAGTTGGCGCCCTCTCTGCAGCGGCGCCGCTCCGGCCGCTCCGCCAGGCGTCGCTTGTGTGCTCCATGTAACGCGCGGTGGTCTCCGCGGCCTCGACGCCGAAGTAGCGTTCAACGACGTGCAGCGCCATGTCGATACCCGAAGTGAGGCCGCCGGCGGTTGCCATCCGGCCGCTGTCGACGAAACGCACCCCGCGCTTGAGCTCGATGTCCGGAAACTCCTGGGCGAATTTATCCCAGAACTCGTGATGGGTAGTGGCTGGCATATCCGCGAGCAGTCCTGCCCGCGCAAGCTGAAACGCCCCCGTGCAGACCGACATCGTCACGTCGGCGGCCGCGCTCGCGCGCTTGAGCCAGGCCAGCGATTCCGGCGTCGACTTGTGCGCAGGAACGACGATCACGTTGGGTTCGGGAGCGTTCGCCACGTCGTAATGCGGCACGACTTGCAGACCTCCGGTCATCCTGAGCATCGCGGCGGTGGGCGCCACGGTGTAAAGCTCGAAGGGATACGTATGCATCAGCGTGCCGTCGAGCATTGTGTCCTGGAAGACCTCCCACGGGCCCGCAGTGTCGATCACGTTGGCGGAATCGCCGAGCAGGAACGCCACCCGCACCCGCTTACGCGCGGGGAGCGCCTGACCCACGACGACGGTGCCAAACACGGCGACGGCAGCGCCGCCGAGCGCCACGCCGAGACAATCACGTCGATTCATCACAGGCCTCCTCTGGCCAGGTGCAGAAGTGGATTCTGGTCCCGGAGGACGTGGCGGCGCGGACGATCAGGCGTCATTTTCTGCCAGGCGGCTGGCGCGCGGCGTGAGTGGGGTGGACACTGACGACCGACTGCCGGCTACCAAGGATCGACGATGAGGAGGTCGACTGCGACTACCCGCCTGCGCGGCAGGCGAGAGCGTACGCGTCTTGTCGCGATGCTCGCGTACCCCAAAGCACAGATCCTCGATATCACGGGACCGCTCGAGGTCTTTGCCCGCACCAGCCGGTGGCTCGAGGATCACACCGGTCGGCGCGTGCCGGCCTACGCGGTGGAACTCGTCGCCGCGCGGCGCGGACCGCTCGAGACCTCGGGCGGGCTACGGCTCATCGCCGCGCGCACCTACCGCGAGCTGCGCCACGTCGACACGCTCCTGGTGGCGGGTGGCATTGGCTACGAGGCGGCGCTCACCGACGCCGAGCTCCTTGCGTGGCTCCGGGCTCGCGCGAAAGTCGTGCCCCGCATCGGCTCGATCTGCACCGGCGCGCTGATACTGGCCCGCGCCGGTCTCCTGGACGGGCGCTCGGCGACCACACACTGGGGCTACTGCGATCGGCTGGCGCGCAACGCGCCGCGCACCCGCGTCGAGCCCGACGCGCTCTATGTCCAGAGTGGCCGCGTCTACACGTCCGCAGGAGTGACGGCTGGAATGGACATGGCGCTCGCGATGGTCGAGCAGGACTGGGGTAAGGCCACGGCGCTCGCCGTGGCGCGCGAGCTGGTGATGTTCGTCAAGCGACCCGGCGGACAGTCGCAGTTCAGCCATTTCCTCGAGGCGCAGCAGCGCGACGACCGGTTCGGCCACCTCGAGCTGTGGATGCTCGAGCATCTCAATGCGGATCTCTCGGTTGAGCAGCTGGCGCGCCGCTGTAGCATGAGTGAGCGGCATTTCGCGCGGCTGTTTGCCGCCCGGATCGGTCGTCCGCCCGCGAATCACGTTGCCCGGCTGCGGATCGACGCCGCGCGGCGCCGGATCGAGGAAGGCGCGACGCGAATGAAGGACGTGGCGCGAGAGTGCGGCTTCGGCGACGAGCAGGGGCTACGCCGCGCGTTCCGCCGCACGCTCGGCGTTACGCCGCAGGAATACCGCCAGCGTTTCGCCTGATGCGACAAGCGGCAACGGACCGCGTACAGTTTCCGGCTTTCGGCGCGGCGAGGGGTGGGTCCATGAGGGCATTGGCGGGAATCGGTTGCTGGTTTGCGGTGTTGCTGTTCGTGGCCGGCTGCGAACGCCAGGCACCGGTCGGTGTCGCAGCCCCGACCGCGACTCCGGAGACCGGCGCCGCGACGGCGAACGCCGATTGGGACGGGTTCGTCGCCTCGTTCCTCGAGGACTATTTCGCGGCCAATCCAGTCTTCGGCGTCTACGCGGGACGCCACGAGTACGACGGCCGCATGCAGGACTTCAGCGCGGCGGCGATCGAACGGGAAATCGCGCGACTTCGCACCGCGCGGGCCCGGGCCGCCGGGTTCGACGCCGCGAGGCTCGGTTCGAAGCAGGCATTCGCACGCGACTATCTGCTGTCGCGGATCGACGACGACCTCTTCTGGCTTGCCGAGGCGGAATGGCCGTTCCGCAGCCCGGACTACTACCTGGGATGGCTCGATCCGGACGCATATCTCAACAAGCCCTACGCGCCTCTCGAGCAGCGGATGCGTGCCTACATCGCCTACGCGAAGACGATTCCGAACGCGACGGCGCAGATCCGCGCCAATCTGCGCACACCGATGCCGCGGCCGTGGATCGACTATGGTGTCAACGCCTTCGCCGGCTTCGCGGACTTCTATCTCAAGGACGTGACACCCGTGTACGCCGAGGTAGCCGACGCCGGGTTGCAGGCGGAGCTGAAACAGGCGAACGCCGCCGCCGCGAAGGCGATGCGCGAGCTCGCGGCCTGGCTCGAGTCCGAGCGATCGCGCGCGACCGATGACTTTGCGCTGGGCACGACGATGTTCTCGCGCATGCTCGAGGCGACCGAGAGTGTGAGCGTGCCGCTCGAGCGACTCGCCGCCTTGGGCCAAGCGGATCTCGAGCGCAATACGGCGGCGCTCCGCGATGCCTGCGGACGTTTCGTGCCGGGCGGCACCGTCGCGGAGTGCGTCGACAAGGTACGCTCGCGAAAGCCCGCCGACGGTCCGGTGGCCAGCGCCACCCGGCAACTTCCCGAGCTCGAGGCTTTCGTGCGCGCAAAGGATCTGGTCAGCATCCCGAGCGAGGAGCGCGCCCGCGTCGCGCAGGCGCCACCGTACAACGCGCAGAATTTCGCATACATCCAGACGCCGGGACCGTTCGAGCCAGGCGTGCCGGCGACTTACTACATCGCAGCACCCGACCCGAAGTGGTCCGCAAAGGAACGCGCGCAGTACGTGCAGCCCGAGTTGGGCCTGCTCTTCATCTCGGCTCACGAAGTCTGGCCCGGCCACTTCCTGCACTTCCTGCATGCAAACCGCAGCCCCTCGAAGATCGGTCAGCTCTTCCAGAGCTATGCATTCACCGAGGGCTGGGCGCACTACACCGAGGAGATGATGTGGGACGCCGGCCTGCACGAAGGCGATGCCGAGGCTCACATCGGTCAGCTCATGCAGGCGCTGTGGCGTAACGTCCGTTATGTGTCGGCCATCGGCTTGCACACCGGCGGCATGAGGCTCGAGGAATCCGAGCGGCTGTTCCGCGAGGTCGCGTACCTCGATCCGGGTAACGCGCGCCAGCAGGCAATGCGCGGCACCTACGACCCCGCGTATCTCAACTACACGCTGGGCAAGCTGATGATCCGCAAGCTGCGTGACGACTGGGTGGCGACGCACGACGGACGCGCGGCGTGGAAAGAGTTCCACGACACGCTGCTTTCATATGGCGGGCCGCCGCTGCCACTGGTGCGTCGCGAGATGCTCGGCAGCGCGGCCGGCGACGTGCTCTGAGCCGGCAGCGGGCTACCTGCGCGCCGGCGACCGCGCTGCCTGCAGGAATTCCCGCGGCATCCACCGCGCCACGATGATCGCGGCGCCGATCGCCACGGCGAGATCCGCCCAGCCCGCGGGTGCGCTGGCGGTCCCAAGCGAGAGCGCAAGGAACAGGAGCGCGAGCAGCATCGTGATCCCGGCGGCAACGTGTGGCAGCAGCCCGGCACCCGCCAGCAGCCAGCCGAGCGCAAGATAGCTGAAGGCCTTGCCTGCGAGCAGAGGCAGGGATGGCCGCCCTGTCAGCAATTCGGGCAATTCGGGCCAGGCGAATTCGTAACTCCCCCCGCCGCCGGTCAATGCCACCACGGCCGGCCATGCGAGCCAGGTCACGAGCAACGCGGCGAGCAGCGCGGCGCGCGGTCGCTCGCCCAGGCGGCTGATCAGCAGCAGCGATGGCAGTAGCAGCACGATTGCGGCGATCAGGTCGACGGTGAGCATGCTGCCTGCGACGAAGGTGCGCCCGACCAGCACCACCGCGATGATCACCAGCAGGACGTCCACGGCGCGCTGGCGCCGCACCAGATGAAAGACCGCCTCCGAAACGATCAGCCAGCCGATCAGGTAGCCTGCGGTCTCCGCGAAACGAATATGCGGCGTGAAGAGCGGCCGTACCGCGCGCTTGAGCTGTCCCAGACTCGCATCGGGCAGCAACGGCCAGAGCCTCATCACCAGCCACAGCGCCACGATCAGTACGGCCACGGCGCGCGCGCGATTGACCGGTGCTCCCTGCGGCGCGATGCGCGAGCCGAAGGCATGCCACGCGGAGCCACCGAGCGTGCCGGCGAGCGCCCCGACGGCGTTGAGCGTGAGGTCTGTCAGGCTGGGGACCCGCGGCGCGATCGACGCCTGCAGCAGCTCCATCGACAGCGACAGCGCCGCGCCCGCAATCAGCGCGGCACCCATTGCGGCGGCCCGTCCGAAGCGCGGTTCGACGATCAATGCCACGCAGAAGCCGAGCGGCATGTAGAGCAGTACGTTGTTGAGCATGTCGCCGCGCGAGGCGCGCGCCCAGGTGAGGAGCTCGACCGCCGCCAGCATCGACGGGCCGTCCGGCACGAAGCGGAACGGGTACAGCGACACGTACAGGATCAGCAGGACCGCGACTGCGAGCAGCAGCGGTGCGGCGAGATGCGGTCGCTGCGCCATGCCGCTCAGGCGCCGAGCGTGAAGCGGATCTTGACGAAGTGGTCGAGCAGCAGCGCCGCGAAGAGCCACATCAGATAGTTCACCGAGTACCGGAACACCTGCATCGGCAGATGCGCGGGGGCGTCCTTTCTCCGCAAGGCGATCGCGTGCCGCGTGAACTGCAGGCCGAGCAAGAGCGCAGCCGCGAGATAGATCAGTCCGGTCATGCCCGTGATATACGGCAGCACCGTGACGAGCACGAGCAGGATCGTGTAGAGCAGGATCTGCAGGCGGGTGAACTCGACCCCGTACGCAACCGGCAGCATCGGGATGCCGGCCTTCGCGTAGTCGTCGCGGCGCGCAATCGCCAGCGCCCAGAAGTGCGGCGGTGTCCACGCGAAGATGATCAGGAAGAGCAGCAGCGCATACGGCTCGACCTGCCCAGTGACCGCGGTCCAGCCTAGCACCGGTGGCGCGGCGCCCGCGGCGCCGCCGATCACGATGTTCTGCGGGGTCGCATGCTTGAGCCAGACTGTGTAGAGCACCGCATAGCCGATCAGCGAGGCGAAGGTGAGTGCGGCGGTCAGCACATTCACCCATGTCGCGAGCACGATCATCGACGCCGCGCCGAGCACCGCAGCGTAGCCGAGCGCCCGGCGGGCACTGACATGGCCCGTCGGGATCGGCCGGTGCCTCGTGCGTGCCATCTTCCGGTCATAGTGCCGGTCGAGCACGTGGTTGATCGTTGCGGCGCTGGTCGCGGCGAGTGCGATTCCGAGCGTGCCGAATACCACCGGTGCCAGGGGCGGCAGACCAGGCGCGGCCAGCACCATGCCGACCACGGCCGTGAACACGATCAACGCGACGACCCTGGGCTTGCCGAGCTCAAGGTAGTCGCGCCAGCTCGCGCTCGCCGCCGCAGCGGTCTCGGCAGGATGATCGGATGCCACTCGCGGTCCTTGGGCGTTCGGGCCGCGATTCTACCGCCCTCTGTCCCGGACTGCCGCCGGGGTGACTGCGCGCAGCAGCGCGACCGTGGCGAGCAGCAGAAGCGCGGCGACGCCATTGTGCGCGGTGGCGAGCGCGAGCGGCAGGCGTGTGAGCACCATGGCCGGGCCGAGAACCAGCTGGACGAGGAGCACCACGCCGAGCACGATGCCAGCGCCCCGCACTTGGCGCGTGCCCGACATGCGTATCGCGCGCCACGCGACGAACCCAAGCGCGAACGCAGCGACCATCGCGCCGATGCGATGCGTGAAGTGAATCGCGACGCGCGCGGGATGGTCGAGCACGCCACCCTCGTAATCGATGCCGAGGCCGCGCCAGAGCACGAACGCGTCCTGGAAATCCATTTCCGGCCAGAGCGTCGCCTGGCAGGTTGGGAAATCCGGACAGGCGAGTGCCGCGTAGTTCGAGCTGACCCAGCCGCCGAGCGCGATCTGCAGCGCGAGTATCGTGAGCGCCACCACCACCCAGCGCCGGAGCCCGGCTGCGGCCGCTGAGCGGTCGGTCGCGCCGGCCGGCAGCGCGAGCCACCACAAGAGCGCAGTGGTCGTGAGCCCGCCGATCAGGTGCGCCACCACGAACAGCGGCTTCAACAGCAAGGTGACGGTCCACATGCCGAGCAGACCCTGGAACACGACCAGCAGCACCAGCACGAGCGGCAGCCGCGTTGGCTGCGCGGGATCGCGCCGGTTCGCCCAGGCGCAGGCCGCGATCGCGAGGATCAGCAGACCGAGCCCGGCCGCGAGATAGCGGTGCAGCATTTCCTTGAACGCCTTGCCCGCCTCGAGCGGCCGTTCGGGATACGCGCTGTTCGCATGCGCTGCATTCTCAAGCGCCTGGCCGACCGTCAGGTGCCCGTAGCAGCCCGGCCAGTCGGGGCAGCCGAGACCGGCGTCACTCAGGCGCACCCAGGCGCCCAGCACGACGACGCATAGCGCGAGCAGCGTGCCGGCAAGACATAGACGATGGAACAGAGTGGATCTCATGAAGCCTGCCTGTTCAGCCGATGTGTGAAAGTTGCAGCAATCGTTTGAGGTCGTCGAGCAACGCCTTGTCCGGCGCGTCCGCGGCGTAGCTCATCATGAGGTTACCGAGCGGGTCGACGATGTAGATGCGCCCCGTGTCCGCCAGTGTCGCCGCGTCGGGCGTCGGGATCAGCCGCGCCAGCGTGTCGAGCTGGCCCTGCGTGGGCGCTGCCACGATGAGATCGGGGTGCTCGGCGAGGAGCCCGGCATCCGTGCAGCACGGGCCGGCTGCCAGAAACAGGCGCCGCACACGATCGGCGTCCTTGTTCAGTGCGAGCCTGGTCTGGCGAGTGAGATAGAGCGCGTCGCGGCAGCGCACGTCGCACGCGGCCGAGCCGATGAACAGCAGTGTCCATCGGTCGCGGAAAAGATCTTCTGCGATCCGGCTGCCGTCGGCGGTCACGAACGTGAACACCGGCAGCGGGACGGCCGGGTCGACGAGCTCACCGCGGTTGGCCGCACCGCGCGGCCGCCAGCCCGGGGTGCCGTAGTAGAGCCAGAATGCCGCGGCGACCGGCACCAGAAACAGCGCAGCCACCGCGAGCAGGCTCCGCCGTCCACGAGCGGTATCGGGCGTACGATCCGCGGTCATGGCGTCCCGCCATCTTTCCCACTGCCACGGCGCATGCTGGCGATGGCGAGCGCCACGACCGCGACGAGCGCGAACGCGAACCACTGAATCGCATATGCCTGGTGGCGCGAGGGATTCATCCGCAACGCCGGCTGCCACTTGCGCTCGTAGCCGTCCGGGGCCTGCGGGTGCAGCAGTACGATCTGCGGCTCGATCGGCTCGCCGAGGGCCGCTGCGAGCTGCTCCGTCGTCGGGTAATTCATCACCCGTGGCCAGACTTCCGGATCGGCGGCAACCGCGTCGCGCACTCGCAGTCCCGGCTCAGGGGGCCGATCGGTGCGGCCGGTAATCTCGCGCGTGTCATCCGGGACGTCCACCGCTGGAAGGTGCTCGCGGCTGTCGCCGAGCGATACCCAGCCGCGATCGACCAGCACCAGCGCGCCACCGGTCGTTCGCCGGAAGGGCGTCAGCACGCGATAGCCCGGCCGGCCGTCGGCGGCCGGCATGTTATCGAGCAGGATCTGGCGACGCGGCTCATACGCGCCACGGGCGTTGACCGCCTGGTAGCGCGCAAGGCCGTCGAGCGACCGCGAGGTGATGTCGACCGAAGTCGCATCGCCAAGCCGAAACCCGTCGATCAGCGCCTGCTTTTCCCGAGCCCGGTCGAGCTGCCAGTAGCCGAGCCAGACGCACACCGCGACCAGCAGCACCGTCGCGAGCATCACGACGGGGTGAGGCGGTCGGAACGAACGCATCCTCGATCAGGCTCGAACGGGCTACATCCAGTACACGAATATGAACAGCCCGAGCCAGACGACGTCGACGAAGTGCCAGTACCAGGCCACGCCCTCGAAGGCGAAGTGGTTCGCGGGGGTGAAGTGGCCTTTCATCACGCGCAGCCAGATGACCAGCAGCATGATGGCGCCGATGGTCACGTGCAGCCCGTGGAACCCGGTGAGCATGTAGAACGTCGAGCCGTAGATGCCGGAGTTGAGCGTCAGGTTGAGTTCGTTCCAGGCATGCCCGTACTCCTCGGCCTGCAGCCCGACGAACAGGAAACCGAGCAGGAACGTCGCTGCCAGGAAGATCTTGAGCACGGTGCGGCTTCCGGCGCGGAGCGCGTGATGCGCGATCGTGACCGTGATACCGGAGATCAGCAGGATCGCGGTGTTGATCGCGGGCAGGCCGAAGGCCGGGATGGTTTCGAACTCGCCGCCCACGTTGCCCGGCCCGTTGGTCGGCCACGCCGTCTCGTACCCCTCCCAGGCAAAGGTGTTAGTGAGGAACTTGGTGCCCTCGCCACCCAGCCACGGGACCGAGAGCTGGCGCGCATAAAAGAGCGCGCCGAAGAACGCAGCGAAGAACATGACCTCGGAGAAGATGAACCACATCATTCCCATTCGGAACGAGCGGTCGACACCCTCGTTGTAGAGACCGTGCTCGCTCTCGTCGATCACCGTGCGGAACCAGCCGACGAACATGTAGATCACCGCTGCGAGCCCGAGCACAAGCACCCAACGCCAGGCGACCGCGTCCATCAGGAGCAGCGCCACGCCGAGCATCGTCGTGAAGAGCGCCACGGCTCCGATCGCCGGCCACTTGCTGCCATGCGGGATGTAGTACCTGGCCGCGTCGTGAACGGTCTGTGCTTGCGCCATGGATCTAACCCTTCTCCGGCATCGTGTACATCGAGTAGGCGAGGGTCATCCGGTCGACCTGCGCGGGAAGCGCGGGATCGACGATGAACCTCACCGTAAACTCCCGCTCCTGGTCCGCGCCGAAATGCTGCGGCGTGAAGCAGAAGCACTCCGTCTTCTGCAGGTAGCGGGCGGCGTAGGCGGGCGCGACGCTCGGGATCGCCTGCCCCGTCGCCGGGTGTCCCGCACGGCTGCGGATCCGGAACTGCGCTTCCTGGAGCCGCCCGGGGACAACGGTGATCGCGGGAGCCGCGGGTGTCAGCTCCCAGTCGCTCCCCGGGGCCATCACCGACACGAGCTCGAGCGTTACCTCGCGCGGCGCCGCCGCCGTCTCGACCGCGCCCGACGGCTCGGCGTTGATACGGATCCCGGCGATCTCGCAGATCACGTCGTAAAGCGGCACCAGCGCGAAACCAAACGCGAAGCTGCCCGCGGCCATCAGCAGCAGGCGGCGGGTGAGCGAGGCGTTTCGGCGTCGGGTGCCTTCGTCCATCGTGGCGCTCTCAGGGCTGCGACTTGATCACGCCGGAGGCGATGAACGCGACATAGATCGCGAGCGCGGTCAGCGCGAGGACGACGCTGTTGCGCCGGATGCGCCGGCGCCGCTCGTCGTCGGGGTCGCCGGTCACGAATGCATCTCGCCGCCGCGCACCGTGGGCGGCTCGTCGAAGGTGTGATACGGCGCGGGCGAGGGTACGGTCCATTCGAGACCGTGGCTGCGCGCGCCGTCCCAGACCACGGCGGATGCGGGCGCCCCGCCGCGCACGCAGCGCCAGATCAGGTACACGAACAGAAGCTGCGACAGCCCGAAGCCGAAGCCGCCAATGGAGGACACCATGTTCCAGTCGGCGAACTGCGTGGCGTAATCGGGGATGCGGCGCGGCATCCCGGCGAGCCCGAGGAAATGCTGGGGAAAGAACAGCACATTGACGAAGATCGCGGACAGCCAGAAATGCAGCTTCGCGAGCTTCATGTCGTACATGTGGCCGGTCCACTTGGGCAGCCAGTAGTAGACCGCCCCCATGATCGCGAACACCGCGCCGGGTACCAGCACGTAGTGGAAATGCGCGACGATGAAATACGTGTCGTGGTACTGGAAATCGACCGGGACGATCGCCATCATCAGTCCCGAGAATCCGCCGATCGTAAACAGGAACAGGAAGGCGAGCGCGAACAGCATCGGCGGCTCGAAGGAGATCGAGCCCTTCCACATCGTCGCGGTCCAGTTGAAGACCTTCACACCGGTTGGCACCGCAATAAGCATCGTCGCGAGCATGAAGAACATCTCGCCGGCGAGCGGCATGCCCACCGTGAACATGTGGTGCGCCCAGACGATAAAGGACAGGAACGCGATCGAGGCGGTCGCGTACACCATGGAGTCGTAGCCAAAGAGCTTCTTGCGGGCGAAGGTCGGGATGATCTCGGAGACGATCCCGAACGCCGGCAGGATCATGATGTAGACCTCGGGGTGTCCGAAGAACCAGAAGATGTGCTGATAGAGCACTGGGTCGCCGCCGCCCGCGGCCGAGAAGAACGTCGAGCCGAAGAAGTGGTCGGTGAGCAGCATGGTCACCGCGCCCGCGAAGACCGGCATGACCGCGATAAGCAGGTAGGCCGTGATAAGCCACGTCCAGACGAACATCGGCATGGCGAGCAGGGTCATGCCGGGGGCCCGCATGTTCATGATGGTCACGATGATGTTGATCGCGCCCATGATCGAGGACGCGCCCGCCAGGTGGATCGCGAAGATCGCGAGCGGCAGCGCATCGCCGGTCTGCAGCACCAGCGGCGGATAGAGCGTCCACCCCGAGGCGGGCCCGCCGCCGGGCATGAAGAGCGACAGGATCAGGAGCGAAAACGCCGCAACCAGCAGCCAGAAGCTGAAGTTGTTCATCCGCGGCAGCGCCATATCGGGCGCGCCGATCTGCAGCGGAATCATCCAGTTGCCGAGTCCCACGGTTGCCGGCATCACGGCGCCGAACACCATGATCAGCGCGTGCACCGTGGTCATCGTATTGAAGAAGCCCGGATCCACGAGCTGCATCCCCGGTGCGAAGAGCTCGGCGCGAACCACGAGCGCCATGCTGCCGCCGATCAGGAACATGATCAGGCTGAACACCAGGTACATCGTCCCGATGTCCTTGTGGTTGGTGGTCGTCAGCCAGCGGCGGATCCCCTTCTCGGGCCCGTGGTGGTGAACGTCGTGTCCGTGGCCGTGGCCGGCGTCGGCGAGTGTGTCAGTCGTAGCACTCATCATCGGTTACTCCGTGGTCTTCCGCGCTGCGAGCCACGCGTCGAACTCGGCGCGCGGTACCACCTCGACGACTACCGGCATGAAGCCGTGGTCGCGTCCGCAAAGCTCGGCGCACTGGCCGCGGTAGGTTCCGGCCTTGTCGGCGGTGAACCAGAGCTCGTTGATAAACCCCGGAATCGCGTCCTTCTTCATGCCGAAGTCCGGCACCCACCACGCGTGGATGACGTCGGCCGCGGTGACCAGCACCCGGATCTTGACGCCCTGCGGAACGACCAGGGGGTTATCGACCTCGAGCAGGTAGTTGTCGATCGTCCGCGGATTGACGCCGGAGTCGAGCTGGCGCGCAGCGTCGTGTCTGCGGGCCAGCGTCGAGAAAAAGGACACGCCGTGCTCGACGTATTCGTACTGCCATTTCCACTGGTAGCCGGTGACCTTGACGGTCAGCTCCGAGCCGCCCGAATCCTCGATCGCTACCAGTGTGCGAGCCGCCGGGATGGCCATGAAAACCAGGATCAGCACCGGGACGATCGTCCAGATCACCTCGGCCAACGTGCTGTGATCGAAGTTCGCGGGCGTCGCGCCCTTTGAGTGGCGGAAGGTCGCGACGGAATAGATCATCACGGCGAAGACAGCGACCGCAATCGCAACGCACACCCACAGGATCAGCATGTGCAGGCCGTAGATGTCGCGGGAGAGGGGTGTGACGCCCACGCGCAGGTTCAGGTCCCAGGCGGCGTACGCAGGCACTGCCGCAAGGAGCAAGGCGACGCCGCCGGCCAGGTCGCGCTTAGGACTCTTCATTCTTGACAGACTCCGTATCGACCGGCCGTGACCTGAGGAGCCGCGGCCTCCCGAACCAAGAAGGCATCGGCGCCCTTCCTCCCCTTGCCGCCGCCGGTAGCGCAGGTACGGCGCGGCTATGGGTCGCGCAGTTTAACCCGCCCCGCCGGGAGCCGGCGACGGGTGCATCGCGCCCGTCAGAACAGCCGATCGAGCGCCTGATTCGCGATCGCGCGCGCCACTACGTCCGTGTCCGGCGGCGATTTCCACGACATCACCGCCAGCGGTGGACACTCGAGCAGCCGCTCGAGCGTGGCAATGTTCTCCTCGGCACGCGCGAAGCCGGGGTCGATGCGATTGGCGATCCAACCCGCGAATGGCGCCCGGCCCGCGGTACGGATCGCTTCGAACGTGAGCCGCGCGTGGTTCAGGCACCCGAGCCGCATCCCGACGACGAGCAGCACGGGCAGCCCGAGCGCTTCGGGCAGATCGCTCGTATATCCCTCCGGGTACAGCGGGACACGCCATCCCCCGGCGCCTTCGATGACCACGCGGTCGCAGTCCTGGGTTGCCCTTCCATACCAGTCAAGCAGGCTTGAGAGCGGGGTCGGTACACCGGCCTCGGCGGCGGCGAGGTGCGGCGCGATCGCCGGCTCGAAGCAGAAGGGATTGACGAGCGCGTAGGACGCGCGCGGTCGTCCCTCGGCCTGCAGCGCGAGCGCATCGCCGTTGCGCAGGCCGTGCGGCGTGCGCTCAGCGCCGCTCGCGAGCGGTTTCAGGCCGCGTGCGCGGAAACCGGCGGCGTCGAGGGCGCGGACCAGCGCGACGGCGATCAGAGTCTTGCCCACGCCCGTGTCAGTGCCGGTGACGTAGATCGATCGCGGCCGCGAGAGCGGCGTTGCGCTCACCGGATGCCCGCTGTGGGGCTGTTGTTCGCTCAAGGTTCCGTGCCTGGCCGCGCCGCGGCGGGCCCGCTTCCGGCTGGCGTGGTTGGTGGCCATGCGCCGGGCAGCAACCGGCGGGCGTTGTCGCGATAGATCCGGTCGATGACCGACCTCGGCAGCGCCAGCCCTTGAAACCGCCCCTCGAAATCCGCGGAGTGCAGGAAAGCGTCGCCGGTCAGAAATTGCCAGTCTGCGAGCCAGGCCTCGTGTGCTTCGACGGCCAACGCGGCGTCGTCCTGATGGTGTCCGCCCGCCAAATCACTGCCGTAGAGTATGCGGTCCTGAAACGCCAGGAAGAATTTCCGCACCTTGTCGCGGTCCGCGACCGACTGGAGCTGCAGATGCACCAGTCGGGCGGCGAGGTCGACGGACGCCTGCGGGTGTCGGGCCAGGAATTCGGCGATACGATCGACATCCCATTCCAGCGACGCGAGATGCACGCCGACGAATTTCATCCGCGGAAAGCGCTCCAGCAGACGATCGCGCGCGGCCAGCTGCTCGTCGTACGACGGCCATTCCGGGTGCCGGAACATGTGGTACTGCGGATGCGCAGCGAAATATTCCCGGTCGCCGCGTATGGTCATCTGCTCCAGCGGCAGCCAGGCGTTGCGCGGCTCACCCTGATGACCAAGCACCACTACGCCTCGCGCCACGAGTGACTCGAAGACCGGGACGAATCGCGCGTCGTCGATCATGACCGCCCGACCCGTCCGGTCCCGCAGCTGCATTCCGATGTCCTTCCACACCTTCACTGCAACTGCACCCTGCGCCAGCACCTCGTCCAGCTGGCGCTGCGTCCGTGCCGGCCAGTCCGGCGCATCGCTGCCGGCGGCGTCGAACGTCGCGGCGAAGGCGATGCGCGACGGATACTGCCGCTGCAGGGCCAGTGCGTCGCGGACCTGGTCATTGAGCGGCGGGAAGTCAGCGTAATTGACGTTGATGGTAAGGAGCCGGAAGCCGTCTGCCTGCGCCCGCTTCATGAACTCGGGCAATGCCCCATGCAGATGCACGTGCGCGTCGATCTTTTCGAGGAGCGCGAAATCGTCGTCCCCGTATCGCTCAGGTGTGGCATCCGCCGCGCAGGCGAACGCCGACCACAGGAGAACCGGCGCGAGGCACCAGCGTGCCGCATCGCGGTTGGCGCATTTCCTGTTGCCACCGAGACTCATGGCGGCAGGCCGCGCGCGGCGCAGTGCTCGCGCAAAGTCGTGAGGGGTGCCTCGGGGAGACCGGAGCCAGCCAGGCGCGCCGCATAGAGAGCGGCGCCGATCAGCGGCGGGAACAGCGGTGGGCGGCACTCGAACGGCAACGCTGCGTCTGCCAGCGCGTCTCGGAAGCTGCGGAGCAGCAGCGCGGATCCGCTGAAGGCACCACCCGAATAGGAAACCGGCAGAACTACGTCGCCGGGCACCGCCAGCGCCCGGCGCACCGCGCCCACCGTGACCGCGAGCTCGTCGGCCGCACGCGCAAATATCGTTCGGGCCTGTCCGTCGCCGGCCTGCGCGGCCGCGTCGACCAGCGGCGCAAACTGCGCGAACGCCGCCCGCGTGTTCACGCTTTCGCCGTAGACGCGCGCGCAGAGATCGAGGTCGATGTCGAGCCCGAGACGGGCGCGAACCAGCTCGTACAGCGGACCGCGCGCGGCCCGCCCGTCACTCATGCGAGAAAACAGGTTCATGCCCTCGCGCGCGAGCCAGTAGGCCGAGCCTTCGTCGCCGATCAATTCGCCCCAGCCGCCCGCACGCGCGCAGCGACTGGCGTATTCGCCATAGGCCATGGAGCCGGTTCCAGCGATCACGCTCACGCCGTCCCGGCAGGCAAGCGAGCCGGCCCAGCTGCAGATCATGTCGTTTCCGCAGCGGTATTTCGCCGCGTCGAAGAGCGGCGATGGCATCGCATCCAGCTGCGCCGTCGTGGCGCTGTCCTCGCCGTAGGATGGCAATCCGAAGTATGCGAACGACACGTCCGCCGGCCGCAGGTTGCCCTTCGCCAGCAGTGTGCGGATGCCTTCGTGCAACAGCGCCGTGGCCGCAGCCACTCCGCCGGAGAGGTGGCTGACGCTGCCGGCGTAATGGGTGGCGTGAAGCCGCCCGCCCGCGTCGATCAGGGCGTAGGCGGTCTTGGTGCCGCCGCCGTCAACGCCCAGGTACATCGACCTGGTCCCCCGGCCAGGGATAGATCGTCACACCCTGCACCACCCGGCTGACGATACCGGCCGCATTCGGCCGATCCGGCGTCAGGCCGATGGTCAGCGACTGCCGCAGCGCGTAGATCTGCGCAAACAGGACACTCAGGAGGGCAACTTCGATGTCGTTGGCGCAATCCACGCCCTCGAAGACTGACTGCGTTGAATCGCGCGAATCGCCGCGGGCACCGAGCGACAGGACCGCGCCGGCGCAGGCATCGCGGCGCAGTTCGGCGAGCAGGTCCCGCTCGTAGGTGCGCGCGTGCGAGTCGCTGGACTGGAAGACGACCACCAGCGTGCGTGCGTTGATGATGGTCTTCGGGCCGTGACGAAACCCCAGCACCGAGTCTCCGATGGCGACCGTCTGGCCGTCGGTCAGCTCGAGGAGCTTCAGCGCTGCTTCGAACGCGAGACCGCGCAGCTCGTTGCTGCCCAGATAGACGACCCGCTCGAAGCGTTGTTCCGCGAGCCGCTCCGCCAGCGGGTGCGCCCTTGCCATCGCGCCACGCCCGGCCTCTGCGAGGCGAGGCACGGCGGCGGTCGCAATCATTCCGAAGACCAGGGACGCGGCCAGGAGCATCGAGCTGAAGCTCGATGTCATCGCGAAGCCACGGTCATTGGTCGCCTCGGGCAGCACGATCAGCTGCGCGCTCCTCAAGCTGGCCGCGCGCGCGGCCAGCGCGCCGTCGGCGTTGCAGGTGACGATCAGGTGATGCCGCTGGTCGAGCAGCTGCTCGGCCAGGTCGATGGTCGCCACGCTTTCGGGGCTGTTGCCCGAGCGCGCGAAGGACACGAGCAGCGTGGGAACGTCGCGCTGCAGATGCAGGTGGGGTCCGGTCACCAGATCCGTGGTCGCGATCGCGTCGACGCGTCGCCGAAGCTGACGCGCCAGGGCCGGCGCAAGGCACTCGCCGATGAACGCGGAGGTTCCGGCACCGGTGAGCACGATGCGCAGCGCCGGATCCGCGAGCAGCGGCCCGAGATACCGACCGAGGCGGGGCTGCTCGCGCTCCAGCAACCGCGCGACCTGCTGCCACACGACGGGCTGCTGGGCGATCTCTCGCGCCGTGCAGGCAGCACCACCCTGCGCCAGCTCGGCGTCGCTGCGGCCGGGGAACACCTCTGACGGGGCGGGCGTATTGCGGTCAGGCGTCATGCGCCACACGCACGGATGTAGGGGCGCAACGCTGCCGCAACCCCGTCCTGAAGCAGCGCGTCAACCGAGGGCGCAAGCTGTCCGGACCGCACGGCGGCGTATTGTCGCGGCAGATACTGGCTCATGAGCGTCATCGGAATCGTTCGTCGGCGGAGGTTTTCGAGCAAGCTGGCGCACGCGCGCTGCACATCTGGGTGCGGCCAGTAATAACGGATCCGGTCGCTCAAGCTGTAGGAAAGATCGAACGACTCGGTGGCCGGGTCGTGGTAGTAGCCGCGCCAATGACGGGTGTCTGCGCGCATCACGGCGGCCACGACCTCGCGCAGGCCCGGGCCCGTGGCGGCACCGGGCAATTCGCGTTCGAGCGCGGACAGTGCCCAGAGCGTCTCGCGCAAAGCGAAGGTCGCGGCCGGCCCGACCTTGAGGATGGCGAAATGGTCGCGCACCAGCGCGTGAAGATTCTCCGGCGTCTGGTAGTCGGTGGAATGCGCCTCGTAGACGAACTGCGGTGTTCGCGCGATGTAAGCGCTCAGCTCGCGCGCCTTCTCGGGCCGATAGTCGATAACCTTGTGGTGATCGAACTCGACACCGGGCTGGACGACCAGCGCGACAGCGCGCGGCCAGGCCGCGGCCAGATCGGCTGCTTCGAAGGCGCCCCGGTGGGCCTCGATCGTGACCTGCGCCGCCTCCGGGGTCGTGACGGTGAGCGCCAGCAACTCCTCGCCGGTCGGGAAGACGCTTACGTCGTGTCCCTCGCGGCGAAGCAGTCGGTAGATGATGTCTGCGGTATCCGCGTGATCCTCAACAACTGCGATCATGCTGCCGGGCAGATTACCTTTTTCCGCGCGGGAGCGA
>Ga0209974_10000028_pt1 | contig 33532 bp, 38 predicted proteins | sample InoplaM3SPM_FD_187592 | JGI IMG/M metagenome (GOLD analysis project Ga0209974, IMG submission 187592) | Arabidopsis thaliana rhizosphere microbial communities from the Joint Genome Institute, USA, that affect carbon cycling - Inoculated... | ecosystem: Host-associated > Plants > Roots >...
AGAGATATTCAAAGCAAATCGTCACAGTTTCGAATTTCTCGTGTTGAGAGTTAGTGGAAGTAATTGTGAGTTTCTGGAGAACATTTTTTGTTATTGGATTTATTGAGTGTACCATTCTTTAATATTAGTATAAATGGTATCAACATAATGAACCGGTGTTTGGGCGTTTTTTGTTGTTGCATTATTTAACCTGATCCTAATTCAAGTGACTTGTACTAGTGTTCAAGCTGATTCCTTGAATCCTGAATTATATTCTATCAATGAGACTCCATTTGGAACAGATTACTCAAAATGGGTTGCTAGATGGTTTAATTGGACTTCTGGCATTGCGAATGCCGAACATCCTAGAGATTTCGCAGAAAGAACCTGTAACGTTGGTCAAAAGTGGAAAGATGTCTGTTTTCTTCCTGATGCTTTGAGTGGCAAAATTGTTAGAGAGTGTGAGGTTCCCCTTGGGAAAGCTATTTTTATTCCTGTTACTACAGGCTGGCAAAGTGTAGCAGAGAGAGAAGAATTTAGTGGTAGACCACTCACTGAAACAATGGATTCAATAATTAGAGGGGCATTCTATTGTGATGATTATAATGTTAAAAGATCGGCAGAGATTGATGAAAAGGAGGTTCAAGGATTGGAGGCAGATAGTCCGTACAGGACTAACACATCTGTACTTTTCAATATTACATATGGGCACAACAATATTTATGGAGTGAAACCCCAGACCTCCCTGCATTCGGAGAAGGTTGGTTCATATTTATAAAGCCGCTGCCTCCTGGTGAACATACAATTAAGATTAGCAGTCAGACATTTAATCCCGAAGACGCCAGCTGGATTACCAAGCAGATACCGAGTGGGACATTGAAGTAAAATAGTTATAATACATCAGAGGATTAGACCGTCAAAAGCATCTAATCGAGGAAACAATCGGCTTCTAGTCGACACATCACTTGTTTGTTGCAATAAAATAGGTCTAAACATCCGAGTAATTTTCAAATGAAATTGTTAATTCATAGGCAAACCGAGATTATTATATAATACTTAATGTTGTTCAGAACAATATCATAACTCAGAACGTAAGCGATGCCCTGGGCCAATCATGAGTGACCGTAAAAAGGTAATCTCGATTTATATTTTTTCAATAAATTGAATATAACAGTTTTTTCTTTATATTGTGTAATGCTGAATTCATTTTTCACAAATAGATGGAGTAAAAAGAAAATATTTATTGTTATCATCTGGATTGCACTTGCCTACGGAACGTGGTTCAATTACCTCGATTCTGCAAAATATTGTTATCAAGTCAGCATAAATAATAAAGAGTGTGTCGATATAGGGAAGATTCTTGGTTCTAATAAAATTTATCAACCTTGGAATATAATAGGTCATTGTCTGCCAGGAATTTTCCTATTATTAATGATGCCAAAAAGATGGGAGTTATTTGTCGCAGGATTGTTATTATCAACGGCGGTTATGGATTCTCCTTTGTGGGGAGTGATGCGGCTATACGCACATCACGTTCCTTTATGGCACGGTGATAAACCCTTTCAAGACACCTCAAATATTCTTGAGTGGATAGTTTTCTATTATGATCCGTTTGGCCCGCATCAAGTGTGGAATGATTCATGGCCATTTGATGGACAGCCTACGGCAGCCTTTATTTTTTGGAGTCTTGTATTGAGGATTATAATCTCGATATGGTTGATATTGTTGCAAGAAAAACAGGAAATGAAAAAAAATAAAGCCATTATTAGATAGTGTCAAGTGTTAAGGTAGATGCCGTAACGGCCCGTGCCTGATTCGACATTATAAGATAATTAGTGTAGCTGAAGGAGATCAATATTAATGGCTCCGGGAAAGTGACCTTTCTTATATTCCAAAAAAGATCTCATGTCAATGACAATTTATCATGGCTAGGTTTTCTAATTTTACGAAAAAGTTCTTTGCTTGTTATTATGAGATTCAGTAGTCTCTTCAATTCCGATAGGCAATATAAAAATGATCAATGACTATTAGCAATTGTTATTGCTTGGCCTTTCGATAAACTACGCTTTAAATTTATTACCTAAAATGATATCGTTTTCCATTCAGACTGAAACGGATCCCGATCTGAGATCATTTGCGATATCAATTCTAATTTACTTGCATTCCTTAAAATATAATCTCCAGAATAGAATTTACGTCAATTATCTAAAACTGAAAATCTTATCTCGCGTCCACGTTTTGAGCTCCAATAGCAATCATACTTTTCATTTTGAGATATCGGGATCAGAGCAATTTCTTCGTTTTTGCATACAGGGCACTCATGACGTTCTACTTTCCTCAAAATTGTAGCAGTCCAATAGCATGATTCACAAAGTCCGAAAATTCGTTTCCTAGGATCGTATTTACGTTCTACAACCAGCGTATACATATCTGAACAAAGAACAAGTGAGCTGATAATCGTATCGCCGTGTAATTACGTAGATCAATATAGAGTAGGTTGCTAATCAAATTCTAACTCCCCTTTACCCAAGTGATACAGATTTCGAACAATTTTCTCGTGTTTAAAGCGGCTCCAAATGCCGTTTACATATAGATTATGTTGATGTATATAGATCCTTATTGACTACAGTAAAAACATGGAAAATAATTATGAACTAACTTTATTGTAGGTGATCTATGCTATTAAGCAAAATACTATTAGGAATAAGTGTAGCTATACTGGTGGCACCCGCATCGATACTATCGGGAGCCGTCTACGCGCAAAATGCAACAACTACTATCAATGGAGCTGGAGCAACGTTTCCTTTTCCATTAATCGATACATGGAGAGTAGATTATCAAAAAGTTCAACCAGGAGTCAATATTAATTATCAGTCAATTGGAAGTGGCGGTGGAGTTAAACAATTTACAGAAAAAACCGTAGACTTTGGAGCATCTGACGCACCTTTGACCCAAAATGAGAGTCAAAAAGCATCAGGTGCAGTGCATATACCAGAGACTATTGGTTCTGTTGTCGCAGCATACAATATCCCTAGCATTCCTGATAAAGGACTAAAATTGTCTGGTGAAGTTCTGGCAGATATCTATCTAGGCAAGATCACAAAATGGAATGATCCAAAAATTCAATCTCTAAATACAGACAAAACATTACCTGGTGATGATATTGTTGTAGTACACAGATCAGATGGATCAGGTACGACCTTTGTTTGGACTGACTATCTTTCAAGTGCAAGTACTGCATGGAAAGATCAACTTGGAAAAGGCAAGTCAGTTGAATGGCCAGTTGGTATTGGAGCACCAGGAAATGAAGGTGTTGCAAATGCAATTAAGGGAACTCCAAACACAATAGGATATATTGAATTAAGTTATGCACTGACAACAAACACACCATTTGCATTCATCCAGAACAAGGAAGACAACTTTGTTGAACCTTCACTTGAATCCACAAAGTCAGCTGTTCAAAGCTATGTAACCACACTACCAAAGGGTGATGGAGACTGGAGCAATGTTACTCTAGTAAATGCAGCCGGTGCGGATTCATATCCAATTGCTAGTTTCTCATATATACTATTATACAAGGAAATGAGCACCGATCCAAATTTGAACCAGGGAAAAGCAAAAGCACTAGTTGACTTTATATCATGGGCAATAACTGACGGACAAAAAACGGCTGAAGGGTTAGATTATGTCCCACTTCCTGAGGGGGTAGTCAAACTTAATCAAGACACCTTAAAGTCGCTCACCTTCAAAGGACAACCAATTTCTTAACAAATGAAAGGGAAATTAATGAATACCTGCAACTTTATTTTTTTTTCTTTTATCTTAGTTCTTTTCTCATCAATCATGATTAACAAAATCAAGAATAACAATAATAACAACGTCGACACACCTCTATTACTACAACAATTTGGTGGTTCTGCAGTATGACGTCTAATTCAAAAAATAGTAGGTATATCTCGTCGCTTTTCATAAAAAGAACAAAGAGAGGCGACAAGGTTTTCTACGGTCTTGTAATTGGGGCTACTCTATATACGTTACTGATGGTAGGACTTGTAGCCTTTTCAGTAACTAGAGGTTCAATCGATATATTTTCTGCCGAAGGTATACAGTTTGTATTTCAATCTAATTGGAACGCTGTTGAAGGTAGAGAAGCATTTGGAGCATTTCCGTACATAATTGGAACACTTCTAAGCTCTGCAATAGCAATGGCCATAGGAGTTCCGATTAGTTTAGCAATTGCCATTTTCATTTCAGAAATTGCACCTCCGCGAATAGGCACTCCATTGTCTTTTATCACAGAACTTCTCGCAGCTGTTCCCAGTATAATCTACGGTCTTTGGGCACTATTTGTCTTTAGATTTTGGGTTCGAGATTTAATAGAAAAGCCTCTGTATGATGCATTTCATGGCTATATTCCATTTTTTGCTAAAACACCATTTGGACTTGATATATTTACTGCAGGAATAGTTTTGGCGATAATGATAATCCCAATTATTTCATCTATTTGCAGAGAGGTTATGAGAGTAGTTCCCGATTCACAAAGGGAAGCAGCATACAGTCTTGGTGCCACTCGTTGGGAGACAGTCAGAATGGCAGTATTTCCGTATGTCAAATCAGGACTGGTTGGTGCAGCGATGTTAGGTCTGGGTAGAGCGGTAGGTGAAACAATCCTTGTAACCATGGTTATTGGTAATGTAATAGGCCCCGGTGCTATTCCTACCTCAATTTTCTCGCAAGGTCAGACGCTCGCAAGTCTGGTTGCAAATGAATTCAATGAGGCATCATCTGACTTGCACCTATCTGCACTTATTGCTTTGGGAGCAATACTTTTGGTCCTCACAATGGGAATAAACGTTGTAGCTCGTATTTTAGTAAAGAAGAAAATAAAAGTGTCATCGGGAGCCAAATCGCAATGACATCTTATCACAGCCCAAAGAAAAATTATAGCGAAATATTACATGAAACTGTAAATAAGAATTACAAAAAACGAATGATTGTAAATAAACTCGTTACTGTTTTATCGATCGTTTGTGTCATTGCTGCTATAATACCACTTGGCAGTATATTATTAGAAGTAGTAAAAAATGGAGCTAGTGCTATTAGTCTCGAATTTCTGACTCAGCCTCAGGGCTCCATAGGTTCTGGAAGAGGCGGTGTAGGGCCGGCCATACAGGGTACTATTATCGTAGTAGGGCTAGCCTCCCTAATTGCGACCCCAGTAGGAGTCCTGGCAGCGATATACTTGTCAGAATTTGCCAAAGGAGGGAAATTTGCCGATTTAGTGAGGTTCTTTAATGACGTACTTACTGGCCTACCATCAATAGTAATAGGAATTGTAGGATACGTCATCATCGTACTATCTATTGGATCTTTTTCAGTTTTTGCAGGAGCTATTTCTCTATCAATAATAATGATTCCAATTGTAGTTAGAGTTACAGAAGAGACATTAAAGATAGTACCATACTCCTTGCGCGAAGCCGGCCATTCCCTTGGCATTTCAAAGGCAAAGATTACGTTATCCATAGTTCTACCCAGTGCAAAGCATGGTATCCTTACTGGCATTGTCCTAGCCATTTCCAGAATCGCTGGTGAAACAGCTCCGCTAATAATGACAATATTAGGTACAAGCCTATTCTTCACAGGAATAACAGGTCCAGTAGATGCTTTGCCGCTGAGAATTTGGAGATTGGCAAGTCAACCGTATGAGTCAGCACATGCATTTGGCTGGGGATCTGCTTTAGTCTTGATATTGATGATATTAGCCATGAGTATAGGTTTAAGGTTATTAGCACGAAGAAGCTCGTTCAAGGGCGCAGTCTGATCAGTGAGTCTATAGTTACTATATAGATAATGCATAATTATTGTTTTCCTTATGTAATAATCCCTATTGGCCATTGAAGAATCAATCGAAGCTAAAGAGACAACTACTGAAGGAGATAGTATGGCTAGAAAACCAACAATAAGGGAAAGTACTGAAAGTTCTGAAAGATTCAAGGTAAGGATTGAAAATGTAAATGGGTGGTATGGGGCTAAACGAGCAATAAAGGATGTTAACCTGAACGTCAAAGACAAATCTGTTACTGCTTTTATCGGACCGTCTGGTTGCGGAAAGACGACGCTCTTGAGGTGTTTGAATAGAATGCATGAAATGACTCCTGGTGCACATGCTGATGGCCGCGTGGTAGTAGATGGAATTGATATTTACGATAAATCGATAGATCCTGTTGTAATTAGAAGACGAATAGGAATGGTATTTCAGAAACCAAATCCGTTTCCAACAATGAGCATATTTGATAATGTTGCGGCAGGTTTACGACTAAATGGTATGAGAAACAAAACAATAATCAGAGAAATTGTTGAAGAAAGCCTCAGAAATGCAGCTCTGTGGGAAGAGGTAAAAAATGAACTGGACAAACCTGGAATGAGTCTATCCGGCGGTCAACAACAAAGACTTTGCATTGCACGAGCACTTGCAATGCAACCTGAAGTGTTACTAATGGATGAACCAACATCTTCACTTGATCCCATTGGTTCGTCTAAAATAGAACAGCTTGTTAGAACCCTGAAAGATAGCGTTACCATAATAATAGTTACTCATAACATGCAACAGGCAGCAAGGGTATCTGACTTTACAGCGTTCATGTACCTTGGTGATTTGATAGAGTATGGCTCGACAAATCAAATATTTATGAACCCCGAAAAGGAATTAACAGAACGTTATATTTCTGGCAAGTTTGGTTAACCTAAAGTTGTAAGTTGACTAGACTTTTAGATATCGGTTTACAAAGAATTACTAACCTAATAATGGATATGGGGCATTTGTCTGTTGATCTGGTAAATTCTGCGCTAGAGTCTTATGAAAAAGGAATCATGCTTCGTTCGCAAATTTTTGAAGGTTCGGAAAAACTTCGATTCTTGCAGATTGAAGTTACCGATTTTGCCACCGAACTGATAGCCAGGTATCAACCAGTTGCTAAAGATCTCCGGTTCATTCAATCATTCATGGACGCAGCGTATGGATTTTCTAGATTTGGCAGATATGCATATGATATTGCAGAAGTACTAGATACAATAGGCCCACTTCCTGATTGTGATAAATCCCAGGTTACCATCATGGCAAAGACAGTCAAGGAAATGATACAATTGAGTGTAACTTCACTAGAAAAGCTCGACAAGAATGCTTCTCAGAAATTATACATGATGGATGACAGCGTAGATTCAATTTTTAGAAACTATCTAAAGAAAGCCATTACTCAAACAAAGAAAAAAAACTATGAACCAAGATGCTACATCTCGGCACTATTGATTCTTCGTTATCTTGAAAGGATATCAGACCATGCCTGCTACATTGGAGATTGCGTGCATTATGTTGTCACAGCAGATCCCAGTCCAAGACGTTAATATCTATATAGATTATACGCATCTATATGCAGTATACAGATCACTACACATAAAACCCATATTCTACTGATATCTAGATATCTATATTGCAGACAGTTGAAAATAATGAAGTAAGAAAGATCCAGTATACTGGAAGGTCTACATACGTGTTGTCTCTTCCAAAAAAGTGGGTAAATGAGTTAAAACTCAAAGCAGGTGACCCTGTTACAATAATGCGAGAAGCCAACAATTCACTTTCCATAGTTCCAAATGTCGTACGAGGACCCAATATTTTTGAAGCCACTTCTTTTGTTACTAGCGATAAAAGCGGTCCAACACTAAAACGTACAGTCGTATCGATGTATCTAAGAGGTTTTAACATTATGCATTTAAGATCAAAAACAGGAACAATTCATCCATCGCAACGTGACGCAATAAGGGAAGTTGTTCGCAGAAATCTTATTGGAACTGAAATCATTGCCGATTCTTCAGATGCCGTTACAATTCAGGTTCTGTTAAGTCTGCCAGAATTATCAATAAACACTGCTGTTAGGAGAATGTTTCTAATAGGATCATCGATGCATAAAGATGCAATTTCTACTCTGTCAGGAGATAGTCAGGAACTATACAAGACAGTAATAAAATCAGATGACGAAGTAGACAGATTCAGTCTCTATGTCCTTCGCAATCTTGTCATTGCTTCTCAGAATGAAAGTACTCTAAAAGCTATAGGATTGAAAAGTCCAGCTGATTGTCTTAGTTACAGTGCAGCAGTTAGGAGTCTTGAGAGAATCGCAGACCATGCCTCTGAAATTGCCATCAAGAGCTCGCAAATAGGAACGATTCCAGAAGATCTGCGCAAGAGAATAATCAAAATGAGTGAATTGTCACTGCAGCTGCTTAGTGATGCAATCGAAGCGTTCCTTAGAAAAGACTATTACTTGGCTGACAGCATTGTAGATAAATCTGAAAATATCAGATCAATTGAAGACGACATCATAGCCCAAATTGATAAGGAAAAGAATCCAAAGAATTACAACAATATCTATGTGAAACTAATTCTTGAACACATTAGAAGAACTGCTGAATATTCGTTTGATATTGCCGAAGCTGCGATGAACCAGATAGTAGGCGAAGTAATAGAAATAAGATAAAAGAACCATTTCTTTTGTTTAAACTCAATCAAGACAAAAACAAAAGAATCAAATAATTCCAGTATCCATCGAATAATTCCTCAAGTTTTTACAATTACTAGTCAATATATGAATAAATTTGATTAATTTGGCTCTACTGCATCTAAAATAATTGTTTAAAATCCGGACAAGTCCTCAGTATATATTAGGTAAACAATGGCAGATAAGTTAAGGAAGCTATGGCCGAAGTTCTCAGGGTCGAAACCCATTGTCATAATGTTTTTTCAAATTACAATAATTATCTCTCAAAATTACCATTTGACTGCGGAGTTACTCTAGAACAGCAGTTAGAAAATGCATACCTTCAGAATATCGATGCGATGTTTGTAACAAATCATAATACCCTTGATGGATACTCCCAAATTTTGGAATACAAACAGAATCATGAAAAGTATCAAAACATAGAGATCTATCCTGCAGAGGAGATAACAATTAACAACAAAGGCCATGTTTTGGCTTATGGTATCGATAAGGAAATAAAGCCTGGTATGACTCTTGACGAAACTCTTGATGAGATAAGAAAGCAAAATGGGATATCATGTGCTGCACATCCTTTTGCTGTTTCAAATGGCATAAGAGAAGACGCAATAAAATGCGACATTATTGAATCATTCAACAGCAATAACGTGGACATCTTTTCAAATCTAATTGCAGAAAGGTTTACCAAGCAAAATAAACTAAAGTCAATTGTTGGTAGCGATTCTCACGTGAAATCAACTATGGGAAGAAGCGTAAATACCGTAAAATCAGAAAACAACACTGATTCGATTTTAGAGAACTTAAAAAAAGGTTTGTTCAAAACTGGAAAATTAGACTATGCAAGTAAGGCAGAAATGCATGAACATGCACATTATATCATATCTTCCTCTCGTCAAACTATTTTAAACTCAATAAGGCAAACAAATCCAAAATTCCACTCCGTCGTTAGATGGGCAATTGATTCCTTTATTTCAAATCCAAACTCACGATTATGGTATACGATGAGTGCGCTAGGCATGTATTTGTCAAAACGTGTTTCAAAAAAAGTAAATCTTTATGGATACAATCCACACATCCTTGAAGAAAGATCATGGTCCAATCTGATCTCAATTAGTCTTAGTCCCTAATAGGCAATCAATCTATTGTTTCTATCTAATGGTTTCACGCACTCACGAGTAAAGTAAATTAATAATACTAGTCATTGATTACTGTCCTGGGATACATGCGCAGAACTAGCCTTTCATGTATGTTGGTAGTCATGCTTTTCATAGTCATTACCTGTCAATCATTTGTATTGATTCACGCAAACAATTCATCTAGTTCAGATTTTAAATTGAACGAATTAAATTCAGATGACGCTATTTATGCCGATACAATCCTGATTCCTGTTTCAAGGCAAGTTAGTAATAATCAAAGTAATGATATTGAGTTGGTGGGAAGCGTAACAAAGGTTGTAGATGGCGATACATTAGATATCAATGGAATTAGGATTAGACTTGCTCTGGTTGACACCCCGGAGATAGGTCAACCAGGATATGACAGAGCAAAACATTTTGTTGAATCACTGTGTGTTGGAAAGAAGGGAGAGTTGGATGTCGATAGTGGTCAAAGAAGAGGAGATAGACATGGGAGAGAAGTAGGCGTTGTCTATTGTGATGGAGTTAACGTGAATGACAAACTTATGGTAAACAAAATGGCGAGGATTCTTGTCGAGTTCTGCGACATTACAGAATTTTCTAATGAAAATTGGACAGTAACTCAATGTCAGGGCAACAGATAACGAGAGATATTTTGTCATTTTTTGAATTTTCACGTACGTTCTTCTTGCGTGAACGAATATTGGTAATTTTGTAAAGGTGGGCCTAGTCATTGGGAAGTAATATGTTAGAATTAGAGTTATTTTGAATTGCAGGCTTCAGAGTGAAAGCTCGGTCAGTCCACTCAAGGGATTCTTCATATTTACCCAGTTCACCTAGTGCATCGGCCTTATTGTACATTGCATCTATAAAATCAGGATTAATTTCCAGGGCTTTATCAAACCAAGTAATTGCCTCTTCATACTTGCCAAGATTAGACAGTGTTATTCCTTTGTTATCCAAAGCATTTGCAAAGTTAGGATTAATTTCCAGGGCTTTATCAAACCAAGTAATTGCCTCTTCATACTTGCCAAGTTGATTTAATATCAATCCTTTACCATTCAGAGCATCGACAGATCTGGGATCGAGTTTTAACGCCTTGTCATATGAAGTAAGTGCTTCTTCAAATCTGGAGGCATTAAGCAGTGCATGTCCTTCTACTATGAGATCAGATATTGAAGACGCGTTTGGAGCGTTGTTTGTTGCTTCAGTACTTTGCATTTGATAATTGAAAGATGATATAGATAAAAATGTCGAAATAACAAGTAACGGTATTAATGTGGACAAAACAACAGCACCTTTCTTCAATTGAAGAGTTTTGATCAAGTCGGAGGTTTTATCCAATTTCAGTTGGATTTAAGTTTGGACCAATAGGGATAAATTATTTTCGTATAAAATCCATTTCTAAAAATAATTATTTTTCTTAATCTACCCATGACTGGCCGATAAAAGAATCAAGGAGGATGTTTCAGTACTCATAACCGTCATGTATATGGATGTTTATGGGATCAAATCTTGACAAACTTGATTATGAATTATATTGCATACCCTATGGATAACCCACTTCACCTAGGCTCTTTCTGATCTCCTCGATATAATTCTCCATTATATACGAGACAGGTTTCCTCAAAAATTTGTTGTCCGGGAGTCGGATAGATACAAAGATGGGCTGCGAAGTCTGCACGTCCTTTTTCATTTACATTATGAATACTGAAGTGTCCCGCACCCCATGGCTGCCTGCCGTGCTTTTCGGAAGTATGAATCGGTTGATATACTATGTTAATAGGGTTCAAAACTTCGTGTTCATCCTGTCCTTCACCACACAAGGAGTTAATTTTGCTGTTCAAATCACTCGCTATTTTCTGCAAATTTGTATACCTTAGCGGATGGAGAGGATCCAACTTGCCAAACGCCGTCAAAGGCTTAAAGTCCTTAACTACCTTATCATGAATGTCGTCTGGGAATTGATAGTGAGGGCATCCATCTGCTTCATAGGCAAATACCATGATAGAAAGAGGAGTTGTTTGAGGAACGTCAACTGCCACATGCCCTGCACCATCGACGTTGCCGATGTTATTAGGGCGAAAAGGAAAAGCCTTATCAACCATTTGAACTTTTTTACCTTGAACATATGCGACCATAACAATTTCGTTTTCCATACTATATAATTCAGGTTTCGGGTCATTCAGATCATAATTGGTATACCATGATGGATACCCGATACCAACAAATATGTTGTATATTTTAGTAGGAGTCGTTGTCGACTCTGGTTTGATTACATCCGATGCAGATGTTTCTGCTTGAGCAGTGACAGACACTTCATTTGTTGCGGATGAGTTCCCGTTCGACTCATCATTACAAGTCTGTTTCATTTCTGGGTTACATTCTAAGTCTTCTTGTGTAGAGACTGTTCCGAAAGTCGTACTAGATGCAAATAATGTCAGTAAACAAACTGTGCCTGTTACCATCAATAGAAAGATTCGTCCACGAATCATAACTTCAATTGTTTGGTGGCATATATAACAAATTTGGTTTTGCCAGTACCCGTTGTTACTATTTTGAGTTTGAATAATTAAGTTGACCCTGTCAGTAAATTCAAACTTTTTTGCGTTAATGTCCAGCCATCCCATTCTGTATACATTAAAGTATGAATCAGTCTAAAAATGGATGCTTCAGTACTCATAACCCTCTTCATAGCACAATCAGACGGCTCTTCCTTCACCTCATTAGCACCCAAATCATATTAAAAATACTTGAAGATAAATTTGTAATATTACCAGAAATCGGCTATGGAATCTATCTTTCTCATACTACATTAAGCAACTAGAAGCTCATTGCAATGTAAAATACTTGATGAAAAGTGAAATTTTAATACCATGTAGAATATCTCAATATTGAAATGAAATCTGCTCAAATAATTAAGATTAAAGAAAAACTTTCTATCGTTGACCTACCTGATCCAAAGCCTAGAGACACTCAAGTACTTGTTAGAATTGAAGCCTCCGGTGTCTGTCATAGCGATATTCATCTTTGGGAAGGTGGATATCAAGGAGCTGCAGGTACTTTCTTAAAGGTTGAAGATAGAGGAGTCAAATTTCCAATAACTCCAGGACACGAGATTTCTGGAAAAATTGAGGCTATTGGGGAATCTGTTAGCGGTTTTAGCGTAGGAGACAGAGTTGTAGTATACCCATGGATCGGAGAAGGTTCATGCCCTGCTTGCAGAGTTGCCCAGGAAAATCTCTGTGATACTCCAAGGACAATTGGTATTTACCGAGACGGCGGATATTCTGAATTGGTTCTGGTTCCTAATTTTAGATACCTCGTGAAAATTGACGGTATGGATGTAAATTCTTCTGCGTCACTTGCGTGCTCAGGTTTAACTGCATTTAATGCAGTCAAGAAGGCGGCCGTAGGTCCTGGAGAATCAATAGTGATAATTGGAGCAGGGGGGTTGGGTCTCATGTCGGTACAAATAGCAAGAGCAATAACAAACTCAACAATCGTGGTGGTGGACGTTGATGACAAAAGATTAGCCGAAGCAAAGAAACTAGGTGCTCATGAAGTCGTAAACTCCTCTAAAGTAGATCCCGTTGAAGATATCAAAAGGCTTACCAATTCCCTTGGAACAGAAGCAGTCATAGATTTTGTAAACAACAACAGGACAGCACCAATTTCCATTAATATGTTGAGAAAGAGAGGCAAGCTTGTAATGGTCGGACTTTTTGGTGGCGCATTGGAGTTGAGTTTACCTGTGATACCATTGAGAGGTTTTACAATTACAGGTGCTTATACAGGCAGTTTCAATGACCTGGTTGAACTTGTCAATTTAGCAAAGACAGGAAAAATAAAGTCGGTAGTGAATAGAACTTACAAGCTAGATGATGCAAATCAAGCTCTTGATGATTTGCGTGCAGGCAAAATAGTAGGACGTGCCGTGTTAAATCCTAACAACTAAAGTTGAGGAGAGGATTTTACAACACCTCAACTATTTTGTAGATTCAATTTACATATCTTCTGGACAATTTTATAGTTCCATTTTTCTACATAAATTTACTCTAAAGAGTAACACTATTTACAATAGATAAATATTGTAGATATTTTTTAAAAACTATTATGTTTGACTGACTCATAACGTATTATAGGTACAAATCTTAGTCTTACATAAATAATATATTATAAGATAATTTTGCGATGATTCATCATTATAATTTAATATATCATATTTACTTGACAACAGTCGAATTAGAAGATTCTGAGGATAACAGTATTGTTTTGAAGAATGGGATTGAGGTGTAACAATAGTATTGTCTAGATCATTCACAAAGGCAACACTGTTCTTCTTTATAGTAGCCAGCTTTATGATCGCACAGTCTATCCACCCAACTTTCGGGCAGACAACAAACTCATGTGGAGACACAAGCATTAAAGGACTTACCGCAAGTGGAAGCACACAAAATTTTCCACCAAACAATGTTATTGATAATAACTTCAATACAGTATGGTCGTATTACGGTAAAGGTTCTTGGATCCAGCTTGACTTGGGATCGAGTAAAGATATTTGCAGTGTAAATATTGCGTGGTACAAGGGAGACGTAAGGCAAAGTAATTTTGTTATTTCCACATCTACGGATGGTACTACATACAAAAACGTATTATCATCAAAGAGTAGCGGTGATACATTATCATTTGATAAATATGTAATACCTACAACATCTGCGCGATTTGTAAAGATTATCGTCAATGGTAACACACAAAATGATTATGCAAGTATAACTGAAGCAAAGTTACAGACAACATCATCTACGACTCAACCCCAGGAAACTCAATGTGCTGCTGCCACTAGTAGTGTTAAAGCATCAGGAAGCCAAACAGGTTTTCCGGCTTCAAATGTTAAAGACAATAACCTTCAGACAAGATGGTCTAATAACGGAAAGGGTTCTTGGATCCAGCTTGACTTGGGATCGAGTAAAAATATTTGCAGTGTAAATATTGCATGGTACAAGGGTAATGAAAGACAGAGTAGTTTTATTATCTCGACTTCAAAAGACGGCACTACATTTACCAAAGCACTTGAGAAAAAGAGCAGTGGAACTACACTAAATCTGGAACAATATGTTTTATCCAATCCAAGTGCGCGATATATCAAAATTACTGTAAATGGTAACACACAAAATGATTACGCAAGTATAACTGAAGCAAATATTAGAACACAAACCATAGTTACTACGCCGCCTACACCACCATCAAATGGAGGTGGAAGTACAGGAGACAATACCGCAGGTGGAGATGGTGTAAAGATGATCTATCCCACAGTAGCAGGAGGAGAGACATGGTTCTTCAACCCTACAAACCCTAATGACGGACAGTTTGATAGAAACGGAGCGGAAATCTCTAAAAATTCCGATGGCACTAGTTGGAATCTTAAACCAGGCACAACTCGAATGTTGGCTTTTACCAAGAGTTCAGCACTTCCATCTGATGAAGTTAGATCAAGTCTACCCACCTATGACTATTCAAGGTTGGCACAAACCGGATACTTTTACAAACCTTCAGACTGGAAGAATATGGAAATAACAATCTATGTTAAAGTACTTTCTACATCCGGAGGTGGAGATGAAATTTCACTAGTATCCAGAAGTGTAAGACATAGTACAAACGTGCAAGAAGGATGCGGTGGGTCATCGTATCATAACAATATTGATTTTACAAATGGCCAGTTTAAATTCAAAAAAGAGATGTGGCATGTGAACTATGATATAAAACCGTACTCTGGTATTACAATTGGTTCAACCATGAACAAATGGATTGGATTTAAGGGAGTTGTATACAATTTGCCTGACGGAAGTGTCAAGTTGGAATCATATGTTGATAAGAACAATGACAATAAATGGGAGAAAGCCACTGAATTGGTAGACAAAGGTAACTGGGGAGATGACATGACCCACTGCAAAGCCAAATCTGGCGGTGCGGCAGTTACTTGGGCCTCTCCGATGGTAATATTCAAGTCCAACGGAGTAGCCTATGACTTTAAGAAATTCTCTGTTAGAGAAATTGTTCCTCCAACGTGAACCAGCAAGTCTAATTGGAAATGAAAGAACAAGAGACTTGACTGTATATCTTTTGGTGGTAAACTGCAGTCTTAATAGACGGTAAATAGACTATAGCAATTGTCAGACAATTGAGTGTGGACGTTATGTTTGAAAATTAGTCAAATCAATATTGCAAATCGGTGGGAAGAAGTCGGATATTTAAGGACGATAAAAAGAGTCAAACTTGAGTAAAATGGGATTAATGTCTATTGTGAAAGTCCACAAAGAAAACAATGCATGATCCGTTAACCAAGTTAGAAACAAAATCACATCGAGGTGGAATATATTGTCCTGATTGTGGCACGCAGAATCCAAGGAATTTGAAATTTTGTAATGGATGTGGAAAGGCACTTGCGTCTGTGTGCACTCAATGCAAAAAATCCAATCCAATAAAGCCCTCGTTTTGTGGTCTTGTGGATTTGCCTTACAATGAACGAGATAATTTGATTACTCTTTTTCGAAATATTGGTCTTATTCATCATAAAATATTATTAAGTTGGTTTATTGGTGGTGAAATCGTAAATTTCTCGGTTTACACTCACTTATAGATCATCATATGAGTAACATGTCCTAAGCAAAGAACAACATCTGGTGGGGGATTGGCTGTTTCTTGTTCATTCGGTCAATCTAAAGCCCATCAGTCTTTTAAATTAATAATCAAACAAAGCCCATACAAAAGTTTACGGTGTTTACACAAGATTATATATAAATTTGACGTGATATATGTCAATGAGTGATTTTGATGCCCGGCATGAGAAATATAGATGCTAGAAACATAGGATTGAGAAATATCGTAGTAGCCGATACGAGGATATGTTCAATTGACGGCGAGCAAGGTGAGTTGATTTACCGTGGGTATGATATATTAGATCTTGTAACTCATTCTACTTTCGAAGAAACTGCATATCTGTTGCTTTTTGGAGATCTGCCAACAAAAGATGAACTTGCCGAGTTCACCTTGGATCTCAAAGAAAACCGAGAAATTCCAGATGCGTTATATCGAAATTTGAAAAATAGGCCATTAACAGCATCCCCTATGGACGTGTTGCAGTCATGCGTTTCACAATTGCCTGATTATGATTTGGATGTACAAGATGACTCAAGGGAGATGAATATTAAAAGAGCCAAGATGTTGATTTCAAAGATCCCAACAATTGTTGCAGTTTGGGACAGAATTAGAAGTGGAAAAGAAATTATCAAACCGTCAAATGAAATGACGAATTCTGAAAATTTTCTATATATGTTATTTGGTACTAAACCAAATCATGAAGAAGCAAAGATATTTGATATTTGTTTGATACTTCATGCAGAACATAGTTTTAACGCTTCCACCTTTGCGGCCAGAGAAATTGCATCTACAAAAGCACATATTTATGCATCAATAAACGGAGCAATTGCGGCATTGTCCGGTTCATTACATGGGGGAGCAAATACTCAAGTAATGAAAATGCTACTAGAGATAGGTAAGATAGACAATGTTGACAAGTGGGTTATCGGAAAATTGGAACATGCAGACAAGATTATGGGCATGGGACATGCCGTTTATAAAACTACAGATCCTAGGGCAGAAGTGCTTTATCGATTGTCAAAAACCGTTAGCAAGGAACGAAAGACTCCGTGGTTTGATATGACAGAACAAGTTGAAAAGACAACCAAGAGATATTTGCTGGAAACTAGAAAACAATCAATTTATCCGAATGTTGATCTATACAGTGCATCGCTCTATTACAGTCTAGGTATTCCTATGGATTTATTTACCCCGATTTTTGCCATTGCTAGAATTTCTGGCTGGGCATCACATGTGATTGAAGAAAAATTTGCTGAGGCAGCACCAAAGCCTGCGCTCTATAGACCAAAAGCAGAATATGTGGGAAGATATTGCGGACCAATGGGTTGTGAATATAATCCAATTGATCAGCGATTCACAAAAATCACAGAGCAATAGCTAACTTGTTTCTGTTGACTCATTTCTTCTTTGCATAGTTGGCATATGCGTGATTTTCTGGATCAGACAATGCTTTAAATTGAGAAAATTTGTCATCCATACCTATGGTGGGGTGGCAGAGAGGCTATGCGTTCGCCTGCAGAATTACCAGGTAGTTAGCGAATCTATAAGGGTTCGAATCCCTTCCCCACCTCATCTGTATGGATCATCGAAGCATCGGTATTTTTCGATAATAGAGATTATCTACAAAAACTTGCTCGTCAAGTAATCCTATCAAATCAATGGGGTAGAAAATGTAATGCAATACCCGCATGCAGAATAACGAATAACAATTGATACCTTTCAATATGCTTATATGCGTACAAATTATCCGAAAAAATAGAATCAGACGACGAATGGGCTATAAATGAATAATTTTTAAATATTATGGATTTGATAATTATTGTTATTGCCAAATTTAGATCAAGATACTTATTCGGTCCACTTTGCAAGATTTGCTGCAAAGCTAGAAAAGCATCTCCTAAATCATGGAATAGTATGTAGTGAGGCAGATGTTATCATTGAAGATAGTTCCACGATCTTTTTTGACAAGCTGAACAATCCTAAAAAATCATTTTTAAAGATTTTCAAAAAACAAGACCCAATGTCGTTATTCATTCAATCGGCTAGTGAGGCACTTCAAAAACATATACCCGAAGCTCAAAAGACATTTGGATCCTACAGAGCAATCGAAGACTGTCTCCGATAATTGAAAAAATGAGTCAATTATTGAATCATTAGAAACTTAAAAATTGCATATTTTGCCATATTGTCCATAAACTAGATCCAAAGTAAAAATAGAGTAATGGGGCCGAAGGGATCTGTTCTGTTGCAATTTTGCACATTTGAACCCCTGATCCACGGGTGTCTGTCTCTAATAAAGCCCTGTTTGTTAGATCTGGAGCCCGTTGCGATGCCTGGCTTCGCTACGACCCCACATCAGCATCGCTTTTTAAAGGTTCTAAAATTGAATGTATAAGTTTTACGACCTAGATCCTATCCAAACAACAATAAACAAATAATGAAATTTTTTTCTGTTTATTAGTATTTATTTGCATAATCCATCTCAATTAATGATTTGCAATATCCTACTCTGTTTTTCATTTACGTAGCAAAGAATGAGGATTGGGTTAGATTGCAAAATGAAGATTGGGATTATGTTTCTCTAATGTCACGATTTTTTCATCACTGGATAAAAAAATCATTTGACGTAAACCTAAAGATAAAGGTAGATATACTTCCAGTAGTTCCGGGTAGACTATTTGATAGGATGTCAATTTCTTATCTTTCACGAGATCATTATGAAAGAGACAGGGAAACCTATCATTTTTACCTCACCTACTTTAAGCCATTTTGGAGTGACTGTAGAACCGAAGGCTATTCATCAGAAAATTTTGGGATAGCATACTGGGAAAGATCTAAAGATCCTATTTCTGAACTTGATAAAGTAAAATTTTATGCGGATAAAAATTGTGCCAAAGTATCACATATACTTAGTCATGAGATTTTGCGAATGAAGGGCGAAAGAAGAAAGGTATACTTTGACGGTGTCCATGAATTGTGGGACAAACACATGTATGCTGCACTCCCGCTCCAATATTACAATAACAAATTTGAATTAGTCTCGACAGGTGATTCATACAGTTTTGTGACAATAGACCCACGGAAAATACAGACTTGATTTAGAGTTTAAAATGGTTATCAATATTGACAAGATAATTAAATTTGGTGCAGTGGTATCTATCATAGGAACAGTCATTATGATAATACTAGTGTCAGTTATTCTTATTTTTCCGGTGCAAAAGAATTGTATTGACAATAAGACTGATTGTCAATTCATTTCAACAGCACCTGGAATATTGAGTTCAATTGTAAATCCTCTTACATTAGTAACAGCTCTACTCACAATCTCTGCAGGACTTTTGATCTTTAGATTTGGTACCAGATATAAATTAAGAAAATCTCATTTGTAAAAATCAAGTCTGGGATGTAATGTTAGTGGCTTTTGTCAGGCGTAAAAGGTATCTAACAGAATACCATGTTTGTTTCCAGGCCTACTAATTTAAGGTATTTTTTTACCAGGATTCATTATTTTTTTGTCATCAAAAATCGATTTTACTTGTTTGAATACTTCGTACATTGTTGAACCATACATCATCGGGATGTATTTTGTTCTAAGTATTCCATCACCATGTTCCCCTGAAATAGAACCATTAATTTTGAAAATATAACCGAAAACCCTTTCTGCCAATACATCCATCAAGTCATTGGAACCTTTTGATGCAAAATCGATAATGGGCCTAAGGTGTAAATTTCCATTTCCTGCGTGACCATAAACGACATAATCGAGTTTGAAGTCAGCAAGTAGTTTTAAAAGAAAAACTAAGTAATCATGTAAGAGTTGTGGGTGAACTACAGTATCTTCTATTATCCCAGCCGGCTTTCTAGAACCCATACCTTTTTTCATAGCGCTATTAAGTGAATTTCTTCTTTCGCTCCACGCCTTATCCACACTTTTCTTGTCATATCCGCTCTCAAGAATATTTGTTTTCTGTCTAATAGTATCTTCAAACTTGCGAACATTTAGATAGAAATCATTATCATTACCATAGAATTCTACAAACATCAAACAGGAATTCTTACTCTCCGACTGATCAGTTTTCCATCCTTCGATGATAGTACCCCTATCCAGTAATTCAATTGCAACTGGTCTGAATTTTAAAATTAATGGTACAACCAAGGCAGCATGAAGAATGCTTTCAAATGCGAGAATGATGAGCGATTTTTTTTCCGGGACGTCCATCATTGAAATTCTGCAACTAGTAACTACGCCCAAGCTTCCTTCTGATGCAACAAATATTTTCTGTGGAAATACCTGATTATTTTCAAAAACTGCGTCCAGACGATATCCGCTTGAATTCTTGCTTACGTTTGGATAGTGATCTTTTATGTTGATATTTTCAGACAAGACATGCTTCAACATCTTGTCAATTCTTTCATCATAGTTTCCATGATCTGCAAAGCCCATCGTTCCGTTACTATATACTAAGTCAACACGCTGGACATATTCGATAATACTCCCATAACCCAGTCCATGGGGGCCACTGGAATTATTAGCGATCATTCCCCCAATGGTGCAGTAGTTACTACTTGCAGGATCTGGTGGAATAACCTTATTCCTTTTTGCAAGTTCCTTATCAAGTACAGCTTTAACAACTCCAGGTTGAACAATTACATAATCATCTTCAATTTCCAAGATTTTGTTCATTTTCTTGGTAAAGTCTAACACAATACCTGTCGATAATGATTGGCCCAGTAACCCTGTACCCGCACCTCTGCAGGTTATAGGAATTTTGTGATCGTGTGCATAGGCACAAATTTTCTGAACTTCCTGCTCATCAGAGGGGAAGTTTACTATCGATGGCTTGAGGCAACAATGACTTGCATCTACTGAATATATGGTTCTTGTCCAATCATCGTCAAATACGTCTACAAGTCCAAGTCTTTTCAGATCAGAAACATCTGATTCAAACAAGATTAACTTGATATAACTAGGTCATGATTTTAAGTAGTTTGTATTTTTCTAGCCAATTTGCGCACCAAATTGCTAAAGAAAGATAGAAACACAAAGACAGAGAGTAGCGCAAAAAGAGGTCTAACAAAAATTTAGAACAGTTACATTGAGATTTCTTTTTCTGGTTTAGATTTCTTGCCTTTTATTTTCCTGTAAAACCAGAGCTTTAATGCAAAATATGCTCCATAAACCACCGTTTTTGGTTTCATACAAGGAACTAATCCAACCCTGTATATATTACTTTTATTACTTTTTTACATATTAATTGGAATTAATCTTCTTATTGACTTCAGTCAGCATAAAATTGTCAATTTTGCCTCTTGCTATATTGGAGTATTTTATTTCGTTATGGTGATAGTATTCGATTCTTGAGGTATAATTGTATGTTCTGCTTGAACAACAATTCTATTAGCGCCTTCCACCAGTATTGGATACGCATGAACGTTCTTCTTCTTTAGCAAAGTTTGCAATAATGAGAGCGCCTCCTTTTCTTCATAGTCGTTAACCACCCATCTCAATGCAAATGGCAGCGTCTTGAATTTATTCCATAAATATTCAAGGAATTCGTCTGCCTTTTGATCCTTGGTTCTTTTTCTAGAGGCGATTCCAAAAATGTTCTTTATCTTGCCTTCGTATACAATTCCTTGACCTTCTTTTGTCGTCACAAACGGTTCAATTGCGTAAACATTATCCACGGACAAATTGAATGAATGTCCAATAGTCCAAATGTTTGGAATTGATTTGCCTGCATGAATGGTGTATCGTTCAAGAGAATGACCGCTTAGATTTTGAATTGGTTTGCATCCATACTTTGTAATTGTTTTTTCAATTATTCTACCTATATCAGAAACGCGTGTGTTAGAACGGGCAATACCTATCGCTTCGTCCAGTGCTCTTTGTGCTATGTCTATCAAATCTTGATACTTTGAATCAAAACTGACAGTTACTGCTGTATCCGCGATATATCCATCTATATGTACACCTACGTCTATTTTCAGTACATCTGAATTTTTTACAATTGTCGGATCGTTAGGCTCGGCGGTATAATGAGCTGCAATATCGTTTAAACTGACGTTAACTGGAAATGCAGGCTCTCCACCTCTTTTCAATATCTCATTTTCTACATCATTACATATTTCACTTAGAGTCCTGCCTGTGTGATCTTGATTCCTAGCATATTCTCTAACTTCGGAAGCTATCTTTCCAGCCTTGATATAGTTCTCAAAGTTATCCAACGACTAAATTTCAAAGTCAAACATATTTAGAGATATTGATAACAGAGGGATTTCCGCGTGATTTTGTATCAACCCAATATCATGAAAGTAAGGTGGACAAGTACTGAAAACAATGAACGCATATGGACTCATATGGATTGATATCCATTATCTCAAGGTTAAAATTATACTTGGGGTATCGCATTTGCTAAACCGTGAAGTTGGGGCCGTCGTCTAGCTTGGTATGATGCCAGCCTTGGGCGCTGGAGGCCGCCGGTTCAAATCCGGCCGACCCCATTATTAACAGTTCCTTCTATGAGTATCATCCAAGTTAATCAAAGTTAATTTCTTTGCTATTTTATGGTCCTTACTTTACTAGAATAATGTTGACAGTTTTGTTTATCCATAACTTGAGTATAACAATTGGAGTTTATCTTTGAGTCTACTTGCCAATTTCTCGGATATCCTTTTCTGGTATTCATCTACTTTAATGGGGTTTTTCTGTGTAAATAAAAATGGTCCATATGCATAACTGTTGTTGGGAGTAGGCACTTCAGGTTCTGATGATGCAATTAGAGAAGAAATGTAAGAGCTGATACCATTAGCATCCTCATTTTCACCCATGTTAGATAGGAACTTTCCGATTTTTTCTGTATCTAACTTTCTATAGCCAAATGGCATATGTGATTTATCATCAAATTTTGCCGGGTCTACATCGACCTTCGCGCCAACTATCAGCGGATTTGGCTTGTAAATTGAATCAATTTTGAGCTGCCAAACCTCATTTGGATTGCTGACAATAGCATCATAAAAGTTTCCGTTCATTTGTGAAACTGAAACTACAAATTTCCAATTTCTTGCATTTGCAGAATATCTTTGAAAGAGATTTGATGCAAGGTTATTGCCTTCAAGTATATCCAATATAAATCAAATTTAACACATGGTAAATATGAGTTTTGTTCTTTGATTTTGCAGTTTGGGCTATCATAATGAACATCTGAAATTTTTACTACATCGCAAGGTATCTAAAGGGTTTTAAGATTTTAGCAATCCTATTGTACTTCACAAAGAATATCAATTTCTACAACGCTGTCAAGGGGAAGATTAGTTGCTCCGACAGCGACCCTGGTATGTTTACCCTTATCACCAAATATTTCAAGTATAAAGTCTGAAGCGCCATTGATAACCTTGGGATGATCCTTAAAAGAAGGATCACAATTCACATACCCGGTTATTTTAACAAATTTGGTAATAGTTTCCAACCCACCCAGGAATTTATTAATTTGTTCTAGTCCGTTGATGATACATTGTCTTGCACCCTCAACTGCATCAGTCATGGAAACCTTGCTTAGTACTTTGCCCTTGTATTTCTCTGGTAAGGTTCCCTGTACTAATGGAATTTGACCAGAAACAAAAATCAAATTGCCACTCTGCACAACTGGAATATATGACCCAATAGGTTGCGGAGGACTGGATAACTTTATCCCGATGGAACTTAATTTTTCTTCAATCATTTAGATATATTCATCAAAGCGAGTTTTTATTCATTATCCGTTGAAAATCACTGGGTTACAAGCAAGAGAATAGAAATGATCCAAATACTTTTAAGCACTTGCATCAACTAACTTGAACATGTCTTCCCACGACGATAAGATTCAATCCGGAGGAGGCTATTTCCATATGAAGGGTGTTGCATGGAGCATACTTGTGATGGGATTGTCTCTAGCAATCATCATCGTTGCATATGTAATGTTTGGACACATTGGACCATCTTTCTCTGCTGAAAGAATTAATGAACAACAGGCAGAATTGAGAAAGGATTATGGTTTACCTGCCCACGAAGTTATCAGAAATCAGAGTGTATTGCTAACCCCACCATCATTAAGAGCAGTGAATCAAACTACAACAACCGGTTAAGTTTTTAGTCCAAAGATTAGAACCGTCTTTCTATTACCATTGGTTTAGAATATAGTTGTGTATTTAGCCCAAATGATGGTAAAACATTTTTACATATTGTTGCCTTATGTTTTTCCAGTTGACAACTTGTGATATATGTGGATCAAGATTTGGTAGTAAATCCTGCGTGATATGTTCAAAAATTGTATGTACATCATGTGTAAACAGACGGGGGACTATTTGCAAAAGATGTAGCTCAAAAAAAATTGAGGAAGTTTCATTTTTCAAAAAGAATTTGCCATATATTGCACTAATAATTGCAATGTGGTTTTTTGTATCAGGACTCTATCCATTTCCATACTTTATGTTAATTGGTACACCTGTAGACATGGGGATAATGCAACCAGTATTAATTGCGACAACTGTAATGACTATACCATTCATCTTTATGTTATTTGCATGGAAGAAACGGTCAGAAAGAATGAGATCAGAATAGTTTAATCTATTCAATGAAATCATTTTTATTGATACACATCAGTGATAAATAACATGCGCGGAACAGGCTTCAATGGTGAAGTGATATCTGGTATATCTTTAACGCTGTTTGGAATCATGTTAGTTGTCTATGGCATGGTTAATCAGGTCGCAGCTATTCTAATCCCGGCGGATATCATGATTATCGCTATAGGCATAGCCGTGATACTAGTAGGTATATTTACCAATAGAAAAAACACAATAATTCACTGATGATACACCGACTTTTCTAATGACCGCCGTGTGTTGTTTGTGAATTTAAACGACTTTTTATCCAAAATTGGCTAAATTTGTTTTTTAGATAAGAAAATTTTAATAAAAGCAGTGGAATACACTAGTAACTATGAAAAGAATAGATGCAATTATTCCTCAGTCAAAAATGTCAGATGCGTTCTCCGCATTGAAAGAATTGAACATTGGTGGTTTTACCTATTTTGATTCGAAAGGAAGAGGTGTGAATCCTCCTGCTGCAGTCCATTCAGGTAGAGGTACCTCGATTTATACTCCCGAATTTAACGCCAACCTGACTCTCTTTACTGTGGTTGATGAGTCTCAAGTTGAACAAGTTGTGAACAAGATACTTGCAAGTACAAGCACCGGACTTGCAGGCGAAGGAAAAATTTTCATCTCTGATGTAGATGAAATCATCGACATTGGTACAAAATTAAAGGACAAACCATAATAATTTTTTTAAAAATTATTATGGAATCTAAAAAAGATTAATTTTTACTATTTGTTTCTTTTGCTAGAGATTCTAGGGCCTGACTAACATTCAACATTCCCTTATTTTTTGCAAACTCTTCTAACATGCTAATCTCCTCTTTTGAAAAGCAAACGTACATTTCTCTTTTTGAATCAGACATAATTTAACGATTGTCCGGATTCTAATATATCTTTCTCTGTTTGGTTCTGTCAAGTCTATGGCGGATCAAACAAGTAAATCTGCCTGTAAAATTCCGTCGGATACTAGTTAAAATATTGATATGCTATTACTGCAATCATACCAATAATACCACCAAGAAACAAATATGACATTGGTTCTCCCTTCGTCATAACATCAGGTATTGTTTAGATGATATAATATCTTTAAGTTCAATAGCCCTCTACGTTTTCGATAGATAGAATTAGGAAATACAAGACAATTGATATTTTTTGATGAATCAGGAAATGTTGCAGGAAAAGTCACAGGAAAAGATAGTTATTTTATTTCTGCCATTTTAATTAAGACTAATGTAAATTATGATAATATTTTTTAGTGATTTGATTTATGAATATCGGAAACTATCTTATTATTTGTATTTCTTACAATGCTTTTGGTATAACCGACATTTTTTTACAGTAACATCATTTAATTCAAAACAGACGATAACTTGACAGAACCCTACGTTTGGTACAGTCAAAGTTGTAGTCAATTATGATGCTGTAAAAAACCGAGGATCTCAGAAATATTTAATTTTCAGGTTGTATAAAGTGAAAACACACATCTGATTTAAATTGATCAGGTAGCATCACTATTTAGTGACTAAATAGTGTCTACAGTAAGAGGCAATTCAGGAAGATGGGATGGACCTTGGAATTGCCCCTTTTGCGACTATAAATCACCAAGGAAATGGAATATGCGCGTACACATAGACAGAAGGCATGGAAAAACTGACAATCCATACTACCACTTTCCCCCAAAAGCTGAAAATCCAAATCTTCTTAAAAGAGTAAGTTCAAAGGACTCGATTGGATTCTCGGTTAACTCTCCGTCGTTAACTCCACAGCCAATACAAGATAATTCGATGGTGAGGTCGTTATGGATTCAATATTTATTGAAGCAAATAGAAGAATTGAGCAATCTCGAATTTAGCTTTTTGTGGCCTGTTATCATGAAAAGACTCTTCAGACCACCCTATTGATGTTTTATCTTTCAGCAAACGGTCAAACTATCTATTTAAAAGATAAACTCAATGGATTAGTTATTGCATCTGTCGCAGGAATCGTTATAGAAAACATATAATGAAAAGTCCTTGGGACAACCTGGACAAGTTTCTGATATTCCTTATTTGGTGAACAGCCAACTACGTATTTACGTTCATGCTCTTATTTTGTTCAAGTCTGATATCCAAGATAGTACTTGTTCCTTCTCCAACTTTGAAATCTGAACGTTGGCCTGTTTTAGAATTGAAATTCCGTCTTCGGGGTAAGAGTCTAGAATAACGATCCGGCTAATACCAACACTTATCGCCATCTTGCTGCATTCAAGGCACGGTGCAAATGTAGAGTATAGAGTAGAACCTTTAGTGCTACCGGTTCTGAAAAGTGCACATTGCATTATTGCGTTTGCTTCTGCGTGAGTGCAAAAACATCTCTCGAGATTTTCACCTGACCTTATCTTATTATTTTGCTTATCCAAGCATCTAGGACAACCACCATCAAAACAATTCTTTATTCCTGATGGAGTGCCATTATATCCTGTAGCAATTTGTCTATTGTCCTTTACAATTACACAACCGACCTGACGACTCAAACAGTTTGATCGCAATTTCGCTATTTCAGCTTGCAACATGAAATAGATGTCCCAATTGGGTCGGTTTTTCATCTTCTAAATAGGAGATTTAAGAATATTTAACATAATCGTTATGGAAGCATAGTAGAAGGAATGTAGTTATTGATATAAATTAAATTTGATTCTTTTTGAAACTTTCGACGTTTCCTGACAAACCCATGTCATGCAATGTTTCTTGTAATTCATCCTTGTTCCCATTTACAACTATCCTTATCCTGCCCAACCCGTTTTTTCTGAGAATATTTTTGGATTTCAAATATTGTCTTATTTCTTTTACTGCGTTTAGTGCAGAATCAATGATCCTCACTGAAGGATACATAGACTCAAGATGTGATCTGATAAATGACAAATGGGTACTGGAAAGAATCAACACATCCAAATTTGTATCTTTTAAACCTTCCATTACCTTAGAAATGGTTCTAATTGTATGATCATCATTTAGAAAAAGTCCTTTCTCTACAATCTCGATTAAATCTGACGCATCGAACTTTGTAACAAATATATCTTGAGGAACTTCTGATTTGATTTGTTCATCAAGCTCTCTGCTTCTTATAGTTCCCCGAGTTCCCAGAATTCCGATATGTTTCTTTTTTGTTAGTCTTGAGGCCTCTTTTAATGGAATCGAAACTCCCAAAATTGGAATGGAACTCATTGATTTTATCTTACTCAGCATTTGTATCGAAGGGGTGATTGATGCAACTACGATCAATTTTGGATCAAAACTAGATAAATTGCTGACTGTCTCTGCCATAATTTGTTCAAGCTCATTTACTGATTTTTGACCATAAGGGAAATTTTTTTTATCTGCAAAATAAATAATGTTTTCCTTTGAAATCTGACTACGCAATCCTCTGATGACAGATAGTGATCCTAGTCCAGAATCAAAGACTGCTATTGACTTGTTAAGAGCATTCAATTTTCATTTTATTACTTGCAATCCCAATTTATATTGTGATTGAAAACGATAGACCTAAAATTGACGGTTGGAAAAATCAAGAGTTATCTCCGACTGCTCTAGTTATTATCTTGTTAGAACGGTTTAACTGCTCATGGGAATTATTATTTTACCAACTACTGTATCAAGGCAAGATAAGTCTTTACTAAATCTTCATCTACAATACCCTGAACCACTTTTGGAACTCCATCAGACAGTTTGATATCCATTGCCACAGCACTCAAGGGTATCTCAAATTTAGAGATTTCCGTTTCATCGCTTGTCTCAAATTTTTTTTCCGCCACGCCTTCGGCAATATTAAAGCAGATAATTCTACTTATCCTTCTAAATCCCGCCCCGCCTATTCTGCCACCTGCAGAGCCCTGTGATTCCTCTACAAAGAGTACGAATACGGTATTTCCGGTTTTCTTACTCAAATCTATATCATTTGTACATACGACAATTTTCCTCATAGTATCAAGTAATTCAGAATCTAAAGACATGTCATAGATCACTTGTTTTGATTTTTCTTATTAGTTCCAAAATTGTGTCAACATCGTTGGATTCTGGGAACTTGTCAAGATACATATTAAAAAATTTTAGCGCTTCTTCATATCTCTTCTTATGAAGACACACCATTCCTTTGTCTCTCAATCCATGCGGGTCATTTCCATTGATATCTAGTATCATTTCATTTACAAGTTCAGCACTATCCAGGTCCTGGCACTCAAAAAAGCTGGTTTTGAGATTGTTTAACATTCTTATAATAACATCGGGGTTTGAGGCTTTGTCAACCAATTTTCTAGTTAAGGCAATGTTCATTTTTGGGTAAAAACGGTCCAATAGTTCCTTTAAAGAGTAATCATCCATTATTCTGCCTTCGTTAAATGGGTCTATAATAATTTCATTTTCTTCATCGTCTAGAACATGTTTTACCATAAAGTGGGAAGGAAAATTTACGGGATGAAGTGTAAAGTTTAGTGATTTGGCCAATTGAATATACAATATTGATAGTGTGATAGGATTTCCTGTTTTTCTCTTTATTACTGTATTGAGCAAACTGTTGGAAGGGTTGTAATAGTCATCCCTATTGCCTTTAAAATTTTCAACCTTAAATAATTGGTGATTAATTTTTTCAATGAATTGAGTGGGTCTAAATTCTGATGAGCTTTTCATTGACTTTGCAATCTTTCTACCAATTTCATCAATTTTTGCCAATTCCTCTCTTATTACCAAATTATCATATGCAACAATACGCGAAATGTGTAAAGCATATTCAGCTAACTTGGATGGATCATTTGTTGTCATATTACTGACAACATTGGAGTGCCAATCATTCAGCGCTCCCGGGATATTTTTAGTCATTAGTTAGTTCAATTATTTGTTCCTCGAATATATAATTTTGATTTACAGTGAAACCTCTTGAATCTGATTCAATCTAGATTTCATCTTACTGATATTTTTAATTGATTTGAACAAAGACATTAGTTATACTTGTGGTTAGATTTTTATTAATTAAGATATACAAGATGTGAAGGCAACTAAAGTTTGGAAATGACTATTGAGGATAAACATGAGCGACTTAAGGAAATCATAAGGGAAAGAGGAATTGTCATAAAAGATGTAACTTTATCTAGCAACAGAAAAAGCAAATTCTACTATGATATAAAGTCTATTGTCAACGAACCGGAGGGTGCTGCTCTTATCGGTGAGATGATGCTTGCCCTGATATCAAGGATTAATCCAAAAATAATGTCTGTAGGCGGTTTAGAATCTGGAGCTATTGCTATTTCTACTGCAATCGTATGCTCTTGCCATCATTTGAGACTGCCAAACAGAATTTCAGGATTCTTTGTCAGAAAGAGTGTCAAGACATATGGCCTTGAAAAAATGATTGAAGGCATAGTGAGAGATCCTGTAGCTGTAGTAGATGATGTAATAACAACTGGAAAAAGTGTACTTGATGCAGTATCTGCGCTTCGAAATCACGGTGTTAGTAACATCCATGTTTTTTGCGTAATTGACAGAGAAGCCGAAGAAAATTTACTTGAACGTAGCAGCCTTCAATATCATTCCTTGTTTAGACATTCCGATTTTTCAGACTACATTTCTTCAAAAATAAACGAAAGTTGAAAACCTAATGCTATTTTGATCCAATGTTATTTTATTTCTTAATCTGAGATCAAAAAACCGTCATTACTATGAACTAGTAATGAAACAAAATTAGCGAACAAAATCAATAATTTGTAAAATTTCCAAATTATTTTAAAGGTAGATTTAAGTTTAGCCCGATTCGAAGTTTATTCATGAACAGATTCTTTTACAACATAGTTATTGCTGTGCGACACTTCGGGTAAATCTGCTATTGCTGGAAAGATACGGCACATTTCTTCGTGTTTTTTTATGAAGATGAGTCCAGCCTCTGCAGTTCTGTACAATCCTGTTATCTCTGAATATTCCATTAGCTTCCTGTCAACTGCTGTCATCAGATAACGTGTTAACTGAGAATGAGATACACCTGCATTAATCATCACAGTAGTCTTGTATTCCCAATTTGAGACAGCTGCGTTTAGTATCGCAGCCATTATTTCAATCTCTGAGCGATTCTTCATTTTAGAACATGAATGTAGTTGCACATTTAGATAAAAACTAACTAGATAAGTATCACTATTTGCTAGATTGATAAATATTGACAAACATAAAACTAAATCTCGATCTGCGAGTTGTGTATCAGAACTGGTTTGTTCAATTATTATGAGTGCCCATTAAGAATAACAAATTTTTTGCCCGTCTTTATCTCTATAGGAGATACCAAAGTCAAGAATCTTTGAGAGCTGTTGACCATTGAATACAGTGCCATCCTGACATACTAGCGAGCTGTCAAGACAGCAACTTCCGCAAATACCTATTCCACATTTCATGTAGCGTTCCAAACTTGCCTGAACTGGTATTGAGTTCTGGTTGGCCAGATCTACAACCCCTTTCATCATTAACTCAGGTCCGCATGTATAGACACAATCAAAGGTATTGTTTCTCACCAAATTGCTCATCATACTGACAGTTGTCCCTTTCAATCCATAACTGCCATCATCAGTACAGGTTTTGACGGATGATCTATCATGCTCCAAAAGTTTTCTTGCAATCTTCTCAAAGAATACTTCTTTTTTGGTTCTTGCGCCCAACACAATAGTAATATTCAATTTCTTCTCACTGGCGTAAGATGCCAACCTCAATAATGGGACCAATCCAGTTCCACCGCCTATTATCAGTATTTTCTTGTAATTCTTTCCCAGGACGAATTCGTTTCCATAAGGACCGCGTAAACCAATTAAATCACCTTCCTTCCTCTCAAATAATGCCGTAGAACCAATACCAGATTTCCTGATTGTAACAGCTGCATATCCTTTTTTGGAATTTATCATTGCACTCATGGGAATCTCTTCAACTCGTGGTATCCACACCATCAAGAATTGACCTGGTTTGGCACCATAGCTCAAATCATCTCTAAAGACCAGAGTTCTAACAGTCGGTGTTTCAGGAACGATTTCTTCGATCCGAACTATTCTTCTTTTATCAATACTTGTGTGCAATTCCAATTATCTCACTGATATTTTTTAAATTCTTGGTTTCAACATAATTTTTAAGTGCTTTTGTAATTTGATTAAAAATCTTAGGTCCACTTGATCCAAGTACACTACCAATTTGGACTGCAGATGCCCCAGCAATCATATATTCTATCACATCTTTCCAAGAAGATACGCCACCGCATCCCATAACAGGCACTTCAAGTTTTTTTGAAATTTCGTAAACACATCTTATTCCGATTGGCTTTATGGCATTCCCAGATAAACCTCCGATACGATTACTCAAAATCGGCATCATTGTTTCAATGTCAATGCTCATTGCCCTTAAAGTGTTAATAGCAGTGATGATATTTGCTCCTGCATCTATTGCCACCCTAGCAAGTTCGACGACATCAATAGAACCCACTCCTACTTTTACCGATATTGGCTTACTGGTATTCATTCGTACAGTCTTTACAATCTTGTTTACAGCTTCTGGATCATCACCTACTTCCATACCCATTTTAGACACATGAGGACAAGAAAGGTTGATCTCATATCCAAGAATATTCAATCCATCAAATGTCTTGACCATCTTAGAAAATTCCTTCTCAGAGGAACCAACAAGACTAATGAAAATTGGAATACTCTTATTGTGGGACAACTCTTTTGAAAAGGCGTCTACTCCAGGGTTTGAAAGCCCGACGGCATTCAGATAACTGCCACCGCCCAGAGGAATCACCGTAGGATTTGGATATCCTTTCATTGGATTTACACTGATAGATTTTGTCACAACTGCTCCAATATTTTCACGGTATAACCTTTCAAAGATACTTTGAGATATGCCAAGAATACCGGAAGCAAGCATAGTTGGGTTACGAAGTGGTATATTGTCTAGTTCAACAGACAGATTATGGTTTCTATCGCCAATGTTCAAAGATGAATAAATAATTTGAATACTGGTAATTTAATCTAAATTATAGCGCCCCTATTTATGGTTTAATAGATTGATTGTAAGCACCAATCGATTCTACAGATATATTGTAAGGACATTGTTGTACATTTACGATTTTTAGATGTTCTTCAGGGGTTACTGTACAAAAATAAATTTACTTTTCCGCTTAGCATCTCTTTCCAATTTATTTTTAATTCATCAGCGGCACGATTTACTTGAGATCCTATGTAGAGGCCCACTACAAGAATAATAATAAAAATAATTATACTGATTTTAGTTTTTAGTTTCATCGATAATTGGATATCGAACAAAATTATTCTTAAAAGTTTACAGATTCTGAATTGGAATTATTTTATATCATGTAGTCTTGTATAGATTATAAGCAACTCAGAAATGCGGTAAGAAATTGGACCCAAGTAAAGAAGTTCCCTATGTAATGACTGCGAAAGAATACATGATTAAATTACGGATCGTTAGTTCTAATCACAGTTCTAAACCTTAAATCAAACAAAATAATATTGCTTATAATGGTAAAATTTCGCAGGCCAAGATGTATCCTATCAGCAAA
>Ga0209974_10000029_pt1 | contig 33183 bp, 27 predicted proteins | sample InoplaM3SPM_FD_187592 | JGI IMG/M metagenome (GOLD analysis project Ga0209974, IMG submission 187592) | Arabidopsis thaliana rhizosphere microbial communities from the Joint Genome Institute, USA, that affect carbon cycling - Inoculated... | ecosystem: Host-associated > Plants > Roots >...
GGTCGGGCGGAAGGTAGATCTCGAACCCGTCCTCCCCGGTGTAGCCGGTCCGCGAGACGAGCGCGGACGACCCGAAGACGGCGGTCTCCCGGAAGCCGTAGTACGGCAGGTCGGACGGGTCGGGCATCGCGACCCGCGAGAGGAGCTCCGCCGCGCGGGGTCCCTGGACCGCGATGAGCGCCCAGCGCTCGCTGGCGTCGTCGACGCGCGCGTTCCCACGTCCGCGGGTCCGCGCCCACTCGAAGTCCTTCGGCGTGTTGGACGCGTTCACGACGAGCATGTACTCGTCGGCCGCCTTCCGGTACACGAGCAGGTCGTCGACGAACATCCCGCGTTCCGTCAGGAACGCCGAGTAATGGCAGCGGCCGTCGGCGAGCCGCGAGACGTCGTTGCACGTGAGCCACTGGAGGCTCGCGAGCGCGTCGGGACCCGAGACCTCGAGCTCGCCCATGTGCGAGACGTCGAAGAGGCCGACGCGTTCGCGGACCGCGCGGTGCTCCTCGAGGATCCCGGCGTACTGGACGGGCATCTCCCACCCTCCGAAGTCGATCAACTTCGCACCGAGCTCGCGATGGAGGTCGTAGAGCGGAGTGCGTTTTGTCGTCGCGGGAGACTCTGCGGGCGCGGACATCCGCGCGAAATTAGCACATAGAATCCCCCCGAATTCAGGGGAGGTCTCCATGATCGTCCTTGCCGCGCTCGTCGGGCTCGTGCTGGCCGCGCCGCCGCCCGACTCACCGCTCGTCTCGACCTTCTCGATCGTGGCCCGCGATCCGGGAAACGGCGACCTCGGCGTCGCGGTCCAGTCGAAGTTCCCCAACGTCCGGGTCGCGGTGCCCTACGCGAAAGCGGGGGTGGGCGCCGTCGCCACGCAGTCCTTCTCGAACTCGGACTTCGGCACGAAAGGCCTCGAGCTCCTGGAGCTCGGCGCGACGCCGCAGGAGGTCCTGACGATCATCGGCCGCGACGACGAGGCCCTCCAGGACCGGCAGGTCGGGATCGTGGACGCGAAGGGGCGCGCCGCGACCTTCACGGGCAAGAAGTGCTTCGACTGGGCGGGAGGGCGCACCGGTCCGGACTACGCCATCCAGGGCAACATCCTGGTGTCCGAGACGACGGTGGACGCCATGGAAAAGGCGTTCCTCGCCTCGAAGGGATCGCTCGCCGACCGCCTGCTCGCGTCGATCAAGGCGGGCGCAGAGGCGGGGGGCGACAAGCGCGGCCGCCAGTCCGCGGCGCTCGTCGTCGTGCGGCCGGGGGCGTCGTACGACGCGAAGAGCGACCGTTACATCGACATCTCGGTCTACGACGCGAAGGACCCGATCGCCGAGATCTACCGGCTGTACGAGCTGCAGCTGGTCCACTTCGAGCGGAGCGATCCGAAGGACGTGATTGCGATCGCCGGCGCCGACGCGGTGTACCTGCAGAAGCTCCTCGCGAAGAAGGGATTCCACAAGGGGCGCACCGACGGCGTCTGGGACGAAGCGTCGACGAAAGCGCTCGCCGACTACATGGGCTGGGAGAATTACGACACGCGGATCCGACAGGACGGGAAGATCGACAAGAAGATCCTGGAGCTGATCCGGGCGAAGGAAGGACCGATCTAGCCTCCGGGTTGACGAGCAGCGGCGGGTGCGGAAAACGGGGACGCGCCGCCGGTCACGAGCAGCCAGGAGAGAAAGAGCGCCGGGGTCATCCGTCCTGGGTTTCGTCGTCCTCCGTCGAAGCTTCCGCGCTCATCCGTTCCCTCTGCGCGAGGAGCCGCTTCGCCTCGTCGGCGCGATCCGGCGGCACCATCACCCGCGACATCCCGAAGGCGCCGAGGTCGTCGGGAAACGGACTCGTCGTGGGCCCTTCGACCACCGCGGGGATGCCCTGCGCGTCCAGGAAGCCGGCCATGAAGGTCGCCTCTTCGTCGTCGCCCACCGTCGCCGCCGGGACCCACTCGGGCTCGTCGTCGTTTCTCTTCACGATTTCCTCCTGCCTGAATCCCTCGACACCGCGAGCGGGGCCGCGCCGCGCTCGGTCACTCGACCCACGACCGCCGACCGGTCGGCTCCCTTTTCCCGGGCCTTCGCCGCGTAGCGCTCGGCGACCTCCTCCGGAAGCGCGACGAGCAGCCCCCCCGACGTCTGCGCGTCGCAGAGGAGCAGGAAGTCGTCGTCGGTCACCCTCTCGCCGACGACCGTGCGCGGCTTGAGGTTCCGGACGTTTGCCCTCGATCCCTCCGGCGCGATTCCGCGCGCCGCAACGCGCCGGGCCTCCGGGAGCATCGGGATGGCGTCCACGAAGAACTCCGCCGTCGTGCCCGACGCCTCCATCATCTCGTGGGCGTGCCCGAGGAGGCCATAGCCCGTCACGTCCGTGGCCGCGTGAATCTCGAGACCGTCCATCGCCTCGACCCCCGGCCGGTTGAGCGCCGCCATCACGCGCGAGACCTCTTCGAGCGCGTCGTCGGACAGGACGCGCCGGCGGAAGATCCCGGTGACCCCCTCGGCCGCGATCGCGTCGACGCGCCCCGCCGATACGGTCACTCCGATTCCGAGCGGCTTCGTCAGGACGAGCGCGTCGCCCGGCCGGGCCCCGGCGTTGCGCGTCAACTGGCTCTCCTTCGCCATCCCGGTCACAGCGAGCCCGTAGAACGGCACGTCGTGGTCGATCGAGTGTCCGCCCCCGACGACCGCGCCCGCCTCCGCGACCTTGTCTGCGCCGCCCCGCAGGATCTGCTCGAGCACCTCGATGGGCAGGACGTTCGTGGGAAAAGCGGCGAGCGCGAGCGCGAGCATCGGCCGCGCGCGCATCGCATAGATGTCGGAGAGGGCGTTCGCGGCCGCGATCTGGCCGAAGAGATACGGGTCGTCGACGACGGGCGTGAAGAAGTCGACCGTCTGGACGAGGACCTGGTCGTTGCCGATGCGGTAGACCGCGGCGTCATCGGCCGAGGCGCTGCCCACCAGCAGATTGGGATCGGCCGGCGCCGGGAGCTTCGCGAGAAGCGCGGAAAGGTCGAACTGACCGATCTTGCAGGCTCAACCCGCGCTCGACGCGAACGTCGAGAGCGCGGGATGGCCCGCTTTGCGATACGTCACGACCGGATTATAGGGACCGCGGAGCGGTCAGCGCCCGCGCGCGGCCTGCCGCGGCGGCTCCACGCCCAGCATCTTCCGCGCGCGCGAAGCCCCCGCGGAGATCCCGACGCCCACCAGGGCGGTCAGGAGAGCCCGGCCGTGGTTCCGGCCGAGGTAGTAGCCGACCAGCGCTCCCGCGCAGAGAACGAGAAACGGGTGCGACCGGACGGTCTTCCGCAGGTCCTTCGGCAGGGCCTCTTCGATCGCCTCGACGCGGATCATCTTGCTTCCAACGAACCAGTGGAAGCGGGGATCAGTCCTCGTCTCCCCCTGCCAGCAGATAGCCGAGCAGGAAGCCGATTCCGGCGGACAGGGCGACCGCGGTGCCCGGGTTGTCCTTCACGTAGCCGCGCACGTCGTCCCAGATGTATCCGTAGTCCTTCTCGATTCGCTTGGCGGTCTGCTTGACCTGCTTGCGGACCTCGTCTCCCACGCCGTCGAACGAGTCGCCGAGGACTTCCTTGGTCTGCTCGATCTTCTCCTCGACGTAATCCCGAGCACGATCGAATGGGGTTTCCTTCGCCATCGTTCACCTCCGGTCAGGGGCCGGATCTTATACCTGCGAGGGTCGTGCCCGTTCGCCCCCTCGCCCCAACCCTGTCCCCGCATTCGGGGTGAGGGGGCGCATCACGGCATAATCGCCGCAGTGGCGACCCTCCGATTCCTCGGAGCCTGCGGAACGGTGACCGGCTCGCGGTTCCTCCTGGAGACCGGCTCGAAGCGCGTTCTCTTCGATTGCGGCGTGTTCCAGGGTTCGCGCGAGCTCAAGGAGAAGAACTGGGCCGACCCGCCGTTCGAACCGGAAGCCCTCGACGCCGTCGTCCTGACCCACGCCCACATCGACCACACCGGCTACGTCCCGCGGATCGCGAAGTCGGGTTATCGCGGGCCGGTCTACACGACGCCCTCGACGGCCGCGCTGCTCCAGGTCCTCTGGCCCGATGCCGCCCACCTTCACGAGGAGGACGCGCGTTATGCGAACCGGACCGGTTACTCGCGGCATCGGCCGGCCCTTCCCTTCTTCGACTCGGAGGACGCGCGTCGCGCGCTCACGCTCCTGCGGCCGGTCTCCTTTCACGAGCGCGTCGAGCTCGCGCCCGGCCTCGCGTTCACGTTCCGCCGGGTCGGACACATCCTCGGGGCCTCGTTCATCGTGGTCGAGACGGACGGGAAGCGCCTCGTGTTCTCCGGAGACGTCGGACAGCACGGCGTGCCGATCCTGAAGGACCCGGAGAGTCCGGAGGCGGCCGACCACCTCGTGCTCGAGTCCACGTACGGGGACCGCCTGCACCCGGACGGGTCTCCCCGCGAGGAGCTCGGCCGCGCGGTCGCGGAGGCGGCTGCGAAGCGCGGCGCGGTCCTGATTCCGGCGTTCGCCGTGGGACGCGCGCAGGACGTGCTGTATCACCTGAGGTCGCTGCAGCGCGAGGGGCGGCTCGCCCCGGACCTGCCCATCTACCTCGACAGCCCGATGGCCGTTTCGGCCGTGGACCTCTACTGCGGCGCGCTCTCGGAGCACGACATCGAGATGACCACGCTGCAGGACAAGGGCCTCTGCCCCATCGACGGACCATCGGTTCATTTCGTGCGCGACCGCGTCGAATCTCAGGCTCTGAACGGCCGCAAGGGCCCGCTCGTCATCATCTCCGCGTCCGGCATGCTGTCGGGAGGGCGCATCCTCCATCACCTGAAGCACCGGCTCCCCGACCCGGAGACGACGCTCCTGTTCGTGGGCTACCAGGCCGACGGCACGCTCGGACGGCGGATCCTCGAGGGAGCACACGACGTCCGGATCCACGGCCAGTCGGTGACCGTGCGTGCCGAGATCCGGGAGATCTCCGCCCTTTCCGCGCACGCCGATCAGCGGGGGTTGGTCGACTGGGTGGGCGCTATCGCGACTCCCCCGCGCGCCGTCTACCTCGTCCACGGCGAGCCGGCCGCGCGGGAAGCGCTGGCGGCCGCCCTGCGGGCGAAGCCGGGTTGGTCGGTCGTGCTCCCCCGGGAGGGGGACGCGATCGAGCTAAAGTGAGGCGGTCAGCTTCCGGCTGTCCGTGAACGGCTCCGAGCCAGGCAACCCGATGTCCGACGCGCCGAAGACCGAACCCGAACCTGCCGGCCGGGTCACCATGGTCGTGCAGAGGACGAAGGGCCGCGTGCCCTTCGTCCCCGAATCTCTCCTCCGGTTCGTCGTCACGATCCGGGAGATCGTGGTCGAGACGTTCCGCGGTTTCGCCGCAGACCGCGGGGCCGACCTGGCCGGCTCGCTCGCCTTCACGACGCTGCTGACCGCGGTGCCGCTGCTCGCCACGTTTTCTCTCTTCCTGGCCGCCTTCTTCAAGGAGAAGAACGACCAGGTGCTCGAGCTGGTCAACCGGATCCTGCCCTACCACACCGTGCAGCTCACCCAGAGCCTCCGGGAGTTCGTCGCGGAGTCCACCGCGATCTCCGGGATCGGCCTCGTTCTCCTGATCGTGGCGTCCGTGCGCCTCATCTTCATCGTCGAGGCCACGTTCAACGCCGTCTGGGGAGCCCCCAAGCGCCGGGCGTGGTTCCAGCGGATCGCGATCTACAGCTTCGCGCTCTTCTCGCTCGCCCTCTTGATCGGCGCGATGGGATCGGGCATCCAGGTCCTGCGGAAGTTCTCCATGCTCGAGACCGTCCTCGTCTCTCCGTTCGCGGAGGCGTTCTTTCCATTCGCGGCGTCCTTCGCGATGTTGACGCTCCTTTATCGCTACCTTCCGAACGCCTACGTGCGCTGGACGTCGGCCGCGCTCGCCGGCGTCACGATCGCTCTCCTGCTCGAGCTCCTCCGGGGTGTCTTCGCGCGCTACGTCGCGGCACTCTCGCGGATGAACCTCATCACCGGGTCCCTCTCCTTCCTCATGCTGGTGCTGGTCTCCGTCTTTTTCGTGTGGGTCCTGATCCTCATGGGCGTCGAGCTCACGCACGTCCTCCAGACCAAGATGGGAAAGAACCGCCGCCGCCGGCACGTTCCGGCCGGGCGGGCCGAGAACGCCATCCGCATGCTCCTCCGGCTCGCCGAGGGGGGAATCCACCGCTTCCGCGACCTCTACCACGACCAGGAGGGTTCGTCGGTCGACGCGGAGCGGCTCCTCGAATGCCTGCGCGACGCGAAGATCGTGGACGGCGACGGCGCGCGCGGTTACGCGCTGGCGGAGCCCCCCGAAAGGATCACGGTCGCGAGGGTCGTCGAGGCGATCTCACCGAACCTCTACACGATTCCTCCCGAGGAGGAGGACCGCGTCGCGCAGGTTCTCCAGCCGCTCTTTGCCCGCCTCGACTCCGAGCGCCGCGCCCTCCTGAACGCGACCCTCGTCGACCTCAGGAAGTAGATCCCCTCTTCTCCGGCGGCCGGAGCCACTTCAAGAGAGGTGGCGTGATGAACGTGGTGACGAAGACCGCGACCACGACTGCAATGAAAACCGGCTCGGGCAGAGCGCCGTTCTGTTTTCCGATCTGCGCGAAGATGAGTCCGACCTCCCCGCGGGGGATCATCCCGGCCCCGATGAAGCTGCGCCGGACTCCTCCCCAGGCGGCGTACCCGGCGGCGAATTTTCCCAGCGCGCCGACGACGATCAGGCCGAGCGCCAGGAGGAGCGCCGGACGGTTCGCGGCCGCGAAGGGGTTCAGGTAGCCGACGACGACCTGGGCCCCGATCGAGACGAAGAAGACCGGAGCGAAGACGTCGACGATGGGCCGCACCGCGTTGTGAATGTCCTTTCCCCGGTCGGTCCGCGCGAGGACGAGGCCGGCCGCGAACGCGCCGACGATCGCGGCCGAACCGGCCATCTGGGCGCCGAGCGCCGCCAGCAGGGCGAAGGCGAACGAGACGGCCACGAGGATTCCCCGGACGCTCGCGCGCCCCACGTAGCGCACCAGGAGCTTTCCGAGCGGCATTCCGACGACGACGGCGACGACGAGAAACGCGAACGAGAGGAGCGCGGCCCGGCCCGCTTCCCACACGCCGACCGAGCCGGTGGCGGCGATCTGGCTGACGACGGCCAGCACGACGAGGCCCAGGATGTCGTCGGCCACCGCCGCTCCGAGGATGATCTGACCCTCGCGGGACGCCAGCATCTTGATCTCGGAGAGCACGCGGCTGGTGATCCCGATCGACGTGGCGGTGAGAGCCGCGCCGACGAAGATGGCGGTCAAGGTCGTGAACCCCGCCATCCGGGTCAGGAAGTAGCCGCCGAGGAACGGTATGGCCATGCCGACGACCGCCACCGCCATCGCGGGCCCCCCCACGCTCAGGAGCTCGCCCAAATCCGTCTCGAGCCCGACCTCGAAGAGGAGCAGCAGGACCCCGATCTCCGCGACGAGCAGGATTCCGAACGAAAGCGGGACGAGGCCCAGCACCGACGGGCCGAGCAGGACGCCGGCGAGGAGCTCCCCGAGGACCGCGGGCTGCCCGAGCCGTTCGCAGATCTCTCCGAGCAGCTTCCCTCCGAAGAGCGCCGCCGCGAAGGCGAGGAGAAACGTGCCGAGCTCGCCGTGGTCCACGGTTGCGGATGCTAGCCGAGATCTCGCTTGATCGTGCCGCCCTGTCGCATGAGAAGGTTCCGCGCAGTCGTCCGGGATCCGGGTTTCATTCCAGAATGCGGGGCATGACAAGAACCTCGCTCGGGACCCTCGCCATCGTGCTCATGCTCTTCTCTCCGAACGCGTTCGGCCGTCTTGCCGTGCCGTCCGCCCTCGAGCAGAAGATCGACCGGTACGTCGCGCCCTACGTGAGTGTGCGCGCGTTCAACGGGGTCGTGTCCGTGGCGCGCGGCGGCGAGGTCGTGTTCGCGAAGCCCTACGGGATGGCGAACTACGAATTCGGCGTCCCGAATCGGCTCGATACCCGCTTCGCGATCGCGTCGATCAGCAAGCGCTTCACGAGCATCGTCGTCGCGAGGCTCGTGGCGGAGAAGAAGCTCGCGTACTCCGACGTCCTCTCGAAGTGGGTTCCGGACTTCCCCTCCGGAGACCGGATCACGATCACGCACCTGCTCGGCCACTACTCGGGCGTCCGCGACCCCGAAAAGCTGCGCCGCACCATTCGCGCGAGCCGGACGACGCGCGAGACCGTGGACGTCGTGAAGAAAGAGCCGCTCGGAAGCGAGCCGGGCGCGACCTACTCGTACACGACCGCGAATTACGCGATCCTCGCGCTCGTGATCGAGCAGGTGACGGCGCGCCCGTACGCCGAGGTCGTGAAGGACTACGTTTACCGCCCCGCCGGCATGACCGACTCCGGCGAGCTCGCGAAGGCGACCGCGGTTCCCCGCCTCGCCACCGGGTACATGCCGGACCCGTTCTCCGACGGAATGGCGGTCTGCGGACCCGAGGACCCTTCGTGGAAGCTGGGCGGCGGCGCCTCGTACTCGACGGCCGCGGATCTGCACCGCTTCGCGAAGGCGCTCTACGCCGGGAAGCTCCTCGGGAACGTGAAGGCGACCGACCACTTCCCGCACTCGAAGGTGTTCGAGAAGACGGCTCTCTCCTCCAGCGGGAGCTTTCCGGGCGCCGGAGCGAACCTGCTGGCGTTCCCGGACGACGACGTCAGCGTCGTCGTGCTGTCGAACAACTACGCGAGCGTGCCCGGGACGATCGCCGAGGCCGTGGCCGGGATCTATTTCGGCCGGGAGGTCGCGAGCCCCGAGGTCGCGCTGGCCGCGAACCCGAAGCCCATGGATCCCCGGCTGACCGGATCGTACGAGGTCGTGGGAAGGCCCTGGACCTTCACGCTCTCGATCCGGGAAGGCCGCCCGATCGTCGCGTGGACCGAAGCCCGGGTGAGCGGCCTCTCGCGCATCGACGACGAGACGTGGTTCTCCCCCCTCGACTGGGCGAAGTTCACGCTGCGACTCCAGCCCGACGGGACGTTCGCTGGCGCGTTCTTGATGCCCGGTTCCGAGCCGCTCCCGATCAAAAGGCGGTGAGATGGCGACTGGCCAGCGTCTTGCCTGGTTCGCAGCGTGAGGAGTCTCCCGAAGGGAGGAGCCTCACGCTGCGGGAGCGGGAGCGAGCGAGGGAGCAGGCGAGCGGTCGAGCCCGATCTGGCGAGCCGCTCGACGGTGCGTGAGCAGCTCCCGAGCGAGCGAGAGCGACGGAACTGGTGGAGCTGACCGGGATCGAACCGGCGACCTCCTGAGTGCGATTCAGGCGCTCTCCCAAACTGAGCTACAGCCCCACGCCGGAACGAGGGCGCGCAGAATAGCACGCACGCCGCGCCGGGACAATCCACGTCGCTCTCGCTCGCTCCTGCGCGCTGACGGACGAGGACAGTCCTTATCCGGCCGTCACCTCGGCCGTGTGCCGGGCGATCACGGCCTCCTCGTCGGTCGCGACCACGCGGACCGTGCAGCGGCTGCCGTCGGCCGTCACCACCGCTTCCGAGCGCGCGTTGCGGACCGGATCGAGCTCGACGCCGAGGAAGCCGAGCTCGCGGCAGATCTCTTCGCGGATCGGCGCGGCGTGCTCGCCGATGCCGCCCGTGAAGACGAGCGCGTCGAGGCCGCCGAGCACCGCGGCGAGAGCGCCGATCCACCGTCGGGCGCTGTAGCAGAAGAGGCCGATCGCCAGGTCGGCGCGGGGGTCGGAGGCGCGGGCAGCGAGCAGGCTCTGCATGTCGCTCGTGGTCTCCGAGACCGCGAGGAGGCCGCTCCGCCGGTTGAGGAGCTCTTCGAGCGCGGAAGCGTCCATCCCCCGGGTCCGGGCGAGGTAGACGACGACGCCGGGGTCGAGGTCGCCGGGGCGCGTCCCCATGACCAGTCCCGCGGCCGGCGTGAATCCCATCGTCGTGTCCCGGGGCTCGCCGTCGGAGAGCGCCGCCATGCTCGCGCCGTTGCCGAGGTGCGCGATGACGACGCGTCCGAAACCGTGAGGACCGAGCGTCCTGACGACCGATTCGTAGGAGAGGCCGTGGAATCCGTAGCGGCGGACGCCCTCCTGCCAGAGAGAGGACGGGAGCGGCAGCCGCCGGGCGAGGAGCGGCATGCGCGCGTGGAAGGCGGTGTCGAAGCAGGCCACCTGCGGGAGCTCCGGATGTTCCCTCCGAACCGCTTCGATGAGCGCGAGCTCGCCCGGCAGGTGCAGGGGCGCAAATGGCGTCGCTTCGCGCAACGATGCGAGGAGCGCGTCGTCGATCCGCGCGGGCTCGAGGTGCTTCGGGCCCCCGTGGACGATCCGATGGCCGGCGGCGTCCAGCTCGATGCCGAGAGCGGCCAGCCTCTCCCACACCCGGGGCACGGCGGCTCCCGGATCGCCGGTTCTTTCGACGGCGCCCCGCGTGATCTCCCGCGGCTCGCCGCCGCGGGAGCCGCTCGAAAAGGCCGCGAACTTGAGCGAGGAGGAGCCGCCGTTCAACGCCAGGACGGTACGGGGCCGGGAGTCGTTCATCCCGGCCAGCGCCAGCTCTGAACTTCCGGAAGGTCCTCGCCGTTCTCCACGACGTACGACGCGTGCCGGACGAGCGCCGCCCGGAACGCCTCCACCGCGGGGGTCGCCCGCGACTGCCACTCGGGCAGCCGCGCGAGAGAGTCGATGGCGAGCTGGAATCGGTCCATGTTGTTCCGCACGACCATGTCGAACGGGGTCGTCGTCGTCCCCTCTTCCTTGTATCCGCGGACGTGGAGGTTCGAGTGGTTCCGCCGGCGATAGGTCAGTTCGTGGATGAGCGTGGGATAGCCGTGGTAGGCGAAGACGATGGGTCGGTCTTTCGTGAAGAGCCGATCGAAGTCGTCGTCCGAGAGGCCGTGCGGATGTTCTTCCTCCGGCTCCAGCCGCATCAGGTCGACGACGTTCACGACGCGCACGCGGAGGTCCGGCAGGTGCTCGGCGAGCAGGGACCGGGCGGCGAGCACTTCGAGCGTCGGCACGTCCCCGGCGCAGGCGAGGACGAGGTGCGGATCCGCTCCTCCGTCGGTCGATGCCCACTCCCAGATGCCGGCGCCGGCCTCGCAATGGCGGATCGCCGAGGCCATGTCGAGCCACTGCAGCTCGGGCTGCTTGCCCGCCACGATGACGTTCACGTAGTTGCGGCTTCGAAGGCAGTGGTCCGTGACGGACAGAAGCGTGTTCGCGTCGGGCGGGAGATAGATCCGGACGACCTCCGCTTTCTTGTTCGCGACGTGGTCGATGAAACCCGGGTCCTGGTGGCTGAAGCCGTTGTGGTCCTGGCGCCAGACGTGGGAGGAGAGGAGGTAGTTGAGCGAAGCGATCGGCTTGCGCCACGGAATCCCCGGGGCGACCTTCAGCCACTTCGCGTGCTGGTTGAACATCGAGTCGACGATGTGGATGAAGGCCTCGTAGCAGGAGAAGAGGCCGTGACGCCCGGTCAGGAGATAGCCCTCGAGCCACCCCTCGCACATGTGCTCGCTCAGGATCTCCATGACCCGGCCGTCCGGTGAGACGTGCTCGTCGGTCTCCAGGATCTCCGCGGTCGACACCCGGTCCGTCACCTCGAAGACGGGATCGAGGCGGTTCGAGCTCGTCTCGTCCGGCCCCATCAGCCGGAAGTTCTTCGGGTTCTTCCGGATCACGTCGCGGAGGTATCGGCCGAGGACGCGTGTCGATTCGGTCTCGACGACGCCGGGACGGACGACGTCGACCGCGTACTCGCGAAAATCCGGAAGGTCGAGACTCCGGAGCAGCAGGCCGCCGTTGGCGTGCGGGTTCATGCCCATGCGGAGGTTCCCCTCGGGTGCGAGCGCCGCGAGCTCGGGAAGGAAGCGGCCCGACTCATCGAAGAGCTCCTCGGGCCGATAGCTCCGCAGCCACTCCTCGAGGATGCGGAGGTGCTCCGGATTGCGGCGGGGGTTGGAGACGGGAACCTGGTGCGACCGGAACGTCCCCTCGACCGGCTTGCCGTCCACGACCTTGGGCCCGGTCCACCCTTTCGGCGTCTGGAGCACGATCATCGGCCAGCGGGGTCTCTCCCGGTAGCCGCTCGTTCGCGCCGTCAACTGAAACTCGGCAATCCGATCGGCCGCGAGGTCGAGAGCCTCCGCCATCTTCCGGTGCATCGGCTCGGGCTCGTGGCCTTCGACGAAGAGCGGCTCGTGGCCGTAACCGACGAGGAGGGACCGCAGCTCTTCCCGCGGGATCCGGGCGGGCACGGTCGGGCCCGCGATCTTGTACCCGTTCAAGTGGAGGATCGGCAGGACGGCCCCGTCGTGCGCCGGGTTCAGGAACTTGTTCGAGTGCCAGCTCGTGGCGCAGGGACCGGTTTCGGCCTCGCCGTCCCCCACGACGCAACACGCGACGAGATCCGGGTTGTCGAAGACCGCCCCGTACGCGTGCAGGAGCGAGTAGCCGAGCTCTCCCCCCTCGTGGATCGAGCCCGGGGTCTCGGGGGCGGCATGGCTCGGAATCCCGCCGGGCCAGGAGAACTGCGTGAAGAGCTTTCGCAACCCCTCCTCCCCGGGCCCGACCGACGGATACAGCTCCGAGTAAGAGCCCTCGAGGTAGGTGTTCGCGACGACGCCGGGACCGCCGTGGCCCGGGCCCGCGAAGTAGAGGACGTTCAGACCTCGCTTCCGGATCAGCCGGTTGAAGTGGACGTAGATGAAGTTCAAGCCGGGCGTGGTCCCCCAGTGGCCGAGCAGACGCGGCTTGACGTGCTCGGCACGGAGCGGCTCGCGGAGGAGCGGGTTCGCGCGAAGGTAGATCTGGCCGACCGAGAGGTAGTTCGCCGCCCTCCACCACCGGTCGATCTTCGAGAGCTCGTCCGAAGTGAGTGTCTCCGACATCCGTGCCTCCGCCGTAACTCCGACGACCGAGTCGCCCCTTTGCGGACCGCGGTTACAGGCGGTTCAGGCCGTCCAGGCCCGCGACCTTGTACGCCTCGGCGAACGTCGGATAGTTGAAGACGGTATCGCGGAAGTACTCGATCGTGCCGCCCAGAGCGAGCACCGCCTGCCCGATGTGGACGATCTCGGCGGCGCTCTCTCCGATCACGTGGACTCCGAGGAGCTTCAGGGTCTTCGGGTCGAAGAGAATCTTCAGCATCCCGACCTCCGTCCCGAGCATCTGCCCCTTGGCGAGCTCCTCGAAGCGGGAAATGCCGATCTCGTAGGGCACCTTCGCGGCGGTCAGGTCCTCCTCGGTCCTTCCGACGACGGAGATCTCCGGGATCGTGTAGACGCCGTAGGGAATCGCTTCCTTCCGGCTGTGGCAGTACGCGCCGAACATGTGGCAGGAGGCCAGGCGCCCCTGCTCCATCGATGTCGAGGCGAGCGCGGGGAACCCGATCACGTCCCCGGCCGCGTAGATGTGGGGAACGGAGGTCTGGAAGAACTCGTTGACCGAGATCCTCCCCCGGCCGTCGGCGGTGAGCCCCGCCGCCGCGATGTTGACCAGGTCCGCGTTCGTCTGTCGGCCGACGGTGTAGAGCAGCGCCTCGCCGTGAACCCGCTTCCCGCTCTCGAGAACCGCCACGACGCGGCCCTTCTCGTCGAACTCGACGGAGGTCAGCTTCTCGCCGAGCCGGAAGACGGCGCCCCGCTGCCGCATGAAGTAGTCGAGGGCCTCGACGATCTCCCGGTCCACGAACTCGAGGATCGTCGGCTTCTGCTCGATGATGGTGACCTTGATGCCGAGCGCCGTGATCATCGACGCGTACTCGAGCCCGATGACGCCGGCGCCCACGACGATCAGCTCCCGCGGGAAACGCTCCACCGTCATGAGGTGGTCCGAGTCGATGACGCGCTTCCCGTCGAGCGGGACCGACGGGCTGTGCGCCGGGCGCGTGCCGCAGGCGATCAGCACGTGATCTGCCGTGACGCGCGTCGTCCCAGCGACGCCCTGGACCTCGAGCGTGTGCGGGTCGAGGAACCGCGCGGTCCCCGGGACGAGCTCGACCCGGTTGCGCTTCAACTGCGCCCGGATGACCTCGACCTCCCGCGCCATCACGGCCTGGACCCGAAAGGCCAGGTCCGAGACGGCGATCTCATCCTTCACGGAGTAGTCGCGACCGTAGAACGACCTTTCGCGGAAGCCCGAGAGATAGAGGATCGCCTCCCGGAGCGTCTTGGACGGGATCGTTCCCGTGTGGATGCACACCCCGCCGACCATCTCCTTGCGGTCCACGATCGCGACCTTTTTCCCGAGCTTGGCCGCCGCGATCGCGCCCTTCTGGCCGGCGGGCCCGGAGCCGATCACGGCGAGGTCGTAGGTCGAGCCAGTGTTCTCCATGGAGCGAGCTTAGCGCCCTCCGAACCGCGTCGGCACGGTTCTTGTTCTTACAATGCGTCGCGATGACGTTGCGCGGGCTGTTCGGTCGGAAGAAGAGGGAAGACACCGGCTCGCGGCCGACGCCGGGAGAGGGCGCGCCCCCTCCGAACGACCAGCCTTCCACGGGCCGCATCGGAAAGTACGAGATCGTCGAGAAGATCGGCGCCGGCGGGTTCGGCACGGTCTACAAGGGCTGGGACCCGCTCATTCGCCGATACGTCGCGATCAAGACCTGCGAGGTGGGCAACAAGGACATCCGGAACCGGTTCTTCCGCGAAGCACAGCTCGCCGGCAGCCTGCAGCACCCGAACATCACGATGGTCTACGAGTTCGGATTCGAGGGGGACGTGCCCTTCATGGTCCAGGAGTTCCTGTCGGGCGAGGACCTCGATCGGATGATCAAGGGAGGCGCGGGCCTGTCGCTCGAGGACAAGCTGCGGATTCTGATCGGCGTCGCGTTCGGCCTCGAGTACGCCCACAAAGCGGGCGTGATGCACCGCGACGTCAAGCCCGCGAACGTCCGGGTGCTCGAGAACCACTCCGTCAAGATCATGGACTTCGGGATCGCGAAGTCGATGGGTCCCGCCGACGACATCACGCAGACCGGGATCACGGTCGGTTCCTCCTCCTACATGTCTCCCGAACAGATCGGCGGCGACTCGCTCGATTTCCGCACGGACATCTTCTCGTTCGGCGTGCTCGCGTACGAGCTCCTCGCGGGCCGCAAGCCGTTCGTGAACGAGAACCTGTTCCTCCTTCTCGAGCAGATCGTCAAGGAGGAGCCGACCCCGCTCGCCGAGGCCGCCCCCGACGTCCCGGCCCCCCTCGTCGCGATCGTGGAACGGGCGATGGCCAAGAAGCCGGAAGACCGTTTCTCGTCGGCGCGCGAGATTCGCGAGGCGCTCATGGCCGTCCAGCAGCAGCTCGCGCCCTCCGACGCGACTCTCGCCAACCTGATCACGGTACTGCCCGACGACGAGGCCGGCCGCCTCGCCGCGCTCGAGCGCCTCGAGATCCTGGACACAGACCCCGAGCAGGAATTCGATGACCTCGCACGCCTGGCATCGCACGTGTGCGAGACACCGTTCGCCCTCATCTCCTTCGTGGACCGGGACCGGGAATGGTTCAAGGCGAAGGTCGGGATCCCGCAGAGCTCGTTTCCGCGGCTGCTCGGTTTCGGCGTCCACGCGATCGGAGGAAGGGATTCGCTCGTCGTCGCCGACGCCGCCGCCGACGCCCGCTTCGCCGCGAACCCGCTCGTCACGGGCGAGCCGGGGGTTCGCTTCTTCGCGGCCGTTCCCATCCGGACGCCCGACGGCTACGGGGTCGGAACTCTCGCCGTCCTCGACCGGACTTCCCGGGAACTCACCGACGGCCAGCTCGAGTCCCTCCGGGCGCTCTCCCGTCAGGTCATGGCTCAGCTGGAGCTGCGCCGACGCCGCCGCTCGGAGCGGGAGCAATCCAGTGAGAAACTCATCCTGGAGGTGGCCGGTCTCGTCGAGCGCGACCGCGGCGCGACGCCGCCGCCCAAACCGCAATGACGAAGCCAACGCGGGTGATGATCGTGGACGACGACGAGCGCACGCTCGACGCGCTCGCCGGCCTCCTCGAGCTCGAGGGCTACTCGGTCGCCCGGGCGCGCAACGGCCGGGAGGCGCTCGACGCTCTCGCGGCCGCCGGCGAGGAGCCGGGGCTGATCCTCCTCGACCTCAAGATGCCGGTCATGGACGGGTGGCAGTTCTTGACCGAGCGTGCCCGGGACCCGGCGACCCACCGGACTCCCGTCGTCCTTCTCTCGGGTCTGCCGTACATCCCCAACGCCCCCGGCGTCGCCGATTTTCTTTCCAAGCCGATCGACGCGAAGCGCCTGCTCGACTGCGTCCGGAGGTTTTGTGGCGGTCCGGCCGCCGTCTCGGGCCCCCGGTCCAATGTCCAGGGTCCGTCGCAGGTCTGAACCGGGCTACTCCCCGGGCGTGGGCGTCTTCTCGATCTCCCCGGTCATGGGCACGAACCGCACCGGGATGATGTCCCGCTCCGTCACGCGTCCGTCGGCGGATTTGCGGAAGACCTTGAGCTCCTGGAAGAAGCCTCCGACCGGGATCACCATCACGCCGCCCGGCGCGAGCTGATCGATGAGAGGCTGCGGGATCCGCTCCGGCGCCGCCGTCACGATGATGCCGTCGAACGGCGCCTTCTCCGGCCACCCCCGATAGCCGTCCCCCTCACGGACCGTGACGTTCTCGATGCGGAGCTCCTTCAGGCGGTCGGCCGCCGACCGAGCGAGCTCCGGGACGATCTCGATCGTGTAGACCTCTTTCGCGAGCTGCGAGAGCACCGCGCTCTGGTATCCGGAGCCGGTGCCGATCTCGAGCACGCGCTCGTGCGGCTGGAGCTCCAGCAGCTCGGTCATGAGCGCAACGATGTACGGCTGCGAGATCGTCTGGTTGCCGGGAATCGGGAGCGGGTGGTCCTCGTAGGCCTGGGACCGCTGGGCCGGATCCACGAAGAGGTGACGGGGAACGCTGCGCATGGCAGCGAGAACGCGCGGGTCGCGAACGCCGCGCGCGACGATCTGGGTCTCCACCATCCGCGAGCGCTGCGCGGCGAGGTCGTCGGCCGGCGGCGCCGTCAATTTCCTCCCGTTGGCCGAGGGGCCGTTGCAGCCGATCGCCGAGAGAAGGAGGAGCGCGAACGCGACGAACACATTCTTCACCGGGAAGGCCCCGGCGCTGCGGCCGCCGGCGGAAACGCCACCCGCCCCCCGACGACGGTCAGCGCGACCGGAATCCCGGGAAGGTCCTTCTCCGGCCGGGTCATCGGGTCCTGCGCGAAGACGGTCAGATCGCCGGCGAGTCCGGGCGCGATCGTCCCGCGGACGTCCTCCTCGAAGGCGGCGTACGCGGCATCCGACGTGAAGAGAGAGAGCGCCTCCCGGCGCGTGAGTTTCTCGGAGGAACGCCAGCCGCCGGGAGGGTTCCCGTCGATGTCCTGCCGGGTGACCGCGGCGTAGAAGCCGAGCAGCGGATTTTCCGACTCGACGGGAAAGTCACTGCCCCCGGCGAGACGCGCGCCCGCGTTCTTCAGGCTCCTCCAGGCGTAGGCGCCGCGGATCCTCTCCGGCCCGACGCGCACCTCCGCCCACGGCATGTCGGATGTCGCGTGCGTCGGTTGCACCGACGCGATCACTCCCTCCCGTCCGAACCTCGCGACGTCGTCCGGCGCGATCACCTGGGCGTGCTCGATCCGGGGACGGTCCGCCCTCGCGGAGCCGCCCGCCGCCGCCTTTCGGAACGCGTCCAGGGCGACGCGGTTGCCGCGATCCCCGATCGCGTGGATCCAGACCTGCCAGCCGCGCTCCCGCGCCTGCCGGGCGACGCCGTCGAGGCGCTCCGGCGGCGTCACGAGGAGACCCTGTTTTCCGGGCTCGTCGGAATAGTCGGCGAGCAGGGCCGCGCCCCGGCTGCCGAGCGCGCCATCCGCGTACGCCTTGATCGCGCGCACCGTCAGAAAATCGTCGCCCCGGCCGATCCGCGTGCCCTTCGCGAAGAAGGCTGCGAGCGGCTCGGGATCCGGGGAGACCGTGGCGTAAACGCGGATCGGCAGCTCCCGGCGCGCGGCCAGGCGCTCGAGCGCCGCGACCTCGTCGACGCCGTATCCCGAGGCGTCCTGCACCTCGGTCAGGCCGAGCTTCGCGCAGGCTCGCGTCGCCGCGAGGAATCGCCGTTCGAGGTCCGCGGCGCTCGCCGCCGGAATCACGTTCTGAACGAGGTCGGCGGCGTTGTCCACGAGCACCCCGGAAGGAGAACCGTCCGCCCGCCGGAGGATCCGTCCCCCGTCCGGGTCGGGCGTGCTCCGGTCGATCCCTGCCTTCTCGAGCGCGGCCGTGTTGACCCACAGCGCGTGGCCGTCGACGCGCCGCGCCGCGACGGGTCGGTCCGCCACGACGGCGTCGAGATCCCGTGCGTCGGGGAAGGACTTGCCCGGCCAGAGGTTCTGGTCCCAGCCGCGACCCTCGACCCATCCCCCCGCGGGGAGGGTGGCCGCGAGCGAGCCGATGCGTTGGGCGGCCTCCTTTGCGGAGAGAGCTCCGCGCAGGCTGGCGATCTCGAGCGACTTGCCGAGGCCGAGCAGGTGACCGTGCGCGTCGGCCCACCCGGGGAAAACGAACTCGCCCTTGAGGTCGATCCGCGGGGCACCGGGGGCGAGGCTCCGCGCGCGCTCCCGGGCTCCGACGAAGGCGAACTTCCCGTCGCGGATCACGATCGACGCGACGCGAGGCCGGGCCCCTGCGGAGACGTAGACCGTCCCGTTTTCCAGCAGCAGCGCGGCGCCCGCGGGCGCGGCCGCCCGCGTCAGTATGGCGAAGACGAGACCCAGCACGGTCGAGAGTTTAGCGCCGACCGGTCTTTCGTCTCACGTCTCACGTCTCACGTCTCACGTCTGACGATCAGCAGCGTCTGGTCGTCGTACTGCGGGACGCCCCGGGCGAAGAGCGCGACCTCGCGGAACAGTTCGTCGGAGAGGTCTCTCGCCGGGAGCGAACGCCGGCTGACGAGCGCCTGTTCGAGCCGTTCGAGGCCGAACTCCTGTTCGTCGGCGTTGGTCGCTTCGTTGAACCCGTCGGAATAGACGCAGAGCAGGTCTCCCGGATCGAACGCGGTGGTGGCTTCGCTCCAGGAGCCCCTGGGGAGAAGCCCGACCGGCACCCCGGTGGCGTGCAGCCGCTCCACTCCGCCGCCGCTCCGCGCGAGAAGCGCCGGATTGTGCCCGGCGGAGACGTAGCGCAGGAGTGACGCGTCCGGCTCGACCACCCCGAAGAAGAGCGTCAGGAACTTGTGCGTCGCCGAGAACTTCTGGAGGTGCCGGTCGATCCGCGACACGAGCTCCACGATCGTGTCGGAAGCGTCAATCTGGAGGTGGATCGCGGCGTGCACGGTCGAGACCAGGAGCGCTGCTGGGATTCCCTTTCCCGAGACGTCCGCGACGACGAAGCCGAGTCTTCCGCGGGAGAGGGGGAAGAGGTCGAAGTAGTCGCCGCCGACCTGGCGGGTCGGCAGGGTCGCGCCCGCGAGCTCCAGCCCCGGGATGTGCGGAAGCTCGCGCGGGAGGATCTGGCGCTGGATCGCGGCAGCGAGCTCGAGCTCGCGCTCGATTCGCTCTTTTTCGATCGCCGCGCGGTGAAGGCGCGTCGTCTCGATCGCCGCGGCCGCCTGATTGGCGAAAAGCGACAGGAGCCGGGCGTCGTTCGGCGTGAAGTCGAGAACGCGGCCGTCCCGAGATTCTTTGTCCCCCACGGCGAGGACGCCAAGCCTCCGGTCGGGCACGGCGATCGCCACCAGGAGGCATTTCTCGCAATCGCGGAAGTGCACGCCCGCCGTCGGGACGCGGTTTGCCTCGTTGTTGATCACGGCGTCGCCGGCCGCGAGCTCCCACGCGAAGTTCCCGGCGTGCGGCAGCAGCTCCCCGCCGACGCTGCGGGAGAGCGGAGGCGCGCCGCGCTCGCCGAACAGCAACAGAGTGCCCTTGCGGGCGTCGGTCAGCGAAATCGACCGGTAGAGGACCTCGTCGGCAAGAGCCGAGACGTCGAGCTGTCCGGAGAGCGACAGGCCGAGGTCGTAAAGGGACTCGAGCTCGAGGAGGCGCGCCTTGACCTCGAACTCCGCGTCTTTGACGAGTTTCGAGAGCCGGCTCGCCGCGAGCACGGCCCCGAAGATGAGACCGAGGGCGGCGGCGATTTCCGTCGGGTCGTCGGCGTCGAGGCCCTCGAGCGCCAGGAACCCGTGGACCTCCCCCTCCGCTTCGAGCGGAACCCAGAGGAGCCCGTCGCGGACCTCCGCCCGCTCCGGAAACCGGGCGAGCGGCTGCCAGGCTCGATCCGTCGGGCCGGAGTCGAACGCCGGGACCCAGTCGCCCGCCTCGCGGAGAAAGACCGCGGCGCGTCGCGCGCCCGCGAGAGCGATGGCGGCCTCACCGATCCGGACGGGAAGGGGCGATTCGTTCTCGCGCCGGAGCGCGGAGAGCGCGCGCGTCAGCTCCTCCATGCGTCCGACCGTCCGAAGCCCGGAGTTGCTCACGTCGCCGAGACCCGGCATCGACTATTGCGGACCCGTGACCTGCGGTCTCGACGTCGGAGCGGCGGCGCCGACGGCGCGGAGGGCCTCGTCTTCCGTGGGGTAGATCGCGGCGTACTGCGCGAGCCCCATGATGCGGAACGTCTTGTCGATCGTGGGCGTGAGCCCGCAGAACGCAAGCACTGCCTTGCGCTCCATCACTTTTTCGAGCACCTCGATCAGGATCGAGATGCCGATCGAGTTGACGATGCGCGTCTTCGCCAGGTTCATGACCAGCGCCCGCGCCCCGCGATCGAGCTCCGAGTACGCCTCGCGTGCGATTTCCTCTCCCCCCTGGTTGTTGATGTAACCGTCCGTCCAGAAAACCGCGACGTCGCCCCGCCTCTCCACCGACACCCTGCAGGTTTCGCTCACTTGTATTTCCTCATGAGAATTCGGGTGCCCCTTTCGCCGGACTCGATCTCCACCTCGTCCATGAGGCTCTTGATGATGTGGAGGCCCCACCCGCGCCGCCTTCGTTCCTCGAACGTCTTCTGCGGGCTCGGAGACTCGACCCCCGCGGTGTCGAACCCGCGCCCGCGATCCAGAACTTCGATCTCGAGCCACTCCCCAGCGCCGATCCGCCCGCCCACGCGGAAGGTGATGTGCACCTGGTTGTCCTGGGTCTGGGCGTGCTCGAAGGCGTTGATGCAGGCCTCGACGAGCGCCAGCTTGACCTCGTCGATCTTGTCCCTCGGCATGTCGATGTACTCGCCGAGGGCGTCGGCTTGAGCCGTCGCGACGATCTCCATCTCCGGTGCGACGGGGATCGTCAGCGAGACCTCCGGCGCTCCGGCGGCCGGAGGCGTGCTCGGAGCCGGGTCGCGCTGCGCCATCAGACGTCGCTCCGCGTGGTGTGTCCCCTCCCAGACGAGGATACCTTCTCGGCCCGGGGATGGACTCTCGAGAGCGGTGTCGTCGGGCGCGCCGCCGTCGCCCCGAGGAGCTCGGAGTTCTCGGTCCGGTACATGACCCGACCTAAAACCGCAGGAAAAGCTGGAGGGTGGTGACCAGGGCCGGCGAGACGCTGCCCGACGCGAAGAGAGCGATCACCGCCGCGAGCTCGCCGGCCAGAGCTGCCCAGAGCAGCCGCGGCGACACACCCCGCGACCGGGCGACGGCCCCGACATCCCAACGTTCGCGAGCGAGAGCGACTGTGTTCTTCACGGCGATGCCCGTCTCCAAGGGCAAGGCCGCTGCCACCCCCCACGACAGAGGGAGATGTGGCGCAATCCTCTGAACCAGCGATGGTTACCGGCGAAACGCCGCTTCTCCGCACCGGCAGGCCAGTGTGACTCTTCGTCACCGTTTGTTGCCACTCCGGGACAGCATACTCCTCCAAGACATTGTATCGCGAGTAGTTTAGACAGAAAATGTGACTCTCTGTCCCGATGACAGAAGGTCACATCAACGGGGAAGAGGCGGTCAGCGAGCCAGGTATTTCTTGCGGTAGAGCGTGCGCCGGCTGATTCCCAGCAGGCGCGCTGCCCGGCTCTTGTTGCCCCCCGCGAGCTTCAGGACACGCTGGACGTGGCGCTCTTCGAGGTCCCGGAGGTTCGCCGGGGCGGTCTCTCCCGTTTCGACCCTCTCCGCCTGCTCGGCCCCGAGCGAGGGAAGCCACTGGAGGTCCTCCCGGTGAATGACACCGCCCTGGGAGAGCGCGGCCGCCCCCTCCAGCACGTTCTCGAGCTCCCGGATGTTGCCGGGGTAGTCATGGGCGAGGAGCGAGGCGAAGGCCTCGCGCTCGACGTGGGGGACTTCCCGCCCGTCGCGCGCCGCGAACCGCTCCAGGAAGTGGCGAACGAGCTTGGGAATGTCCTCCCGCCGCTCCCGGAGCGGCGGCAGCGGGATCTCGACGACGCGAAGCCGGTAGTACAGGTCCTCGCGGAACTCTCCCCGCGCGATCCGCTCGGGCAGGCGCGCGTGGGTGGCCGCGAGCACCCGGACGTCGATCGGGATCCGACGGCGGCCGCCCACCCGCTCGATCTCCCGTTCCTGCAGGACCCGAAGGAGCTTCGCCTGCAGAGGAAGCGGCATGTCCCCGATCTCGTCCAGGAAGAGCGTGCCGCCGTTGGCGACCTCGAACCTGCCGAGCCTCGGCTCGACGCCGGTGGCGACTCCGCGCTCGATTCCGAAGAGCTCGGATTCGAGCAGCGGCTCGGGCAGCGCGGCGCAGTTGATGGGCACGAACCCCTTGTCCGCGCGGTCGCTGCGGGCATGGATCATCCGCGCGACGAGCTCCTTGCCCGTGCCGCTCTCCCCCGTCAGCAGGACCGAGATCTTCGAGCTCGCAACGCGCCCCACGAGGTCGAGGACGCGCCGCGCCGCGGGAGAGTCGCCGATGAAGAGGCGTCCGGCCGCGGAACGCCCCGTCTCATCCAGGAGGCGGCGGTTCTCTTCCTCGAGCCGTTCCCGCTCTCGCGTCAACCGCTCCAGGTGCCTCCGGTTTTCGATCGCCATGCCGGAAAGGCCGGCGAGCGACGTGAGGAATCTCGCGTCGTCGTCGTCGAAAGGCGTGCGCCCCCCGCGTCGCTGCTCCTTGTCGGCGAGCACCAGCGCCCCGACGGGCCGTCCGCCGGCGCGGATCGGAACCCCGATCGCCGCGATCACGGGGGTCCGGAGGAACCGGAACCGCTCCCGGATGAGGGCGCTCGGCGACTTCAGGACGTCCCGGAGGAACTCGTCTTCCGCGACGACCGATTCCGGCTGCCGACGCGGAAATCCGACTCTCGCTTCCGCGCGTCGCGCGCCGCCGTCGCCGAACGTCGCGAGGTAGCCGCGGGACGCGTCGAGGACCCCGACCGCGCGGCCGAGCACGTCCTCGACCAGGGCGTCTTCGCTCGGCAGCGAGCCGAGCGAGAGCCCGGCGTCGTAGAGGGTTTCGAGGAGGAGGAGCTTGTGCTGGGTCTCGAACGGCGAGGGGACCCGGTCCATTACTTCGCGGATGCGAGCACCTGGGCGCGTCGAAGCTGTCCGACCATCGTCTCCGCCGGCCGTGAGGGTGCCCAGGTCGGATTCCATCGCTTGTTCTCCTCCAGGAGTTTTTCCGCGCGGTCGAGCTCGCCGCGGCGGGCGAGGAGCGCCGCGAGCTCGGCGCGACCCTCGTAGACCATCAGCCGCCCCTCGAAGCGCTCCCATCCGTTGGGCGGGTTCGCCATCTCCTGGTAGAGCGCGATCGCTTCGCCATCCTTCTTGAGCGCGACCTTGACCCGGGCCATGAGCCAGTTCCACTGTGCCCAGTAGGGTTTGTACCCGTCGCGTTTGGAGTTCTTCTTCAGGTACTCGTCCGCGCGGGGCTTCAGCTCGGCCAGCCGCCGTTCCGCGTCCGCGGGCCTCCCCTCGACGAAGTCGTAGCACGCGTCGATGAAGGAGACCCAGAATTCGCGGTCCTCGCTCCGGGGGACCTTTTCGAACATCGGGCGCAGCCGCGCGGCCCTCTCCGCGTCACCCATCACGAGCGCGACCTTCAACGCCCGGACGAGATAGCCGCCTTTTTCGGATTCGACGGGGATCGTCTCGGCCGCGCGGACGTAGCTGTCGTACGCCTTCGCGAACTCGCCCTTGCCCTCGTATGCCACGCCGAGGTGGTCGTAAGCAGCGAAGAAATCCGGCTTGATCGACAGCGCGCGGTTCAGGTTCTGGATCGCCTCGTCGTAGTGCCCCGAATACGCCTGGATCTCTCCGAGGCTGTCGTGCGGGTTCGCCTGGTCCGGCGCCATGAACTGGTACTTCTTGAGGTTCTCGATCGCCTTCTCGTAGTCGCCGCGATACCCGTAGTAGTAGCCGATCATGTTGTAGGCGTCGGCGCTGTTGGGGTCGGCCTCGAGCAGCCGGGTGAAGACGCGGACCGCCTCCTCCATCCTCCCCTTCTGGACCTCGTCCATGGCGACGACGGTCGTCGCGCGGAAATCGTCGGGGTAACGGCGCAGGATCTCGCGGGCGATCGCGAGCCGTTCGGCGGGCGTCTTCTCGAGGGCCGCCACCGCGAGGTCGACGTGGAGCCGCTCCCGGTCGGTGAGGCGGCTCTTCAACTTCTCGGCGCGGTGAACGAGAGAGAGGGCCTGCTCCTTCTCGGATTGCCGGGCGAGGCCGAGCATGGCGGCCACGAAATCGGGGTCGAGCTCGAGCGCCTTCGCAAAGCCCGCCCGGGCCTCCTTGAAATAGAAGCGCCGCTCGTTCTCGATCGCTTCCCGCCACAGGCGATGGGCCTCGTCGGAAGTCGTCGTCACGTCCCGGCGGTTGGTCAGCAGGAGGGCCGCGGCCACCCCGACCGCAGCCAGCAGCAGGAGTCCGAACAGAGGAATGGCGCGGCGCTTCTTCATGGCCCAACGATGATACGGCCGGGAGCGGCCGAGGTTTCGCCCGCGGGCTTCCGGGTCCGGCCGCCAGGTGTCAGAAAGAAAAGGACTTGACGGCTTTCCCGGCGAGTCATCCCGTTTCGGGCCCCCGTCCCGGAAACCGGACACCTGATACCCGACACCTGTGTCATTCCACCCTCATCAGAAGAAACGTCATGTCGTCGTACTGTTCGGCTCCTCCCACGTGAATCCGGATGTCCGCCAGGATGCCCCGGGCGATCTCTTCCAGGGGCGCCCGGCGCACGTCGGAGAACGACTTCATGAGCCGCTCCTCCCCGTAGGGGTTCATCTCCCCGTCCATCGCCTCGGTGAACCCGTCCGTGTAGAAGAAGATGAGATCGCCGCGCTTCAGGAACATCTCGACGGTGTCGTAGGGCACCTCCTTCAGCGCGCCGAGCGGCAGCCTGTGATCGGGGGGCTCGAGCAGCTTCGGGCCGCCGTCTCCCGAGCGGATGATCATCGGCAGCGGCTGTCCGCCGATCGAGTACCGCAGGCTCATCGCATCGGGATCCAGGACGAAGTAACCGAGGGAGACGAACATGCGGCGCTTGATCGCATAGATTCGCCGGTTGGACTCCTGGAAGAGCTTGCCCGGATCGCGCGTCGTCAGCGCCCGCGAGTAGACGATCTCCTTCGAGGCGACCATCAGGAGCGACGCCGGAACCGACTTCCCGGAGACGTCGCCGATGACCACGCCGAGGCTCCGGTCGTCGAACGAGATGAAGTCGTAGAAGTCGCCGCCGACGACCTTGGCCGGCAGGCTGCCTCCGAGGAACGAGAAGCCGGGAACGATCGGCAGCGTGCGCGGGAGGAGGCTCGTCTGGATGTCGCGCGCGATCTCCAGATCCCGCCGCAGCTCCGCCTGACGCGTCATCTCGTCATGGAGGGTCGCCGTCTCGATCGCCAACGCGGCCTGGTTCGCGAGCGTGGAGAGGAGTGTCTGGTCGTCGCGGTCGAAGCGCTCGCCGGACAGCTTCTCCTTCAACGCGAGGACGCCCATCAGGCGCTCGCGATAGGCGAGCGGGACGAGCAGGTGAAACCCCTCGGCCGTCACCCGGTCGCAGAAGCGCCGGCTCTCGTCGTCGGCGACCCGCTCACAGACGTCGTCGGGCGCCACCGGCTTCCCCTCCTCTCGAAGAACCCGTCGGATCTCGGCGCCCGGAGAGATCCGGTCGTCCCGCCGCCCGCGCCGCTCGAGCCATCCCTCGTCGTTCCGGAGCCACACCGACGCCTTGTCGAGCCGCATGGTCGCGGCCACCCGGCCCGTCAGGAAGTCGGCGATGCGGCCGAGGTCGAGCTCCCCCGTGACTGCTTCGCTCATCTCGAGCAGCGCCCTCTGGTAGTCGAATTTCTCCCGGAAGAAGAGCTTGTCGAGCGGCGTCTGGAGCTTCCGGCGGAGGACCTCGAACAGCGAGATGCCGACGAGGAAGAAGCCGAAGTTGAAGAGTGGTGAGGATGAGAGCCGGGATTCGGCGAAGATGGCATTTGCCATCGCGACCGCGACGGCGTAGACGCCGAGGAGAATGGCGGTCGTCGCAGCGTACAGGAACGTGCGGCGCACGATGACCCGCACGTTCAGCATCTGGAAGCGCACGATCGCGTACGCGAACGTGAGGGGAATGAAGATCATCGGCACGATGCCGTAGAAGACGTAGTCCTCGATGTTGAACGCCGAGGGCAGCACGATCCCGAAGAGGACGAACGGCGCGATACCGACGATCGTCCCGATGAAGACGTGGAACGCCTGCCGGCGTTCGCGCGCGTCCGGCAGCGTGAACGCCGAGTGCGCGAGGGCGAGCAGGCCCAGGACGAGATAGTCCCCGAGCAGCACCCAGGACGAGAGCGGGGCTCCGGAGAGGATGGCGACTCGGTCCCCGCGCAGCTGTCGCATGACGTCGTACAGAAAGACGATCGGCGGGATGGAATAGAGAAGGTAGAAGAGCGTCGGGCTCGCCGACAGGAAGTCCTGCAGCTTCTCCTTCCACCGGGGGGGTGGCTCTCCCGTCCATTCGTCCGGGCGCGCGAACGTCAGCTCCTTCGGGCGGGGGAAGATCAGGAAGAAGTGCAGGAAGACGGCGGGGAGAAGGAAGAGGCTCACGGTCCCCGTGTTCTGGACGAAGAGGTCGATCCACCAGTACGAAGCGGGCCGCAGGCGGCACACGAAGAAGAGCAGGAACAGAACGCAGAGGAGGAAGAAGATCCGCGCGGCGCGATCCTCCGGCCGACGGTAGAAGACGAAGAACCCGATGAAGAAGAAGAGGAACCCGAGCGCGGCCGAGTAGAGATACGTCGTCCCGCCCAGCCGCTCGGAGGAGAGTCGAACCGGCACAGTGTGCAGATCGCCCCGTGTGTCGGAGCCGCACGGGCTCCGGTGGAACAGGTACGACACGGTCTGTCCGATCTCGTGCTTGCGCAGCTCGGCCGACGCGTCGGACGTCGAGTTGACGAGCCGCTTGCCGATCCCGACGACACAGTCGCCCGCCCGGATCCCGGCGACCTGGGATGGTCCGCCGGGGAACACGGCGCGGACCTCGACCCCCCGCCGGCTGTAGGGCACGGGCACGATGCCGTCGTACGGGCGGGGCGCGAACATGTCGGCGATCGACGCGATGGCGAGGGCCAGTCCCGCGAACCCGATCGCGAGGTACAGGCCGCGCGAGCGCGCCGAATCCACCATGGAGAACCGATAACTTCTCAAGCGGGCAATGTTAGCCGAGCGACCCGGAGACGCCGCCCGCGGGAGGGATGCCGGAGCTGATAGCTTCTCCGCGATGCCTTTCATCACGTTCGAGGGGGTCGAGGGCTCGGGGAAATCCACCCAGCTCGCGATGGCCGCCGCGCGCCTCCGGAAGAGGGGCCAGCCCGTCCTCGCGACCCGCGAGCCCGGAGGCACGCGCATCGGACGGCTCATTCGCGAAGCCGTTCTGGACAAGAAGCACCGGGAGCTCGATCCCGTCGCGGAGTGGCTCCTCTTCGAAGCCGACCGGCGCCAGCACGTCCGCCAGGTTCTGCGTCCCGCCCTCGCCCGCGGGTGTTTCGTCCTCTGTGACCGGTTCTCCGACGCCACCGAGGCGTACCAGCAGGTCGGGCGCCGTCTCGACCCCCGCCTCGTTCGACGGGTCGACGAGCTCGCGCGCGACGGTCTCGTGCCCGATCTGACGCTTCTCTACGACCTCGATCCGCGCGAGGGACTGGATCGGGCGAACCGCCGCGGGGGTCGGAGCGTCGGGAGGTTCGAGGAGACCGAGCTCGACTTCCACGAGCGTGTCCGGCAGGCGTATCTGGACATCGCCCGACGCGAGCGCCGGCGCGTCCGGGTGCTCGACGCGCGGCGCCCGGTCGCTCGCCTGTTTCGCGAAACCTGGAAGGCGCTCGACGAGCGGTTCGACCTGTGAGCGTCTCGCTTCTCGACCGCCTCACGTCGCGCCCCGATCAGTTTCCGGGCGTCCTTCTTCTCCACGGGGCGTCGGAGAGGTCCCTGGAGGAGAAGTCCCTCGCGCTCGCGGCGGACCTCCTCTGCGCGGGGGACGATCCCGAGCGCCGATGCGAATCGTGCCGCCGCGTTCTTCACGGATTCCACCCCGACCTTCTCTCTGTCGATCCGGAGGGCGTCCAGATCCGCGTCGATCGCGTTCGCGAGGCGATCGCGTTCGGAGCCGGGCGACCCTACGAGAGCGCGCGGCGCGTCGTCCGCCTCTCGCGGGCCGAGCTCCTCGGCGTCGAGGCCGCGAATGCGCTCTTGAAGACGCTCGAGGAGCCGGGCTCGCGGCTGCACTGGATCCTCACCACGCGACGCCCGGAGTCACTCCTTCCGACGGTCCGATCACGCTGTCTCGCCGTGCGTGTCGCGTCGGAGTCGCTCGCGGATCGGATCCGGTCCTGGCGGGAGTCCGGTCTCTCCGAGACCGACGCGGCCGATCTCGCCGTGTTCGATCCGGACGCGGAGACGGGTGACGTCGAACGCCTGGAAGGCGCCCGCCGCTTTCGCTCGGACGCCGTCGAGGCCTTGCGAGCCGGGGTCGTCGACGGGAAGATCGCCGCGCTCGTGCTCCTCGCGGAAACGCTGGGGCGAGGGGCCGAGGCGGGCGAGATCCGGGTCTTCTGCGAGCTCCTCGGCGACGCCGCGCTTCTCGCCGCGGGCGTCTCGACGGACCTCGTTCGTCACCAGGCGGTCACCGGGCCCTTGTCGGAGATCGGCCGCGCGGCGGGCGCGCGCGCCCTGGCCCGGGCCGCGACGCTGGCGGCCGACTCTCCCTCCGATTCCCGGCGAGGGAACCGGAGACTCCACTTCGAGAAGGTCCTCCTCGACATCAAATTCGCGCGCTGACTCCGCCGCCCGGCGGAAGGAAGAGGGAAGGTCTCGAAGGAACTAAAGGGGAGGCCCTCCGATCCGGCGGGATCGGAAGGATTTCGGGAAGAGTGCGGACCTGGGAGCTACCGAATATGGCAGAAGGTGGGGTCAACCACCGTGACTGACGCCGCCGGATCCTTGCGCCTCCCCCTAATTCCTTCGAGGCGTCGAGTATAGACCCAAAACCCTCCGGTCGGAAATGATCCAGAAGTCGAGGGCGACGAAAGTCTAGGAAGACGCGGATTCGCGGCGGGAAATACGCGCCGCGAGAACTTCACCGCTCCAGCGTGACCTCGACGTTCTCCGTCTCGCCCCGCGACACGTCGATCTGGATCCGACGTTCGCGGTACCCCGGACGGGAGACGACGATCGTGTGCCGACCCGGCGCGATCGCGATCCCGCCGTCCGAGTCGAGCTCCGAAGCGCGTCCAATGACGCGATCGTCGATCGAGATCGACGCATCGTCCGGCCGCACCTCGAACAGGATCCGCGAGTCTCTCTGCTCGTCGGGCTCGCGGCGCCATTCGTCACTCGGGAGATCCTCCCGCTCGATCCTGTCGCGATCCCGGTCCCGGTCGCGGTCCCAGTCCCGATCGCGATCCCGATCCTCCGCGTAATCTTCGTCCGCGTCGCGACGCTCGCGGTAGTACCGGCGATCGTCGCCGTAGATCTCGTCCTCGTCGGTGACTTCGACCGACGCGTTGCTGCGTTTGGCCCAGAACCTCCGCACTCCTCCGCGCGGCTCGGGCGTGTCGTATTCGCCGTAGCGGGGCGCGCCCGCAATGCGGGGCAGCTTGTCGCCGACGTCGATCTTCACGCCGGGACGGGCGTCGACCTCGATCGTGCGCGGCTGGAATCCCTCGAGGCGGAACTCGAGCCGGTAACTCCCCCGCCGCAGGTACAGGTAGTCCGGATAACCATCGAAGTCGTCGGCGGTGCCGATGTACTTCCCGTCGAGATACACGCGGGCGCCCTCGGGCGACACGTCGGTGTCGACCACGGCCCAGTTGCCGGATGGGCGGTATCCGTAGCCGTAGCGGCCGCCGTAGCCCCGGTAGTAGGGACCATAGCCATAGCCGTAGAAGTACGGGTCGTACCAGTAAGGACCGAATCCCCAGCCCCAGCTGGGTCGGACGACGATGACGCGCCGGCTTCCTCCGCGGTGATGTCCGCGGGGCGCGGCGGTGAGCGGCGCGGCGAGCGCCGCGAGGACGGCGAACGAAAGCGCCAGCACGAGAGTGAGCCTCTTCATGGACATGTGCCTCCGGAGAAAACAAAAGCAAACGGGGGGCCACCGCGAGACTTCGCGCCCCCGGCCGCAAACCCCGCATTTGGAGAGGGATGCCCGCGCCGCCCCGTGCCCCCCGCGCCGGGCGCTGACCTCCGAAAGGGGCACTCCGTCATCGCGGCCAGACGCCCGTCGTCCTCGGAGTCTCCGGGTTCGGAGAGCTCGCCTGCGGACGTTCGGTCCGAGTCCAGCCACGGGCCGCGAGGCTGCGGGCGAGACCCCGCAGGTAGTCGTCTCGGAGCACCCGGTCGATGGCCGGAAGGACGCCGGGAAGACGGACGCGCTCGCCCAGCGAAGCCCACCAGACGCGGAACCTTTCGCGCGCCCCCGATCCGTTGGAGAAGGTGAGCGCCTGGGGGACGCCCAGGAAGTCGCCGAGCTCCGGATGCTTCTCGAAAAAGATCGCCGCCGCCTCTCCCGACTTCTCCTGGCGACGCCGGAACGTCGCGAGCGTGATGTCGTGGAAGTGGCGCGCCACCGCCTCCGGCCGATAGAGGATCTTCATCCCCTGCTGCGTGAGCCGGTAGGCCACCTCGATGTCTTCCCACGCCGCGTGGGGAAACGTCGTGTCGAAGAGGCCCGCCTCGAGGAGCAGCCCGCGCGGCAGCGAGACGTTCGACGTGTAGAAGAAGTTGAACGGGACGGACTCGGGGTCCCGGATCAGCCCGTAGCCGAACTGCAATCCGAGCTCGTTGATGTGATGGAGAAACGGAGACACCCGGCGCCCGGCGGGCCAGGTCGTGTAACCGAGCACGGCCACCGCGGCGCCCGGACGTTCGGCGTGCGCGCGGGCGTGCACGGACAGCAGCTGCGGTTCGGGAACCGTGTCGTCCCCGAGGAAGAGGACGATCGAGCCGCGCGCCTCCTCCACGCCGCGGTTCCTCGCGCGCGCGGGCCCCGCGTTCGCCTGGTCGAACGCCCGGAGCGGATACGGGGCGCGGTAGGCGCGCAGGCGGGACCACGTCTCGTCGCCGGAGCCGTCGTTCACGACGACCGCCTCGAAGTCGGGCGGCGACGTCTGCTCGCCGAGCGCGTCGAGGACCCGGAAGAGCGTGTGGGGCCGGCGGAACGTCGGGATGACGACGGAGAACGACGTCACGCCGTCGCCCCCACGAAGATCTCGTCCAACGTGGTGCGCACGAGCTCCGGCGCGCGCGCGAGAAACTCGCGGAAGAAGTCGGAGTCGAAGCGCTCGTCTCCCGGATAGGTCGGCACGAGGCGCAGTGGAAAGCGCGCGAAAATCTCGGCGTCCGCGCGGCGGCGGCGCGACTGAACCGCCTTTCTCTTCGCGGCGAGAGACTCCTGGCTGCGCCGGATCCAGAGGAGAGCCTTCAGGTGCGCGATCGTCAGCGGATCGTCCACGCGGACGATGGGCTCCTGCGGGGCCGCGATCCCGAAGACCCGCCGGAGGAACGTCGGGGAAGGGCGCGGCTCGGCGTACGGATCGCGGGAAAGCTCCGCGGCGCCGGGGTTGCGCGCCGCGAGCATCTCGGAGATGCGGACGAGGAAGGCGGCCAGGACCGACGGCATGAGCGCCGCGAAGTGATCGCGGTCGAAGTTCTTGTACGCCGTGGCGAACGCGTTCTTCTCGAAAAGGTAGCCGCGCGGAAAGATCCCGAGGGCCTCGCCCGTCGCGCCGCCGCGGTGACGCGCGACCGCGCGGGGCTCGGCGACGATCCGGCGGCCGAAGATCCACTGGCGCCAGCCGAAGTCCACGTCCTCGAGGTACGCAAAGTAGTCGTCGTCGAACCCGCCGGAGGCCAGGAAGTCGCCGCGACGCACCGCCATCAGTCCCCCGCACGCGAAGAGCCGGTCCTCCCCCGGAACGGCCTCCGGGAGCGCGCCGACCGGCCTTCCCACGTCTTTCTGAAACGCGTGGCCGTCGAACGTCAGGAAGCCGTCGAAGAAATCGTTGCGCTCGCCGGTCGAATCGGTGAGCCGCCCGGCGACGGCCACGACGTCCGGGTCGGAGCGATCGAGCGCGCCGACGAGGAGCTGAAGCGATTCGGGATCGGCGACCGCGTCGTCGTTGACGAAGACGAGCGATCTTCCCCGCGCGGACTCCGCGCCGAGCCGGCAGCCGGCCGCGAAGCCCACGTTGCCGGGAGCCGTGATCCGCCGGATGGTGGGGAATCGGCGCAGGAGCTCGGCGACCGGCATTCCGGAGGCGTTGTCCACGACGACGACCTCGGAGGAAAGGCGGTCGCGGCTCGCCGCCTCGATCGCGGCGAGAGCCTCGAACAGCCGCTCGTGGCCGCGGTGATGGACGACGACGACGGAGGCGTCCGGAATCTTCATGGGAGCCGGGCGGATTGAATCACGGCGCTCCTAGGGGAGTACGCGGCGGGTCAGCCGCTGCCAGAGACGCGGCTCGGGCGGCGTCGGAAACGGAAGCCGGTTCTCGTCGACGCGGGCGCCGGCGCACCAGGCAAGGAGAGGCGCGGTCACGGTCTCCCAGGACCGCTCCGCCGCGTACTCCCGCGCGGCCCGGGACGCTTGCGCCCGCCGTTCCGGTTCGAGGGCCGCGATGACGGCGCGAGCCAGGGCCTCGGACGAACGGCCGACTCGCCACCCGGCGCCGGCGTCGGCCAGCTCCCGCGCGAGCGCGCCGCCGGCGACCGACACCGACGGAACGCCGGCCCAGGCGGCGTCGAGGAGCCTCGTGCGGTATGCAAGGTCGGTCTCGAGGCCGTCCGACGAGATGGAG
>Ga0209974_10000032_pt1 | contig 32734 bp, 31 predicted proteins | sample InoplaM3SPM_FD_187592 | JGI IMG/M metagenome (GOLD analysis project Ga0209974, IMG submission 187592) | Arabidopsis thaliana rhizosphere microbial communities from the Joint Genome Institute, USA, that affect carbon cycling - Inoculated... | ecosystem: Host-associated > Plants > Roots >...
GGTTCATCGGCGAGAATCGCAGGTGTCGGCAACAGAATCCTCGGGCTGTTCAACGAGGCGAACCGACTGTTCGACCTCGCCGAGGACCACTTCCGGTCGTTTTCAGATCCTCAGACTCATCTGGCCCGCATTACCTACCAACGACTCGCAGTTCTTTACTATCTGGGCGATTTCGACGCCATCATTAGCAAGGTTCCAAGTCTAGAGAGATCCTTCACAGAGTCAGGAATGCGCGAGGACGCCGTTAAGTGCCGCATCCTCTGGGCGGCGTCGCTGAAGTATCTCGGCAAATGCGAAGTGGCGCTAGAGGTTCTAGAACCGGTCCTTCCTCTTGAGAATCAGATTCGGCCCGCGCTGTTCGGCTGGGTTCTGATGGAGGTGGGCGACGTCTGTCTAATCAGGAATGAGTACGAGCGCGGATTCCGTGAGCTAGCGCGTGCGATGCAGCTTCTGAGAGAGACGAATCAGCTGACCGGTCTCGCAATCACGATTGCCACAATCGGTTCGGGCTATCGGGCGCAGGGGATGTTCGGTAAGGCAATACAGTTCTTCCGAAATGCCCAGGCAGAGTGCCGTGTCTTGGAGTCAAAGACGCTAGAGGCGTATATCCGACTGCTCCTAACGGAGACGTATGGGGCTATGGGGGCTTGGCGCGCCGCCGAGCGCGAAGCTCGACGAATCCTGCCGATCTTCGCCAGACACGGAATGCTTGCGGAAACCTTCGCCGCCTTGAGCATCCTTCGCGAGTCGATCCGGCAGCAGAAGCTCGATCCGGACCTGCTTCGCGAGCTGCGCGATCGGTTGCGGCCAGGAGGCAACTGATGTCCCTGCGCGCACGCCTGAGTTCTCTCGGCCGCGCTTTTCTCGCTTGGCTTCGGCGAAGCGGCTCCAGAGAGCGCCCCCCGTCGCCGTCGTCCTACCCAAGCAATCGGCGGAAGGAGCGGTTCTTCCCGCTGTTCTAGGCGGGTTTCGGCGCCGGCGCGATCGGCGGGCGGCGACGATGCCAGTCAGTCGCCTCCTGGTAGAGCTGCCCGAGCGCGAGAGCCTTCCGGTCCGACAACGGAGCGCCCACGATCTGCATCGCGGTCGGCAGGCCGGCTTTCGAGAAGCCCGTGGGGACCGACAGCGCCGGAAGCCCGGAGAGATTCCCGCCCGAGCCGAGCGGGTCGCTGTACGCGAACGACGTCTCCAGCTTGTCCGTGATCTTTGCGGCGACGATCGGCATCGTCGGTGAGACGAGCAGGTCGTACCGTTCGAAGAGCTCGTCGAACGCCTGCTGGATGAGACGTCGCACCTGCATGGCCCGCACGTAATCGACGCCGCTGACGGTCTTCGCGACGTCACCGGCCCACTTGGCCGCCGGCTCGATCAGTTCCCGCACGCGACCCGAAGTGATGAGCGGCTCGAACGCCGCGGCCGCCTCGACGGTAATCACGATGATGGCCGTCTCGTCGAACGGGAGCTCCGGCAGATTCGCGTCGGAAACGGTCACACCGGATCCCGCGATCGCGCGGACGGCCTCCTCGAACGCCGCCTCGACTTCCCGGTCGTAGATCTTCCCGAAATCCGGCCGCACGACGCCGACTCGGAATCTCCGCGGGGTTTCGCGCCAGCCCGCGTCGTCCGCCTTCTCGGCGAGGGAACCCGGATCATCGGGGTCATGTCCGGCGATCACGTCGAGCACCAGGCGGCAGTCCTCGGCCGACCGCGCCATCGGGCCGATCTTGTCCATCGTCCAGGAGAGCGCCATCGCCCCGGTCCGAGGCACGAGGCCGTACGTCGGGCGCAGGCCCGAGACCCCGTTGAACGCCGACGGGCAGAGGATCGAGCCCCAGGTCTCCGAGCCGATCGAAAAGCCGACGAGCCTCGCTGCCGTGGCGGATCCGGAGCCCGACGACGAGCCGCAACTCCACCGTGAGGGATCCCAGGGGTCGCCCGTCGCTCCGCTCGAGGAGGCTGCCGCCGTGTTGTAGCCGAGACCCCCGGCCAGCTCGATCATGGCGAGCTTGGCGACCAGCACCGCGCCGGCCTCGCGCAACCGCCGAATTACGGTCGCGTCCTCGCCGAAGCTCTGCTCTCTCAGGGGGCGGGCGCCCCATCCCGTCGGGATCCCGCGTGTCGCGAGAAGATCCTTCGCGCCGTAGGGGATCCCGTGGAGGGGCCCGCGATAGCGGCCAGCGGCAATCTCGCTCTCCGCCGTGCGCGCCTCTGCCAGCGCCCGCTCCCTCGTGGCGGTTGCAACGGCGTTCAACGTCTTTCCGACCGTCTCGAGCCGCTCGAGAGACGCCTCGGCGAGCGCGACCGGGGAGAGTTGCCGCGCGCGAACGAGCGGCGCCACCTCGGCAACCGTGGCGTCCAAGGCCTCCTGCGGGGTCATTTCTTCGGCAGGATCGGGCGGAATATGAATGCCGGCTCGGTGCCCATGGGAACGGCGACCTTCCGCAGCTTTTCGGCGGTGGATCCGAGCTGCGCGATCGACTTGTCCGCCTGCCGCCGCTCGGCGGCGGTGAGCGCCGGCCGGGCCGGAGTTTTCCGCGCCGGAGCCTCCGGCCGCACCACGCTCGGAAGCGCGAGCGCGGCGGGGCCCGCGAGCAGGAGCCGGGCGGCTGTTCGACGTGTGATGCGTCGCGACATGAGAGCCTCCGGATTTCGCGGCAGTGTACTTCAGGCGAGAACGTCTATCCTTCGTCGGCGCGTGAAGAGCGTTCTCTATCTCCACGGATTCGCATCGTCGCCGGCCGGGCGGAAGGTCTCGGCTTTGAGGGAGCTTCTCGCCGATCGGGACCTCGAGATCGTCGCGCCCGACCTGAACGTGCCTTCGTTTCGGAACCTCGACTTCCAAGCCATGGCGCGGCTCGCGGAGCGCGAGGCGAAGCGAAACGATCCCACCGTCATCGTCGGCAGCTCGCTCGGTGCCGTGGTGGCGCTCGAAGTCAGCCGCCTCGGAGCACAGGCGCCCCTCGTCCTGATCGCGCCCGCCGTCGGCTTCGGCAGGAGGTGGATCGAGAAGCTCGAACCGGGCGATCCGCTCCTCTTCTTTCACCACGCGGCGGGCCGGGAGCTGCCCATCCACCGGCGTTTCTTTGAACAGCTGGCCGAGCTCGAAGTCGATCGGGATCCGCCCGGCGTGCCGGTGGTCGTCGTCATGGGAGCGCGCGACGAGAGCGTTCCCTTCGCGCACGTGCGCACGGTCTGGGAGAGGTGGGAATCGTCGGGGCTTGCCCCCGGTTCGCGATTCCTCGAGGTCCCGGAGGGCGACCACGGTCTCGTCGAGCAAGTCGAACTCATTGCGCGGGAAATCGCCGGCCGGGCGGGGCAGTCCCCGTGACGCGTGCGGCGCTGGCGCTGTTCCTCCTGGAGTCGGCCGGCGGCATCGCCCTTCTGCTCCTCTTCTTTCCGCCAAGGACCCTCGGGAGGGGGTTCTTCACGCTCCACGGGGCGAGCGCCTTGCTCCTGATCGCGCTCGCTCTCACCCTGCGCCCCGTCGGGATTCCGACAACGGCGGGACTCGCCGCGGCCGTCGCCGCCGGCCTCTACACCCTCCTCGCACACGCCGACCGAGCGTCCGCGGCGAGGCCCCTCCTGGCCGCCGCCGCCGTCGCGGCGGGTTATGCCGCCGCCCGGCTCGCGCTCGTCGCTCCCCGGTATCCGGGCGGAGCCTGGATCGTCATCAGCGCCGCGATCGGCGGCCTTTTTTTCGCTGCCGTGGTTCTGACGATGAACCTCGGCCACTGGTATCTGGTGTCGCGGTCGCTTCCCTTTCAGCTTCTCGCGCGCGGCGCGGCGCTGTTCGCCGGCCTGGCCGTCCTGCGCGGCGTGCTTCTCGCGGCCGCGATCGCGGTGAATCCGCGTCCCGAAGGGCTCGAGGCTCTCCTCTCGCTCGACCGCGACGCGCTCTTCTTCCTGTTTCGGGTGGTCTGGGGAATCGTGGGACCGCTCGCTCTGTCGTGGTTCATCTGGCGCACTGCGGAGATGAAATCCAACCAGGCCGCGACGGGACTCCTCTACGTCGCGCTCGTCTTCGTCCTGATCGGTGAGCTTCTCGCCTCGTATCTGACGGTCGCCACCGGCTTCCCGGTCTGACCGTGCGCGCCCGCCGCTACTGCCCAAGCTGCCTGACCGCCCGCGAGCACTCTCCGGGAGATTCCGGGGACTTCCGCTGTGCGAAATGCGGGGAGGCCTATGCCGCCCGGTTCGAGTCCGCCGCCCCGGCCGGGCCGGTCGAACGGTGCGCCTTCTGCGGCAACCGCGCCTTCTTCCTCCAGAAGGACTTCGACCAGCGGCTCGGGTGTCTCTTCATCGCCCTGTCGCTCGCCGCAGCCCTTTTCGTCGGGTGGAAATTCGGCTGGATCTGGTTCACGCCGGTCCTTCTCGCGACGGTCCTCGTGGACTGGATCGTCGCCCACCGAATCCGACCGGTTACGATCTGCTACCGATGCGACGCCGAGTACCGCGACCTCCCGCTGAACGCCCGGCACCGCGGGTACGACCCGCACGTCGCGGAGCGCTACGCGAAGACGAAGACCGTCCGCCGGATGCGCTGAGGATCTACGACATCTCGAGGCGCATCAACGGGCGGACCTTCGTGTGGCCGGGAGACGTTCCTTTCTCGTATCGGACGACGGCGAGCCTCGCGAAGGGCGACCTCTACGAATCGACGTCCTTCACCATGAGCTCTCACGCCGGGACTCACGCCGACGCGCCGAACCACCTCGTCACGGGCGAGGCCACGATCGGCGAGACGGCGCTGGAGCTCTATGTCGGCAGCGCCTTTGTCGTCGACGTGCCGGGGAGAGGAGAGATCGGACCCGACGAGCTTCCCGCGAAGACTTTTCGGTGCCGGCGCGTGCTGTTCCGGAGCCGCGGGCGCGCCTTTCTGTCGCCGCTCGCCGCCCTCCGTCTGGTGGAGAAGGGGTTGATCCTCGTCGGAACCGACGCCCATTCGGTCGATCCGCCCGACGCCGAGGACCTCCCCGCCCATCGCACCCTTCTTTCCAACGGGGTCGCGCTGCTGGAGAACCTCGCGCTGGAGGCGGTCGAGGAAGGGGAGTATCGGCTGGTGGCCCTTCCCCTGCGGTTCGACGATCTGGACGCGTCGCCGGTCCGGGCGATCCTGATCCGCGGCTGAGCCGACTCCTCGATCTCGCTCGAGCTAAGGGAACAACCCCCGGATCCTCGTCGCCTCCTCGACCCGGCCGATGCCCAGGATGAGGGCGCCCGTACGCAGGTCGGTGTTGTGGCGACGCGCCGTGTCGTCCACTTCCTCGTAAGCCCGCCGGATCGTCCGCTCGAGGTGGTTGCGCACGACGTCGGGCTCCCAGAAGAAGGAGTACAGGTCCTGCACCCACTCGAAGTACGAAACCGTCACGCCGCCGGCGTTGGCGAGGATGTCGGGGATCACGACCGCGCCCTTGCCCCGGAGGATGTCGTCGGCGTCGGGCGTCGTCGGTCCGTTCGCGGCCTCGGCGATGATCTGCGCCTTGATGCGGGGCGCGTTCTTTCGGGTGATCACCCCCTCCAGCGCCGCCGGCACGAGGATGTCCACCGGCAGCTCCAGGATCTCCTCGTTGGAGACCCTCTCACCGCGCGCGCCCGTGACCGTCCCCTTCTTCACCTTTGCCGCAAACACCGAGTCCATCTCGAGCCCGCGCTTGTCGTAGATCGCGCCACCCGAGTCCGAGACTGCCACGACTCTCACCCCGGCCTCGTCGAGGAACCGCGCGACCGCCGCGCCCGCGTTGCCGAACCCCTGGACCGCGGCCGTGGCGCCCTTCAGCGGAAGGGTCAACCTCTTGGCCGCTTCCTCGATGGCGACGAAGCACCCCTCGGCGGTCGCTTCGTTGCGCCCGGCGGAGCCACCGACCGCCAGCGGTTTCCCTGTGACGACGCCGAGCGTCGAGTATCCCTTCGTCATCGAGAACGTGTCCATGATCCAGGCCATCGTCTGGGAGTTGGTGTAGACGTCGGGCGCGGGGATGTCCCGGTCGTGACCGAGCAGGATCGAGATCTCGGAGGTGAAGCGACGCGTCATCCGCTCGTTCTCGCCCATGGAGAGCTTCTTGGGGTCGACCGTGATTCCGCCCTTCGCGCCGCCGAACGGGATGTTGACGACCGCGCACTTCCACGTCATCCACATCGCGAGCGCCTTGACCTCGTCGAGCGTCACACCCGGGTGATAGCGGATGCCCCCCTTGGACGGACCCCGGGCGATCGAGTGCTGCACCCGGTAGCCCTGGAAAACGCTGATCGACCCATCGTCCATCTTGACCGGGATCGAAACGATGACCTGCCGCTTCGGCCGACTCAAGACTGCCCTCACCCCCGGGTCGAGGCCGAGGTGGTCCGCCGCGCGCTCGAACTGGAGCAGGGCGAAATCGTAGGGGTTCAGGTTCTCCGCGTCGACGGGCTTGAGCGCCGGCGCGCCGCGTTTCCCGGGAGCGGTCCTCGGGCGCGGCAGAACGCGGTCCTCCGCCGGGAACGGCCTGGGTTTAGGGGGCATGCGCTTCTCCTTTGCTCCCTCTCCCGCGGGACGACGCCCGAGGCGAGGGGGAGAGTTCTCGGAAGGTTTCATCGTGACGCGCGACGTAGAAGGACAGCGTCTCGAGGTTGATGCGCAGATCCACGTTCTTCAGATACGTGTCGGCCGGGGGATCGAGCCGGACGGGCGCGAAGTTCAGGAGCGCTTTCAGCCCCGCCTCCCAGCACTGCCGGGCGACCTCGGAGGCGGCGGAAGCCGGCACCGTGATCACGCCGATCTCGATCTTCTCCCGGAGGACGAGCTCGGCCAACCTCCGCACGTCGTGGATGGGCGCTCCCGAGCGGCTGCGCGAGCCGACGATCCCGCGGTCGTTGTCGAAGAGAGCGACGATCCGGAAGCCCGCCGACCCGAAGCCGCCGTAGTCCGCGAGGGCCTGCCCGAGGCGGCCCGCGCCGATGATGGCCACCCGGCGGGTGCGGTCGAGGCCGAGGATCGCGACGAGATGTCGCTTGAGCGCGCCCACCTCGTATCCCACGCCGCGGATTCCGAACTCGCCGAACGTCGCGAGGTCCTTGCGGATCTGGGCGGAGCTCAGGTGAAACCGGCGCGCGAGATCACGAGAGGAAATGTCACGCCGGCCTTCGCCTTCGAGCGCGTCCAGGCAGCGGAGGTAGACCGAAAGGCGCCCGGCGGTCGCTTCGGAGACCGACTCGCGCGCGTCGCGCGCCGCCCGGGAGGGCACCGCGTTCCGGCTCATGGTCCGAGCGGCAGGCTCGCCGCCGCCCGCCGGGCGAGGTCCCACAGGGTCGCGGGAAAGATGCCGAGCACGAGGATGCCCGCCCCGCAGAGGAGGAGGGCCAGCCGGTCCGCCGGGGCGAGCGCGGGGGGAAGCTCGTCGCCCACCGGGTCCCGCATGTAGAGGACGTAGACGATCTTCAGGTAGTAGCCGATCGACACCAGGCTGTTGACGATGCCGATGATGGCGAGCGCGTAGAGCTCCTTCTCGATGGCGGCCTTGAAGACGAAGAACTTTCCGATGAAGCCGGCGGTCGCCGGGATCCCGGCGAGAGAGAACAGGCAGAGGGCGAGGACGGCCGAGGGGAACGGAGAACGCCTTCCCTCGCCGGCGAGAAGGCCGACCGGATGGGGCTTCGTTTCGTCGCGATAGAGCGCGGACACTGCGGCGAAGGCCCCGGCGTTCGACACGACGTACGCGAAGAAATAGACGATCACGGCGGCGAGAGCTTCCCGGCCGAACACCGCGAGCGCGATCGCGACGTAGCCCATGTGCGCGATACCCGAGTACGCGAGGAGCCGCTTGATGTCGCGCTGCGCGAGCGCGACGACGTTGCCGAGACTCATCGAGAGGATCGCGAGAGCCGCGATACCCGCGCGGAAGCGATCCGGCATCCCCGACTCGAAGACCGCCGCGAGAACCCGGAAGAGCACGATCAGGCTCGCGCCCTTGGGAGCCACGGAGAGGTACGCGACCGCGGGAGTCGGCATGCCCTGGTAGACGTCCGGGGCCCAGGCGTGGAACGGGGCGAGCGACATCTTGAATCCGAAACCGACGAGAAGAAGAAGGAGCGCGAACGTCACGAGAGGATCGGTGGCCAGGTCGGGCCGGGAGAGCGCGGCGATCCTCACGCTCCCGGACTTCCCGAAGAGCAGCGCGATCCCGTAGAGCGTGAAGGCGGAGGCGAACGCGCCCGTCAGGAAGTACTTGAGCCCCGCCTCCGACGACGCCGGGATCTTCCGGAAGAATGCGGCGAGTACGTAGAACGAGAGCGAAAGCGTCTCGAGACCGATGAAGACGACGAGCAAGTCGAGGCCGCGGACCATGAGAGAGACGCCCAGGTGGCCCCAGAGCAGGAGCGCGTAGAACTCGCCCCTTTCCTCCCCGGTGCGTCGGAGATACGGCTTCGCCACGAGGGTGGCGATCGCCGCCGTGGCCGCGGCGAAGAGGCCGGCCGCCACGGTCAGGTCCGAGGTCTCGTAACGGGAGGAGAACGAAGTTCCGATGGGCGCCTGAATCAGGAACCAGCTGGAGGCGGCGATCGCCGCCAGCGAGAGGGTCGCGAGCCATCGTCGGGACGAAGGGGCGAACGCGTCGAGCAGAATCATCACGCAGCCCGCGGCGGCGAGGACGATCTCCGGCGCCGCTGCCGCAAGCTCGCGCGGCCCGAAGGTGACGAAGCTCACGGGCGGACCCCGGCAGCCGGTCGGACGGCGACTGGCGCCCGTTGCGCCGTCTTCCGGAGCTCGACCGAGCGCCGGATCTCCTCGACGGAGGGGCGCAGGCGGTCCAGGAAATAGTTGGGCCTCACGCCGATCCAGATCATCAGGAGAACGAGCGCCCCGGCCGCGACGAGCTCCGTCCCGCGGATCTCCGGAATCCGCCGGTTCTCTTCGTGCGTCAGGGGGCCCCAGAAAACGCGCTGGACGAGCGACAGCATGTAGATCGCCGACAGCACGACGCCCGTCGCCGCAGCCACGGCCCACCAGCGGTGGTCGGAGGTCCACGTCCCGAGGAGGATGAGGAACTCTCCGATGAAACCGTTCAACCCGGGCAGCCCGATCGAGGAGAAAGTCGCCACGAGGAACAGCCCGGTGGTGATCGGGACGACTCCCGCGATCCCCCCGTAGTCGGCAATCTCGCGCGTATGCCTGCGCTCGTAGAGCACGCCGACGAGCAGGAACAGGGCGCCGGTCGAGAGGCCGTGGTTGACCATCTGGAGGACCGCGCCCGTCATCGCGGCGCCGGTGAATGCGCCGATGCCGATGACGACGAGTCCGAGGTGGGAGACCGAGGAGTACGCCACGAGCCTCTTCATGTCTTTCTGCGCGTAGGCGACCAGCGCGCCGTAGACGACCCCGATGACGCCGAGGACCCCGAGCCACGGGGCGAAGCGGGTCGCGGCGTCGGGAAAGAGGGGAAGGGCGAAGCGGAGGTACCCGTAAACCCCGAGCTTCAGCAGGATCCCCGCGAGAATGATCGAGCCGGCCGTGGGAGCCTCGGTGTGCGCGTCGGGCAGCCAGGTGTGGAGCGGAAAGACCGGCACCTTGATCGCGAACGCGAGCGCGAACGCGAGAAAGAGGACGGTCTCGATCGCCATGGTCGGGTAGCTCACGAGTGCGAGGTCGGCGAGGAGGAAGGACCACCGGCCGGTTTCCGCGTGATGGCGGATCGCGAGATAGAGGATCGCGAGGAACATCAGCAGGCTGCCGGCCATCGTGAAGAGGAAGAACTTCATCGCCGCGTAGATGCGGCGCGATCCTCCCCAGATCCCGATGATGAAGTACATCGGAACGAGCATGACCTCCCAGAAGACGTAGAAGAGGGCGAGGTCGAGGGCCACGAGCGTCCCGATCACTCCCGTCTCGAGCACGAGGAACGCGATCGAGAACGCCCGCGCGCTCTTTTCGACGTGCGTCAGCGAGTAGAGGAGAGACACGGGCGTCAGGATCGTCGTCAGCAGGATGAGCACGAGCGAGATTCCGTCGATCCCGACGATGTAGGAGATCCCGAGCGCCGGGATCCAGTCCGCCTTCTCGACGAACTGGAACCCGCCGGAGACGACGTTGAACCTCGTCCAGAGCGGGATCGACAGCGCGAACTCGGCGAGGGAGGCGGCGATCGCGAAGATCTTCGCCTCCCGCGACCGGCGCTCGGGAAAGAGCAGCAGGATAAGGGCGGCAACGGTCGGCAGGAAGACGAGTTCGGTGAGCGGCTGGCCGTCGAACAGTGCGCTCACGCTACATGCCCCCCAGGACGAAAAGGACGAGCGCCACGACGCCGAGCAGGAACGTCAGCGCGTAGTTGCGGACGTTGCCCGTCTGCAGGAACCGCAGCGCGTCGCCGGTGAGCTCGACGACGAACGCGCCGGCGTTGAGCACTCCGTCGATGAGGAGCACGTCCACGACCTTCCAGAGCACCCGAGCGAGCCAGGCGAACGGCCGAACGAAAAGTCGGTCGTAGAGCTCGTCGATGCGGAACTTGTCCGCGACGAGAGCATGGAGGCCCGGGAAGCGAGCTTTGAACCGCTCGGCGGGGCGGCCCCTCTCCTTTGCGTACCACTTCCAGGCGAGGAGCAACCCGGCGACCGCGACCGCGACGGACACTCCCATGAGGAGCCACTCGGTCGAGGCGGGCAGGTGGTGATCAGCCGCCTCGCGGCCCGGTATCACGAGGGGCGGCAGGACCGGTGCGAGAAACGCCCCGATCCGGTTCGCGCGCTCTCCGAAGACCTCCGGCAACCCGAGAAAGCCCCCGATCGCGGAGAGGAACGCCAGCACGACGAGCGGGAGCGTCATCGCCGGCGGCGCCTCGTGGACGTGGTGGGCCTCTCCCGGGGTGCCCCGGAACTCTCCGGCGAACGTCAGCGACACGAGACGGAACATGTAGAAGGCCGTCAGGCCCGCCGTGAATAGGCCGAGCGCGAAGAGGATCGGTCGGTGCGCGGCGAAGACCCCCGTCAGGATCGCGTCCTTCGAGAAGAACCCGGCGAGCGGCGGAATCCCCGCCAGGGCGAGCGCCGCGACCAGGAAGGTGCGGTACGTGACGGGAAGCCGCCGCGCGAGTCCCCCCATCCGCCGGACGTCCTGCTCGCCGCCGAGCGCGTGAATGACGGCTCCCGAACCGAGGAAGAGGCAGGCCTTGAAAGCGGCGTGCGTGAGGACGTGGAACATTCCGGCCACATAGGCGCCCACTCCGCACGCGAGGAACATGTATCCGAGTTGTGAGACGGTCGAGTAGGCGAGCACGCGCTTGATGTCGGTCTGCGCGATCGCGATGACCGCGGCAAAGATGGCCGTGACGCCCCCGACGACCGCCACGACGAGCATCGCCTCGGGCGCCAGTCGGAAGAGCACGTTGCACCGCGTAACCATGTAGACGCCGGCCGTGACCATCGTGGCGGCATGGATCAGCGCGGAGACCGGCGTGGGTCCGGCCATCGCGTCCGGGAGCCACACGTGGAGGGGAACCTGCGCACTCTTTCCGGTCGCGCCGACGAAGAGGAGGAGACAGACGACCGTGAGTCCGGGACCGAATCGCGCCGGATCGGAGGCGGCGGCGGAGAAGACGCCGTCGAAGTCGAGGGTCCCGAAGAGGGAGAAGAGACCGAACATCCCGAGGAGGAATCCGAAGTCGCCGATGCGGTTGACGACGAAGGCCTTCTTACCGGCCGCCGCCGCGAAGTCCTTCTCGAAGTAATAGCCGATCAGGAGGTACGAGCAGAGGCCGACGCCCTCCCACCCCACGAAGAGCAGCACGAAGTTGTTCGCGAGCACCAGCGTCAGCATCGAGAACATGAAAAGGTTCATGTAGGCGAAGTACCGCGCGTAGCCCGCGTCGGTCTCGTCGTGCTTCATGTAGCCGATCGAGTAGACGTGGATCAGGAAACCCACGAAGGTGACGAACGAAATCATCAGACCCGAGAGCGGATCGAGTCGCAGCGAGATATCGACGGAGAAGTTGCCGGCGTCGATCCACGGCGCGATCCTCTCGACCTCCGGGGCCCCGCTCCCCGCGAGGTACGGCACGAGCCGCGTCCATGCCGCGACCGTAGCGAGGCCGACCGACCCGACCCCGATCGCCGAGACGAACCCCTTCCCGAGCCGCCGGCCGAGGAGTATGCAGAGCAGGAATCCGGCGAGCGGCAGCGCGGGTACGACCCAGAGGGCGACCGTCACTTCTGCCTCACCACTTCAGCAGGTTGATCCGGTTGACGTCGATCGTTTCGGTGTGGCGGAAGAGCGCGACGAAGATCGCGAGCCCGACGGCCGCCTCCGCTGCGGCGATCGCGATGACGAAGAAGACGACGACCTGACCCTCCACGCTGTTCAAAGCGGCTGCATAGCCCAGGACCGCCAGGTTCGCGCCATTCATCATGAGCTCGATCGACAGGAAGATCGTGATCGCGTTGCGCCGCAGCAGCGCCCCGACGAGACCGATCACGAAGAGGGCGCCGGAAGCGAGCAGAACGTCGCCGAGCGGTATGCCGCCGGCGATCACGCCTGGTCCTCCCGCCGCGCGAGCGCGAATGCGCCGACGAGGGCCGCGAGGAGCAGCACCGAGAGCGCCTCGAAGGAAAGGAGGTGCTCGGAGAAGAGGAGCCGCGACGTCGTGGCCACGTCGGAAGGACCGGCAGCCGAAAAGGCGGCAGGCTCCGCCCGGGTGGCGCCGTGGGAGCGAAGCAGGGCGAGGAGCGCGGCGCCGAAGACGAGGATCGCCGCGCCCGAGAGGACCTGGTGGATCGGGCGACTCGAGCCCTGCCGTCCTTCTTCCGGAACGTTCAAGAGCATGAGGACGAACAGGAACAGGACGAGGATCGCCCCGGCGTACACGATGACCTGGATCGCCGCGATGAGGGGAGCGGCAAGGAGGACGTAGGCGACGGCGAGCGCGAAGAACGAGACGACCAGCGCGAGCACGCTCTTGACCGGATTGCGATGGACGACCATGACGCACGCGAAGAGGATCGCGAGAGCCGCCGCGGCGTCGAAGACGAGGCGCGTCGCCGTCACGGCAGCCAGCCCTTGAGCACGAGGAAGGCGACCCACAGGAGGTTGAGCAGTGCGATGGGAAGGAGCGCCTTCCACCCGAGGCGCATGAGCTGGTCGTAGCGGAACCGCGGGAGCGTCCAGCGCACCCAGATGAAGATCCAGACGAAGATCGCGGTCTTCGCGAAGAAGACGAGCGCCGATACGATCACCCCCACCCACCCTTGAGGCTCGTAGCCGGGCAGCGACCAGCCGCCGAAGAAGAGCGTCACCGTCAGTGCGGAGACGACGATCATGTTCACGTACTCCGCCATGAAGAACATGGCGAACTTGAAGGCGGAATACTCGGTGTGGTACCCGCCGACGAGCTCCGCCTCGGCCTCGGGCAGATCGAAGGGAACGCGGTTCGTCTCGGCGAACGTCGCGACGTAGAAGACGACGAAGCCGAGGAACTGCGGAAACACGTTCCAGCGGGGGATGAACCCGAGCCATGTCCCCGTCTGCATGGAGACGACTTCGGTCAGACGGAACGATCCGGCCGCGAGGATGACGCCGGCCGCCGCGGTCGTCATCGCCAGCTCGTACGAAATGATCTGGGCGCTCGACCGGATCCCGCCGATGAGCGAGAACTTGTTGTTCGACGACCAGCCGGCCAGCACGATCCCGTAGACGGAAAGCGACGTCAAGGCGAAGAGGTACAGAATTCCGATCGAGACGTCGGCCCCCACGAGCGGAAACTCGCGGCCGTCGATGGTCACCGCGGGTCCGTAAGGGATGACCGCGAAAGTCGTCAGCGCCGAGAAGAGCGCAATGGCGGGGGCGAGGACGAAGAGGAACCGGTCGGTGTTCGAGGGGATGAGGTCCTCTTTCATGAAGAACTTGACGGCATCCGCGACCGGCTGCAGGAGTCCGAACGGGCCGACGCGGTTAGGGCCCGGGCGATCCTGGATGAGCCCGGCGCCGCGCCGCTCCAGCCACATCGGGATGGGCAGGACGAGCATGATCGCGAGCACCGGCACGAGCACACGAAGCGCCGCAATCAGCCAGTCGGTAAGGTTCACACCGCTCCCGTCGAAACGAACAGGCCCTTCTTCATGAGGCCGCCGCCGGCAAGCTCTTCCTCCGTCACGCCGCCGTAGCCCTCGACCTCCTTCCGGATGAGCCCGCGCACGTCGGCCGGCGTCCAGTTGCGGTCGCCCCAGCCCAGCGTCGCGGCGAGCATGAGCAGGAGCTCCCACTGGGGGCGGGCGGGAGGCGGCGGCAGGAACGCCCTCTCGAAGCGCTGGACGCGCCCCTGCACGTTCGTGAACGAGCCCTCCTTCTGCGCGAGGGATGCGGCGGGAAGGACGACGTCGGCCGCCCGGGAGAGCGCGTTGGCGGTCCGCGCCGCGACCGCGAGAAAGCGCGCCTGCCGAAGACGGGCGACGGCGTCCGGGTCGTCGGCGGCCACCGCGAACCCGGCGTCGGGCGCGAGCACGAGACGCGGCGTCCACCGCCCTTCGAGCACGTCGGCGAGGCCGTGGCCTCCGGCGCGCGGGCGGACGCCCATGTCCACGGCGCCGGCGTAGTTCGCGCCGTAGTGGTCGCCCTCGATCCACTCCGTCTTCGACTTCATCCTCCGGACGCGCGACCGGTCGACGACGACGTCGAGATTGCCGCAGCCGAGATGGTCGGCCAGCTTGCGCAGAAGGAAGTTCTCTTCGTTGGAGAGGTGAGCGGAGCCGAGGAAGAACATGGCGGACGGCCCCTCCGAGTCGATCGTCGCCCGGATCTCGGCCGCGATGCGCTCGATCGCGACGGGCACGATCGTCTCCTGGAGGGAGCCTCCCTCCCGGACGGTCACCTTCGAGACGTCTCGCTCGTTCAAGCTCTCCGATCGGAATCGCCCGTAGTCGCAGAGCCAGTAGTCGTTGACGGCCGGATTGAGGCGGGGGAGGAACCGGTACACGACGCCGTCCCGCGCCTCGATCGAGATGTTGCACCCGACGTTGCACCCGGGGCACACCGAGGGCGTCTTCTGAAGATCCCAGACGCGGCGGCGGAACCGGAACTCTCTCGTCGTGAGCGCTCCCACCGGACACACGTCGGCCGCGCACGCCGACCAGTCGTTGGCGAGGGGCTTCCCGTCGTGCGTCCACACCAGCGTGCGCCCGCCCCGGTCGAGGAACGTCAGCTCGCCGGTCCCGGCGATCTCGGAACAGAAACGGATACACCGCGTGCACTGGATGCAGCGGGTCATGTCCGCGACGACGTGGGGGCCGATCATCGTGCGGTCGTAACCGGCGTACTGGCGCTTGCGCTCGTCGTACCGGGAGCGCTGCTCGCCGTAACCGAACGCGTTGTCCTGGAGCTTGCACTCGCCGGCCTGGTCGCAGATCGGGCAGTCGAGCGGGTGGTTGATGAGCAGGAACTCCATGTTGGCGGCGCGCGAGTCGCGGACCTTCTCGGTCGTGGTCTTGACGACGAGGCCGTCTTTCAGCGGCGTCGTGCACGCGGCCTGGATCTTGGGAATTCCCTCGATCTCGACGAGACACATGCGGCACTGGCCCACGACGGACAGCCGCGGGTGGAAACAGAAGTGCGGGATCTCGATGCCGGCGAGCTTCGCGGCTTCGATCAGGTTGATGCCCGGCGGCACTTCGACCGGCTGGCCGTCGAAGACGATCGTGAGCGTGTCCTTTTTCGGCGCCGGGGGAGGAGCGGCCGGGGTTGCGGGAGTGCTCACGCCGTCGCCTCGACCGATGGGCGGGACCCCACGAGGCAACGTCGGTTCTCCACGTGGTAGCGGTACTCGTCGCGGAACTTGCCGATCGAAGAGAGCACCGGAGCGATCGCGGCATCGGCGAACACGCAGATCGTCATGCCGTTCGCCATCTGGTTGGAGATCTTCTCGAGCAGGTCCACGTCCTCCGCCCGCCCCTCGCCGGACTCGATCCGGTCGAGGACCCGGTGAAGCCACGGCGTTCCCTCGCGGCACGGCGTGCACTGGCCGCACGACTCGTGGGAGAAGAACTTGGCGAGGTTGCGTGCCGCATCGACGATGCAGGTGTCCTCGTTCATCACGATGATCGCGGCCGAGCCCAGCATCGACTTCTTCGCGGCGAGGCCGTCGAAGTCGAGCGGGCAGTCCTCGATCTCTTCGGCGGTCAGCATCGCCGCCGAGGCGCCCCCGGGGATGACGGCCTTCACCTTGCGGCCGTCCTTCATCCCGCTGCCGAAGGCGTCGCCGAAGAGAAGATCCTTCATCGGGAGCCCCATGGGCGCTTCGTACACTCCGGGCCGGTTGACGTGGCCGGAGAGGCAGTAGAGCTTGGGCCCCGTGTTCTTCTCGTTGCGGCCGATCTTCGCGAACCACTCGGCGCCGCGCTTCATGATGTGCGTGACGCAGCAGAGCGTCTCCACGTTGTTCACGATGGTCGGTGCGCCGAAGACGCCGAAGACCGCGGGGAACGGGGGCTTGATCCGAGGCTGCCCGCGCTTCCCCTCCAGGCTCTCGATCAGGCCGGTCTCCTCCCCGCAGATGTAGGCGCCGGCTCCCCGGTGAACGGTGATGTCGTGGGAGAAGCCGGAGCCGAGGATGTTTTCGCCGAGGAATCCCTTCTCGTAAGCCTCCGCGATCGCGCGGTCGAGGACGCGGGCGCCGTGGAAGAACTCGCCGCGGATGTACACGTAGGAGGTGCGCGACTTCAGCGCGTAGGCCGAGATGATCTGGCCCTCGATCATCTGGTGCGGGTCCTTCTCCATCAGGAGGCGGTCCTTGAACGTGCCGGGTTCGGACTCGTCGGCGTTGCAGAGCAGGTAGACGGGCTTGCCCTTCGTATCCTTCGGAACGAATCCCCACTTGACGCCGGTCGGAAATCCCGCCCCGCCGCGGCCGCGCAATCCCGACTTCTTGACCTCCTCGGTCACGGCCTCGGGCGTCCAGTCGCCGCCGAGCACCTTGCGCAACGCCTCGTACCCGCCGTCCGCGACGTACGTGTCGATCGACTGCGAGCGGTCCCGCCCGACGCGCGCCGTCAGAACGGGCTCGAACGTCACGGGAGGGTTCCGAGGAGCGCGTCGAGCGACGCCAGATCCATCGGCTCGTGGTAGGCGTCGTTGACCATCATCGAGGGGGCCCGGTCGCACCCCGCGATGCACTCGACTTCGACCATCGTGAACTTCCCGTCGGGGGTGGTCCCGCCGAGGTCGATGCCCAGGCGGTTGCGGCAGTGTTCGACCAGGCCCTCCGCCCCGGCGAGGTGACAGGAGATCGACGTGCAGAACTGCAGCAGGTGCCGGCCGACCGGCTCGAGGTTGTACATCGTGTAGAAGGTGAGAACACCCGCGACGTGCGCCGCCGGCAGCTCGAGGATGCGCGCGACCTCCTCGGCCGCCTCACGGGAGATCCAGCCCCACGTCTCCTGCGCGACCCAGAGGACCGGCAGCAGCGCGGCCTGCTTCGTCGGGTAGCGGGAGAGGATCTTCTCGATGCGTTCGAGGGCGGCGGGAGGGAACTCGGCGGGGCGCCCGGCGGGCGCGACCGAATAGCGGCGTCCCGTCACCAGTCGAACGCCTTCTTCTTCCAGAGGTAGGCGTATCCGACGGCGAGGATCGCGAGAAACACGATCATCTCGACGAAGAGGGGCATGCCCCCCGAGCGGAACACGAGGGCCCACGGGTAGAGGAAAGCGATTTCGACGTCGAACAGGATGAAGACCATCGCGATCAGGAAGAACTGGATGGACATCCGCTTGTGCGAGAGGTCGAGGAGAGGCATCCCGCTCTCGTAGGTGTCGAGCTTCCGCCGGGTGCGCAGCCGGGGTCCCAGGACGGCGGAGAGGAGGAGCATCCCACCGGCCACGGCGATCGCGAAGAGCATCAGGATGAGGATCGGAAGATAGCTTTCGGCCATCCGCACCTCGCCTCGTTCGGCTCCCGCGGCGCGCTCGAGAGAAGCCGCGGCGGTTGTGAACTTTTTCACAAGCGCGCGGAACGGTCAATGTCGCGCCGGAGCATGTCGCGGGGACAGGTCCTTTGGGCCTGCACCCGCAGCGGTTCATCTCCCTACGGGCCTGCACCCGCAGCAGTCCACCGTCAGTCCAAGTACCATCGCAGCGTGGAGGAGAAATTCGTTCCGGTCGCGCTGGTCCCCGCCTACCAGGCGGAGCCGACCGTCGGCGAAGTCGTACGGGGGCTGCTTCCACACGTGAGCCGGGTCGTCGTGGTGGACGACGGCTCGACGGACTCGACCTCGGAGGAAGCCGCGCGGTCGGGCGCCACCGTCGTGCGGCTTCCGGCGAACCGTGGAAAGGGGGGTGCCGTGCGCGCGGGTCTCGAAGAGGTGCTCTCCGGACCCGCGACGCACGTGGCCTTCGTGGACGCCGACGGCCAGCACGATCCCGATGACCTGCCGCTTCTGCTGGCGGCCGCCCGGGAAGGCGACGACTTCGTGATCGGGTCCCGCATGAACGGGTCGGATGACATACCGGCCGTCCGGTTCCGGACGAACGAGATCGGCAGCCGGATCCTGACGCGCATGACGGGCCACGACGTCGAAGACGGCCAGTCGGGGTATCGGGTGATCGCGGCGCCGCTCCTCCGGAAGTTGTCTCTGACGTCGAAGGGATACTCGATCGAGACCGAAATACTGCTGAAGGCCGCGCCGCACGTCCGGCGGCTGCGGCACGTCCCCGTGCGCGCGATCTACGCCTCGGCGCCTTCGCACTATCGGCCGTTCCGGGACACGTGGATCATTTCGTGGGGCGCCGTGTACTACAAAGTGTTCGAGGTGGATTGAGAGAGGCCGCCTCGGTCTTCGCCGCCGATACAATTCGCGCTCCGTGCCCGAACCGGTCATCACCCTCCTCCGGACTCCCGGACCCGCTCCCCGCGTTCTGACCATCGACGCCGAGGACTGGTTTCACGTCTGCGGTGAGGACTACTACTCCGACTCTCGACGATGGGACTCTTTTCCGTCGCGAATCGAGACGACGTTCCGTCACCTCCTCGACAGGCTCGAGTCCGGCGGCCATCGTGCGACGATTTTCTTTCTCGGTTGGATTGCTCGGAAGCGGCCCCACCTCGTCCGGGAGGCGATCGCGCGAGGGCACGAGCCCGCGGTCCACGGCGACGGGCACCGCCGCGCCGACGAGATGACTCCGGAGGAGTTTCGCCTCGACCTGCTCCGGGCTCGCGCCTCGATCGAGGACGCCGGCGGCGTCGTCTGCTCTTCCCATCGCGCGGCGGAGTGGTCGATCCGCCGTCCCGGCGATCCGGCGATCGAGATCCTGGCGCAGGAGGGCTTCCGCTGCGACGCCTCGGCGACCGCCGTGCCGCCGCTGGGCGACGCCGGCAATCCGCTGGGCCCCTACCGCGTCTCGCGCAACGGCGCGGCGATCGTGGAAGTCCCACCGCTGACGGGCCGCGGCTTCGGGCGGCGCCTCCCGGTGGGCGGGGGGTGGCCGTTCCGGATGCTGCCCGAGGAGAGGATCGCGCTCGCCGAGGACGCGTACCGCAGACGCGGCCATCCGGCAGTCTTCACGTTCCACCCATGGGAGTTCGATACCGATCACCCGCGCATGGACGGTCTTCCGCCGCTCCTGCGCGCGGTGCACTTCGCGAAGCTCGCGCGGCTGCCGGGCCGGTTCGACCGGTGGCTCGCTCGCGACCGCTGCGTCGCGCTCGCCGACGTGATCCCGCTGCTCGGGCCGGCATGACCGAGCCGGGCTTTCTCTTCTCGGGGCAGCTCGCCGAGTCGATCGGGATGGGTCGGGACTTCTGGGAAGCCGACGCGGAGGCGCGGGAACTCTTCGCCCTGACATCGGCGCGCTGCGGACGGGACCTCGAGAGAATCCTCTTCGGGGGGCCGGCGGAGGCGCTCCACGAAAATCTCGCGGCGCAGGCGGGCGTGTATCTCGTTTCGACCCTGGCCGCCCGGGAGCTCGAGCGCCGCGGCGTCCGCCCCGCCGCCACCGCGGGGTACAGCCTCGGCAACTACGCCGCGATGGTGGCCGCCCGCGCCATCTCCTACGAAGACGCGCTCGACGTCCTGATTGCCGTCTGGCGCGAGACGGAGCGGCTCGGCATCCGCGGCTCGATGGGCGCGGTCGTCGGTGCGCGCCGGGAGACGGTCGAGGAGGTCTGCGCCGCCTCGAGAGACCGCGGCCGGCCCGTGTGGATCGGGAACGTCAACGCGTCCACGCAGTTCGTCCTGACGGGAAGCTCCGACGCGGTCGAGAACGCGCTCGTCGCTCTCGCGCCCAAGTCGCTGACGGTGCTCCGCCTCTCCATGAGCTGGCCGATCCACAGCCCTCTGATGGACCCGGTGGCCCGGGCCGTCGCGCCTGTCGTCGAGGCGTGCCGTTCGATCCGGGATCCGGCCGTCCCGTACTACGGGCCGGACGGACGGCGGGCGCGGACGGGAGAGCGCGTGCGCGAGCTCCTCGGGACCGAGTTCATTCATCCCACACTCTGGAACGACACGTACGAGGCCATGGTCGCCGACGAGATCCGCTCGTTCGTCGAAGTGGGACCCGGCGACATGCTTTCGAAGATGGCGCGCTGGATCGACCGGACGACGACGTGCCGTCCGGCCGGGTCGATCGAGGCGATCGAGGCCGCCTCGGATAGTCTGCGAGGCGCATGAGAACGGCGCTCGTCACCGGAGGCTCTCGGGGCATCGGCCGCGCGATCGCGTTCGAGCTCGCGGCATCCGGCCACCGGATTGTCATCGCGTACCGTCAGGACTCGACGCGCGCCGACCAGACCGTCGAGGAGCTGCGATCGAAGGGCGCGGAGGCCGTCGCGATCGCGGCCGACGTCACGAAGGCGACGGAAGTCCGAGCGCTCTCCGATCGGGTCTCCTCCGAGTTCGGCGGGGTGGACGTGCTCGTGAACAACGCCGGCGTGATCAAGGACGCCCTTTTTCCCTTCATGAAGGAGGAGGATTGGGACTTCGTGCTCGACACCGATCTGAAGGGAGCCTTTCGAGTCACGAAGGCGTTCGTCCGCGGCATGCTCCACAAGAACTGGGGGCGGATCGTCAACGTCGTGTCGGTCTCGGGAATCTCGGGTCACGTCGGCCAGACCAACTACTCGGCGGCGAAGGGCGGACTGATCGCATTCACCAAGGCGCTCGCCCTCGAGCTCGCGACACGCGGGATCACCGTCAACGCCGTCGCGCCCGGGCTCGTGGCGACGGAGATCATCGCCCATCTGAAGGAGGAGGCACGGCAGGAGTTCCTGACGCGGATTCCCATGGCGCGCTTCGGATCGCCCGAGGAGATCGCGGCGGTCGTCGGATTCCTGGCGTCGGATCGGGCGTCCTACGTGACGGGGCAGGTGTGGCGGGTGGATGGCGGTATGGCCTAAACGTCGCGCTCCCTCGCTCCGGGGCTGCTCACGCACCGGCGAGCGGCTCGCCAGACGCGGCTCGACCGCTCGCCTGCCCCCTCGCTCGCTCGCGCTCCCGCGGCGCGAGGCTCCTCCGCTCGGTTACTTCGCGGAGACTCCTCGCGCCGCGACCAGACCGCGAGCAAGGCTACGAACTATAATTTTGGGCCAGGAGACCTGATGGCAAACGAAAACCTGGCGCCCCGCGTGAAGGACCTCATCGTGCGGCGCCTGAAGCTCGAGATCGATCCCGCGACGATCCAGGACGACGCACCGCTCTTCGGCGAGGGCCTCGGACTGGACTCGATCGACGCGCTCGAGCTCGTGCTCGGACTGGAGCAGGAGTTCGGGATCAAAGTCGAGGACGAGGAGGTCGGCGTCAAGGCGTTCGCCTCCGTCAACGCTCTGGTGGACTTCATCGAGCAGAAGAAAATCGCGTGACCCCGTGACTCCGGCCGCGCCCGACCTCCCGCACGCCTATCCATTTCGTTTCGTCGATGCTGTCCTGCAGCCCGCGGGGCCCGACTTCCGCGAGGGAAGGGTCTCGGCTCGAATCACTGCGAACTCCCGCGCGGCGATGGGCGAGTCGTGGGCGAGTCCGGCTCTTCTGGTCGAGGCGATCGCCCAGGCCGCGCTGCTGCTGCAGGGGGGAGACCCGGAGGCCGGACGGCGCGGATTCCTCGCCGGGATCGAGGAGTTCGTAATCTCGCGGGCGCCCCGGGCCGGGGAGACGCTGACCGTCGACGTCCGCTTGGTCGCGCGCTTCGGCGCCATCGTCAAATTCGACGGGGAAGCGCGCTCGGGCTCCGAGACGCTGGCGAGGGGCGCGATCCTCGTACGGCAGGGCAATTGAGAGTGCGTAGAGTCCGGCGGAGATAGCGATGTTCGTCGACGACGACGAGCCCGGAGGACCGATCGTCCTCCGGCTCGGACCGACGCTCAAGGTCGGCGAGACCGTCCGGGAGTTCGAGGACCGCCTCGAGCTGATCGCCGGCGAGCGCACTGAGTCGCTGATCCTCGACCTGACCGACGTCGAATACATGGACTCGACGACGCTCGGTGTTCTGGTGGGTGCGCTCCACCGGCTGAAGTCAGAAAACCGGGAGCTCGTCCTCGTCAACCCGCGCGACCGCATCGCGTCTCTGCTGCGGGTCGCGAAGCTCGACTCTCTCTTCGAGATCTACGAAACCGTCGGCGACGCGGTCGCCGCGATCAAACGCCGCGAAGAGGACACGGGTGTCAACTGACGGGGCGCCGCTCTTCGAATGCACGGCGGAGCCGCCGCACCGTTTCGCGATCTCCGGGAAGGTCCGAGTTCGAAACGGCGTGCTCCTGACTCTCCAGCGCGTCGACGAGCGCTATCCGCCGCGCGACATGTTCATCACGAGCCGCGAGCTCAAGATGGGATACGAGAACGTCTTCAAGGGGTGCTTCGTCTGCGTCGATCGCGGCCTCTCCGAAAACGCGATCGCGATCCCCAAGGACCATATCCAGGCGGGTCTGCCGGCATAGCGTCCTTCCCGGCTCACACCGGGCGCCTCAGCGCCTCTCCGACTTAGGTCTTATAGACTTGGAGGCCCCGGGCGTGGGAGAAATGGCGCCGGAACTCTGCTCGTGGACTTCTTCCGGGGAACGGGTGCTCGAAAGGCTGTCCTTAGCTGCCGGGACTGGACTCTCCTGGTCATCGGTGCCTCGGACGGTCTGCTTCCCATCCAACTGCAGAGATCGCTCTATCTCCTGGGAGATCGGTCTCCGGAACTGACCCGGTCGGGGTTCTACAAATTCCAGCCGGTGGGCTCCGGAGAGTTCTCCGAACAGGTTTACACCGACGTGGACGCGCTTTCGAAGGACGGCCTGGTCTCGATCCGTTTCTCGGAGCGCGATGGCGCACGAATCTATCGCCTGACACCTGCCGGCGCGGAGCGAGCAAAGAAAATCGAAAAGCTCGTACGCCCGGAACTGATCCAGCTCCTCCGAAGAACCGTTTCCTGGGTCAGCACCCGATCGGTCGATCAACTGCTTCGTGGGTCGATCGAGAAGGTCGGATCGAGGGACCCCCGGTCGAAAGACCGCGACGCCCTTCGGCCGCGCGGATCGGCCTGAGACTTTCCGGGGTCGCCGGTCGCGCCGTCGGCTCGGGTTCGGGTTCGGGCTCCGGCGTCTCCTCCGGAGGAAGCTCCGGCGGCGGCGGGATCGGCGTCTCGTCGGGAGCCGGCGGCGGGCGAAACTCGATCTCCGGGACCGTGGGCGTCGGCGTGGGTCGTACCTCGATCACGATTCGCTTTCCGGCGGAGGCCGGCTGCCCGAGCTCGACCGGCACGGAAGCCGGGCGGGCCGTCGGGGCCGGAGCCACCGGAACCACGATCTGCGAGGACCTCTCGACCAGCCCCCTCGAGGAGCGGGTGGTCTTCTCTATGACGACGGGCGAGGGCGGCGTGACGGTCGGCGGAATGTCGGCAGGCGTCGCCACCGTCTCGACGAGGGCGGGCGCCGGCGGCGCAGGGTCCGGGAGTTCGATCCGATCCGCCACTCTGGCCCGGGTCGGACGGCCGAATCGCCCCGCGAAGTAGGCCGCGATACCGACGGCCGCGACGATGATGACGATCGAGACGACGAGCGTCGTCGGAAGGCGGCCCTCGCCGTTCATGCTGGCCCGACAGTGCACCCTCCGTGCCGCGGATGGGGTGCGCTTCCTAAGTCGCAGCGAGCGTGGCGATTGCGCGGGCCGATTCCTCAAAGGCCCGCGAACGAGCCTCACGAATCTTGCCTGGAGAGGACTGGTGCGAAAGGAGGGACTCGTGCCGGCCGCCCGCTTCGCGGGAACGCGGCCTTCGGCCGCGGCCGGCGCAGGACTGTCGGTGGGGCGGACCCCCACACCTCCCTTGAGGGTTCTCGTCCTCTCCTTTCGCACGACGCCGGTCCGACGGAAAGGTCTTCCCAAGAATCGTCGCCTGGAGGGGATTGGTGCGAAAGGAGGGACTCGAACCCTCACGGTTTTACCCACAGGTTCCTGAAACCTGCGCGTCTACCAGTTCCGCCACTTTCGCGGGGGAGGGAATGGTAGCCGCAACCCTCCTCGGAATCAACGGATTCCGGCCCTCCGGCTGAGGTGCTTTCCGGATACGCCGCTCTCGTCCTGCGAGGGTAGAATCCCGCCGATTTTCGGACGCGACAACCCGGCGGAATTACAACTCAGGAGGAGTGCATGAGAGACGCACTGGAGAAATCCCGCGGCCCAATCGTCGCCCTCTGGACGGCGACGCTCTTCGTGCTCGGCAGCCTCGCGTGTCAGAAAGCCGCCCCGCCAACGGGGAAGGAAGCGGCCGCGGGAAGTGCTCCCGCCGCCGCCGCGCCGGCCAAAGAGATGCTGACCGTGGACCTCGTCGAGAAGCCCGCCTTCCCGCTCGAGAAGCACCTCGAGTCGAAGGACATCGCGTCGGGCTCGCTCGCATTCGCGCAGCTCTTCGAGGCGGGCGACAAGCTGTTCCACACGCCCTACAACGGCCTCGACGGCGTCGGCATGAAGCACACCGTCGCGGGCACGCCGATCAACCGTTTCTCCATCGGCTCCGTCGCCGGGAGTCCCGTGCCCGTCGGGGTGCAGGCGTGCGGTAGCTGCCACGCGACACCCTTCGGCGCCGGCGGAGGTCTCGCGCACACCCGTGTCTTCTTCGACCCGAACCAGGACGGTCAACGCCCCGTCAATCCCCGCGCGACGATCTCGCTCTTCGGGAACGGGGTCGTCCAGCGCCTCGCCGAGGAGATGACGGAGAAATTGATCGCTGCCCGCGACGCCGCGGGAGAGCAGGCTAAGGGCACGCCGGGAACGCCCGTCCGCCAGGCGCTGGTCGCCAACGGAGTCGACTTCGGCGCCGTGGTGGCGACGGCCGATGCGGAAGGCAAGGTGACGTACGACGTCTCGCAGGTCCGCGGCATCTCACCGGATCTCGTCGTGCGCCCCTTCGGCTGGAAAGGCAACATCACCACCGTGCGGAACTTTTCCGTGGCCGCCGGGAGCTTCGGCATGGGAATGCAGGCCGAAGAGTTCGTCTGGCGCCTTCCTCCCGCCGCAGGCGCGGATCCCGACGGCGACGGCGTGACGCGCGAGCTGTCGGTCGGCGACATCACCGCGATGACGATCTACAACGCGGCGCAGGAGGCGCCGACGGACATCGCACACGTCGCTGACCTCGGCTTCGCTTCGCCGCTCGACGCGACGGCGCGCGGCCAGGTCGATCGGGGCCGCAACCTGTTCACGCAGGTGGGCTGCGCCAGCTGTCACATGCCCGAGATGCCGCTGGCCAACACGGTCTTCGAAGAGCCGACGCGGCGCGGCGGCGGGCACTTCCTGGATACCTTCCTCGCGGGGAAGGATCCCGACTACGACCCGGCGCGCCCGGTCCGCTTCGACCTCGCCAAGGATTCTCAGGCCCCGCGAATCGACGCCAACGCGCAAGGGGGCGCGACCGTGCATCTCTATGGCGACCTGAAGCGCCACGAGATGGGCCGGCACCTCGCGGATCCCGCGCCCGTCGGGGTGCTCGACGTGACGCTCACACCGCTGCAGCAGGGAGGCAAGCCCGTGATGCTGTCACCGAGCGAGTTCCTGACCCCGGAGCTGTGGGGCGTCGGCAACACGGGCCCTTGGCTGCACGACGACCGCGCCGGGACCCTCGCCGAGGCGATCACGCTGCACGGGGAGGACTCCCCGCCGGCACCGGGACAGCCAGGGAGAAGCGAGGCGCAGGAGGCGCGCGACGCGTTCGTGAAGCTCGCTGCCGAGGACCAGCGTGCGATCGTCGCTTTCCTCAAGAGCCTGGTGAACTTCTCGAGCGAGGAGCATTGACCTGAACGGCGCCGGCGCCCCTCCAGCCGCGCCGTGGCGGGGACCGGCGCGGCTGATCCTCGTCGCCGGCTACCTCGCGTTCATCGCGGCCGGCTTCCTGGTTCCATGGCAGCCCCGGATCTTCTGGACGGTGCTGCTGCCTTCGCTCATCCTCTTCATCGTCCTCGCCGGGTTCCATCCGTGGCGATCCATCTGCCCCCTGGCCGCGTTCGGGGAGATCGGGCGCAATCTGCGTGGCTCCCCGCGCCGCGTCCCCCCCTGGATGGAGAGCGGCCACCTCGTCGTGCCGATCGTGTTCCTCGCGGCGATGCTCGTCCTGCGGGAGGTGGCGACCAACGGAGACGGGCGCTGGATCGCCGCGCTTCTCGCCGGCCTCGCGCTCGCCGCGTTCGCGACGAACGCTCTCTTCACCGGGAAGACCTGGTGCAACTTCGTGTGCCCGGTTGGCGTCGTCGAGAGGATCTACACCGACCCGTCGCCCGTGGCGCGATCGGCCGCCAACTCGCAATGCTTTCGATGCACCGCGTGCAAGAAGTCCTGTCCGGACATCGACCAGGAGAACAACTACTGGCGCGAGCTCCGCGCCGGGGGCCGCCGGATTGCGACCTACGCGTTTCCGGGAATCGTGTTCGCCTTCTACTTCTACTTCTGGCTGCGCACCGGGGACTGGGAGGCGTACTTCGATGGGCGGTGGACGACTCACCGCGCCGACGCCGCCCTCGCGTTCGGGCCCGGTTTCTTCTTCGCGCCGGGCGTTCCGGCGCTCGCCGCGGCTGCCCTCACGATCGCGGCGGGGGCGCTCGTGAGCTACGGGCTCTTTCGCGCGATCGAGGCGGCGACCGCCCGCTTCGTTCCCGACCGGGAGCGCCATCGTCATCTCGTCCTTTCCGGCGCGGCGTTCGCCGCGTTCAGCCTGTTCTTTCTCTTCGCGGGGGCGCCGACTCTGCGGCGGATCACCGGAGGAACGCGGGTCTTCGCGTTCGTCGCCCCGGTCGTCGCCGCGGTCGTGCTCGCCCGCCGGTGGGGTCGGAGTCACGACGCGTACCTGCGCGAAAGGGTCGCGGCCCGGCTCATACGAAACTGGCCGTTCGCCGGACGGCCGCCGGGAGACCCGGTCGAGGCGTACGCGCAGCTGCAGGCGAGCGAACAGGCGCGCGAGCAGCTGCTCACCGGCTACGCGCAGACGCTCAAGGACGTGCTCGAGGACGGGATCATCGACGAGAGCGAGGCGCGCCTGCTCGCCGAGATGCGCAAGCAGTTCGGAATCACGAACCGGGAGCACGAGTCGGTGGTCGCCCGGCTCGGCGAGGACGAGCGGGAGGTTCTGATCTCGGGGCGCTTCGCCAGCGTGGAGGAGCGTCTGCAGATCGAGAGCTACCGCGCGGCGCTCACCGAGGCGCTCTCGCGATCCGCGTCGGAGGGCGAGATCGACCTCCTTCGCCGGGAGTTCGGCGTCAGCCCCGAGGACCATGCCGTCATCCTCGAGCGGATGCGGAGCGCCTCCGGGCCTCTGGTCGACCGCGCTCGCCGCGAGGTGGTCGAAGCCCTGGTCCGCCGCGGAGACCGCGAGCTCCTCGCGGCAATCGAAGACAGGGACGAGAGCCTCCTGCTGCTCAGCTTCCTTCTCACCGGCGCCGAGAAGGCATCGCTCGAACGGGTCTTCGACCTCCTCGGCACCGTCGGCGACCGGGCGCGGATCGACGCATTGCGCCCGGGCCTCGCCAGTCGCGACCCGGAGAGCCGACGCCGCATGTTCCAGGGCCTCGCCAGCGCCTCGCCGGAAGCGGCGGAGCTCCTGCCTCTGATCGACCGGTTCGTGCCGGAGCCGGCCGTCCCGGCCTCTCGAACGGACGATGAAACCGTTCGGGAGGCGCTGACGCGCCTGGTCAAGGACCCGGACGCGTTCGTCCGCGCCGCCGCGGTCTGGAGCCTGGCCGCGACGTCGCCGGGCGCGCCCGAGATCTTCGAGGCGGCGCGCGACGACGGAGACTCACTGGTCACCGAGGCGGCGGCGGCGTCCCTCGTCCCCGAGGACGACGCGGACCGCGCCGCCCGCGTCGGGAGATTCCGCGGTCGGACACGCATCTCGCGGATGCAGTTCCTCCGGGGAGTGACGCTCTTCGCCGACCTCGAGCCGCGCGACCTGCTCGACCTCGCGGAGCTCACCCGCGAAGAGGAGATCCCGCCCGGTCAGCCACTCGTCGAAGAGGGTCGCCCCGACTCCGGGGACCTCTTCGTGATCCTCGCGGGACGCGCATCCGTCGTCGTGCGCGAAGCCGGGAGGCAGATCGCCGAGCTCGGTCCGGGCGACGTCGTGGGTGAGCTCTCGCTCATCGACGGCAGCCCGCGCAGCGCCACGGTGATCCCCCGCGGCGAGCCGCTGCGGGTGCTGCGGATTCCGGCGCAGGCGTTCCGGGATCGGCTGCTGCCGCGCGCGAGCGTCTCGCGATCGCTTCTCATCATGATGACCGAACGGCTGAGAGCCCTCGCGAGCAAGGTGTCGGATGACCGGAACTCACCGAACCTCCCCGACGCCTGAAGCCCCGTGATACCCTGAGTTCGTCCGATCCCTCCGACGGCCCACGCCCGCCCACCTGGTCTCGCGCCCGTCGCCGGTTTTCGGCGAGAAAGCGAGACACGCGTGAGCTCAATTCGAAACTGGCACTGCCGGAACTGCGGAAAGACCAACCAGAGCGAGGTCGAGCTGGACGGACGCGTGAAATGCGGGTCCTGCGGGTGGGTCATGCGGATCCAGCCGAGCCGCGAACGAGGCGGCGAGACCCCCGGTCAGCTGTACCGCCGCCCCCTTCCCAGCCGTTGAGCGCCGCCGGGTCATCTCCCTCCCTCCACGGTCACTGACGGGCACGCCCTCCCTTTTTGCGGCACGGCCGGGCGCGATGTCCCGCGCGCAAGTGCTCGCGGGACCGTCGGATACACTTTGCCGCGTGCTGCCGCGCGACTCCGAGATCCTCGAAAAACTGAGAGAAAAAGGCTCGCGGGTTCTCTCCATCCGGGAGCTCGCGAAGAAGCTGGACGTCCGCGAGCGCGAGGAGGACGCCTTCCGCGAGAGGCTCGAGACCCTGGAGCGGAGGGGAGAGATCGCGCGGGTCCGCGGCGAGAAGTACTCCGCGATCGAGTTCACGAACCAGATCGCCGGGAGGATCACGGTCCGACCCGAGGGTTTCGGGTTCGTGCTCGTCCCGGGGGGGGCGGACCTCTTCATCCCGCGCGGCGGAATGCACGGCGCCATGGACGGGGACACGGTCCTCGCGCGCGAGGAGCGTTCGCGCGTCCGGGGACGCGCCGGCTCGCCCGACCGGATCTCCGGGTCCGTCGTCCGGGTGCTCGATCGCGCCCGTGAGCGGGTCGTCGGGCGCTTCGAAAAGCAGGAGGGGCGCGCCGTCGTGGTCCCCTACGACCCGCGGATCGATGCGATCGTGCGGATCGCCGACGGGCGGACGCACGGCGCCCGGCCGGAGGAGATCGTCGAGGTCCGGCTGACGTCCTTTCCGGACGCCCGCCGGGTGGCGCACGGCGTGGTCGAGGAGCGCCTGGGGTTCCTCGGCGAGCCCGGCGTCGACGTCGAGATCGTGCTCCGCTCGCACAACCTTCCGCCACGCTTTCCCGGACCGGTCATCGAGGAAGCCGAGCGCTTTCCGTCGGACGTCCGCACCGAGGACCTCCTCGGCCGCCGCGACTTCCGGGGCCGGCGGATCGTCACGATCGATGGCGAGACCGCGAAGGACTTCGACGACGCCGTGGAGGTGGAGCGAACGCCGACCGGCTTCCGCCTCGGCGTGCACATCGCGGACGTCTCCCACTACGTCGCCGAGGGGACGGCGCTCGACGACGAGGCGCGCTCGCGGGGCACCAGCGTTTACTTTCCGGGGCGGGTGCTCCCGATGCTCCCCGAACACCTCTCGAACGGGCTGTGCTCCCTGAATCCCCGCGTCGACCGGCTCGTCCTGTCGGCGCTTCTCGAGACCGACCGCAAGGGGCGCGTCGTCTCCGCCGAGTTCGTCAAAGGCGTCATCCGGAGCTCCGCGCGGATGACCTACACGGAGGTGGCGCGCATCCTGGAGAGCGGCCCCACGCACGGTGACAAGGAGCGCTACGGACCGCTGCTGGAGGACTTCCGGGAGATGGCGGAGCTGGCCGCGCGGCTCCGGGAGAGGCGGGAGGCGCGCGGCTCGATCGATTTCGACCTGCCCGACGCCGACGTCGTGCTCGACGACACGGGCCTCGTCGTCGGGATCGTGCCCGAATCGCGCAACGTGGCGCACCGGCTGATCGAGGAGTTCATGCTCGCGGCCAACGAGGCGGTCGCGAAGAAGCTCCTCTTCGCGAAGCAGCCTGCGTTGTATCGCGTGCACGATCGGCCCGATCCCGACCGGCTCGTGGACCTTCGCGACGTGCTCGAGACGTTCGGGTACGAGTTGAAGGGCGACCTCGAGGACGTGCCTCCCGCTGCGTTCCAGAAGATCCTCAAGGCCATCGAGGGGAAGCCGGAGGAGCGGCTGCTCTCCGATCTCCTCCTGCGCGCCCAGCGCAAGGCGGTCTACAGCGAGGATTGCCGCGGTCACTACGCGCTCGCGGCGCCGTACTACTGCCACTTCACGTCGCCGATCCGCCGGTATCCCGACCTCGTCGTCCACCGCCAGCTCACTGCGCTCCTCGAGAAGGGGCGGCCCGTGCCGGCGAGGGACTTCGACGCGGTCAACGACCACCTGCGCGAGGTCGCGGCCTTCTCCTCCGAACGGGAACGGCGCGCCGAGGCCGCCGAGCGCGAGAGCCTTCTTTGGAAGAAGATCGTCTTCATGAAGGACAAGGTCGGCCGCGAGTTCGACGCCTACGTGACAGGAGTGGCGGCGTTCGGCCTCTTCGTCACGCTCCAGGACTTCTTCGTGGAAGGCCTGGTGCCGGTGTCGAGCCTCGGCGACGACTTCTACGTCTACGAAGAGAAACAGCACCGCCTTCGAGGACGATCGAGCGGGAAAATCTTCCGGCTGGGGGACGGCATCCGGGTGCAGCTGAAGGCGATCGACGAGATCCGCAGGCGACTCGACTTCCGGATCCCCGATGAACGCGCCCGGGCCGAGGCACAGCCCCGGCGGGTGAGGAGCGCAAGACGATGAAGCGAATCCTGGTGATCCTCCTGATGTCCGCCGCCTTCGCGTGTCGCGAGCGCGGGCGCCCCGACCCGAACATCCGCATGGCGACGTCCCACGAACGTACGGCGGACGCGGCGCAAAGCGAGGCCGGCGGGACCGTCCCGACGAAGCTCGTCGTGCCTCCCGAAGTGACCTCGGCGTTTCAGGGCATCCAGATCGGCTGGAAGGACTCCCAGGGGGGCCAGGCCGGAGTGATCGAGGTCCCGCTCGGCGGCGCCGCGGCGATCCCGGGAACGGACCTGCATGTCCGCGCCGACGTCTTCCTCCCGGCCTTCACGATGACGGCCGAGGAGATCACCTCGACTGGCACGGCCCCCGAGAACCCGGCTGCGAGAATCGCCGTGATCCAGGGGGACAAGGAAGTCTTCGCCGGCTGGATCTTCAAGAGATTCCCGGAAGTCCACCCGTTCCAGCATCCCCGGATCTCGCTCGCGCTCGAAGGGGGCGTTCCCCGAAAGAAGGCGTGAGCGGGTTCCGCGTCGTCGTCGCCGGCCGTCCCAACGTCGGCAAGTCGGCGCTGTTCAACCGGTTGCTCCGGCGGCGCCGCTCCCTCGTGCACGACATGCCGGGCATGACCCGCGACGTCCTCGAGGTCGAGGCCTCCCTTCCGGACGGGCGCACCTACCGGCTCCTCGACACGGGGGGTTTCGACCCGGAGGGAAAGGACGAGATCCCCGCCGCCGTGCGGGACAAGGCCCTCCAGTCCATCCGGAGCGCGGACCTCGTGCTTCTCGTGACCGACGCGTCCGCGGGGGTCCTTCCCGGCGACCGGGTGGCGGCGAAGGTCGCCCGCGAGGCGGGGGTCGAGACGGTCGTGGTCGCCAATAAGGTGGACCGCCGCGAGGGAAGCGAGGGGGAGGTGGAAGCCTGGGAGCTCGGGTTCGACGAGGTCTTCGGCGTGTCCGCCGAGCACGGTCTCGGGATCGACGAGCTGCAGGACGCGATCGCCGCGCGGGTGCCCGCGGAGGCCGAGGAGAGTCGGAAAACGGAAGAACCGGAGGAGAGGGCAGAAGGGAAGGAACCGCGGGAGATCCGTCTCGCGGTCGTGGGCCGCCCCAACGTCGGCAAGTCGTCGCTCGTCAACGCCCTCCTCGGAGAAGACCGGGCAATCGTCTCCGACGTCGCCGGCACGACCTGCAGCACGTCCCGGATGGTGAGAATCTCCGGCTCCTCGAACCGGATCAGGTCGCGATCGACCTGCTGCGGCACGATCGCGTCGGTGCCGAGGTCCGACAGCGTCGCCGGGTCGAACGCCTTCGCTTCGAAGGCTGCGGCCTCCTCGCCGCGGAGCTGGACATGCCCGCCAAGGCGGCGGATTTCGACCTTCGAGCTCCAGCCGCCCTTCCCGTTGGCCCGATACTG
>Ga0209974_10000034_pt1 | contig 32411 bp, 36 predicted proteins | sample InoplaM3SPM_FD_187592 | JGI IMG/M metagenome (GOLD analysis project Ga0209974, IMG submission 187592) | Arabidopsis thaliana rhizosphere microbial communities from the Joint Genome Institute, USA, that affect carbon cycling - Inoculated... | ecosystem: Host-associated > Plants > Roots >...
CATTGTTGCATTATCATGTACATTCAAATGGACCTCTTGATAAAATCGGGAATTACGAAACGGTATTATTTGATCCGGAATGTATTCAAAATAACTTTCTTCCTCTACTTTGATATTGATTGTCTGGCTCGCATAATTTTTTTCCATTTTGTAGACTCTGGTAGCACCTTGAGTGGTAACATGAGCAAAAGTTTTGTTGTGTGATGTAATATCAATTAGATATCTGTCTCCTTGAAGAATTCCACCAGATGGAGAGACAATATATACATAAGCCATGGCAGGTATGGTCTCTTCCAAATACATCACTCTTTGTGCAAATAATGGAACGCGGCTATACAGTTCTTTTATTACAGTGTTCCCATTTGTAGAATCCTTTCGGAGTTCTAGGCGTAAAATACCAATCTTTCCTGTTTTACCAACTCCTCTCTCAGACCCTCGGGCATAACGCTTTATCTCAGGAGGAATGCTTTGAGGTGTCGGAAAATCTGATAACATTCTATCAAGTCCTAATTAAGTGCCAAATCAGGTTTCCAATATCACATTGGCATCCGATATTATTTGTACCCAGCATATTCCTACACCTTTAACATGTTCTTAAATTCATTCAATTTATCCACTATTTACTTGGTTTTGGTAAAGCATCAAATAAAACGTCTTTTATTATAAAGGACACAACTTCGTTCACACCTTTACCTGTTTTAGAGTTCACAAAAACCGTGGGCTTGCTACCACGAACAATCTTTGCATCCCGTTCCATTATTTTTAGGTCTGCCCCAACGTATGGAGCGATGTCTATTTTATTTATTACCAACAGATCGCAATTCTCTATTCCCAGACCCCTTTTTCTGGGATATTTGTCACCTCCTGTAACATCAATTATGTAAATGAAATAGTCTGCAAGGGCAGGACTGAAAGTTGTTGTAATGTTGTCACCGCCGCTTTCTATCAATATCAAATCAAGAAAAGGATACTTTGATTCTAATTCTTCAACTACAGAAAGATTAATCGATGGATCTTCTCTTACTGCAGTATGAGGACATCCACCTGTAGCAACGCCAATTACCAGCTCTTCAGGCATCAAACCTTTATCTGTTGCAAGATTCTGTCTCATCCTTTCAGCGTCTTCTTTTGAAATAACATCATTAGAAATAATACTTACTTTGTATCCCTTTGTAGAAAGTATTGGTACTATCTGTTCTATCAGCATGGTCTTGCCTGAACCAACAGGGCCACCTATTCCAACTCTTGGGACTCTAGAACCCATATGAAAGTTGACCTATTTTCACGTAATAAACATTTTTGAGCTTAGGGCTTCGTGTTTCATTTGTAAAATATCAAGGCTTGGAGCAAATTGCCACATGCTTGAAATTGGCCTATCAATATTTTCCAATACTGCATGTATAATGATAGGTCCCAGTTCATGTATCATTTTCTGACCTTCAAAATGCTGAACTATACCTAGTCTTAGAGCAGCCCCTACTATGCTTACAGCCAATCCGTATAATAACATCATTCCTGCTTTTTTCTTTGGAATATCTAGTGAACTAGTTACTACTCCAAAGGATACAGCGTATACTCCTGTTGCCTTACGTTTACTGATTGCAATTTGATACTCCTTTATCATTTTATTGTTCTTGGCAAAAGTGCTAACGGATTTTAGCAACTGATTGCCCGATCTGGTCGAAGCAATCCTTGTCTCCTCGATTAGTTTCATATAATATAGTGATTCATCTGCACGAAGTAAGGAAACAATATCTTTTTTCTTGCATGATTCATAGGCATATCCCATCGCAGTGCAATCGGAAGGACCCATAACTTGCTGTAACTGCATGGTGATAAATTGAAAAATATCTTTGCTCTTTAACTTCTTTGTCTGCGATAGTGCCTCCAGTCCGCTGGAGGTTGCATACAGTCCTGTTGGGAAAAAAGAGTCAGATAATTGTAATATGCTGATTTCTTTTTCGTCTAAATCAATGTCCATGAATATCATATCCTGGGTCTGGTTCAAAAACTGTGTTCTCAGTTTTAATATCAATATCTTGTCTCAAATTATGAAATAGCTTTTTGAACAATTCAATTTCAGAATCAGTTTGTATAGGAAAATATATTTTGTTGTTTATAACTCTAATAGGCCTGTGCATGTTTCCAATAATGTGCCCAAGCTTTATTGCCGTATCCAATATTTGTTCGGCTGATATGCCTCTGTTTAAGGATACAATTGCCACATCCTCTGATTCTCTTTTTGCTATGACCATTTTTTCTTCTGCAAGCAAGACAACGTCACCATCATAGATGTGAGAACCAGGATTCAAGATTAGGGCTAGGTCCGTCCCCTTATCGGATACCTTTCTTATTCTAAGTCTGTCAGCTTCAAGTCGATTAACATGGATTTTTTCTACTTTATCTTTTTTCATCATGTCTTGATATTTTTCGTGCAAGTCTGAATCAGAATGGATGTTCCCAAGTATTTTCTTGATTTGAATCATGGTCTTACGACTGACCTAGGTTTAGGATCTTTTGCAGATAGTTATGCTTTTTCTTATTATCTAGTGATTCTCTACTTTTTTCCACAAATCAAATTTCGCTAAAGAAGGTTTCTAACACCATTCTGAAACCATCAGAGGATTAAAAAATATAAGCATCGTTTATTGATACTTAAAGGTCTTAAATTGGTCGACCCGCTCACATTTGTTTTAATTTCTATTCCCACCATGATTTTGTTAGGCTTTCGCCATGCACTCGATGCAGATCATATCACGGCAATAGATAACTTGGTGAGATTACATAATGCGGGTACAAATTCTAAGTGGGTTGGGGCCGGATTTAGCATTGGTCATATGATTTCAGTTCTGGCCGAAATGATACTGATCATTTTCGTTGTAGGCAGTATAACAAATGTTGAACAACTATCATTTTTTGGCGGAATAATAGGCGGCATCGCATTAGGTGTGATCGGTGCAGTAAACATATATGCAATGAAAAAATGGGGAAAAACTGGCTCTGCTATCCTCGCAAGCAAAGTATTGTCCAAGCTAGGAATTATGAAACCGTTTAATTCTGCGCTCATTACCGGTATAGTTTTTGGTCTGGGATTTGATACAGCTACTCAGATATCAGCAATTACTTTATCAGCGATAGCATCAGCATCTCTTGGAGTTCAAGTGGCCTTGGTTCTAGCAGGCTTCTTCGCTGTAGGTATGATCCCAATAGATACACTAGATAGCTTCTTACTAAGATCCGCATTTTCTAGAATTTTCGGAAAGAGAGGCTTTCGATATATGTCTTATGCATTAAGTGCAGCTGCCCTAGCCGTAGGAGCTATTGCTTCGTATGAAACCATAACCCACCTAGAAATTTTACCTGACATTACGGGTCCAGTATTAGCTGTAACAGTAATTATAGCGTCTTTTGGTTATGCATATGCTTCGAATAGAAGACGAGTTTTAAAGTCCGACCCAAACTCAGCTTCGCAAATAAAGGAACATCGCAACGATAAAGAAGACGAATACGAATACTAAATTCCTACTCTATAAAGGAAAAAGACATGCGGAACATTTGTTACTAATTAAAGATACTATCACGAATTACTACCTTTATCCAAAACGAACCCTTTGAATATAATGACAATACGATTTTGACTTAAAGAAAAGCGCAATGGCATTTCCCTAGGAGAGAATGCCAATTAGAATGGATTTTTTATTTAGTTTATCTTATCTTGGTATTTTTCAGGATATGCATAACAGTAGACAACTTCATAATCTACCAAAGAGCCTCCCAGGTCATCATAGAAGCTCAAGCATGCTTTAGTTTCTGGATCTTCTAGTTTATAGAAATTCCAATCCTTGTAGTCTTTGATATTGTCGATTTCACATTTTTCGGCGTCCACTTTGATAGAAAATTCTTCTAAAGTATCTGATTTCTTACAATTTTTTTCCGATGGATTGTTATCTCCATGGTTATCTCCTGGTAATTTCTTTTTAAAATCATAATCAAATGCATGCACGTACATACCAGAACCAAGTGATAGGACAAGTACAGCCAACAATGAAATGCTGAAATACGTGAGTAATTTCGAGTTTGTCCCTAGCAAAAGTTTCTTGTTCATCATTCAGTCTTATCTATTTTAACACTATAAATTAATTTCCTTTTTGATGGCACATGTTCCACATCGTATTAAAGGAAAGTAATTTGTCCTCAAACACATTCTTTATACACATCTTATCAGATCTTATAAAATTTGGAAATTTTCACAAAGTTTGATATAAATTTTACAATATTATTATTAGACTCTATTGGATGATTCTCCGACGTGATAAATCGGAATAGTATTTGGTCGTTTAGGTAAATTCTTGATAGATAATCATTATTCTTAAAATTAGTAACAATTTAGAAAACGATTTCGGACTGATATTCTGGATATCATAATTTTAACGTAGATTGAAATTTTTCAAACAACTGTGGATTCGAATATACATTTAGATCCTACAATAGAGAAAATAAGTCTGCTAAATTTGAAAAAACAAGGCGCAGGTATTTAGTTCAATTTAGGGAAATGGCAATTCAAACTTTCTATCATCTTTAGATTTTTTGTCTTCGTCAGAAGAATTGTCATCGTCTGATCCATCCTTGTCACCGTCATCATTGTTGTTGTTATTGGCAGAGTCATCATTGTTGTTGTTATTGGCAGAGTCATCATTGTTGTTGTTATTGGCAGAGTCATCATTGTTGTTGTTATTAGCATCATTTGCAACAGATGCATCATCATTATTGGTACTGGCAGAATCATCATTGTTGTTATTGTTATTGGCATCATTTGCAACAGATGCATCATCATTATTGGTACTGGCAGATGTGTCAGCGGCAGTTTGTGATGGATTATTATCATTCACATTGTTAGAGGAAGTTCTACCTTTAAAAGGGTCGAAATTCTCCGTTTGCAATACAGAATTTGCACTGCTTGTTTCGTTATCTGCAGAACTACTATTGGCGGATGTTTGACCATTCACGTATGATGTCCCATAGATACTAAGAAATACAAATACGGCACTTAGCCCTACAAGCAACATGAGATTACTTCTCATAATTCCACCTAGATACAGTTGATCTCTGCACTATATTAAATTAATGAATTTAAATATCATCGACTAGAAAATTAGTCTATTATTTTTCTACTGAAAAATGTACTAGATAACAAATTGGGCTGAAAACTCTAATTTGCAAAAATTATTGATACTTTGATTAGTAAATTCCTCTGAATTCAATCCCCTATCTACTTTTGTGATGGTAATTATTCATCGTTAGTATTCAAAAAAAGCAATGAATTTACGTGATAAATAAAATGATGACTGGCGACACTTCAATACGTCCCGCTTTTAATAACAAATTACCACATATTGGTAATAAGTTCAATTAAACATTGATGCACAAAGTGGGTTTTTTCAATGCTAAAATTAGTATTATTTTACACCGATTTTGAGTTCATTCATAACCACGCTCATATAATCTCGAAGATCGTCTTCCGTAAGTGAGGTTTCAATTCCAGTATTTTCTTTCATCTCATGAGATGTCTTCTGGGCAATGGTGAGCACACATGTCTGTAATTCCTTCTCCATTTGTGCAGTGGCAATGCTATCCAACAACTTGGACTGTTCTAATACTGATTTTCGAACTGTATTTCGTAAAGTCAAATCCTGAGATAATGTAACGGCTGAAGAGTATAATCCAACATATATCAAATAAGTAGAAAGACCCGTAAATCCCACTGAAATGAGACCAAATGGTGGATAGGCTGCTTGAGATACTGTGGCCGAGCCAGCTAAATAGAAAATAAACATTCCATAAGCAGCAAGTATCAAATAGTGTCTAATAGCCGTACCTGGTCTTAAGGTTCTTGCGATAGAAAGAAACGCAGCACCAAAAACTAAACCAGCAAAAATAGAAGTTGGAGACATCAGAAGAATATTGTTCATTACTTCGGTATCTGTATCCCCAGTAGGACTTAGGAATCCAAGGATATACAAAGGAAAGGTTATCAGATAAATAAATGCAAAACCCATGATGCCCCAGAATTTCAACCTACCTATTTTGTTCATATAAGACCGCAATAGGATTACAGTACTGACCCATGTCAGAATATACGCTACTGTTGATGATAACTGATTTACTACTCCAATCTGACTCGTCAGACTTTCAGGTTTAAAATCTGGGTAAAATGCGACATCCGTAGATTTTATGACAGGATTTTGTTCCTGCAACCAAATAAGAGAGGATGCAAGCCCAGAACCTCCATTGATGACATAGGCTATCATTGAAAGGCCTAGAATTAAAATTAGAATCTTGCTCTGAGATTCATTGTGAGAAGATATTGATTTATACCAAGTAAAAAACGCACTAGCAAGTAAAATCATGGTTACAATCCATAGACCATAGCTTATCGAAAGAGATACAGCGAGATTGAAAATATCGTATTGCATAGTAGCTAATACTTGGAAGACTGTAATTGCAACGATAACAATTAACATGTATTGAGCTATTGTTACCAACTTATGGGTCCTGGCGAGGTGTAAGATTTTCGCTCCACTTTTTTTGCCGATTTGCCTAACATATGCTAGAATAATTAAACTGGTCGTGGCAAATATTACTGCAGTACTGACAAAGAGCGATATTCCTTCTCCAGATGAAATAGTGTCTGGTATAAAATCAGCGATTAGGCCAAATTCATAGTCTATTATTATGACCGTAGTAACGACGATAAAAAGAAGTAATAGTTTCTTATCGTCAAGTGTCGATGCAGTTTTTAAAAGCACGTTCCTGACCATTTATTGCCCGAATATATAGATGGAGGCTAGTTAATAAGGAGATCTTGTTTTGAATTATTCAATCGTATCTGGGTAATTGCATTATCATGAATACATATTTCAAGCCTTGATTAGTATCTGAGTTTATTACTGTAATATAGTAACTGTCCATATATGTGAGTGTATATGCATAGTTCAAAACCCCTGTACATTTGATATTCTCAGCTATTTGCAAATCACCAATATAATTTTAATTTATTTCTTGCGAATTTACCCTGTATCAATAATTTCTGTGGTAACGATAAACTACAATAAGGTAACAAGATTAATTAAGACGTTTTTAGAATTAGTATATATGTCAGCAATAATACATTTTGAAATACCAGCCGATGACCTCGAAAGATCACAAAAATTCTACAGTGATATGTTTGGGTGGAAGTTTGAAAAATTTACATTCCCAGATGGAATGGATTATCTAATAATTACTACCACAGATTATCAAGGGAATAAGGCTATTGGTGGAGGAATGATGAAGAGGCAGAATCCGCAGCATATAGTGACAAACTATATTGGTGTAAAGTCAGTAGATGAATACTCTGCCAAGATATCTCAAGCTGGAGGAAAGGTGGTCATGGCAAAAAAAGCCGTCCCTGGAATGGGTTATTTTGCAATATGTCTTGACACTGAGAACAATAGCTTTGGCATTTGGGAAACTGATCCCAATGCAAAATAATAGTGCATTGACCTTGAGCTATTCATCCAAGCACGTCTGAAAACACTCAAAATATCTGAATATGATACTGAGCATCTAAGCATTTCTAAGAATTTTTATGATATATTTGAGAGATCTTGAAGAAATGTTATTGAACTAGATTTTTCTTTGGTTATAGCTTAAAATACTCCGACATCGGATCTTACTTATGATCATTACTAACTTGAATATCTTTACTGCTTTGGTCCATGAATTTCAAAGTTTTGAAATCCGGCATCAAGCAAGAGGAGGGCTATAGGAATGAATATTACAGAATCTGAAGCTCCTTATGAAATAACTGCTAAAACTTGCGGATGTAAAGATAATGGCAGAAAAGTGATATATTCATTTGTTGAGTCTTTTCACAATTTATCCAAAGACAAGAAGGATATAATAATATCAGAAATACATGCCTGTGAAAGACTGCAAAAGTATGCAAGAGATAATCTTGATAAGGAAGTAATCGAGGAAGAAATTTCTGATCTGAAGATGGCATTGGATCTATTGACATAGTATGATGTATGTCTAATATGAAATTCTTCGGATTAAGAGTATTTCTTGATATTAGAAACAAGCTTAAATAATACCAGTTGAATTCAAAGATTATTTGAAATCCAACAATGTTATATTTGCTATCACAGTTCTATTATTGCTCGTCATGTTTGTTGCCTCAAATGGTAATAATATTAGGTCGTATGGACAACAACTTGATAAATCCTATGTCAATGAAAACTGCGGGGTATCAATAAGTTATCCATCAGACTGGAAATTTGATGATAAAATACAAAATGATGCAACACTGCCAATGAATTACATTGTTGAATTTCAACCAAACAATGAAGATGATTTGATAAGTATAGTCGGAATTGAGTTGCATGATATTTCTCACCTGCCAGACAGGTCCCTTGAGAGTATAAAGGCAAGCGAGGAAAATAATATTACTATGGGAGGTAAAGGCATTATAGAATCATCCGAAACTATTACCATTGCAGGAAATGAGGCGCAAAAAATAGTATATACAGTCCCTGGAGAAAATAGCGAAAGATTAAAGAAAATGGAAATTGATGTGCTTGCATACAATAGAGAGTATAAAATAACCTTTGATCCCAGTAGCCTCGAACTTTATCTAAAATACATTTCTACAGTGGAAGATATGATTAGGACATTTGAGATAAATCAACCAACATTTGAAGAAATAGCTTGTTAATAGAAAACAAGTATTGTAAAATTATTTTTTCTTCTTAATGACCTTATAGAACAGGTCTGCCATTACTGGAAGTTCTAGATAATCTATGAGAATGGCTATCCATGATAATACAACTGGAAGTTCTATGAAACTGGAATTGAAAAAGCTGTCATATACAACTTCATCTGTGATCCAAAAAATATGAACAACCTGTACTGCTAACAGTCCTAAGAATAGATAGCTCCTTTTTGCGCTTGATTTATTTCTGCGTATACTGTACGCATAGTAAATTAATCCGGATATTAGTGCTGGAATTTCTATGTAGTCTATTACTACAAAAATGGGTAAGAAACTCTTGGGCGCCAAGAAGAAGCTTTCGCCAAATAACTTTTGAAGAACTACGTCTGTAGTTAGCCAGTATAAATGAAGTATTTGGAGGGATATTAGGAAAAATGTTATTTTTAAATTTAGATTTTCATAACGATGATAGAAATCAACGAATTTCCCTACCAGATCAGCCCTTCCCTCAGACCCAGAAGCCATCATGTGAGTGTAAACCGCATAATATAAGTAGATATCAGGATTTGCTCGAACTTAAACTACTGTGTTGTTGATGTCATTTTATTAAATTTCTATGAGGTTTCTATCAAAAAATTCATATTTTATCCGAATTTTTTGTAACTCAGGTCATTTTAACTATAGGATTTAATTAGAGAAATCTTATATAAGATAGTCACTATAACTATACATGTTATTTAGACACGGCATTAAGTCATTAGCTATTCCTGATATTCTGAAAGATTTGATTTTAAAGCATTCCCTTGACAAAAAACAAATTCTTAACATGAAGGTAGATGACCTTGCATCTGTGCTAGAATGTGATTTTGAAACCGCCAAAATAATTCAAAATTCTGTAAGAAATTCTTCAAACAAATCAATGTTACACGAAATGACTGAACTGGCCTAGTATTATTTTTTTAAGAAACGTCAATTATCTATTTTTTTGAGTGTAAAGATCTACTAAAATAAGTTCTTGACTATCAAGCACGATAACAGGTTTGGATTTCAATTGTCTGAAATGAAATTTCTTTTATTATTTTTTTCACTTTCATATTCTGATTTGTACATTGTGAAGTCTTGAGGATGTTTTCTTATTCTCTTAAGAAATTCCTCCTGTCGAGATATCAAATCATTTAACAGTTCAGTTCCCATATTTGTGGGATTTGGAAGATCTGTAATCTTGTTGATAATGTCTCCTGATGTCAATCTATTTCTATTCCTTTGAATAATAGTTGGAGGAAGAATTTGGTACGGGTCAACAATGGGTGGCATGTTATTAGTAGAGGAATTGAGCCTGTTTAGTCGCAAAAACCTGCTAATGAGGTCTCTTGAATCATAAGACATGTTTACACTTATTTCAATTGATGTATAAGAGTTTAACTTGCCTTAGTATGTCTTTTAGTTTCTTCCTTCTCATTTTCAAACCATGAAAATATGCTTTGTATGTAGATGGACCCTAACTTAGTTCCGAAAATTAGATATGGCTCGTTGACCCTATTATTAATAGAAGAGAATTATGTCAACGTGTATTTGTGGCCACGATATAAAGTGGCATTGGATGGACATGCATCACCAAAGGAGATGCGTTAACCACATCTCAAAGTCAGATGCTTGTCCATGCTTAAAGTATGTGGATGAAGAGGAGTTAAAGTCGACCACTATGCGTTAGCATTCCGGTCTTTCCACACATATTGTGTTTTTATTCATCACAACTGATATTAAGGGTTCTAACGGTGGATTGTTGAATTTCTTGTTTTTGAATAAGAGAAGTTCATGATTTGACACCTTTCCACTCTTTTAGGAAGTTTTCATATTGTAGTGATGACGCATTTACAACTACAAGTTGATACATCAATGCCAAATCGTCGCGGATAGCCTTATGTTCAGCTATCTTTCCATCATCAATAGTAAATATATGTACAGCTAGATAAGATATTTTGTTCCCTGTTGATGGAATGAATCCAAATAAGCTCCCGTCATGTTTTCCTCTTACAGATACTATTGAAATGACTATTACGTTAGATGCAATGCTTTCTGTTAGTTCGTATTGCAGATCAGAGAAGGCCTTTCGTATGTTAACCACAGTGTCTATAAATTCCTGAGGCCCTCTCATTTTTGATCTAACAGGATTCGTTTGTGATTCATGGTTAAAATAATTGGGACTTACGAAATCTGAAACTCTAGAAGTGTCACCCGTGTTCAGAGCATCGATAACATTCCTGACTAGTCGAATATTATCTTCTAAGATGCCAGGAATTGCCGCATGTTATTTATCGATTCCTAGAAACTTCGATGTGAAAAATTAAAAATGAAAAGACCGTGAGTAAGGAAATTAAGAATTTGATCCTCTGGGAAGAAACATATCGGAAAAGAACTGATTAGCTATTTTGCTCGTAACGTTATTATTTTTGGAGGAACAATATCGATATGCTCTTATTTAGAACTAAGGTATGGGTGGAGATTAAATCCTAACCATTTGATTTAGCTCATTCTGCAATTGAATGTATGTAAATCCACTAGGGTTTGTCTTATATGTTCTATTGATTGGATCATATTCAAGCAAGCCACGTTGAATCAAGATTTTTGAATATTCAACAACCTGGGCATATGTGAGGTAAGAACCGAACATTAATTTACTGCGTGTAATTCCTGCCCCTGATCCAGCTATATTAAGAATAGATGCAAAAATTTCCTCTCGGGTACGATACGCCATATACATCATAGAACTTTATAATTAATATATATTTAGAATTTCTTAAATAAGGAGTGATTCATTCCAGACAATTTCCGATATTAGTAGAAATAATCGTTTGATCTTACGTTTTTGAACTTTATTGGGGATAAACTAAAGTAATAGTGTATCTGAAGGGCAGAAATGAGAATATTGGAAAAAATAATCATGTATTAACGTCCTGATGTCGCTCAATTCTTCCATACTTTGTCGCCTCTTTTAGTATAGTGAATTCTACTTGTTCTGCCATTTTGGCTAATTTTCCTACATCTTCACGATAATCCTCAAATGATGTATGTTCCTTTGTACCTAGGAAAATTTCCTTTATTTGGTAACCTGCCATGGCAGCTTCAATCAAAAACCAGACGTCTATTCCCCATCCGTCAGGCGGATTTTGAGCCAAAAGTCTTTTCCATATCTCTGTTCTTGCGCACACCTCCCCACTTAGCGGTTGTTCAAAATGAGATATCTCGGGGAAGAAAACACTTATCATTGGTCTTGCTATGAGTTTTGTTACCGGCGCATCCCTAGCGTGTCTTTGATAATATCCCCTTACCATATCGCAATTGATACAACCGTCTACTAACTTGTCTACCCACTCTGGTGTTAGATTTTTTATGTCTGCATCCAAGAAAAGGATGATATTTGCGTCATATCTAATCGCTTCATTAATTCCATTTTTCATTGCTATTCCTTTTGCAGGAAACATTCTACTGTCCTGGTCAATCACTTTAGCTCCATTATCATGAGCTATTTTGACTGTTCTGTCTGATGAGTATGCGTCAACTACAATTACTTCGGGTTTGTAACGGCTTTTTCTTGCAGTTTTAATGACATGTTCAATAGTATCTTCTTCATTCTTAGTTGGAAATATTACGACTATTCTAGGAAAGTCCTGAGTCATACAAGTTTTAAGATAATACATGTTTTAAGATTTTTGCATGTTGGAATTTCATATTGCAAAAAGTCCTTTGAATCGGAGTCGAACAGGATTGTTTCGCAATTTTGCAAGAATAAAATTATTCAGTTAATGGAAAAACCTAAAGCTCCTATCATTTGTCCTTTGTAAAAAGGCTTCGATATCTACAATAATTTCTTGAAAATTTCGCCTTTGGAAAGAGCTAGCCTTGTTCCCAGATTTGATAGTGTAGTTTACATAATCTCCGGAAGCAGGCTCCTTGGTAACTGCCCATACATTGTTTGCATTGGGCTGCATTGTTGAGAGATCTTTCTGGTTATCTTCTGTTATTCCTTGGGAGTTTTTTACAATCTGGATAATAATTGCCTTTTCAGGGAAATTTCTAAGAATGTGAAGACTAGGAATCACTATATCTAAATTCACCTTACTAATCCTAACTTTTCTTGCGGAAGGCAAAGTACGCGTTGTTAGCATGAAATGAAGTAAAGCCTCACAGAGAGAACCGACATCTTCCTCCTTTGTGAGATCCATTACCTTCTTACATCGTTCCAATATCATATCGATGTATTGTACTGATATTCTGACATTCAAGGTAATATCAGTCTGTATCTTTTCTCTGCCTATCTCCTCAATAATTGAATAAAGTGTGTCACCGATGTTATCCAAATTTTATGCACTCTAGTATTTGAAATCTCAACTCTATATACGCTCTCTTGTTGGGTATCTCATAGTTAGAGTAACTAGTGTTCATCTTGACAAGTTGTCTGGGAACAGATCCCATTTCAAAACCAAAGTTGCTGATATTACTTTCAAATTATGAGGCGAAAAACGAAGTTTCTAAATATTATTGAAAGAGTAACCAAATTAATTCGAATGTGAATTTTTTTTCTTCGATCAGAAAATAAGGTAATTTTATCAATCACTTCTGTAATGTCGTCACGGAATATAGTGTACATAAGAGAGTTTGATAGATTTGATAAAACTGGAAATACGATGTGCAGAAATACTGGATGTCAAAATTTAATTAAATATCCATTTAGAAAATATTGTTCAAAAGAATGTAGTAAGCAATTTGAGAAATGGTACTATCATAATTTTTACTGGGATAGAGTTCGCTCGGACATATTTAAGCGAGATAATTACACATGTCAAATCTGTAAAAAAAGATATCCTTATTCATATAGGAAAAAATTTGCAAGATCACGAATATTAGAATGTGATCATATAATTCCAAGATCACTCTATGAGAAACTAGGATACAAATTCGATTCGCTTGAAAATAAGGTCAAAACTATTACAGAATTCCTGCATAATCATAATAATCTGAGAACTTTGTGTAGACATTGTCATAAAGGGGTGACAAGGGAATTTTTACGCAATAAAGATGATTGGATGCTAAAATCTAACATGGAATTGGCGATTCCATGATAAACAATCCGGTAGACTTTTTTACTTTATAGTTTTCTTTTCAATTACGTTACCAAACTAGGCTTCATTTTCTTCATTAACCATGTATTCAAATTTTCCTATGATTAGGCAACATTCCTTAAATCAGTTACACAGAAAGAATAAACAAGCAATATCAAAGTTATTTATACTTTTGTGTTCTTAGATTTGTATGGTCTTAAGCACACTTGTATACATAGCGCTGGTAATAATAGTGATTATTATTATCGTAGTCCTGCTCAGGTTCCTATTTAATGCACTGTTCGTTATGCCAGTAACTTTGGAGCATGACTATCTCATAAGATACGCTACATCAATGCATCTCCCGACCTGATTTTGATTTATACTCCCTATCTTTTTTTAGTAACATAATCAAATTTCGTATTCTATAGATAATCTATATTATGGGGCTTTACGAGTTTTATGTACAAATTCGAGTAAAATCTGCATGAACAGTACTAAAAATTCGAGATTCCAATCCATCTTATTGATCATTCTAACTCATAATTAGATTAGAAACGCAGAGTCTCAAAATTTCTGAATTTTTGCAATTGCCAAAATGTCGGGTAGTTATGCGACTAACTTGCCTTCTGTGGCATTAACACGCTCAGTTTTTAGGACACATAACTGATTCCTTTTATAATATTCCCGTTCATTCATTAGCATGGATGAAGAAAATAAGTGTGAGCATTTTGCTGGAGCAAATGAAAGCCTGGAACCAAAAACACCAGGATGTGAAGAATGTCAAGTAGAAGGTACTGATTGGGTTGCACTGCGTATGTGTTTAATTTGTGGTCACGTAGGATGTTGTGATTCTTCAGTTGGATTGCATGCTTCAAAGCACTACAAGGAAACTAATCACCCCGTAATGGTGGCTTTACCTAACAAACAATGGAGATGGTGCTATGTCCACAAGGATTATTCTTGATTTTTGATTTTTGAATAATCATGTCAAATGAGGCATTTGACAAGTTTCTCTTGAAACTTTTCGAAAAAACTGCAAATAAAGGTCAAAAATTCTTTTTCAATAAATATGAAATTGGAAAAGAAATAGGAATATTCAATCCGTCCGAAGTGGATCGAATTGTTGAAATTCTTGAAGGAGATGGATATGTATTAACTAATGAAGTGAAAAGTGCAGAAATTAGAATTACTGATAAGGGAAAAGAAAGACTGGAACATAATCAAATTTGATGACATCACTTGCGGTAGATTCCTTCCATAATAATGTCTTTCAATGGTTTTCTATCAGTTAGTTTTTCCTTTTCCTGAAGTTCAGGGGGAAGGCCTTCCCGCGGTCCTTTTTTACCTATCGCGATCATTGCCATCACTTCAAAATCATCAGGAATTACCAAGTCAATCCTGGCCTTGTCATAATCAAAACCTTGCATTCCATGAGCAACAATCCCTCTAGAAAATGCTTCCAATGCCAAATTCTCCCAAGCAGAGCCTGCGTCAAATTGATGCGTTCTTGCTGGTTTTTCATTATATTCAAAGTTTTTTCTAGATATAACTACAACTAGTAATGCAGAATTTTTTGCCCAACTCTTGTTGCCATCAGCCAGTAAACTAAACATCCTTTCCCAATGTTCCGTATTTCTCTTAGCATAGATAAAACGCCATGGTTGATTATTATATGATGAAGGAGCCCATCTTGCAGCCTCAAATAGTGACATAATCTCTTCGTTATCAAGATCTTCACCGGTCATTGCCCTTGGTGACCATCTGTTGAGGATAAGTGGATTAATTGGATATGTCGATTCTCTAGAACCCTCAGTTTCTGATACTCGCATTTGAACTCTACATAAGACTGTACTTTATCCTATATAATAGAGAAGCTCATGCACGGCAGTCAATTTGTGAAGAGTATACGAATGAGATTTATCGTATGTTTCCATAAAAATCATTATTCAATTTTTTTATTAAGCATGATAGTAGTGTCTATAGAGATTGAATGAGTCTATATTGAAGTTACAAGGTCTCCTGGATAGGGGTTGTAGGATAGTAAAGATTTATCCCAGTGTATTTGGATCGGACGCAGAAACTAACATAGTAACGGTTGAAGTAAGTTGTCCTGATAAGAATATTCACAAGATAAGAGCTTTTAGAGACGAAGCTATTGATCTGAGAGAATTTATACGAACCAAAAATTTAGATACCAAACAAAATACATAGATAAGTATCTCAAATTAAGAGATTCCTATCATTACGTTTTATATATTGTAAAGATCAATTATTAAACATAATGCCAAGATTGGGTTCTGTCTCCCGCCTTGATTTTTTAAGAATGGTAGGATCCGCTGGAATGGCATTTATGTTACTTCCCCTAGCATCGTTTGGAAGGACATTTGGTACTAATGTTCCTATAACTAGTAAACCATTAATAATAAAAAGAGTTAATAAAGTTGGGCCTGATGGGGTAGCTTTTTTGTATCCTACTAAACAAAAAGGATTTGTCTGGTACATGAACCACGATGAACCATTCGATTCGCATTTTGAAATAGGTGGCGGTTCTACATATCGCAATTTAGTAAAGAATGAAGACGGCTCTTGGACAGCTGACGATAATGAAAGAGTCAAGTTTAACTTGAATGTAGATCCTGACTATGAGGATGCGATAGGAGGTTGTAACATGAGTTTTAAAGATTCCATGGCACGAGGTTACACCTATGAGAAGAGTGATCTTGATCACGTTGAGTTGACTGGATTTTTTAATGTGCGCAAACCGACAGAAAATGATGGTATCTATCTCAGAGGACCATGTAATCATCATGATGAAGCAGATCACCTTTGTTGTGAAGAATTCAATTACGACTGTGAAACAGATTGCAATTCTAGCAAGTTAAGATCCAAAGTAAAATTCACCAAACAAAGTCCTAACAAGTACCATAACGATCCTGCTGGAGTTAAACCGATAGTTCCTCGTATTGTCTTGGCAGGTCATGGCTGGTTTGGCATCAAGTACATTCACTTAATTTTATCTCGCGACATTAACAATCCGAAAGTGAAATTAGAACAATGGATGAATTTTAATGGAGATGGTAAGACTTGGATAAAAGTGAATGAAGTAGTTGATACTAGATCTTATAAGTGGGGACCAAAAGCCATATGTGAAGGCGAAGATTACGAAGTTGGAGCCTGGGCAGCTCCACGTATGGTTTACAAGTGGTACCGGGGAGACGTTGATTTTAAATGGTTTTCTTGCAGGCAAATAGAACCTAGTTTAATTAATACCTGACAGTCCGCGTATACGAAGACAACGGATGAGAATGGGAATATTTAGAAACTGTGTAGGAGTCTAGATTCTTTTTTATAAAATGTTGAAAAAATTTTGTAAAGAGCACATAGTTTTACAACACTTTAAATAGTTTGAGCCATTATTTATAACGATGAATTCATCAATGGAGGAGTCTCCAGGATGGCTTCGAGGCGTACAGATTGGTCTTGGAATTATTACAGTTATACTTGCCATCTATGCACTTGCATTCCCAGCAGCTACGCTTGTTGCTGTAATAGTAATACTTGCGATAATTTTACTTATTGTAGGTATTGAGAAAATCATAACAGGGATTTTTCTTCCTGTAAAGGGGAGATGGGCCACAATAGGTTTTGGTATTCTCGTACTAATATTTGCGGGTCTAGCTATTTCATTCCCGGTAGCAACTGCATTGATAGTCGCTGTCTTCGTTGGTATCGGACTAATATTTAATGGATGTGCGCGAATCGTGGAAGGCATATCTGGAAAGCATTCTGGCTGGGCAAAGTTTTTCCTAATTGGTGTAGGAGCATTGTCAATAATAATAGGAGCTATTGTTCTAGCATCTCCTCTATTGGGCGCAGTGTTTATTGGAATTATCATAGCAATTGGATTGTTGATAACAGGAATTCAAATGATAGCAGTAGGTGTTGCGGGTAGAAAGATTTTACCTGATTCTTCTGTTACTACTTAGTAGTCTCTAACACGCCGAGGCACCCATAATACACGATCTGGACTTAATCAACAAAATTCGATGGCTGATGAACTAGAGGAGTACCTGATTTACTCTTTAGTGCCGCCAGGGATCAAGAAATCAACCGCGGTAAACAATCCCTCGAGTTCCTTTGAGATCTGATCTGAAAATACTCCTAATACTTCAAAGTCTGCAGCCTGCATCCTTCGTGTGCTAAACATTGCTAGAACTCCAATTACTTTATTTCCATGAGTAATTGGATATCCAGCAAATGATCGAAGTTTTTCCTTTTTTGCCCATTCAGGATGTCTGATTCTCATGTCATTGACAACATCGTTTGTTACTGTTGGCTTTCGAGTTATTACAATGTTCCCTATCTTGTTAGAATCGGCCGGAACCTTTGAAAACTCACCATGTATATTCTTATATTTTCCAGCACTAAACTTTAAAATAAGATTTTTACGTTCTCTATCCAGTAACCATATTCGTGCGAATTTTGCTCCAAAGTATTTTACCAAACTCTCAACGATAAATTCGAATTTATCGTTTAAATTGTGATATTTTTTCAATGAATTAAGAATCCTGTATGCACGCCACTTTTGATCTCTTATTTCATGATCATCAAACAAAGTATAGGGAGTTACCTTAACCATACTGGATTCGTAAGACCGGAAATCATCTATAAGATCGATAAACCTGTTCAAGAAATTGGAACTTTCAAATTCATATTGTTCTATTGAATCAAAAACGAAATGACAAATCCAGTCAAAGTCGCCTGTCATCCTTGCAGAATAAATGCAAAAATATGATTCACCGCAGTATTTCTCTAATCTGGAAATCATAACAGACGTATCCGCACGAAATTTGAATTTTAGCAGAATTGTACGATTAATCTTTTCCGATAGTAAAGCAGGATTAAGAAGTAGAGAATATGCTAAAATAATGTTAGATTTCTCCAATCTCTTAAGTCTATGGCGTACAGTTCTATCGGTGATTTTGTAACCCATTTCTTGTAGGTATCTTGACATTTCATATGAAGATGTACGTGAATTTTTTCCAAGCTGGGACAACAAAAATCTGTCGATCTCATCTACCATTTATTAAAGACATTTATCATCATTATTATGTATTGCCAATTAGGAAATTATTATGAAAATAAATCTAATTCACCTATGGCTAATTTGCAATAGAATTGCCAAATCGGCAAACTTGGACAATATTTTTTTCCGTAGTAAATATAACACATTTTTACCTAAATAGACATATGAAAATGGACTTTTTTGAAATAGAACGTGTAGTAGAAGAACTTGCAAAAAACTATGCTGCTCCATGTAGTACAACGTGGTTTAAGGTTACAAATAATAGAAAACCTTCGACAGAAGAGTATAGAGAAAAGGTAGTAGAATTTATGAAGCAATTTGAATCAATATTATCGATGCAATTACCGACCGGAGAACAAACAGCATCCTGTCTAGATTATGTGAAGAGACTTTTGAATGCACAAATCTTACTTATCAGAAGAGGAAATAACAAAGAAGTAGAAAGACGCTTTCAGTATTATGTCAATTACAATTAGTTTTGCAAAATCGGAAAAATGTGATATAATATGGTAAATTATGCCTTAATAGCTATTCCACTTATAGCGATGCTTGTCATAGGAGGCGTAATCAGTTTTTTCATCGTGTTTTCCTTTTATCCAGAAAAACATGAAAACATAAGCATTGATGGTAAATGTTACGAGTTAGTAGGCGCAGCTCACGCAAAAATTACAAAGTTAACTGCAGAAATGAAGATAACAAAGATGTTACTTCAAATAAGTAAGATCGAATCCCAAAATGCAATAATACCAATAGTTTTCAATGGAAATGATACTGAAGCAAAAAATTTCATAGACAAATACGATCTAGCCGTAACATCAAATCAAAAAGTGATATATTTTCCAAATATCAAGGGAAGTGTTGTTACTGCAAATGTTACTAAAACTGATCTCCAAAACATAGTAGGAAATCTAAGTATTTTGGATGTGATCCCGTCGTCAAAATCTGTGGCGGGTAGTATCGGTATTCAACCAAACATGTATATTACATATGACGAAGACAACGATGTTTCCTTGCTGGTCGACAAAATTCAGAAAAGTCGCTTGATGGACATTATCCATAGTTCTGATGGTGTAAACCAAGCTGAATGTCGCAATGAAACTTAGTGTATAATTCCATTTTGTAGGAACAAAGAGGTGCGTAAAATCTTATTGGATTAGCGCTGTTGAGTAACCTATGTCATTCATATAGCTTGTTCATCCTCAGCGCCTGTTGCTAGATCTATTGCATGAGTTACTGGAGTGACAAAGATCTTGCCAATTTTAGAATTCTCTCGGACTATTTTGATAGCATCATTCATTTTCTCATCTGGAAGGACAGCTACTACAACGTATTTGTCACCAAATTCAGGTGTGAAAATCTTTGTCCCTTTTGATGCATGAATCTCTGCAGGGACGGTTTTTCCTCGGCCTTTTACCTTAAATACAGTTAAACCACCAACTCCAGTGCTCTTTAGCCCTTCACTAACTTTTGCGATGTCATTTTCAGCCATAATGACTTCTATTCTTTTCAATCAATTTCTATAGTCGGCCGCTATTAAAATAATTATCTGCGAAAGTGGAAGTAACTTTTTTATACATATTTGATTGAATCAATACGACTTGGCTATAGATACTGGAGATACAGCTTGGATGCTAATAGCTTCTAGCCTTGTCTTGCTAATGATACCTTCATTAGGATTATTTGAAGCTGGTCTGCTTAGGAAGAAGAACACAGTTTCAATTTTTATGCAGATTTTCTTCGGGATGGCCCTTCTTAGCGTGATGTGGTTTATCTTTGGTTTTAGTTTATCTTTTGGCCCCGATACATCAGGACTTGCTGGAAACTTGGATTGGACTTTTCTTAAAGGAATTCCATGGAATGCCGCCCTAACACAATATGCTCCAAGTATACCAGGAGTACTATTTGTAAAGTTCGAAATGATGTTTGCTGTAATAACTCCATTGCTACTGACAGGTGCAATAGCGGAGAGAATGAAATTTAGTGCATTTGTCTTGTTTATAGCAGCTTGGAGCTTGCTCATTTACTATCCTTTAGTACACTGGATTTGGGGAGTTGATGGGTGGCTTAACAAACTGGGAGTAAAGGATTTCGCGGGAGGAATAGTTATCCACACCAGTGCAGGAATGGGCGCCCTAGCGGCAGCTCTAGTATTAGGAAGAAGAAAGGATTTCGGTCCCTCAATAATGGTTCCACATAGTATACCACTTGCAGTTCTGGGATCATCTCTCCTTTGGCTTGGATGGTTTGGTTTCAATGCTGGGAGTGCTCTTGCATCAGGAGGCGTAGCTGGTAACACTGTAATTAATACACATATGGCATCAGCAGTATCTGCGCTAATATGGGTAGGGCTCTCATGGATGAGAACCGGTAAACCTAGTGTAATTGCAGCAATTAATGGTGCAATTGCTGGTCTAGCAGGAATAACTCCAGCTTCTGGTTATGTTAGCGTTGAGCACGCATTTGCCATTGGAATAGCAATAGGCATAGCATCTTATCTTGGGGTTCTCTTCCTCAAAGACAGGCTCAAGATTGATGATGCTCTTGATGTTAGTTCAGTCCATGGAATCGCAGGCATAATTGGTGCGATATCTATTGGAATATTTGCTACCACTGCAATAAACCCCACCGGAGTTAATGGTCTCTTATATGGTAATGCATATCAACTATTAATACAGGCAACTGGAGTTGGAGTTGCCACTGTCCTTGGATTTGGTGGCACATATCTCATAATGAAAGTTATTGATGTGTTGATAGGCGTACGAGTATCACCAAAGGTAGAAGATTCTGGACTGGATATCGAAGAACATGCTGAAAGGGCGTATAGTGATGAAGATGAATTGGGTAAGATTTAGTCGAACAGTTTAGATGACGTTTCTATATCCCAGAAATCATTTTTCCAATTCAAGATACACAAATGAATTTTGATTCAATAGTGTCCTAAATCTTGCACTTACATCCCTTATTTTTCAAAATATTTAACTGCTCATCATATGTATTTACAAATTGATTCTGACTCAAATTACCAGTAGCATATTTTCTGTCCAATTCAGTTTTATGATTATACTTTCTTCTAAGCATTTCTTTGACGAGTTCTTCGTGCCTCAGATATAACGCAGCCAGTTTCCCTTTCCACCTAAGAGTTTCAGGATGTTTAGAGTAACCGGATTTGTTCTGTGTTAATATGTTCCATATGGCGTGTAATTCATGATGTTCGCCCAATAGATGTTTTGTGCACAATTTACTTGGAGGTATATCCCAAATTCTCATTTCAGTGATACCTTAGATCCATTCTCGTTCGTGTCATGAGATTATTATCCAAAACTCGCTTTTCAAATTACATAACACTTGCAGTACTGCGTGGTATATTCTTATAAATCATGATACCATTCAACTTTGGCCAATATTGTCCCTAATGACTCAGTTTTGGTAAAGATGCAAATATGCTAACAAGATGATCAAGATAATTTTTATGGTTAAGGTTATAGATAAGTTCGTGTATATATTACCATGATAAAGTTAGAGTTTCACACCGGACCTCAAACTGGTTAATCCATTTTTCTATCCATGGTGGTTTTCAGTTGGTGTTAAATTAATTTCTGATTCTCTGCAATTCCTTGGGTATCCACTTGGAATAGTTTTTCTTTTTTTCGTGCATATATGGATGGATTATGCTTGGTTAGGAATATCTTCATTTATTGCGTCAAGAGGTATCAGGATAATTGGATCTCAATATCACAAGTTCGTGATTATTCTTTTAGCACTTCCCCTTTTTTACTACGGCATTAATTTCATTCTAGCTGGAACCAGATAGCAAATATGCATTGAATATGAAGCAGCAAATGGTAATTAGGTAAATTCAAGTTACTTGGATTAAGACTTGGAATAAAATAATTCTATTATTCTCGTTCTGATTGCGACCGCAAGATTGATACCAGACCTCATGGTTTATTCTGATACGTTGTGGGACCGTAGTAGTTTTAGTTGGAATGCTAGGACATCAGGTATTAATTTGCGACTTCTATTTATTATGTGTTCTAGTGTTCTTATTTTGCTGGCATTTTCATATCCTAATTGCATCTCTGCTCAGAATAGGCAACTAATCAATTACACTAACCACGATTTGAACTTTCAAACATTATCACAAATGACGATATTTGAGCTTCCTCTAAAGGACTCTATTAAGGATAGTAAGAGCATGGTAATACAGGATTTATTAAAGCAATTATTGACAAGAGCCGATTCATATCTCATGGAAGAAGCAAATTCTGTCATGGATAAAAAACAATTACCACCAAGTGGAGACAAACATGATTTCCTATCTTTGGCCCCGTTTCATTGGCCAGATGATACAAAACCCAATGGCATTCCATACATTTATCGTGATGGTCAGCTTAATCCTGAGGCATCTGCAGTTCCTGATAGAGAGAACTTGGGCAAGATGATTGGCAGAGTAAAAATACTTTCAGTAGCATATTATTATACAGGAGATACTGTTTATGCTAATAAAACATCAGAACTATTGAGAACATGGTTCATAAATAATGATACCCGGATGAATCCTAGCTTGCAATATTCTGAAGTAATAACTGGAAAGAATAATGGAACCCGTTCTGGTATCATTGCTGCTAACTATTTTCCCATGGTATTAGATGCCATTAGGTTGATTGAGGATTCTCCTGCTTGGACTCATGATGATCAGCAGTCCATTGAAATATGGTTCAATGACTATCTTGAATGGCTCTTACATTCTAATTTTGGGATCAAGGAAAGTAAAGAACTTAATAATCATGGTACTTGGTATGATGTACAGGCATCTTCCATAGCCATGTTCCTAAATAGGTCAGAAATAGTCAGAAACATACTCGAAAATAATATGAATAAGTTGATCTCAGAAAAAATACGGCCCGATGGCGCACAACCCTTTGAACTTGGGAGACAGACTTCCTTAAACTATCATATTTTCAATCTAATGGGCCTTTTCAATTTGGCAAAAGTAGGTGGTAATTTTGGAATTGATTTGTGGAATTATGAGACTCCTGAAGGTTCTGGACTGAAGAAAGCTCTAGATTATTTGGTTCCCTTTGCATTAGGTAATGAAACCTGGACTCATGCACAGATCAAACCAATTGACAAGGATGGGTTGCATGATTTGATATGCCAAGGAATTGTAAATTATAAAGATAATGATTCATACATCAAAGCTTTTAGATCTCTTGGTCAATCGAACATGACTATGCAAGTTGATGGTTTGATCTATGGCTGTGCCAGTCTTATGTTAAACAAATAGAAGTATCAAAAGCATTTATCTTTACCTAGAGAAACAAAAGTTTCTATCAGTATTTTCCAGATTATTCAAACTCTGATTTGATAATCATGAACTGATCATCATCGTTTCCTGTTTCAATATTGAGAAATGATCCTGCAAGTACATCTCGATCTGTCTTGGATATGTTAACATGCAAAAATCCAGTTTCTTCCAACTGAGATACCATAAATGGGGCCTGTCCTCTAAAATCATATAGATTATTTCCTGCCGTTCCTACACCCACATAAATTGGAGCGCCAGGCGAATTGTAATGACTGGCATTTACATCCTTAACTATGGGTGCTCGTGAATGTTCAACATTATATACCAGAGGATAGGATCTTTGATAATTATGATTATGTGCAGTTATTACCAAGTCAACTCCATATTTTTGAAATAAAGGCGGATAAGTTTCTCTCAAATTTTCATTTGCAGGATGAATTGTGGGTGAAGTGTAAAATGGCCTGTATCCGTATACTATTATCCAATCAATCTTTGGATTGTTTGCTGCTTTACTCAGGTCATCATTGATGAATTGATATTGCTCGGATCCATTTACATATGGAATAACAGAACCCTTGCCTGTTGACATTGCCAGAAAATGAACATTTTGATAATCAAATGAGTAAAAGGGATTTTCTAGATCAAAATGTCTAATGTAATCTCTGTATCTTATTGAACCAGTATCATCATCGCCAAGAGCAACCTTGAATCTGCCATCATCATCTAAATTTGAAACAATATCAAAAAAGCAGTCAGAATCCTTTACTTCTGATAAATCCCCTAAAGCGAGGACCAAATCAGGATCCTCATCTTCCATGCCATCTACGGTTTGTCGGGTTTTTGAGTCACAGCCATAGTCACCAGCAACTGTAAAGTCAAATTCAGAGTTTCCAGCTGCCTGGGTTTCATCTGAAATGCTATTGATTCCTGATGTAGATGAGGCATCGACAATGTCAAAGGAATTTGTTACTGAAGAATCAATAAAGCCTTGACTTGATACCTCTATCTCAATAGATAGTGGTCCCACATCCCCATTCTCTCCGATAGTCCATGAATATACGAATTTGCCCTGAGGGTCTGTTTTTCCATTGAATGTTTTTTCAAAGTCATTTCCTGGATATACCAATTTTCCATCTATCTCGGCATTTGGAATCGCTCTTGAATTTGAATCAGTAACAGTTATTGTGGTGCTCTGTGTGTCTCCTCTGGCAACTGGGTTTTTTTGTGATAAAACTGATACGAGCATCATGTTATTGTTACTATTTGTATTTACAATATTAGATGTATTTGTAGTAGGTAATTCTTGCGGAGGTTCTGTTTGAACTGGAGAAAGTTCTTGCGGAGGTTGCGGAGGTTCTGTTTGAACTGGAGAAATTATTTCTTGGTTACTGATCTTGGGAACTCCAAATACTATAACGCTATACCAGCGGGTAGGTGCAGATGAACATAACAATTTTGCAGTTATCTTATTCTCACCATCAATTATTTGAGTATAATTAGTTTGTAATACAAATTTCCACTGCGAAAAATCATCAATACCCCCAGATCCACTCGCAACAGCGGCTTGGTATGGCTTGACATCATTGACGATAAGAGATACTGAACAATTTTTCAGGGAGTTATCTGAAGAAAAACCGGATATTGACAGTTCTTGCCCTGCACTTACGTTTTGGGTTGTTATTGGGTCAACAATCTTTATTGTCTCTGTTGGTATCGAAGATGAAAGTAATTCTGCGGTACTCTGACCTTGTATAGTCTGATTTGGAATAAACAACACCAGGATTAGTAAGGTAATAGAACCCATGGTAAAATATGGCGCTTTTACCTCACCGGACATCTCTTACAGAATCTAAGTTTGTCATATATATTCTGAAGCTTGATTTTCAGATATTATTTCCTCTAGGTTAAAATTAGAAAAATCTAGAAGCAAGGAAACTTATCATATATGGAATTTGCATCTAGAATGAAGTACAGCGGATGTATTTGAAAACTATGCGAAAATTTTGATTACTGTCGATACCAATGCGGCAACTGCTGCACTAGCTGGAATTGTGATAATCCATGCATAAACAATTCTCTTACCCACACCCCATCTCACAGCAGATAGCCTTTTTGTGGCGCCAACACCCATAATGCCCCCAGCAATCGCGTGAGTAGTACTTACAGGGATACCAAGCCAGGCCATCGATGTAAGTATAACTCCGCCTCCTGTTTCAGCACAAAATCCCTGGAATGGACGTAAACTTGTTAACCTAAAAGCCATTGTCTTAACTATTCTCCAACCGCCGAAGAAAGTTCCCAGTGCGATGGCAAAAGCCGCACCTAAAATGACTTCAATTGGTACAACAAACGAATGAGAATCAAGCATTCCCCCTGCAATTAGTAATGCCGTTATCACACCCATTGTTTTTTGACCATCATTTGCTCCATGAGTGAGTGAGAAAAATATTGAAGAACAAATCTGAAGCCGTCCGAAAATCTTGTTTACATGAGAAGGCGTGTAGTTTTTGAAAAAATACATCACGAGTATTGCTATTCCAAATGCAAAAACAAAACCCAAAGTAGGAGATACTACAATAAACGTAAGTGTCTTTTCTATACCTGAATATACTAAAGCTGAAGTTCCTCCTGCAAGTAACGCTGATCCAATTAGACCGCCTATTAAAGCATGACTACTTGATGATGGAAGGCCAAAATACCATGTAATTAGATCCCAAATTATGGCACCAATTAATCCTGCAAATATTACATCCACGGTTGAAAATGATGGTTGTATTATACCCTTACCAACTGTTGCAGCCACTGCAGTACCGAAAATAAATGGTCCCGCAAAATTTGCAATTGCAGCTATCATTACTGCATATAGGGGTCTTAGGACTCTGGTACCAACAACAGTGGCTATTGAGTTCGCTGAATCGTGAAATCCATTGACAAAATCAAAAAAGAGTGCAGCTGAAATGGCTGAATAAACTGCAATTTCAGTTGGTATCAATATTCAATCATCGATATTTTAAAGCGATATCCTCTATAACATCAGCAACATCTCTAGATCTGTCAAGGGCATTTTCGAGTGTCTCATAAACCTCTTTGGATTTTATTATTTCTATCGCATTGTCAGTCTCAAATAAATCTGCAATTGCAATACGATAAATGTTATCTCCTTCATGTTCACATTGGCTTATCGCTTTGCTATATCGTATCAAATCTTCTCGTTTTGCTTTTGGTAATCCCTTAACCGCAGTGTAAATTTCGTTGCACGCTTTCAATAATAGGTTAGCTAGTTCCTGCATGTGTGGTGAGGTTTTCTGAATCTTGAACAGTATCATTCTGTCTGAAGTCCCGTATGTGGCATCAAGGACTTGATCAATGGTACTAGTCAGCTCAGAAATATCCTCCTTATCAAGTGGTGTCACAAATGTCTTGTCAATTATAGTAAATAATTCATGAGTAATCTGGTCCCCTTGATGTTCTAAATCTTTTAGCACCGCGTTTTTGTCATTCAGCGTGCTGTAATCACTGATTGACTCTGCAAGAATATTTGCAGCTTTTACAAGATTGCTTGCTTGCTTTTCTAGCATAGTCATAATTTCAGCATCATTGGCGCGTACCCAAGACAGCCAATCTCCTTTCAAGGCGAAATCTAATTAGAATGATGATTATAGAAACCTTTCGACTATATAGATTTCATTTTTGCCTACACGAGAACCTATGTGTCACCTAGAACAGACGACTATTCTCAGAGGCTTGAAATTAATGTGGAAAGAGATAAGAATTGGAAGAGAAAGACCCGTCAGGATTTGAATTTATCAAACAGTCACCACACCCTTACAAGCCTCATCAAACCAATTTATCAAATGAAAATGCAATACGATTTCTTGTTGGAACTTCTTTTCCTTAGCATTTTTATCGTAAACCAAATTGCGAATACTACAATGGCACAAGCAGTTACTATTTCAAGATATATTGAATAATTATCAATATCATGCCAATTACTACCAAGTTGGATACCAATATAAGTGAAAATCGTATTCCAAATTACGGATCCAATAAAAGTATAGATTGAGTATTTTAAGAGACTCATCTTTGCTACTCCGCAAGGTAAGGAAATATAGGTTCTTATTGAGGGTAACAATCGACCTAGTAGTGAAATTTTGTCACCGTATTTCTCAAACATCTTTTCAGTATATTCGAGGTGATGTTCCTTGATAAAAAAATATTTACCTAATCGTAGAATGAATAATCACTCGAATGTGCCCGTTGTGACAAGATATCCTGAAAAAACAAGAATGATTTCACTTGGAATTGGAATCATTGCGCTATCCAAAACCATCAAAAATAAGACCCCAGGGTAACCTAAATTTGAGATAATCGAAGTAACAAAATCTACAAGAGGCTTAAGAATCTCAAATAGAACTGACATTTACATGTTCTAGAACAAATGCGATAAATATCTCTTTCAAATGATGGGCCAATTTAGAGTGTTTCCAAACTTGTTCTCTGTTATTATAAGTAATTTGTTTATCACTTTTTCCTCATACTTAGATGTATTGTGCTCCCAATCGGTTGTTTATCAGGGTTTTAATCTCTCTTATGGTAACTTGATTAAATCAGAATTTGAAATACATAATTTGATCCAATTTACAATACCAAGACTTTTTGGAGGATGATTCAATAGAAATTACTGTCTTAATCGCCTTCGCCCATCAAATGTGGTGAGTTATCTGTAGCGTTTTTGTGCCCAGTTTTGTCCATTGAATCGAACTCCTCGGTCATGGAGCGACAAAATATTAGTAATAGATATTAAATCATTTGGAGATCTTATTTCTATTGTTTTGATTTTGTTGAGCAGCGTGTTAATTTTGTCTTTTTTTATAGCTTTTGTATTTACTAGCATTACTTTTTCAACTTCACATGCGTCGGTTGATGAACCGACCGTTAATCAACCGATCAACGGGGTTGTTATGAAAGGAGTTTCTGTCAGCGTGAAACAGAATGACAATATTGCGCCTTTGGCTCCTGATAATTACATTGAAGACAGTTTGAAAATGATTTCCAGCGCAGGATTGAATCATGTCAGATTTGTGTTCTATTGGGAGGCCTATGAGAAGGATCCCGAGGCTTTCATGAAGGAAATAAAATCAGTAGCAAATGCAGCAGACAAGTACGGACTAAAAATCATTTATGACAATCATCAATGGCACACTTCTTCATGGTTTGAGGAGAAGGCAACTGGTTTTCCTTGGTCTTTACTTGAAGATAGTTCTGAATATACGAGGAATGGTGGCGGCAATACTCAAAATAAAGGTGCACAGGAATTTTGGAAAGATTGGTGGGACAGGTCTGTGAAAGGTAATGACAACAAAGATGGTTGGACACTGATGGCAGAATTTCTCAAGAAAATAGTGCTGACAGTAGATAATCATTCAAGTACTTTAGGGTACGAGATCCTAAGCGAACCTCATGTTGATAATAAAGGTCATTGGGCTAAAATAGGCAAATTTAATAGCTTTATTACTTCAAATTTGAGAAATATTACTGACAAAACTATAATCTACAGCATGAATGTGCCAATTGACTTGAATAGCCACATCAATATTTCACCAAAAAACTTGGCAAAGATGGCACCTTCAGATAAGCAGAATGTCGCCTTTAAGGTAAGTGTTTACGCAGTTCCTGAAGGAGATGGTTACCAAGAAAAGAGATTTGATATGTTTTTGAAAACAAGCGATCTAGCTGGAGTACCACTGTACATTGGGGAGTGGAATAACGTTGTAAGGACAAAGCAAGATGGTGTAACCAAACTCAACCCTGAATCAAGTGAGCTTACGAAATCCGATGCAAGAAAGATACTTGGTTCACTTAAGAAAGCAGAAGTGTGGGGCACAGCTTTTTGGAGGTGGGATTACCAGAAGGTCGCAACGCCCAATTTCAATTTGGTTTCTGATAAGAATGGTAAATTAGCGCCCACAAAATATTTGGGCATCTTGGAAGACTCTGTGGAGAGAGTTTATGGTTCTTCTGTTGGTAAATCAACTTCCGATACTAAAGAAAGTAATTTGGTCGATGAGCTTGTGAAAACTGGAAAGTTTACAAAAGACGAAGCCAAAGATTTTGTATCCAAATCAATGCAAAATGAAGTACATGTTCCAACGGCTTCAAATGGCACGAAATCTACTGCCAGTCAAGATTAATGCTGACCAATCCTCTAATGCAAAAGCAAAAGGACTTGAACAATATAACGATCTCACGGAGTTAGTAGACGCTATTGAAAGCCATGTCATAGACACTGAAAACATTCCATTAAATAGCTTTCAAGATTCAGGAGCTTATCAAGGCGCAAGTAAACAATTTCAAGATTGTATAAACATAGCAGGAAAGATAGGAGAGAAACTTGGTGATCAAGAAATTGTACATTGTTCAGAAAACTCGAACTATTATGAAGACATTGCTATCTGATACTAACAATAGTAACCAAGCTGAAGACGCTAAGTAAGTATATCTGTTTCTTTTTGTGTCCAGTAGCACTGATTATTGAATTGTTGACTTGAACATTTGGAAATCAATAGATTGTAAAAAAAATCAATCGGCATTTTACTTGTACTATTCTTGAATTCAGATTTATGTATCCGCAGATAGTAACGTATTTCAAATAATACTGTTCAAAATAGGTAGAGAAATGATTTAAAAATGTTTAATCGCGATTAGTTGTAGGTTAGGCCGTTACACACATTATTGAATCTCCATCGATTTGATTCAAAAACATTATTAGAATCACGCTAACAAAAGAGCAGATACCGTCATAAATCAGTAATACATATTAAATCAATCGGGATTTATTCTAGTATTGCATTGATTTTAGGCAGCAGAATAATTTTGACTTTTCTACTAGGTTGCGCCTTAACTAGCGCTATAGCTATAGAGTCCTACGGGTCGACAAATTCGACTAGTCAAGTAACTAGTACACAACCGATCAATGGAGTCGTAATGAAAGGTATAGTCGTAAATATGAAACAGGATGATAACGATTCACCTTCTGCTCCTGACAATTACATTGAAGAAAGTTTTAAGAAGATTTCTGACGCGGGTTTGGACCATGCTAGATTCCTATTCTATTGGGAAGCTTATGAAAGAGATCCGGATGCATTCATGAAGGAAATAAAATCAGTTGCTGAAGCCGCTGATAAGTACGACGTGAAAATTATTTATGACAATCATCAATGGCACACTTCTTCTTGGTTAGAGGACAGAGGAACGGGGTTTCCATGGTCTCTATTTGAAGGTGAATATTCCAGAGGCGGTGGAGGTAATACTGATAATAAAGGTGCACAGGAATTTTGGGCAGATTGGTGGGACAGATCTGTGAAAGGTAATGACAACAAAGATGGTTGGACACTGATGGCAGAATTTTTCAAGAAAATAGTGCTGACAGTAGATAATCATTCAAGTACTTTAGGGTATGAGATCCTGAGCGAACCTCATGTTGATAAAATAGATCAATGGTCCAAGATAGGAAAATTCAACACGTTTATGACACATGAATTGAGAAAGACGACCGACAAGGCCATTGTCTACAGCATGAATGTTCCAGTCGATTTGAATGGTCCCATAAAAGTTTCACCAGAGAATTTGGCAAAAATGGCACCTTTAGAAAAACAAAATGTCGTTTTCAAGATAAGTGTGTATGGGGTTCCTGATAGAGATGAGTACCAGAAAGAGAGATTTGATATGTTTTTGAAAACAAGGGATCTAACTGGAGTGCCTCTGTACATAGGAGAATGGAATAACGTTGTACGTGTGAGAGATGGCGGAGTATTTAAGATAAACCCGGGCGCAAGCGAACTCACAAAAACTAATGCCGGAGAAATACTTGATGCTTTCAAAGAAGCAGGTATGTGGGGAACGGCATTTTGGAAATGGGATTATAGAGACGCAGACACTGAAAGTTTCAATTTGATTTCAGATGGTAATGGTCAAATAAACCCAACCAAGTATTTTGGTATCTTGGAGGATACTGTGGAAAGCGTTTATGGATCTGCAGATTTACAAAACAATAATGAATCCGTAGATACTGAACAAGCAGCATCAGTCGATACTGAACAAGCAGCATCAGTCGATACTGAACAAGCAGCATCAGTCGATACTGAACAAGCAGCATCAGTCGAT
>Ga0209974_10000036_pt1 | contig 32042 bp, 27 predicted proteins | sample InoplaM3SPM_FD_187592 | JGI IMG/M metagenome (GOLD analysis project Ga0209974, IMG submission 187592) | Arabidopsis thaliana rhizosphere microbial communities from the Joint Genome Institute, USA, that affect carbon cycling - Inoculated... | ecosystem: Host-associated > Plants > Roots >...
GAGCCGGTCGCGCCCGGCGATTCGCTCGAGATCGCGCGCATACGGTTCTCCTTCGACGAACTCGGTCAGCAGGAAGAACTCTCCGGTGCCGGCGAGAGCGACGGGCCCGTTCGATTTCGAGAATGCGCCCGCGTCGACGGCGCGCACGTGTTTCGACAACTCACCGTAGTCGTCGAACGCACGCAGGACGACGGCGGCGCGATCGGCGCGATCTTCGTGGCCGAAGCCGCCGGGCCGGACGGTCTCGAGCACGTAGCGGCGTTCGATCTCGCCCGATCGCCAGCGGACCAGCTGCGGAACGCCGTAGCCGCCTCCCTTGACTCCCGGTTCGGTCGCGAGAGGCTCGATCCGCGCGAAGCCGGCGTCGGGCCCGAACTTCGCGGCGAGGTAATCGCGGAGACCCGCAAAGCGAAGCTCCCGGGTCTCGACGTCGGCGCTGGCCACGTTCGTCCCTCGCCCGAAGACTAGGCCCGGTGATCCCCTTGACTTTGATGAGGACGCATCAAGGAACGCGTTCGACCCCCGCCTACAGTGGGTTTTCGTGGTGCATTCCTTCGCCGCGGGCCTCGGGAGACTCGCCGATCCGAAGATCTCGCTCGCGTCGTTCTCGTCCCTTTTTCTCGGGACCGTTCTCGCCGTGCACGACGGCGCGCTCTCGATCGCATGGCTCGCCGTGACGGTCGCCGGCGTCTTCGCTCTCGAGATCGCGAAGAACGCTTCCGGGGAGATCCACGACTTCGCCGCCGATTCGTCGGTGAGAGCGGAGGAGCGGACTCCGTTCTCCGGCGGCAAGCGAGTTCTGGTGGACGGAGTGCTCACGCCGCGCGAGACTGCCGTGCTCGCGGCGATCGGTTACTTCGTCACGGCTGCGTGTGGAGTGGCGATCGTTCTCTTTCGGGAGCCGGCCGTGCTCGGCCTCGGCGTGCTCGGACTCGCGTGCGCGTACTTCTACAACGCTCCGCCGGTGCGCCTCTCGTATCGCGGCCTCGGCGAGATCGCGGTCGGGATCTGTTACGGGCCGCTCATCGCGTGCGGAACCTACCTGGTTCAGCGCGGGACGATCTCGCGCTCCGTCCTGATTCTGTCCATCCCGCTCGGTCTCCTGATCGCGGCTTTTCTGTTCGTCAACGAGATCCCCGATCGCCGCGCCGACGAAAGCTCGGGCAAGCGCACTCTCGTCGTGCGCCTGGGGGCCCGTCGCGCGGCCGTCGTCTTCGGTGGGATTCTCGCCGCCGCGTTCGCGCTCCTCCTCGCGCTCCCGCTCGCCGGCCTGCCTCTCGGCCTCGCCCTCGGCGTCATCGCGGCCGTCCCCGCTTTTTTCGCCGCCCGGGACCTCAAGAGAGATGTCTCGACTCCCGGCGCGTCCGTGCCCGCGCAACGCCTCGCACTCGTGACATTTCTCCTGTTCGCCGCGGGCTCGGGGATGGGTGCGGCGCTCCTCAAATCATGAAGAACCCCTGTCTTTTCCGTACTTTGGGACCTGATGCACCTGCATCAAGACGGGGAGCGGGTGGCGATATCTCATGGGATCGCAACAAACTCAAAAAATGCAACAGGCTCAAATCGCTCATATGAAGCAAACTCCGTACGCGGGGTACGACCTCGACCGGACGAATTGGAGGAGTCGAAGATGACGCTGTTCCGACGCACTCTGGCAATGGCGGTGACGGCGGGCGTGGTTTCGTTGACCGGCGCCGGTAAGCCGCCGAAGATAGTCGACCCCCGGTCCGTGATGTCTCCGGACCAGCTCTACCCGACGACTGCGGTCGAGCACTACTTGACCCAGGAGGTCTTCGACTACGTCCGGCCCGGGTTCAACATCCGTGTCAACAGCGTCACGATTCCGGAGGACCGGCGGCCGGTCGTGGATCTCAGCTTCTATGACGACTTGAACCAGCCGCTCGATCGGCTCGGTCAAGTCACCCCCGGTGCGCTCTCGATCAGCATGGTGCTCGCCTGGTGGGATCCGATCAAGCGGCAGTACACGGCGTACACCACGCGGACCCAGACAAGTCCGATCACGAACGTCTCCGCGATCCAGGCGTCGGCGGACTCCGGCGGAGCAGCCGCGTTCACGGACATCGAGCTCGGCCACGCGAGGTACCGGTTCCGCACGGTGCTGCCGGCGGACTTCGACCGGACCAAGACCCACACGCTCGCCATCTACGCGACGCGCAACCTGAACGCGATCGTCGGGAAGAACTATTACGAGAACGTCGAGCACGACTTCCGGCCGGATGCGGCTCCCGTCACCGAGACCTGGGCCGCCGTCACGAACGTCGAGCAGAGCTGCAACAAGTGCCACAACCCGCTCTCCGCGCACGGAGGCTCCCGGCAGGACGTGAAACTCTGCGCCACCTGCCACAACCCGCAGACGATCGACCCCGATACGGGGCAGACCGTGGATTTCAAGGTGATGATCCACAAGATCCACCGGGGCGAGGACCTGCCGAGCGTCCAGGCGGGCACGCCCTACGTCATCATCGGAAACCAGCAGTCCAGGCACGACTACTCCGAGGTCGTGTTTCCGCAGGACATCCGCAACTGCACGACGTGCCACGAGACGAGCGCTCCCGAGTCGCACATCTGGTTCGACCGGCCGACGCGGGCGTCGTGCGGTTCCTGCCACGACAACGTGAACTTCGCGACGGGGGCGGATCACGCCGCCGGGCCGCAGGCCGACGACTCGGCCTGCGCGAGCTGCCACGTCCCCGAGGGGGACCGCGAATTCGACGCCTCGATCAAGGGCGCGCACACGGTGCCGCTGAAGTCGACCCAGCTCAAGGGCCTGATCGCAGAGATCATGTCCGTCGAGGACGCCGGCCCCGGCCTGAAACCGCGGGTCACGTTCCAGTTGACCGAGAACGACGGCACGGTCGTCAATCCGCAGTCCCTCGGGAGCAACCTGAACCTCCTCATGGGAGGTCCCACGAAGGACTACGCGATCAACCCGATCCGGGAGCGCGCGGACGGCGCGGCTTTCAACGGTACGGTCGCGACCTACACGTTCAACCGGATGATCCCCGAGGACGCCATAGGCACGTGGGCGTTCTCGATCGAGGCGCGGCGGACCGTGACTCTTAGCCCGGGCACCACGGACCAGAGGAACGTCACCGAGGGCGCGTTCAATCCGGTGAAGTACGCCGCGGTGACGGATGGAGCGCCGGTCGCCCGCCGGCTGGTCGTGGACATGGCGAAGTGCAACGAGTGCCACGACAGCCTGAGGCTCCACGGCGGCCAGCGGCTGAACACCGAAGAGTGCGTCATGTGCCACAACCCGAACGCGAGCGACGTCTCGCGGCGCGCCGCGAACGCGGCTCCGCCCGAGTCGATCGACTTCAAGCGGATGATCCACCGGATCCACACGGGCGAGGAGCTCACTCAAGATTACTCGGTGTACGGATTCGGAGGGACGCCGATCAACTTCAACCACGTCCTGTTCCCGGGCGATCGGCGCGACTGCCTGTCGTGCCACGTCACCCGACCCGCAAGTCAGCGGGCCAGCTACCAGTTGCCACTCGATGAGGATCTCCTACCGACCGAAACGCTGCGCGACTACTATTCGCCCCAGCAACCCACCGCGACCTCGTGCCTCGGGTGCCACGACACGCGGTCCGCGGCGGCGCACGCCTTCGTCAACACGGCGCCCTTCGGAGAGGCCTGCGCGTCCTGTCACGGTCCGAACGCCGAGTTCGCCGTCGACAAGGTCCATGCCCGCTAGCGGGGGGAAGGACACCGATCTCCGCGCCCGCCCGTTTCGCCGGGCGCGGAGCCTGTCCCTTTACCCCCTGGCGTTCGCGGTCGCCGCGCTGACGTTCGCCGTCGCGACGGCCCAGAACGTTCCGCCCGCACCCACCCCGACACCCGCGGCCGCCGAGGCGGCGCCGGCGGAAGCCGCCGCGCTCTGTGGCGACTGCCACGAGGACCAGGCCAAGGCGTTCGCGGCCAATCCGCACGCGCGAACGCCCGAGAAGCTCCGGCCCTTCGCGGGTTCCCCGAACTCGCTCTGCGAGAGCTGCCACGGCGACGGGAAAGCCCACATCGAGGCGGGGGGCGACAAGGCGCTGATCCGCGGCTTCCACGGCCGCGCCGACGCCGACACCTGCCTGAGCTGTCACCCGGCGACCCGGGACCACTCCGGACTGCGCGGCGGAATCCACACGAACTCCGAGGCCGTGCGCTGCACGACCTGCCACTCGGTTCACAGCCCGACAACGAAGAGTCCGCACCTGCTGGCGAAGGCTCCGGTTCCGCTCTGCGCCTCGTGTCACGTCGTTCAGACCGCCTCTCTGGCGACGAAGCCCTTCGCGCACCGGCTCGGTCGCGGCGGCCTCGACTGCACCTCCTGCCACGATCCGCACGGCCGGCCCGGGAAGGAGAGCCTGAAGAAGACCCGCGACGGCGAGATGCCGTGCCTGAACTGCCACGCCGAGAAGCGCGGACCCTTCGTCTTCGAGCATCCACCTTCGGGTTTCGTCGGCGACTGCACCACGTGCCACCAGCCGCACGGCTCTTCCAACCCGAAGCAGCTCACGAGGGCAAACGTCTTCCAGCTCTGCCTGGAGTGCCACTCGACGCTCTCGGCTTCGACGCTCGGGTCGCAGCCCCCTTCCTTCCACAACATCTCGCTGCCGCGGTACCGCAACTGCACGACCTGTCACGTGGCGATCCACGGCTCGAACCTTTCGCCAGTCTTCTTCAAGTGAGGGCGCGATGAGATCCGAACGGATCGCGGCATTCCTCCTCGGCGCCGTCCTGCTTCTGGTTCCGACCGGCGCGTCGGGCCAGGCGATCCCCCTCGAACTGGAAATCGGATACCGCTTCGTGGACGTCGACGGGAACGACGACATGTACCGCAGCCAGATAAACGACGATGAGGGGATCCTCCTGCGGTCGTTGACGTTCTCAACGGGGACGGTCGGCGGCTCGTTCGTCGACTCGCTGCGCGTGGATGCCTTCGACCTGGGCGCCGGGCCGGCGGGGCGGTTCCGCCTCGAGGCCGGGAAGACCGGCCTCTACCGTCTGCGCGTGGACTACCGTCGGATGGAGTTCTTCAGCGCGCTGCCGGCGTTCGCCAATCCGCTTCTCGACCGGGGCATCATTCCCGGCCAGCACACGTACGACCGGACGCGCCACCTGCTCGACGCCGAAGTCGAGATCCTGCCGAACGCGACCTTCTCGCCGATCATCGGATACTCGCTCAATCGGTACGAAGGTCCGGCCCGAACCACCTACGACGTCGGGGGCGACGAATTCCGGCTCGACTCGGACCTCGAGGACACGGAGCAGGAAGCGCGCATCGGTGTCGCGTTCCGCACGGAGAACATCTCCGGTCGGATCGTGCAGGGGTGGCGGCAGTTCAAGGAAACCGAGAGGCTGACCCTCGCTCCGGGCGAGGGCGCCGGCAACAACGCCGGACCCGTGCTCGGCACGCCCGTGTCCATCACCGACTTCGCGCGGGACTCGCGCGTGAGGACGAACGTCCCGGTGACGACGGCGTTCCTGACCGGCCGGTTCGCCGGCCGCGTCCGGATCGCGGCGGGATACCTCCGCGCGAACAGCGAGACCCAGGCGTCGGAGACCGAAGACCTGACGGGCAACCTCGTCTCCTTCCAGATCAGCCGCTTCTTCCGCGGCCTCTCCGAGCCCATCTCTTCGCGCGCGCGCAACGAGCAGTGGCGCGGGCACGGCCGCGTCGAGTTCGAGATCGTCGACGGGATGGACATCTCCGCCGGCTACACGCAGCGGCACCGCGAGCTCGACGGCTTCGCGCTCATCTCCAGCCTCTTCCTCGACACCCTGACGTTCTCGGGACAGGACCCGCGGGACCTCCAGAGGTTGATCGAGGCGAACACCGCGCTCGAGAAGACCGAGAAGATCTTCGACGCGGCCTTTGACGCCCGGAATCTCGGTCCGGTCGCCGTGCGCGTCGGATACGAGCAGACCGACCAGGACGTGCGGGTGACGCCCGATCCCGAAGAAATCGTCGTGCCCGGCGGCCAGGGCGGCGATTTCGACCGCCGGATCAAGTCCTGGACGGCCTCGGCGAATTTCCGCAGCGGCGGGATCACGCTCGGCGCCGACTACCGCAACGACCGCGCCGACGACGCCATCGTGCGGATCGACTACATCGAGCGGGACCGCTATCGCGTGCGCGCCGGCTGGTCTCTGGGAGATCGCCTCCGGCTCTCCGCCAACGGCGAGCAGGTCGACGTTTCGAACGACGATCCCGGGATCGGATTCGACGGTCGGATCCGGCAGTACGGCGGAGATCTCGAGGGCGTTCCCTGGAAGCCGCTCACGCTCCGTTTCTCCGCCAGCCGCTTCGAGGCGCGGAGCACGATTCCGATCCGCCAACCCCAGAATTTCTCGGTGATCGAGTCGCGGCATCGCGAGGACGGAACCTGGTTCGAGGGGGGCGCGGCGCTGGCATTCACCCGGTTCCGGCTCGAGGGGGCTCTCGGCCGGCTGGAGAACGAGGGGACGTTCCCCTTCACGATCGATCGGGCCCGGGCGCGGGCCGAGTTCGACTTCACAGCGCACCTGTCGGGCATCCTCGACTGGTATAACGACGAATACAGCGAATCGCCGCAGGACAACGGGAACCTGGGCGGCTTCGAGGCGAGCCGCTACGGGGTTTTTCTGCGGTTCCGCCTTTGAAAGGGTCACGAAAGGGGAGCGGTAACAGGGAGATGAAGATGAAAAGCAGCGGGTCGAAGATCGGATTCATTGCACTGGCATTTTTCTGGGCCGGCTGGATGGCTTTGACGTCGGTGTCGACCGCCACACTTCCGATCCAGAAAAAGGCGAAGGAAGCCGGGTACCCGGCGACCAACTGCCAGTACTGCCACGTCGAGAAGCTCCCGAAGAAGGGGGCCGTGTCGCACAACGAGCGTGGCAAATGGCTGATCGCGGAGAAGGCAAAGCGCAAGGCGGCCGAGGTGGATGCCGCCTGGCTGAAGGACTACCCGGGCAAGTAAGAACCGGTGACCGGCCGGCCGGCTCTGGCCAGCCGGTGTTCGTTTTCACGCCCTGCGCGAGGGAGCGCCCGCATGAGGCTGGCTTCGGCGTCGATGGTCCTCTGTCTCTCGGCGCTGGCCGCGGTCGCGCAGGCCCAGAAGGCGCCGACGAACGAGGACTGCCTGACGTGCCACGAGGACCCGGAGTCGAAGCGCGCCAACGGCACCCCGGTCTTCGTCGCGAAGGACCGATTCGCGTCCTCTCTGCACGGCGAGGCGGGCCTCGCCTGCATCGACTGTCACGCCGACCTGGCGAAGACCGCGGACTTTCCTCACCCCGAGAAGCTCGCGCCGGCGCAGTGCGCGAGCTGCCACGACGAGGCGGTGAAGGCCTACTCCGAGGGGGTCCACGCGCTCGCGCGCCAGAAGGCTCCGGGCAGCCGGGCAGCGACCTGTGTGAGCTGTCATGGAGATGCCCACACGATGGTCGGCAGCTCGAGCCCCGGGTCGCCGATCTCCCGTACCGCCCTGCCCAAGACCTGCGGCAAGTGCCACGGCGTGAAGTTCGTCATGGAGCCCTCCGGTTACGACGTCAGCCCGTTCTTCAACTACCAGGAGAGCGTGCACGGGCGCGCCGTCGCCAACGGCTCCCAGACGGCCGCGGTGTGCACCGACTGCCACAACGCGCACGACGTGCGCAGCGGCAAGGACCCCAAGTCGACGATCTTCAAGTTCAACGTTCCGGCGACCTGCAACAAGTGCCATGCCGAGCAGTCCGCTCAATTCATCGCCAGCGTGCACGGCAAGGCTCTCGAACGCGGAAACTGGCAGGCGCCCGTCTGCACGGACTGCCATGGCATCCACCTGATCAAGGATCACGTCGACCCGGCCTCCTCGGTCTCCTCGCAGGCGGTCGCCCAGACGACCTGCGCCCAGTGTCACGAGGGCGTTCGGCTGACCCAGGAGTTCGGCGTCGCGCCGCAGCGGGTCTCGTCCTACCGGGGGAGCTATCACGGCCTGGCGTCGAGGATCGGAGCGGACGTGGCGGCCAATTGCGCGAGCTGCCACGGCGTGCACAACATCCTCCCGTCCTCGGATCCGCGCTCGACGGTCTACAAGGCCAACCTGGAGAAGACCTGCGGAACGTGCCACCCGGGGGCCGGAGCGAACTTCGCCGCCGGCACGATTCACCTCGGAGTTCCCGAGTCTCAGGACATCGGGTCGAAGGCCACGCGCTGGGTGCGCGCCATCTACATCGTTCTGATCGTCGGCACCATCGGATTCATGCTGCTCCACAACGGGCTCGCGTGGTGGCGGCACGCCGCCGCCAAGCGCCGGCGCAAGGACCGCGTGATCCTGCGCATGAACAAGGTCCAGCGGATCCAGCACTTCATCCTGTTTGCGAGCTTCGTGCTCCTGGTCCTGTCGGGCTTCGCTCTCGCGTGGCCGGATTCCTGGCTGGCCTGGCTGCTCGGCTCGAACGAAACCTTCCGGCGCACGATCCACCGCGCGGCGGGCGCCGTCATGCTCCTCCTCGCTCTCTTCCACGTGGGCTACATGGTCGGGACGCAGGAGGGCCGCCAGGGAGTCAAGGACTTCTGGTTCCGGCCGCGCGACCTGCGCGACCTCTTCGGGAACTTCCGTTACTTCCTGGGACTCACGGACCGCCGCCCGGGATTCGGCCACTTCACGTACGCCGAGAAAGTCGAGTACTGGGCGTTGATCTGGGGCACGGGCGTCATGGGCGTCACGGGACTGATGCTCTGGTTCAAGGTGCAGTTCGGCACGTGGATTCCCCGCTGGTGGCTCGACATCGCGACCGCGATCCACTTCTGGGAGGCGGTGCTCGCCACGCTCGCGATCGTGGTCTGGCACTTCTATCAGGTCATCTTCGAGCCCGAGGTCTACCCGATGAACTGGGCGTGGTGGGACGGGCGGATCACGGAGGAGGAGTACGCCCACGAGCACGGAGAGGAACACGCGAAGTGGCTCCGCGAGCAGGAAGAGAAGAAGGGTGCTTCGCCACCGAAGCCCTCGGAGTCGTAAACTGGTCTCCCGATTCGCCGGAAAACGGTACGCGGCCCTGATTCAGGAGGGATAGGCATGCCGAAGAAGGGGACCAGAACGTTCGGACAGTGGCTGCGGCCCGCTTTCTATCTCGGGCAGAATCCGATCAGCCTGACCGGCGCCATCCTGACGACGAGCGCCGGCCTGACTCTCGTGACCTTCTGGGCCTACGAGATCCTCAAAGGCGGGCCCGTTCATCCGTACACGGGGATCGTGTTCTTCCTCGTACTTCCCGGAATTTTCATTCTCGGCCTTCTCCTGATGCCCCTCGGGGCGCTCCTCCAGCGCCGCAAACTGCGGAAGGAAGGCAAGCTGGCACAACCGTATCCGGCGATCGACCTGCGCCGGCCGATCCTTCGACGCGCTCTCGTCCTCGTGATCTTCGCCAGTGCGTTGAACGCGACTCTCATGGGCATCGCGAGCTACAAGGGCGTCGAGCACATGGACTCCGTCGAGTTCTGCGGGCAGACCTGTCACGTCGTGATGGCGCCCGAGTTCACCGCCTACAAGGGATCCCCGCACTCGCGGGTACCCTGCGTGGATTGCCACATCGGGTCGGGCGCGCCGTGGTTCGTGAAGGCCAAGATCTCCGGGGTGCGGCAGGTGTTCGCCGTCGCCTTCGACACGTATTCGCGCCCGATTCCCTCGCCGGTCGAGGAGCTGCGCCCCGCGCGCGACACCTGCGAGCAGTGCCACTGGCCGCAGAAGTTCACGGGCGACAAGCTCCTCGTGCGAAAGAAATTCACGGACGACGAAAAGAACACCCCCCTGACAACAGTGCTGCTGCTGAAGATCGGCGGCCGGCGCGGCGACGGGGGTATCGGCATTCACGGCCGCCATCTCGACGAGGTCGAACGGATCCAGTACGTCACGACAGACCGGCGCCGGCAGGTGATCCCGCAGGTGACCTACGCCGGAGCCGACGGGCGGCAGATCGTGTACGCCTCGTCCGAGATCAAGGCGACGGCGGAACAGCTCAAAACCGCCGAGCGCCGCACGATGGACTGCATGGATTGCCACAACCGGCCGTCGCACGCGTTCCAGATGCCGGAGCGGGCGGTCGACGAGGCGATGGCGACCAACCGCATCAGCCCCGAGCTGCCGTTCGCCAAGAAGAAGTCGGTGGAGCTGCTTCGCGCGACGTATCCCGATCGTGGAACGGCCGCGCGGAAGATTCCGGCTTCCTTCGCCGAGTACTACCGGACGACGTATCCGCAGGAGTATCAGACCCACCGTGCGCTCGTCGAGTCGTCGGGCCAGCAGGTCGCGGAGATCTACCTCCGGAACGTCTTCCCGAACATGAAGATCACGTGGGGCACCTATCCGAACAACATCGGGCACGAGGACTTCCTCGGCTGCTTCCGCTGCCACGACGGCAGCCACAAGAGCGCCGACGGAAAGCTGATCTCCGACGACTGCGAAGCGTGCCACACGGTTCTCGCGCAGGAGGAATCGGATCCCAAGGTCCTCGCGGACCTGGGTCTCAAATAGATGAGGCTGCTAGACTTCAAATCGGACTGGAGGAACCAATGAACAGCGGAAAATCGCGCGTCGCCCTCGTTGCGCTCGTCCTCTTCTGGGTCGGCTGGATGGCGTTCACCTCGACATCGTCGGCGACCCTCCCCATGCAGAAGAAGGCGAAAGAGCTGGGCATCACCGGAGTGACGGACTGCCTGTCCTGCCACGGGGAGAAGATGCCCAAGAAGGGCGCCATGACGCTGAACGACCGGGGCAAGTGGCTCGTGGCCGAGAAGGACAAGAGGGGAGCGAAGGAAATCGACGTCGCCTGGCTGAAGGATTATCCCGGCGACAAGAAGTAGAGCGCGCGGAAGGGCCGGCGACATGGAGGCGACCGCGAGGGAACCGGGCTCCGGCGGCGTGACGCGCCGGAGCTGGGCCTCCTGGCTCCTCGGAACGAGCCTCGGCGCGACGCTGTTCGCGTTCCTGTATCCGGTCCTGAACTACCTCGTCCCCCCGGCGTCGTCGGAGCCCTCGCTCTCCGAGTTCGAGCTCGACCTGAAGGCGGCGGACGTCCCGCCGTCCTCCGGCCGGATCGTTCCGGTCGGCGGGAAACCGGTGCTGCTCCTGAAGAACGCGGCCGGAGAGCTGTCGGCGCTGACCGCGACCTGCACGCACCTCGACTGCACCGTCCAGTATCGCGCCGACCGCACCGACGTCTGGTGCGCGTGCCACAACGGAACCTACGACCTGAAGGGGCGGAACATCTCCGGACCCCCTCCCCGTCCGCTGACGCCGCTGGAGGTGTATGTCCGAGGCGAAAAGATCGTCGTCAAGCGCGCCTGACCCGGCGCCCCGGGCGCCCGGGGAGAGCCGGCTGCACGCCTGGGCGCGCGACCGGCTGGGCTGGGACGACCTCGCGCACCTCGCGGCGAAGAAACGCGTCCCGGTTCACCGCTACACCATCTTCTATTACCTCGGCGGGATGGCGTTGTTCCTCTTTCTCGTCCAGGTCGCCACCGGCATCCTCCTTCTCCTCTACTACCGGCCGAGCGCGGCCGAGGCGTTCGAGAGCGTCCAGTACATGATGGCCGACGTTCCGTTCGGTTGGCTGATTCGCTCGATCCACTCGTGGGGGGCGAACCTCTTCGTCGGTGTCGTCTTCGCACACCTGATCTCGGTTTTCTTCCTGAAGGCCTACCTTGCGCCGCGAGAGATGACGTGGGTCACGGGCGTGCTGCTTCTCTTCCTCGCGCTCGGGTTCGGGTTCTCGGGCTACCTCCTGCCGTGGAACACGCTGGCGTTCTTCGCGACGAAGGTGGGAACCGACGTCCCCGCGCAGATCCCGGTCATCGGCCACCTCCTCTCGCGCATCATGCGCGGGGGTTCGGACGTGAGCGGCGCGACGCTCTCCCGGTTCTACGGCATTCACGTCGCGATCCTGCCGGCCATCTCGACGCTGATTCTCGGGGCGCACCTCCTCCTCGTTCAGAGGCACGGGATGAGCGTTCCCCGCTCGGTGGAGGGGAAAACCCGCCGCAGCATCTCCTTCGTCCCGGACTTCCTCATGCGCGACATGGTGGGTTGGCTCGCGGCGGTCGGGCTTCTCGCGGCGCTCGCCGCGTTCTTCCCGTGGGAGCTGGGCGTCAAGGCGGACCCGTTCGCGCCCGCGCCCGCCGGAATCCGTCCGGAGTGGTATTTCCTCTGGATGTTCCAGGGCCTGAAGTACCTTCCGGCGAAAATTTTCGGAATCCCCGGGGAGACCCTGGGCGTGCTCTTCTTCGGAGCGCTCGGGGCCGGCCTCCTCGCGGTTCCCTGGCTCGACCCGCGCGGCAAGCGCGGCATCGTGGTCGCCGCCCTGGTCGTGCTCGCGGCCGCCGCGATACTGACCGTGCTCGCGCTCCTGCCGGTTCCGGGAGAGGCGAAGCCATGAGGGGGTTCGTCGTCCTCCTCCTGCTCTCTCTCGCGACGCCGGAAGCCGGCGGGCAGGCGCCCCCGAAGCCGCCCCCGGCGATCAACGGCTGCGTCGACTGCCACACCGCCCTGGAGGACCCGAGGATCACGCCCCCCGCGAAGCTCTTCGCCGACGACGTTCACGCGAAGGCCGGCTTCACGTGCGTGTTCTGCCACGGGGGCGACGGGAGGCAGGAGGACCAGGAGAAAGCGCACGATCCGGCGAAGGGCTTCATCGGCAAGCCGAAGCCGCGCGAGATCCCGGAGCTGTGCGGAAAGTGCCACTCCGACGCGGCGCTCATGAAGCAGTACGACCCCTCCCAGAGGATCGACCAGCTCGCCGAGTACCGGACGAGCGGCCACGGCAAGGCGCTCGCCAGAGGCGACACGACGGTCGCCGAGTGCGCGAATTGCCATGGCGCGCACGGAATTCAGCCCGTGAAGGACTCGCGCTCTCCCGTGTCGCCGACGAAGATCGCCCAGACCTGCAACCACTGCCACGGAAACGCCGCGCTCATGGCCGCGCACCAGCTCCCCTCGGACCCGTACGAGAAGTGGTCCCGCAGCGTGCACTACCGCGCGCGGGTGGAGAAGGCGGACCTGTCCGCCCCGACGTGCAACTCCTGCCACGGGAACCATGGCGCGGTGCCGCCCGAGGTCGGCTCGGTCGCGAACGTCTGCGGCACCTGCCACGTGACCTTCGCCGATCAGTTCAAGCTCTCGCCCCACTGGGAACCGTTCAAGGAGATGGGCCTCCCCGGCTGCGTGGCCTGTCACGAAAACCACGAGATCGTGAAGCCGACCGAGGCGTTCCTCGCGGACGGGGCCGAGAGCAAGTGCTCGAGCTGTCACGAGGCGGACTCGAAGGGCGCGCGGGCGGCGGCCGAGATGCACTCGGATCTCGTCGGGCTCGACCGCGAGATCCGGCGCGCCACGCAATTGGCCGACCGTGCGGCGGAGGCGGGGATGGAGGTTTCGAAGGTCCGCTTCGACCTCGTCGCCGCGACGAACGCCCTGACGAAGGCGCGCGCCGACGTCCACCTGTTCCGCCCGTCGGCGGTTCACGCAGCGGTGGCGGAAGGCCTGAAGGTCGCCCGCGGGGCCGCCACCGGCGGGGAGGCGCGCCTGAAGGAGCGCGACTTCCGACGCCGGGGACTGTTCATCTCTCTCGGGCTGATCCTGCTGTCGATCGCGGCGCTGGTGGTCCGGATCCGCGAACGGGAGCGTTCGACGCGCGAACCCGCGGAGTAGGCTCTATTCACGCGCAGGGACGCGACCCTGCCGAACACGGAGGATCGGAGATGAAGAAACCCGACTCGCGCCTCGCCGCGACCGCGCTCGTTCTGTTCTCGGCCGGATGGATCGCGCTGACCGCGTCCTCGACGGCCACGATGCCCATGCAGAAAAAAGCGAAGGAGCTGGGCTTTCCGTCGGACAACTGCCTCTACTGTCACAACGAGAAGCTGCCCAAGAAGGGCGCCGTGACGCAGAACGGGCGGGGAGAGTGGCTCATCGCCGAGAAGGAGAAGAGACACGCCAAGGAAGTCGACGTGACCTGGCTGAAGTACTACCCGGAGGAGAAGAAGAAGTAGGGCGCCGCTCGCGGGCGCGCGCTCACCGTCAGCCGCGTCCGCCGACCGCCTCGCGCCACCTCTTTGCCGATTCGAGCACGAGCGCGCGGTCGCTCGTCGTGAAGAAGCGGTAGCCGAGATCGCGAAGCGCCGGGATCTGGTCGCGATTGGCGACCATGATCCCCGCGGTCTTGGCGGCGCGCGCCGCCTCGGAGGCGATGCGTTCGAGAGCCGAGCGGTAGCGCTCCGACGAAGTATCGCCCGGAGAGCCCAGAGCCTGCGAGAGGTCGTTGGGGCCGACGAAGAGCACGTCGACCGCGGGGAGTTGGGCGAGCGCCGGGAGCTCGGCGAGCGCGCCTTCCCGTTCGATCTGGACTGCGACCAGCGTCTCGTCGTTCGCGCGCCGGACGAAGTCCGCGAGCGGCATCGTGGCGTAGCGGTTCGCCCGCACGCCGCCCAGGCCGCGCTTTCCCTCCGGGGCGAATTTCAGGGCGTCGAGGGCGGCCCGGGCCATCGCGGCGCTCTCGACGCGGGGGAGAAGCGTCCCCGCCGCTCCGGCGTCGAGGTACCGGCCGAGATGTTCCGACACGGCGGTCGGAGGCCGCACGACCGCCGCGATCCCCGCGGCGTCGGCCGCGAGAACCATTGCCGCCACGGACTCGATCGAGAAGAACCCGTGCTCGACGTCGATGAGGACGAAGTCGAACCCGGCGAGCCCCGCGAGCTCGACGACGCCGCTCGACGGCCACGTCAGGAAGCAGCCGAGGACGGGTTCGCCGTCGAGGACGCGCCTGCGGAAGACCGGCATCCGGCGGAAACTATCAGGTCCCGGGCGGGATCGCTCGCTGCCGTCGGACCCGCTATGCTCTCCGTATCCGCCGCGACCTTCTCGTCATCCTGATCCTCGCCGCGTCCATTCGCCCGGATGGGACCGACGGGGAGACCCCGCCGTATCCGGCGACACGCCGCGACCCCGTCGTCGAGGATCACTTCGGCACGAAGATCGCGGATCCGTACCGCTGGCTGGAGCAGCTCGACGGTCGAGACACCGCCGGATGGGTGAAGGAACAGACCGCCTTCACGCGGGCGTATCTCGACCGGATTCCGCAGCGAGATGCGATCCGGCGCCGGCTGACAACCCTGTGGAACGCGAGCGCCACCGGCGTGCCCTGGCGCGAGGCCGGTCGCCTCTTCTTCACGGAGAACGCGGGCCTGCAGCAGCAGCCCGCCCTGTACGAGCAGGACGGGCCCGAAGGCGCGCCGCGCCTCATCTTCGATCCCCAGCGAATCTCGCCGGACGGGTCGGTCGCGGTCGGGGACTACGTCGTGTCGCCGGACGGGCGCCGGCTCGCCTATTCGGTCTCGAAGGGCGGCGCGGACGCCGGAGAGACGCGCGTTCGAGACCTCGCAACGGATCGCGATCTCCCCGATACCGTCGTCGGCGGTGGCATCTGCTGGACGAAGGACGCCCGCGGCTTCTTCTACAAGCGTTCGACGTCGGCGGATCCGGCAGACGCGCCGGACACCGCGCGGATCGTGAAGCAGCTCTACTACCACGTGCTCGGCCGGCCGCCGGAGAAGGACCGGTTGCTCCACGAGTGGAGGGAGAACTACCGCTGGCTTTACGCGATGCTCTCCGACGACGGCCGATGGGCGATCGTCGTCGCGGAGCGGGGAGCGAACGCGTGGATGTATGCCGTCCCCCTCGGAGAAACCGGGGTCCTCAGCCCCTCGGCCCGGCTCGTGCCGCTGACCGGCGGCGAGGCGGCCTACACCCCGATCGACGCGGTGGGGGACACCCTCTACGCCGTGACCGATCGGGAGGCTCCGCGGCGCCGCGTGATCGCTCTCGACCTTCGGCAAGGGACCGCGGCCGGGGCGCGCACGGTCGTCCCCGAGTCGGCCGACGTGATCGACAACGCCGCACTCGTCGGCGACCGGCTCGTCGTGCATTACCTCGGGGACGTCCAGAGCCGGCTGCGCCTCTTCACTCTGGACGGAAAACCCGCGGGGGAGATCGCGCTTCCGGGGATCGGGGCGGTCGGGTGGCCGATGAACGGGCGACCCTCGGCGCGGGAGCTCTACTACTCCTTCACTTCGTACCTTCTGCCGGAGACGGTCTACCGGTACGACCTGACGAACGGGGTGAGCCGCCCTTTCCGTCCGCCACGGACGACCTTCGACGCCCGGGCCTACGAGACCCGGCAGGTCTTCTATCGGTCGAAGGACGGCGCGCGGGTTCCGATGTTCGTCACGGCGAAGAAGTCCCTGCGCTTGACCGGGCGGAATCCAACGATGCTGACCGGGTACGGCGGTTACGGCTCGGTCATGACCCCGCAGTACCGGCCGGACGTTGCGCTCTGGCTGGAGTCGGGCGGGATCTACGCCGTGGCCAGCATCCGCGGGGGAGGGGAGTACGGCGAGGAATGGCACCGCGCCGGCAGCCTCGAGCGGAAGCAGAACAGCTTCGACGACTTCATCGCGGCCGCGGAGTATCTGATCGCCCGGCGCTACACGTCCGCCGGGAAGCTCGCGATCTACGGACATTCCAACGGCGGGCTCCTGGTCGGCGCGGTCGCGACCCAGCGCCCGGACCTCTTCGCGGTGGCGATCGCGAACGCCGGGCACCACGACATGCTGCGATACCACCGGTTCACGGCGGGCGCCGGCTGGATCCCGGAGTACGGCTCTCCCGACGATCCGGCCGCGTTCCGTTACCTCCGCGCCTACTCGCCGCTGCACAATGTCCGGAAGGGCAGGTGCTATCCCGCGACGCTGCTGCTCGTTGCGGATCACGACGACCGCGTCGTGCCGAGTCACTCGTACAAGTTCGCCGCCGCGCTCCAGGCGGCGCAGGAGTGCGATCGACCGATCCTGCTGCGCGTGGCGCGCGACGCCAGCCACAGCTACGCGTCCGCGACCGCCGCGATCGACGAGCTGTCGGACCTGTGGGCGTTCACCTCGGCTCGGCTTCGCGTGCCGATGACGGCCACCGGCCGTCAGGGCGAGTTCGGCGTCCGGCTCCGGACCAGGTTGAACTTCAGCATCTCGCCGTAGGACACCCGGCTGTCCAGGTCCTCGCGCGCGATCTTCAGGTGCTGCGTCAGGCCCTCGAGGACGAGCTCCATGCCGACCGCGAGCTCCTCGGCCGACGCCGGGGCGAAGTGCTCCTCGACCGCCTTCTTCAGTCCGGGGACGGACTCGAGGGTCGCGAGGTGCTCGGAAAAGGGGGAGTCGTCCGAGAGCGTGATCTTGTTTCCCGCCGCGAACCACTCGAGGATCGGCTCGTAGAGCGGGTGGACCTTCTCCGGAGGCGCCATCGCGCGCGCCCGCCGCGGCATCGACAGCTCGTCCGTGTCGTCCTCGTCGGCGGGGCGGCGGCGCTGCGAGGGGCGCCCCGAGTCGGGCGCCGGGAACCGCGCGTCGAAGAGCTTCTTGACCGCCGTCGCGATCAGCTTCTTGGCGATGACCTCCGCGCCCTGCTGCTCCCCTTCGTAGACCATCTCGACTTTCCCCGTGATCGCGGGGAGGCACGCCGGCAGGTCGCAGAGCCGGGGGAAGACGTGCCGCTCCCCGTGGACGAGCCCGCGGCGCTCCAGGTTCGACGCGAGGATCTCCACTGCGGAGATCGGCATCCGCGCCGACACTCCGGACGACTGGTCGACGAACTCGCTCGCTCGTGCGGCGAACGCGATCTCCTCGACGAGCTCGCGGAAGAACTCCGGAACCTCGACCGCGGGATGGGCGTCGCGCTCGAGCCACGCCTCCTGAGCCGTGATCCTCGCCGCCGTCTTCACGTCGTCCGGGTAGTGCGTGAGGATCTGGGACGAGATCCGGTCCTTCAGCGGCGTGATGATGTTGCCGCGGTTCGTGTAGTCCTCCGGGTTCGCGGAGAACACGAGCAGGATGTCGAGCGGTATGCGGACCGGGAAGCCCCGGATCTGGAGGTCGCGCTCCTCGAGGATGTTCAGCAGTCCCACCTGGATCCGCGGCTGCAGGTCCGGGAGCTCGTTGATCGCGAAGATGCCCCGGTTCGTGCGCGGGATGATTCCGAAGTGGATGACCTCTTCGTCCGAGTAGGACCGGCGCTCCGTCGCCGCCTTGATGGGGTCCACGTCGCCGATCAGGTCCGCGATCGTCACGTCGGGCGTGGCGAGCTTTTCCCGGTACCGCTCCTCGCGCGGCATCCACGAGATCGGGGTTTCGGCGCCGTGCTCGGCGACCATCCGCCGGCCGTACTTCGTGATCGGGTGGAACGGGTCTTCGTTCAGATCGCTCCCCGCGATCGTGGGGATCTCCGGGTCGAGGAGGCCGACGAGGAGCCGCAGCAGGCGAGTCTTCGCCTGGCCCCGGAGTCCCAGGAGGAGGAAGTCGTGGCGGGAGAGGACGGCGTTGTGGAGCGCGGGAAGGACCGTGCGCTCGTACCCGTGGATTCCGTCGAACGGGTTCCTTCCCTCGGCGAGCGCACGCCGGAGGTTGCCGCGCAGCTCTTCCTTGACGCTGCGCGGGCGGTACCCGGCCGCCTGGAGCTCACCGAGCGTCCGGGGCTTCGTCATCCGGCTCGCCGGCCGGCTGCCCGCCGGCGTTTCGGGACTCTCATCCGGGGACGATCAGGGGGACGTTCTCGCCGATCCGGAAAATCCGCACCGACGGGCGTCCGGCGCGCCGGCCGGCGTGTTTCGCCACGGCCTCGAGCCTCGGGCGCTGAAATCCGACCACGGTCTCGCGGATCCGGCCGCCCGCCCCGACGAGAAAGAACGTGGGGACGTTCGTCAGCCCGAGCGCGGCCGACGCCTTCCAGGGCGGCGCATCGTAGAGCGTCTGGAGGAGGACGCCCAGGCGCTCGTTGAACGCCGCGGTCTCCGACCGGCCGTCCTGCGACACCGCGAAAACGGGGACGGCTCCGGAAGCGGCTCGGCGGATCCGGTCGAAGTACGGCCACGCGAGCTCGGAGGTCGGGCAGGTCGTCTTGAAAAAGCCGTAGAGAGCTTCGCCGTCGGGAGGAACGAACCGGGCGCCGGTCTCCGTCTCGAGCTCGATTTTCGGAAACACCGTGCCGGGTTCGAGGGCCGCCAAAAAACCTCCCGCTCCGGATCCTCCGGAGCCGTTCTTCGAGGTCGCGATTATAGACTTCCGCCGCTTCGCGAAATGGGGACAGACCACGGTTTCCGACGGGGATTTCCGCGCGGCGACAACGTCTCCGGAAACCGTGGTCTGTCCCCGAATCGGAAGATCTCGCGTCGCGAGCTCGTCCGGAGCGCGGGCGCGGCCCTCACGCTGGGAGCGCTTCCCGCTCTCGCGTGCGGGCGACGCGGCCGGCAGCCCGCCCCCGGAAAGAAGACGCTGAAGATCCTCCAGTGGAGTCACTTCATCCCGGCGTACGACCGCTGGTTCGACGGCATCTACACGAAGCAGTGGGGCGAGAAGAACGGCGTCGAGGTCACCGTGGACCACATGGCCTCCACCGAGGTCGCCGCGCGCGGAGCGGCCGAGGTCGCGGCCCGCAAGGGGCACGACCTGTTCCTTTTCCTGTCGCCGCCGGCCGCCTATGAGAGACACGTTATCGACCACCGCGAGGTCGTCGACGCGGTCGGGAAGAAGCACGGGAAGATGATCCCGCTCGCCGAGAAGTCGACCTTCAACCCGAAGACCGGGAGGTACTTCGCCTTTTCCGACTCGTACGTTCCGGATCCCGGCAACTACCGAATGGACCTCTGGGAACGGGTCGGATTCCCGAAGGGTCCGGACACGTGGGAAGAGCTGAGAACCGGCGGCGCGAAGATCAAGCGCCAGTTCGGAAACCAGGTGGGGATCGGCCTGTCGCAGGAGATCGACTCGAACATGGCTCTGCGGGCGGTGCTCTGGTCCTTCGGGGGAGCCGAGCAGGACGAACAGGGCCGCGTCGCGATCAACTCTCGCGGGACGATCGAGGCCCTGAAGTTCGTTCGGGCCCTTTACAAGGAGACGATGACCCCGGAGGTCTTCACCTGGGACCCGTCCTCGAACAACCGGATGATCCTGGCGGGCCGGGCGTCCTTCGTCTGCAACGCGATCTCGGTCACGCGGACCGCCGAGCGCGAGAACCCCGAGATGTCGAAGAAGATCGGCCTGACGCCGGCGCTGGCCGGTCCGGTGCGCCGGATCGCCTCCGAGCACGTCATGAACTGCTACGTCGTCTGGAAATTCGCGGAAAACCCGGATGCGGCGAAGGAGTTCCTCGTCGACTTGATCGATCACTTCTCCGACGTCTTTCGGGAGGGCGAGTCCTACAACTTTCCGAGCTATCCCGGCTCGCTCCCGGACCTGCAGCAGAGGATCGCGATCGATCCGAAGGCCGATCCGCCCGACAAGTACAAAGTGCTCGGATCGGTTCTCGACTGGGCCACGAACGTCGGCTATCCGGGATATGCGACGGCCGCGATCGACGAGGTCTTCAATACTTTCGTGATTCCGACGATGTTCGCGCGGGTTGCACGAGAAGAGGCCACCCCCGAAGAAGCCATGCGCGTCGCAGAGCAGGAGATTCGGCGGATCTTCGCGAAGTGGTAGTCGAGACGCGCCGGCCGCCCTGTCGAGTTACCGTGAATTGCCCGGCGAACGGGCGCCACCGTTAGAATTCACTCGTGGACCTTTTCGACTCCTTCGGGCGCCCGCTCCGTAACCTTCGGATCTCCGTGACCGATCGCTGCAATCTGCGCTGCCAGTACTGCATGCCGGAGAGGGACTACGTCTGGTTGCCCCGCGCGGACGTTCTCGACTTCGAAGAAGTGGACCGGCTGGTCGACGCCTTTACGGACCTGGGCGTCGACCGCATACGCCTGACGGGCGGGGAACCGCTCGTGCGCCGCGACTTGCCGCGGCTGGTGACGCTTCTCGCCTCGAAGCCCGCCATTCGGGATCTCGCGCTGACGACCAACGGCGTGCTTCTCGCGAATCACGCGAGAGCGCTTCGGGAGGCCGGACTTCATCGGGTCACCGTCAGCCTCGATACTCTTCGGCCGGACCGCTTTCAGGCCCTGACGCGGTCCGACGAGCTCGAGCGCGTGCTCTCGGGAATCGAAGCAGTTTCGACGCTCGGCTTCTCTCCGGTCAAGATCGACTCGGTGGTGATCCGAGGAGTCAACGACGACGAGCTCATCGCGCTTCTCGAATACGCCCGGAGCGTCGGGGCCGAGGTGCGCTTCATCGAGTACATGGACGTCGGAGGAGCCACGCGCTGGTCGATGGACCGTGTGGTCACTCGCGCGGAGATACTGGGCCTGATCGCCCGGCGCCTCGGCCCGATCGTGCCGCTCTCCGAGGACACCTCGGCGCCCGCAGAACGGTTTCGTCTCGCCGACGGAACCGTCTTCGGCGTCATCTCTTCGACGACCGCACCCTTCTGCCGTTCTTGTGACCGGAGCCGGCTGACGGCCGACGGGATGTGGTACCTCTGCCTGTACGCGAGACTCGGAATCGATCTGCGCGGACCGCTCCGGTCGGGCGCGTCCCGGGAGCAGCTGCGCGCGCAGATCGAAGCGGGCTGGCGCCCGCGAGCCGATCGAGGCGCCGAGCAGCGGCTCGCGATCCTGGATCGGTCGGCCCTGCTCGGGGCGGGAGCGCTGCGCAAAGATCCCCACCTCGAGATGCACACGAGGGGAGGGTAGTGGTGGTCGAAGAGGCGAGCGAGAGCGGCGGCTCCGCCGAGTCCATCGCGGGCGTGACGAACTCTCGGACCCTTTCTCTCGACCGGTTTCCGATCCGGACGCGCGAAGGTGCAGTGACCGTCTCCGCCTGGCGACTCTGCGTCGCCTGCGACGAAGGGGGAGGAGCGATCGTCCGGGTCGACGGCTCGGCCGGAGAACGGTTTCACCGCGGCGAAGGGGCCTTTCTCGGGTGGTCCGAGGAACGCCTGGCTGCCGCCTATGATGCTCTTCGGCCCTCGTCCGAGGGATCGGGCTTCGAAACCAACCAGCTGGGCTGAGTCCCGACGGTCTAGTCCGGCGGCGCCGCCTCGGTCAGAAGGCGCCGCTCTTCCGGCGTCAGGAGCGTCGCGGCGGTGGGGTAGTAGACCTTCTCCATTTCGGCCTGGTGGGCGGCGAGCCGCCGCCCGAGATTCTCGGCGAGGCCGAGCACGTCAGCGATCGTCGCCCGCTCGTCAATCTGTGCGAGGAGGTAGCGGGTCAGTTCCCGGATCTGCACGTACTCGAGCTCGAGCTCCCGTTTTGGATCGCGTCCGGGGAAGGACGTTCGCGAAAGGGCCGGCAGTAGAACTCGTTCCTCGGTGGCGGTCCAGCGGCGCAGATGCTCGTGAAAATCGGCGAGCGCGACCCGAAAAGCCGCTTCGTCCCGGCGATCGAGAGCTGCGCGAAAATCGTCGAAGCGGCTTCGAAGTGCCTTCTGGGCTGCCAGGAGCTCGTGGTCGGTCATCACAGACCCGCGAGGCCCGGCTCGATCCGCTCGAAACCTTGTTCAACGGCCCAGAGGTCCATCGAGAGCGAAACGAGATCGTCCACCTCCGGGATCGGACGCGCGTCCTCCGACAAGTCGAGTGACTTCACATAACGGTGGCAGGTCTCGCAGGCTTCGACGCGGACCGTCGTGTGCTTCTCGCTCTTGAAGTACGGGAGCTTCACGGGATCCTGCTCGAAGCAGCCGGGACACAGAATACGGCCGAAGAGCCACTCTCCGCCGCACAGCGCACAGCCGAGCATGCGGCGCGCGCCTTCCATGACCGAGCCGTCCCGCGCTGCGGCGATCCAGGGGGAACCGCCGCAAAACGGACACCGGCCGCGGCGATGCTGCCGGTCGGGAGCGCGGTTGGCAGCCCTCAGGAATTCGACGTAGGGACGCAAGATCGCCCGAGACAGGTAGTCCTCGCGGGAAGTGATGTCGTCCTGCCAATAGACGAGCAGACGTGTCCGAGCGGTCGAAGACAGATCCGTCTGGCGCTCGCGAGCCTGTGCGGAAAGGAGCTCCGGACCCTCCTCGGAGGCATATCGGATCACGGAGGCGATTGCGGGCAGAAGGCGCTCGGAGTCCGCCTCGAGCCGGCCGGTGATCGAATCCTCGGCGTCCGCGGTCTCAAGATCGGCCGCGATCTGCCCCTGGATCCGGTAGAGGCCCACGGCAAAGCGAAGCGGACCTTCGGCCGCCGGTGCTTCGCGGAGAAGGAGCTTCGCTCGCGCGGCACGACGGTCGAAATCCGCAACGATTTTCGAGGTCGTCTTCGACGAGCTAGCGGCGGCGGGCTTCTTCACCCGTGATTTCGCGATACCACCGGGGATGGTGCAGGCGCGCCCAACCCCGCGTGACGGTTCCGCGCGTCATCGAGCGAAAGGTCCCGGGCTCGGCGGCCGTGGCCAGGTAGATGTGCAAGACGATCGCGACGGCGAACAGGATGAACGTCACGTCGTGGAGAATATAGGAGAGCTGGAGCAGGAGCGGCGGAAAGGCCCGCGGAAACCATATCAGGAGACCCGAGAGGAGCAGTCCCACGTTCCCGAGTCCGGCCGCCCAGTAAAACAGCTTCTGCCCCCCGTTGTACTTCCCGACGTCCGAGTCGTCGGTCTCGTAGCGCATGTACTGAAGAGCTCGCGGTCCGAACCATTCTTTGTCACGCGGTTCCAGCCGCATCTCTGCGAGCCAGTGGAAAAACATGACGACCGAGGCCAGGGAGAACGCAATTCCCGCCCACGGGTGCAGGACCCGACAGACCGAAAGCCCTCCGAAGAGGCCCGCCATCCAGCCGAACACGGGACTCCAGATCGGCATACCCGTGAGGAGACTGACGAAGAACGTCACTGCGACGGTCCAGTGGATCAACCGCGAGGAGCGGCGGTGGCGGACGATCTCGCCGCCGACGATGACGTCTTCCCGCTCCCGGGCGACGGCGATGGCTGTGTCGAGATGACTGTGGGGAGTCGCGGCACTCATCGTGTCTCCCTCCGCGGCCCGGCTAGGCGTCGGGCTGATTCGAGTCCTGGGCGTCGTCTTCCTTGACTTCTTTGGGTCCGAACCTCGTGTAGTGCGCGAACGCACCGATCACGGCCGCGAAGATCGCGACGCCGCCGATCGGCCTCAACACGGATTTCCAGAACCGAACGAGAATCGGAACGCGCGGATCGGGCGGCAGGTTGTACCACTCGGGATGATCACCGTGCGCGAGCACGGTGACGACCCCTGTTCCTCCCACTCCCTTCGGGTCGTAGAGGACAGCGTTCGGGAACCCGTTCGCCTTCAGCTGCTCGACCCGCCCGTTACCCAGGGCGACCATGTCGGCCTTGGTGCCGAACTGGAGGCACCCCGTCGGACAGGCTTTGATGCAGGCCGGCTCGAGCCCCACGGACGTCCGGTCCACGCAGAGAGTGCACTTGGACATCTTGCCGGTCGTCCTGTGGAAGCGCGGTACATCGAAGGGACAGCCGCTCTCGCAATACCCGCAGCCGATGCATTGGTCCGGGTTGACGTCGACGATTCCGTTCGAATACTGCACGATCGCGCCGGGAGCCGGGCACGCGGCGAGGCAACCCGGCTCCTCGCAGTGCATGCACTGATCTTTCCGCATGAGCCAGACGATTCCACCGTCGAAGTCGCGCTCGTTGAACCGGATGAGGTTCCAGTACTGCGAATCCAGTGTCGGAAGCGTCTGGTAGGTCCCGGTCTGAGTGGTGACGACCGTCTCCAGGTCGTTCCACTCCTGGCAGGCCGCCTCGCAGGCCTTGCATCCGATGCAGGTCGTCGTGTCGATGTACTTGGACACGGTGGGGATGGAGCGCATGCCGCTCCGGCTGCCCCACACGGATGCGGAGGACCGGCGAATCTCCAAGGATTGCGCGCTCACGTCCCCCTCCTATACCTTCTCGACCTTCACGAGAAAAGCCTTGTATTCGGGCGTCCAGGTGTTCGGATCCATTGCGGACGGAGTCAGCATGTTCGCGAGAGGCCCGGTGTGATTGGGGGCGCCCGCGAAGCCCCAGTGGATCGGGAAACCGATTTGCCATGCCGGCTTGCCGTCGATCTTCAACTCCGGCATCCTCTTCGTGACCATCGCGACCCCCCGGATCTCTCCGCGCCCCGAGAGCACTTTGACCTGTGAACCGTTGGCGATCCCCTTCTCTCTGGCCAGTCCTTCGGGGATCTCGACGAAGAAGCCGGGCTGCATTTCGTTCAACCTGCCGTTCTGCTGATGCTGTGTCCAGTAGTGAAAGTGCTCCGTCAGACGGTAGGTCGTGCAGACAATGGGGAAATCCTCCTTCTTGCCGTAAACGTCTTTGTCGCTGGAGAACTTCTTCGAGGCGGGGTTGGATGTGACATTCGGATGAAGCGGATTGGCGATGGGCGCTTCGATCGCCTCGTAGTGCTCGGCGAAGGGCCCGTCGTTCAACACAGGCGAGAAGAGCCGCCCCACTCCCTCGGGCAGCATGATGAAGGCGCCGAACTCACCCGGCGGCGAGTCGGGTTTGATGTCCGGAACGTCCCCGACCCACTTCTGGCCGTTCCATGAGATTCCCGGACGCTTGGGATCCCATGGCTTTCCCTCGGCGTCGGCCGAAGCGCGGTTGTACATCACGCGCCGGTTGGCGGGCCACGAAAAGCCCCAATTGGGGTACATCCCGAGGCCGTTCGGATCCGCCGTGCTGCGCCGCTGCGCGTTGTTGCCGGCTTCCGTGTACACGCCCGAGTGGAGCCAGTTGCCGCACAATGTCGAACCGTCGTCCTGAAGCTGCCCGAAACCATCGAGCTGCTGGCCGGCAGTCTTGAGAACCTTGGTCTTGTCTTTCGGGTCCGGTATGTCGGTTATCGCCTTCCCGCTCATCTCCTTCAGGACCTCCGCCAGGTCGGGATTGACCGGGTTCGCGTAAGACCACGACACGTTGAGGACCGGATCCGGGAGCGCACCCCCTTCTTTCCTGTAAAGGTCGCGAACCGCCAGGAGCATCCGCGAGAGGATCTCCTGGTCCGCCCTGGCCTGCCCCGGCGGATCGAGCGCTTTCCACTTCCACTGCAGCCAGCGGGCGGAGTTGGTAAACGTCCCGTCCTTCTCCGCGAAATTCGCAGCCGGCAGCAGGAAGACTTCCGTCGGGATCTTCGAAGGCGCAGGCCCCCCGTATTCCGTCGGCGCCTTCCAGAATGAGGCGGTCTCTGTCTCGACGTTCTCGACCACGACGAGCCACTTCAATTTGGAGAGCGCCGCGATCATCTTCTTGGAGTTGGGCCCCAATCCCACCGGGTTCATTCCGAACGAGACCAGACCCTCGGGTCCGGGCTCCTTGCCGCCGACGCGCATGGAGCTGCCGCGGTACATGTCGTCGAAGAGGTACATCCAGGAGTAATTCCCGTCTGTCTTGGGGAGCCAGTCATAGCCGAAGTCGTTCTCTCGGGTCGCGGCATTGCCCCAGGCCGACTTGAGAAGGGAGACCATGAACTTCGGGTAGTTGACCCAGTAATTCATGCTGGCCCACGCCTGCTTGTTCAGGGTCGTCGGTGTGGCCGTCTCGAGATACTCCGCCAGGGTCGTCTGGGTCCCGACGGGAGTTTTCAGATAGCCCGGCAGGATCTCGGTGTTTCCGCCGGTGTCCGTGGCACCCTGGATGTTCGAGTGGCCGCGGAACGCGTTCATTCCGCCACCGGGCCGTCCTACGTTGCCGAGCAGGAGCTGCAGAGTCGCTCCGGCGCGGATCATCTGGACCCCTGTCGAGTGCTGTGTCCAGCCGAGCGCGTAGGTGATCGTCCCGACTCGCTCGGCGTTGCCCGTCGAGGTCACGATCTCCGCAACCTTCTCGAATGTCCCCCTCGGCGTTCCGCAGATCCGCTCGACCATTTCGGGCGTGTAGCGATCCACGTGCGTCTTCAGGAGCTGAAAGACGCAGCGCGGGTTCTGCATGGTGGGATCCACGCCGTAAGCCTGCGACTTCTCGTCTGCCTGGTAGCCCCAGGCAGTCTTGTCGTATTCCCCCTTCGCGGCGTCGAACCCGGAGAAAAGACCGTCCTGGAAGCTGAACTTTTCGCCCACGAGGTAGGGGCCGTTGGTGTGGATCCTGACGTAGTCCTCGTGGTAGCGCTTCTTCTCGATGGCGTATCGAATGATGCCGTTCAAGAAGGCAATGTCGGTCCCGGGCCGGATCGGCGCGTAGAGGTCCGCGACCGCCGCGGTGCGGGTGAAGCGGGGGTCAACCGCGATCAGCTTCGCGTTTCGGGTCTTCTTCGCCTCGATAAACCATTTGAAGCCGACGGGGTGGTTCTCCGCGGGATTGCCTCCCATCGCGAGGATGACGTCGGCATTCTTGATGTCCACCCACCCATTTGTCATCGCCCCCCGACCGAACGTGGCGGCCAAACTGGCCACCGTTGGGCCGTGTCAAACCCGGGCCTGGGAATCTCGGTACGGCACCCCCAGGGCCGAAATGAACTTCCACTGAAGAAAATTGAACTCGTTCGTGTCCGTGCAGCCGCCGATCACGGCCATGCCGGGGTTCCGGTTGACCGTCTGCCCCTTGGCATTTTTCGCCACGAAGCAACGGTCGCGCGTCTCCTTGAGGTGGCGGGCGATCTTCGCGATCGCCTCGTCCCAGCCGATGTCCTCCCATTTGTCGGAGCCGGGCCGGCGCACCTTTGGCCGCGTCAGGCGCCGCGCATGGGTGATGTCTTCTTTGAGAGTGATGCCCTTGGGGCAGAGGCTGCCCCGGCTGATCGGGTGGTCCGGATCGCCTTCCACGTGAACCACGGAGGCTTTGACGTTCCTCGCCCTGTCCCCGAGTGTGTGGATGATGACGCCGCAGGAAACGGCGCAGTAAGGGCAGATACTTCGGGTTTCCGTGGTGCGCGAAATCTTGAACTCGCGCATTTCGGCACGGGCGCGGGCGACGTCGAACCCGAGGGCGATCGTGCTTCCGACGGCCGTGGCCTTCAGAAATCCGCGACGGGTCAGGTCCATGGTCCCACCTCCGCGGAAAAAGCGACGCTGGGCCAATTCCAAGCCCGTTGACGCAAGTTGTCAAGCGCTTTTTGAGAGACGGGGAGCGGGACCGATCTTTCCTATTCCGGAAGAACTCGCGACGGATGAGAGTAGACGTTATAGCGCCTTTCCCTCAGGAACCCGATCAGCGTCAACCCGCCGGCCTCCGCGAGCTCGACGGCGAGGCTCGAAGGGGCGGAAACGGACGCGAGGACCGGAATTCCGGCTGAGTACGCCTTCTGGACGATCTCGAAGCCGGCCCGGCCCGAAACCATCAGGACGGAGTTCGACAGCGGAAGGGCGTCGCGTAGGAAAAAGCTTCCCACGACCTTGTCGGTGGCGTTGTGGCGCCCGATGTCTTCACGAAGAGCCTGGAGGTGTCCTCCGGCGTCGAACAGGCCCGCGGCGTGCAGTCCGCCCGTCTTGGAGAAAACGGACTGGCTCTCCCGAAGGCGTCCCGGAAGCGTGAAGAGGAACTCCGGCGGGATTCGCAGGCTCGAGACGAGAGGCGGAGCGCCGTCCGGGATCACGTTCTCGATTGACGTCTTTCCGCAGACTCCACAGGCCGATCCCATCACCGTGGCCCGTTCGAGCTTCTCGCCGCGCGCTCCGGCGTCCGGAGACAGGGTCGCGATCATCACGTTCGCACGGACCTCGGGATCGATGCGGGGATCGGCCGGCCGTTCCAACCGGAGGAGGTCTTCGCGGGACAAGAGCACGCCTTCCGCGAAGAGAAGCCCGGCGACGAGCTCCTCGTCATTCCCGGGGGTCCGCATCGTGGTGACGAAGGTCCGTGCGCCGCCCGAATCCGCGCGCCGGATACGGATCTCGAGGGGTTCCTCGACGGCGAGCGCGTCTTCACGCTCGACCTGGCGGTCCCCTTCGCGGGCGACGACGAGCGTTCGCTCGATCGGTTTCACCATTTTCATTATCCGCCCCGCGGGTCCGGACGGCTGTAGAGTTAGCCCCGGAGGTTTCCCGTGAACCTCGTCAATCCGATCGTTCGGCGGTGGCTCGACGACGGGGCGACGGATCCGGAGCGGTTCTGGGCCCGTGCCGCCGAGCAGCTCCCCTGGTTTGGAAAGTGGGACCGCGCGTTCTCGTGGACCTTTCCGACCTTCCGATGGTTCGACGGAGGGCAGACGAACCTCGCATACAACGCACTCGACCACCACGTCGAACACGGACGCGGCGGACAGACCGCGCTGGTATGCCTGAACGAACGGGGGGAGCGTCGCCTATTCACCTATGCCCAGCTCCGTCACGAGGTCTCGCGGGTCGCCGCGGCCTTGCGCGGAATGGGCGTCGAAAAGGGCGACCGGATCACGATCTACATGCCGACCTTTGCGGAAGCGGTCATCCTGATGCTGGCGGCGGTCCGCATCGGCGCGATTCACGTCGTGGTCTTCGCCGGGTTCGGAGAGCGGGCGCTGGGAGACCGGATCCGCGCGAGCGGATCGAAGCTCGTTTTCACCACCGACGTCACCTTCCGCAAGGGGAAGGACGTTCCGTTGAAGGGCATCGTCGACAACGCCCTCAAAGGTGAGCCGCATGCCGTCGAGCACGTCGTCGTCCTGAACCGCCGTTCGCCCGGAGCCGCCCTGCAAGACGGCCGGGACATGCTCTGGGACGATTTCCTCTCGCGGAGTGCGGGTCAGAGCGGCGAACACGTCGTCATGGAGTCGAACGAACCCGCCTTCATCCTCGCAACCTCGGGAACGACTGCGAAGCCCAAGCTCGCCGTTCACACGCATGGCGGCTATCAGGTTCACATCGCGAGCATGGCCCGCTGGTGTTTCGGGCTTCGCTCGGAAGACGTCTGGTGGTCGACGTCCGACATCGGATGGGTCGTGGGACACAGCTACATCGTTTATGCGCCGCTGCTCGCGGGTTGCACGACGCTCGCTTACGAAGGGGCGATCGACCATCCGGCTCCCGACGTCCTCTGGAAGATCGTGGAGGAGTTCGGCGTGACCGGCATCTTCACTTCTCCGACGGCGGTACGCCTGCTGATGCGTTATGGCGATGAGTCGGCCCGGGGACACGATCTCTCTTCTCTCCAGAGAATCTTCTGCGCCGGTGAAGTCTTGAATGCGCCGGCGTGGGACTGGTTGCAGAATCGGATCCTCCACGGCCGGGTTCCGGTCGTCGACCACATGTGGCAGACGGAAACCGCCGGCCCGATCTTCGGCAACCCCTATGGAATCTCGCTGCTCCCCATCAAGCCGGGGTCGGCCACGATTCCGCTGCCCGGGATCGACTGCGCGGTTGTCACGCCGGCCGGCGAGCCGTGCGGCGTCGGAGAAAAAGGTGTCATGGTGATCCGGCGGCCGTTTCCGGGTTTGACGCCGACGCTCTGGGGGGAGCCGGCACGCTACGGATCGGACTATTGGGAACGAATCCCGGGCGTCTACTACACGGGCGACTCCGCCCATATCGACGAGGACGGATACGTCTGGTTCGCGGGACGAGACGACGAAATCATCAAGATCGCGGCGCACCGGATCGGCACGATCGAGGTGGAGACGGCTTGTCTGCAGCATCCCGCGGTCGCCGAGGCCGGCGTGACGGGAAGACCAGACGAACTCCGGGGCGAGGTGATTTCTGCCTTCGTCGTGCTCCGCCAGGGGCATGTGGCCTCCGAGGCGCTTCGCCGGGAAGTGCTCGACATGATCCGGCGGGAGCTCGGTGCGGTCGCCGTCATCGGCGATCTCAATTTCGTTCAGGGGCTGCCGAAGACGAGAAGCGGCAAGATCATGCGACGGGTGCTCAAGGCCGTGACGCTGGGACGCGATCCCGGGGACATTACGACGATCGAGGACGAAGGCTCCGTCGAGGAGTTGCGCTCCGCCTGGCAGCAGATGCGCGCCGAGATCGCCGCGGCGGGCCCCCCGCCCGTCGGATGAAGGGCGGACAGCCGCAAAAAGCCGGACCCGACGCGAGCCCGGCTCGCTCCCGGCCGCACGGACGGCTGGGAGAGAGCCGGGAGTCCAATGTCTGGTAACTAGCGGTCGAAGGTCACCGCGATGACGGCCCGGCCGCGGTCGGCCGTGGCGTCGAGCTCACTCGCCGTCGTGATTCGCGACGCGTCGATGGCATGCCGGTCGACCAGGTACGCCTTGGCGTTCTCCGCGCGCTGGCGGGCCAGCGATTCGCGGCGCGAGGAGACGGTTCCGTCGTCGGGATAGCCGGTGATGACGACCGTTGCGCGCGGGTTCTCCCGCAACCGGAGCGCGATGTCGTCGAGGCGCGCCTTCGCGATGTTCGTGATCTTGCTGCTGCCCCGATCGAAATCGATCGTGTCCGTCATCGGAGCCGGGGGAGGCGGCGGCGCGACCACGGGGGGAGCCGGAGGAGGCATCGGAGCAGGCGGAGGCGGCGGTGCCGCGGCCGGCGGCGGAGGTGCGGGAACGGGAGGAGCCGGAGGAGCAACGGTCACGGGGGGAGCCGTGACGATGGTTGGCACGTTGATGCTGAAGTTGTAGAGGGCTGAGAGGATGATCTGGTTCCCCTTGGTCTGGAAATCCTCGGGAACGAGTGGAGCAGCGGTCCGATTTCGCCGTTGTGTGAGGTCCGCGTGCAGGTACTCGAGACCGAGCTGATACGGCCCCGTCTTCCAGCGAAGCATGCCGCTGAAAATCTCGTTCTTCACGCGCGCATTGTTCCCCACCGTGCGGAACACCTGCCTGTCATTCGGGTCGTCGAGCGCGTAGAAGCCGTAGACTCCCCAGTTCGGCGTGAAGTCGTAGCCGGCCTGGATCCATCCGCCGGTGCTCTTGAAGTCACCGAACTGGGTGATCCCCGTGAACTGCTGCCCGGCGGCCTTAGACGTGTAGACGCTGCCGTGGATGAGGAAACCCCCCTGCTGGAATTTCGCGCCCAACTCGCCGATCGTGCCGTCGAGCGAGTCCCGGACTCCGGGCGCTCCCTCGTTGTTGACACCGGAGAGATCTTTCTGGTCCCAGTGGCCGACGACATAGATCCCCCAGGTACCTTTCCCGGCCTTGCCGCTCAGGTTGACGCGGCCCTCGAATTGCGGCCAGCCGGCATTGCCCGCCGAGAGCGAGTTGATGTTCGAGTTCGCGCCGCCTGTCGGGC
>Ga0209974_10000039_pt1 | contig 31623 bp, 27 predicted proteins | sample InoplaM3SPM_FD_187592 | JGI IMG/M metagenome (GOLD analysis project Ga0209974, IMG submission 187592) | Arabidopsis thaliana rhizosphere microbial communities from the Joint Genome Institute, USA, that affect carbon cycling - Inoculated... | ecosystem: Host-associated > Plants > Roots >...
GCAATCCCTTCCCGGACCCTGCCATGATTTCATAGCAAGTCAGAGCAAGTGGCCGGGCGGCAGTGATGGCAGAGTCTAGCTGGCGCAATGCGCCTGAAGCTGCATTTCTTGGGTTCGCAAATCCCTCTTCTCCACGCTCAGTCAGTTTTCGATTCATGGCTTGAAAGTCATCAAGCTTCATATAGACTTCCCCACGCACCACAAGACGCTCGGGATAGTCCGTACCCGGCATCAGTTGCAGCGGTAAGGCCCGGATCGTTTTCAAGTTGACCGTAACATCTTCTCCCGTCACCCCGTCGCCTCTGGTCGCTCCTCTGGTAAAGAGCCCTCGTTCATAGAGCAATTCCACCGAGAGCCCGTCAAATTTTGGCTCGGCGGTGTACCCGACTGAGGGCACACCCAATTCCCGCTTCATCCGCTGGTCAAATGCCAAGACATCGCTCTCGTCGACCAGGGAATCGAGACTCAACATCGCCTGTTCATGACGGACCTTGGTCAGGGCATCAAGGGGAGGAGCCCCCACGCGCTGGGTCGGGGAGTCGACAGTAACCAGCTCAGGATGGGCTTGCTCGAGTTCTGCTAATTCTCGAAACAAGCGATCGTAGGTAGAATCGGAGATTTCCGGCTTAGCCTGAACATAGTACAGATAATCGTGCCGTCGAATCTCCTCCCGCAAGGCAGCCACTCGGGCCTGAATATCGGTAGTGACCATGGAGACTGAGTTTGGAGGAACCGGTGCAGACGATCAGGGCGAAGGATGACTCCTTGAAGCGGGACGACCGTACCACAGGCACGCAGGCACGGTCAAACGACGAAGCGGCCTTATTCGCTTTGACTTCCGCTGCGTTAGCCATTATTCTATCCAATCCTACTCAAGGTTTTCTACCACAGAACCGCATTCGATCGAGAGCTTGAGAGAGTCCACGTGCGATGAGGAGGTAGCCATGATGGAGGCAACGAGCGTCAGACCATCGATTCGCCCGGCGGCACGGGTCGTCGCTCTAATCTGTGGAGGGTTGTTCTTGAGCGGCTGTGTGCTGTCTGAAAAGTACGAAGCAGAAAAAGCGCGAAGTCTGAACTTCCAGCGGCTGCTTGCCCAGGAAGAAAAGCGAACCGGCGAGCTCGACAATGAGGTGAAACGGACCAAGCGTGAGCTGGCGGAATACGAGACGCGCAATCGGGAGTTAACCGCCCAAGTTCAAGCTGTACGCGAACAGATGGCGCGGGTTCAGGAGGAGTCCGAGGCAATCAAGGAAGCGTCGCTCCTCGAGCGCAAAGCGAAGGCGGACATGAAGCGCGCAGCACCTCCTGCCGTCAAAGCGCCCCCGGTCGAATCCACACCCAACATCAGCGAGTTATTGGGAGCGGCGTCCAACGCTCAGTCGGACGCGTCACCTGTGACGACCGAGGCGCAAGTCGAAGGGAAAGGCACTTCCACCGTCCATGTCGTCAAACCCGGAGAAACGCTGTACCGCATCAGCCGGCGTTACGGCGTGAAAGTGGACATGCTGCGCAAGTGGAACAAACTGCCGGACGATATCATTGAAGTCGGACAAAAGTTAGTCGTCAGCCAGGAACAATAGGCATAGTGGCCGTGTCTGTACCACGTTACTCACTCAGCCTCGAACAATTCCGCCGCTACGCGGGACAAGGTAACCTCATCCCGTTGTATCGCGAGATCCTGGCCGATTACGAAACGCCTGTGTCCGCGTTCGCAAAAATCGATCATGGACCCAGTGCCTATCTATTGGAAAGTATCGAAGGCGGTGAAAAATGGGCGCGCTATTCCTTTTTGGGAAGCGGCTCACCCGTAGTCATTTACGAAGACCGCGGGGACCTCCTTCAAGTCAGGGGCAAACGAAAAAAACGCATCCTCAGCAGGGGAAATCCGCTCGAGCGACTGCGCGAGGTCATGGCCGCTTACCATCCGGTCACCGTGCCTGACCTTCCACGTTTCGTGGGAGGCGCCGTCGGATATTTAAGCTATGACATGATCAGAACCTTTGAAGAGTTGCCCTGCAGACAAAAGGACCACACAAATCTGCCGGATTTTGCCTTTCTCCTAACCGACACCTTGCTGATATTTGATAATGTCTCTCACAAGATCAAAGTCGTGGCCAACGCACATCTGGCTTCCGCGCGGGAACGGGATGTCAGGGAGGCCTATCGTGCGGCGACTGATCGCATCGAACGGATGATCGCACGTCTCAAGCGTCCGCTCGCCAGGACACGCCCACATCGGCGGCGTCTTCCCATCACCTTTACTTCGAACATGAACAAAGCCGACTTCGAGAAGATGGTGACACGGACGAAGGAATACATCCAATCCGGCGACGTCGTGCAGGCCGTCTTGTCCCAACGATGGGAAACCAATGTTCAGGCCCCTCCGCTGCAGCTGTACCGCGCCCTTCGCGTGGTGAATCCGTCTCCCTATATGTACTATCTGCGTGTGGCGGGACTTGAACTGGTCGGTTCGTCCCCCGAAACACTCGTCCGCTGTGAAGATGGGATTATCTCCGTACGGCCTATCGCCGGCACGCGCCGCCGAGGCCAAAGCACAGAAGAGGACCAGCAATTTGAGCGCCGCCTGTTGGCGGATGAGAAAGAACGGGCCGAGCACGTCATGTTGGTCGATTTGGGTCGCAACGATGTCGGACGAGTCGCTCGTCCCGGTTCCGTGTCCGTGGACTCGCTCATGCATGTAGAACGGTATTCTCACGTCATGCACATTGTCTCGAACGTGACGGGACAGTTGGACTCGGGAAAGACGTCCTATGATGTCCTGCGCGCCTGTTTTCCGGCGGGGACGGTTTCCGGCGCACCGAAAATCCGTGCGATGGAGATTATCGATGAGCTGGAGCCGACCAGACGAGGGCCTTACGCCGGGGCAGTCGGGTATTTCAGTTTTTCAGGCAACATGGACATGTGCATCAACATCCGAACCGTCGTCATCAAGAAGCATCAGGCCTTCGTACAAGCCGGTGCCGGAATTGTGGCAGACTCCAATCCTGAGCATGAATACGAAGAGACATGCAACAAGGCCCGCGCGATGATGAAGGCCATTGAACTGGCCGAGCAGGGATTGGAATGAGCCGCGTGAGCCGACCGGGCAGCCATGTCGATCATGAAATGACGGGACTCGGCTCTTACATAGACTGCTGACCACCATGCTACTGATGATCGATAATTACGACTCGTTCACCTACAATCTCGTTCAGTATTTGGGAGAATTGGGGGAAGACGTGCGAGTCTATCGCAACGATAAGATTTCAATCGAACAAATCGAGTCTCTCAGACCCACTCGCATCGTCGTATCGCCTGGACCGCGCACGCCGAGTGAGGCGGGTATCTCGGTCGAGACCATGAAGCATTTCGCCGGACGCTTGCCGCTTCTTGGCGTTTGCCTTGGTCACCAGTCGCTGGCAGTCGCATTCGGCGGAGAAGTCGTCAGAGCCGTGCGTCTCATGCACGGCAAAACGTCTCCTATACAGCACGACGGCCGGACAATATTCCGGCAACTGCCCAATCCCTTTGACGCCACGCGGTACCATTCGCTCATTGTTAACCGCTCGAACCTTCCGGCCTGCTTTGAGGTCTCCGCGGAAACCGCCGAAGGAGAAATCATGGGAATGCGCCATAAGTCCCTGGGCGTGGAAGGCGTGCAATTCCATCCAGAATCCATTCTTACAGCGGCGGGCAAGGACCTGCTGCGCAATTTCCTCAAACTGTAACCCCCGCGCATGGCCATGATCAGAGACGCCATCGCAAAACTGGCTGACCGGCTTTCGCTGACTGAGAAAGAAGCGGAAGAAGTCATGAACCAGATCATGGAGGGGATGGCCACTCCGGCGCAGATTTCAGCCTACCTCATGGGTCTTCGTCTCAAAGGGGAGACCGTCGAGGAAATCGCGGGGTCGGTCCGCGCGATGCGGGCTCGTGCAGTTCGTATTGCCGTCGGCGCTCCGCTCGTGATCGATACCTGTGGCACCGGCGGCGACGGCCGTCATACCTTCAATATCTCGACGACGACTGCCTTCGTCGTGGCGGGGGCCGGACTAACGGTAGCGAAGCACGGTAACCGGTCTGTGTCATCCAAGTCAGGCAGTGCCGACGTGCTGTCCGAGCTGGGTGTGAATATCAGTCTTTCTCCGGACCTTGTCTCCGAGTGCATCAATGAAGTGGGAATCGGTTTTTTGTTTGCGCCTCTCTATCACGGCGCCATGCGACATTGCGCAGGGCCCAGGCAGGAGATGGGCATCCGTACGATGCTCAATCTGCTTGGCCCGTTGACCAATCCTGCCGGGGCGACGGTTCAAGTGCTCGGCGTGTACGAACCCCGCCTGACGGAACTATTGGGGAAGGTGCTCATGCACCTTGGGTCTCAACATTGTTTTGTCGTTCACGGCATGGACGGACTCGACGAGGTTACCCTTACCGATTGCACCCTTGTGTCTGAAGCCAAAGCCGGCGTCCTCTCGAATTATGTCTTGAGTCCCCATGAATTTGGGCTGAACCGCGTATCTTCAAAAGAGCTGGCAGGCGGATCTCCGCAAGACAATGCCCGGATTACGCGGGAAATCTTGCAGGGAAGAAAGGGCGCCAAGCGTGATGTGGTCTGTCTGAACGCTGCGCCGGCTCTGGTGGCGGGGAAAAAAGCGAAAACGCTGCAGGAGGCTTTTCGGCTGGCCGGCGACATCATCGACTCTGGCGCGGCCTCAGAAAAACTGGCTCGCCTCGTGTCCTTCACAGGCAAAGGCGCACACGCATGATCCTGGCGAGAATTCTCGAGCACAAGAAGGCCGAATTACGGCATAAGCAAAGCCGCGGATATCTGACCGACCTGAGAGCGCAAATCCGCGACACCTCCGGCCCACTGGCATTCTCCATCGCTCTCGATGCCACCCGAAGCGCGTTGAGTCCGGCGCTGATCGCCGAGGTGAAAAAGGCCTCGCCCAGCCTGGGCCTGCTTCGTCCAGAATTTCAAGACAAGTTCGACCATGTGGCCATCGCCCGGTGTTATGAAGAAGCGGGCGCCTCGGCTCTTTCAGTGTTGACCGACAAGGAGTTCTTTCAAGGTAGCCTTGACTATCTCCGAGCCATCAAACAGTCAGTTGCGTTACCGGTGCTGAACAAGGAATTCATGGTTGAAGAGATCCAGTTTTACGAGGCGCGGGCCTATGGCGCGGATGCGGTCCTGTTGATCGTCGCCGCACTCGAGCGGCGGCAGCTCGTAGACTTTCATGCCTTGTCTAAGGAACTCTCACTCGACGTTCTGATGGAAGTTCATCATGAGCGTGAACTCGATACCGTCCTGGAATGGATTCCCAACGCCAGAATGATCGGGATCAATAATCGAGACCTGACCACTTTTTCAACGGATCTCACCGTTACCAAACGGCTGGCTCCCCGTATTCCGTCGGACCGGGTCATCGTCAGCGAAAGCGGCATACAGAACCGCGGCCATGTCGAACAACTTCTTGAAATGGGAATCCACGCCATGCTCATCGGAGAATCGCTGATCAGAGCAGACGATATCCGGACCAAAATTCACGACCTGCGCGGGGTGCGTTCAGCGGCACAAGCCTAGTCATGTCCAAGGGACTCAAGGTCAAGATCTGCGGCATCACCAATGCGGAAGATGCCTCTGTCGCCGTCGCGGCTGGAGCCGATGCCTTGGGGTTCATCTTTTATGAGAAAAGCCCCCGGTATATTGTGCCGGCCGTCGCCGCCCGGATCATCGCAGGGTTGCCTCCGCTGGTCACCGCCGTCGGCGTATTCGTCAATGAGGGACTCGCGACGGTTCGGTCGATCATGGATACCTGCGGCCTTGCCCTCGCTCAGCTGCATGGAAATGAAGACCCGACCTACTGCCGGGAACTGTCTCGTCCGGCCATGAAAACATTACACTTAAAGGATCGGACCAGCTTTCTGTCGTTGGCTGAATATCAGGGCCGGGCCGGCGTACGGGGATTCGTCATCGATGCCTTTTCAGAACTGGCGTATGGAGGAACCGGTCAGGTGGCGGACTGGACCCTCGCGTCAGAAGTCGCAAAAACCGCCTCCATCCTGCTCGCGGGGGGCCTCACCCCTGTCAATGTCGCCGACGCCATCCGGGCCGTCCGACCGTATGGTGTGGATGTCAGCAGCGGTGTTGAATCGGTTCCAGGTAAAAAAGACCATGAAAAGGTCCGCGCCTTTATCGACGCCGTGAGGATTGTCTCTTCTTCCTGAGGCTGTCTATACTACCCGACGTGAAGACGAAACTTCCCCGCACAGTGACAACTCCCGATCAACGGGGCCGCTTCGGCGCCTATGGCGGCCGGTATGTGCCCGAAACACTCATGCCTGCTCTGTTGGAGTTGGAGCGGGAATACGCAAAAGCGCGGAAGGATCGCGCCTTCCAGAGACAACTTGGTTATTACCTGAAGGAATACGTCGGGCGTCCAACCCCGCTCTACTACGCGGAACGGCTGACCAGACGTCTGGGCGGTGCCAAGCTTTACTTAAAGCGGGAGGATCTTTGTCATACTGGTGCACATAAGATCAACAATGCCATCGGGCAGGGCCTACTGGCCAAACGCATGAAGAAGCCGCGCATCATTGCGGAGACTGGAGCTGGCCAGCACGGCGTCGCGACGGCCACCGTCGCTGCGATGTTCGGATTGCAATGTGAAATTTACATGGGCACGGAAGACATGCAGCGTCAGGCGCTCAACGTTTTCCGCATGCGCCTTCTCGGATCGACCGTGACTGGCGTGGAGGCAGGAAGCCGGACGCTGAAAGACGCCATCAGCGAAGCGATGCGGGACTGGACGACGAATATCCGCACGACGCACTACATTCTTGGTTCGGTCCTGGGCGCGCATCCCTATCCGATGATGATCCGGGACTTTCAATCGATCATCGGCAGGGAAGCCCGCATGCAAGTTCTGGCGGCCGAAGGACGATTACCGGACTGTCTGTTGGCCTGCGTCGGTGGCGGCAGCAACGCCATCGGATTGTTTCATGCCTTCATGCACGATAAGAAGGTCCGGATGATCGGCGTGGAGGCAGGAGGGCTTGGCCTTGCCAGCGGAAAGCACGCGGCCCGTTTTTCGGGGGGTAAGCCGGGCGTGCTGCAAGGAACCATGACGTATCTCCTCCAGGATGAGGATGGCCAGATCAACATCACTCATTCGGTGTCGGCCGGACTGGATTATGCGGCCGTCGGGCCGGAACACAGCTATTTGCGCGAAATCGGCAGGACCACCTATACCTCAGTAACCGATGACGAGGCGCTGGCCGCTTTCGATTTGCTCGCCAGGGAGGAAGGCATCGTTCCAGCACTCGAGAGCGCCCATGCCATCGCGCACGCGGTTCAAATCGCCCCCACGATGAAACGGAATCAGATTCTCCTGATCAACCTCTCCGGACGAGGGGACAAAGACGTGCAGCAAGTCGCACGCATGAGAGGAATTTCCTTGTGATGAGAAACACTACCCCTCGTGCTCGAGCGCCGATCACGAATCAGGCTGTGAGGGGCATGAGCCGGCTCGACCAGACATTCGAGCGGCTGAAGGTTAACCGTGAGAAGGCACTGATTGCCTACTTGATGGCCGGCGACCCTGGGTTGGCCGAAACCGAAGAGCTCGTTCTCGCATTGGAAAAGGCTGGCGCCGATATCATCGAGCTGGGGGTCCCCTTTTCCGATCCGATCGCAGATGGTCCGGTCATCCAACAGGCAGCGGAACGGGCGCTCCGAAGCGGCACGTCCTTGCGCAAAATCCTGTTGATGGTTGCGGCCATCAGAACCAAATCACAGGTTCCCCTTGTTCTGATGGCCTACTACAACAGCATCCATGCGTACGGACCGGACCGATTTTGCCAGGAAGCAACGGCGGCTGGAGTGGACGGGTTAATCGTCCCGGACATGCCTCCGGATGAGGCTGGTCCGCTTCGAGGACCGGCCTGCGCTTCAGGGTTGCACCTGATCTTTTTACTCGCCCCGACCAGCACGGCGCAGCGCCGGGCGGTTGTCGCACGGGAATCCAAGGGCTTTGTGTACTACGTTTCCTTGACGGGAATTACCGGCGCAAAGCTCGCAAACATGGCGGACGTCGGCGCGAACGTCGAAAAGATCCGGAAACTGTCGGATACTCCGATTGCGGTGGGATTCGGAGTGGCGACGCCACAAGATGCGGCGCGTCTGTCACGGTATGCCGACGCGGTCATCGTCGGGAGCGCCATTGTAAGGCAGATTGCCGCGCATCAGAACGGCGGCATGGTGTCAGAAGTCTCTAACTTCGTGCATGCGATCAAGACGGCGATGGTTCCGCATACGGCACGGTAGCGCACGATAGACCGTTGACGATCTACTTGCTAGCGAGCCCTTGCGACAATGAGGAGCGGTTTTGGTACTGGGGAGGCATGTAAGCGATCATCTCTTTGGCAAGATCGTTCGCGACATCCTTCAAATTAGGACGGTAGAACATATAACTACTCGACTTTTCGTGACGCGCCTTCCAGACGGTGGTTCCCGTCGTCGCGTCGACGAGCCGCAAACTGAGCCCAACCCGGCCCACGTTGTCTCCTTCTTTGCGAATATACTCCCACGAGTTGACCCGAACGACCACGAATGAATCGACGTTCAGAGCCTTGCCAAGTTTGATGGCCGACTCTTTGTCTGATTGCCCCGTCATCTCGAGGCGGGAGAAATAAAACACCAGAGAATCGAATGCCTCCTTTGAGCCTTGAAATATATCGGTTACGCTTTCAGGCGTCACGACGCGCTCGATTCTGGCCGTTTTCGTAAGGGCTCCTGAGAGGACATCCTGGATGTCCTCGCGCGCACTGTCATATTGGCTTGCCATTGGCGGCAGAACGGCGATGGCTTGCGGCCGAAATTGCTTAGCACCGGGGCCTTCCCAGACTTCCTGCAAACCGCCGCAACCCGCGATCATGAACGTGAGGCAGCAGGACGCTATACGAACCCAATGCTGTGCACGAATGGACATGAACTCAGTATACCATTAGTGGATGACGACAGGTGCTAGAAGGTAAGCGACAGGGAACCGGACACCAAGGCTCCCTTCTCACGGAAATCATATCCGCCTCCCACATCGAGCCGTACCTTAAAAACCCGAACACCTAGTCCTGCCGTCGGCGTAAAGGGAGTGCCGGCGTCCTGCATGTTCTTGAACGCACCGAGACGAAATGAGAGAAACTCCGTCAGGATCGTCTGCTCCGCTCCCAAGCTCAGTACCTGACTCTTGACCCCCGGCACCAGCGTCTTGTTCGATGTCACGTCGACGTCGGCAGACAGGGTCAGCGAAGAATAGGGGTTGAGTGCCATGCCGCCGCGGACCTGGGGGCCGAGCTTGATTTTGGTGCCGTCCGGCGCATCGAATTCCGGTTGGTTGAGGTCCTTCGCCACGACGCCAAAACGCAGCCAGGACGAGGGTCGATAGATGGCCCCGACGTCGATGCCGTACGTGGTCGTGATCGTCGCCTCGCCCAAACTATCCGAGAGTTTGATCTCTTGTCCTCCCACGAGGCTGTGGGTTCCATTGTAGGCCGCTCCCTGAATAATCTTAGCTGTGACGCCGATCGCGAATGTCTTGTCCGCAAACGCATACGCATACGAGAACGCGGCTTGCCTGGCCTCCAGCGCCCGAACCGCCATGGTACCTGTGAGGGAGACCGATGAGATGGGCCCTGGCGCAGCGCAATTCGGATTAGGACTGCAACTGACGCCGACGGGACTGGACACAAATCCGCCGCCGGTAGGCACGTTGGAAATATTGAAGCCAAAGGCGTGCTCGCCAAAATGCCCCTTCAAATAAAGTCCCGCAGCGCCGTTGAACGAGGTGTTGGCACCAGGCCGATTGATGCGGTTTGCAATGTCCTGCGCCTTGGCCACATTGGCCGGCGAAGTGTCAGTCGTATCAAAATTTTCAAGGTCGCTGACCGCATCAGCAATTCCGAGACGGTCGATCGCCTGCGCGCCGCCCACAATCCTGACATCCACCGTTTGGGTCATGGCCAGGCCGGCGGGATTCCAATAGGTGGCCAAGGCGTCGGTGGTAATTGCCACGCCGGCGCCGCCCATTCCCATGGCACGCGGTCCAACGATAACGAATTCAGCGCCGAGCGCTTTGCCGTGAAGAAACACAAAGGCGAAGAAGATAAGAGCGCCAAAGGACAGACCAAGCCGCATGGATCAAGGCTCCCGTATGGACGCAGGTGTTGCTGAGTCTATTGGATGAACCCGCGCCCGTCAAGGATTTCTCAGCGATCTCCAGTCGATGACAACACTGCCGCGACATGAGATCGAGCAGAGCACCATCGTGTCGACGTGGAGGACCGAGCAACTCGTTCCGTATGGAAGCGAGGGGCCAACTCGGAGAGGAGAGATCACTTCTCGCATGGCGCAAGGGCGTTCAGATGATCTGGCCGTCCTGCATGTGCAGGATCCGGTCAGCCTGAGCCGAGAGCTTGTCATTGTGGGTGACGATGACGAAGGTGGTGCCGCGAGCTTTATTGAGCTCACGCATGAGAGCGAAGAGGGCATCTCCGGTATGGGTATCCAAATTGCCGGTCGGCTCATCAGCCAGCACCAGGTCGGGCTTCTGCAGCAGGGCACGGGCCACGGCCACCCGCTGCTGTTCCCCTCCTGATAATTCGCCGGGCTTGTGTTGCAGGCGAGGACCCAATCCCACGTCCGTCAAGATACCGATAGCCTCCTGTCGAACCTCCTCAGGCTGCCGGCGCTGGATCAAAGCCGGCATGCAAGCATTTTCTAAGGCGGTGAATTCCGGCAACAGGTGGTGAAACTGAAAGACGAAGCCGATGCGTCTGTTGCGGAATTCGGCCTGCGCCGTCTCGGACAGCTGAAACAAATCCTGGCCCTCGAAGCACACTGTACCTCGGCTCGGACGGTCGAGCAGCCCGAGAATGTGCAGAAGAGTGCTTTTCCCGGCACCGGACGCGCCGACCACGGCAATGAGTTCGCCCCGCTCAATGGTGAGATCGATCCCTCTAAGCACCGTCAAGGTTTGTTCGCCCATAGGGAACGATTTGTGGAGGTCTTTGACGGTGATCATGCTCACGAGCCGTGTCGAGGCAAACGGGAGGTATGCGTCCGTAGGCTATTCATAGCGAAGGGCGGCGACCGGCTCGAGCCTCGCGGCCTGCAGCGAGGGATAGACGGTCGCTGCAAAACTGATGAGGATCGCGGAGCCGGCGACCAACAACACGTCCTCGGCCAAGACGTGAACCGGAATTTTTGAGATGTAATAGACAGTCGGATCGAAGGTCCATAATCGTTCGATGAGCCACAAAAAGGCATACCCCAGCGGAATGCCGATCGCCGTGCCCGATAGACCAATAATCAATCCATTGAGCATGAAGATCCGTCGGATACTCTTTCTGGTCGCACCCATAGCTTTCAGGATGGCGATCTCCTTCTGTTTCTCTGTGACGATCATTGTCAGTGTACTTACGATATTGAAAGAGGCGACAATCGTGATGAGCACGAGAAGAAGGAACATCATCGTCTTTTCGAGCTTGAGGGCGGAAAACAAATTACGGTTCATCTGCATCCAATCCCTGGCGCCATAGGAAAAGCCGAGCGATTGCTCCACGTGGCGGGCGATATCACCGGCCCGAAAAACATCGGTCACTTTGATTTCGATGCCCGTGGCGGTCTGGCCCATGTTGAAAAACTTCTGGGCTTCTCCAAGGTCGATATAGGCGAGGGAGGAGTCGTATTCATACATCCCGGATTGGAAAATTCCTGCCACCGCAAAAATTCTGATTTTAGGGACCATGCCCATCGCGCTGATCGTACCAGTCGGCGACACCACGCTGACCGTATCTCCGACGAAGGCGCCGAGTCGAAGGGCCAGCTCTTTCCCCAAGATAATGCCGGGCTTCTCTGACGATTCGAGGGGACCAGACGGGTTATCGGGTGGCGGCAGCTTCACGGCAATCGGTTGACTCAAGTCTTCCAATCGACCCGATACCATATTGTGGGCGAGCGCCGTCACGTCACCTTCACGTTTGGGATCAATGCCGCGAAGGACGACGCCTTGAGCGCTGCCTTGAGTCGTGAGCATCACCTGCTTGAGGATGAACGGCGTGACCGCCACGACGTCAGGAACGGATTGCACCTGTTTGGCGACCGCGTCGTAGTCGCTCATGCCGTCTTTCATGCGATCCTGCACGATGATGTGTGCGGTTGTGCCGAGTATTTTGGCCTGAATATCTTCCTTAAAGCCTGTCATGATCCCGACGGTGCCGATCAATGCAGCCACCCCCAAGGTAATTCCAGTGACCGAGACGAAGGTATTTAATGAAATGGTTCGATTACGCCGCTTGGCGCGCAAGTACCGAAGACCGACGAAGATCTCGTAGGGCAGTGCCAAGAGGTTATTTCTCCGGACGCAGCTGCGGGAAAAGCACCACATCCCGGATCGAAGCTTGATTGGTGAAGAGCATGGCCAGCCGGTCAATGCCGATGCCTTCTCCCGCCGTCGGCGGCATTCCGTATTCCAAAGCGCGAAGGAAATCCTCATCGAGGACGTGCGCTTCCTCGTCCCCGGCGGCGCGCTGTGCCGCTTGTCCTTCAAAACGCTCCCGTTGGTCCAACGGATCGTTCAGCTCCGAAAACGCGTTGGCAATCTCGCGTCCCGCGATGTAGAGCTCGAATCGATCGGTGAGAGAGGGGTCGGCATCCTTCCGCCTGGCCAGCGGAGAAATCTCAATCGGATAATCGGTGATGAAGGTCGGCTGTACCAGATTCGGCTCGACGGTTTCTTCAAAAATCTCATTCACAATGTTGAACAGCGGCCACTTCGGATCAACCGGGACGTTCAATTGCTTTGCTGCAGCCACCGCCTGCTCTCGATCCGTCAGGACGGCCGGAGCCAGCCGGTTTACTTCCAGGATAGCCTCACGATAAGACCAGCGCCGCCAGGGAGGAGTCAAATTGATCACCTGCCCCTGGTACTCAATGACCGTCTTGCCGAACAGCTGTTGGGCCAACGATGAAATCATTTCCTCTGTGAGACGGATGAGGTCCTGGTAGTCGGCATAGGCCACATAGAATTCGAGCATCGTGAATTCGGGATTGTGAATGGTCGAAATCCCTTCGTTTCTAAAGTTCCTGTTGATTTCAAAGACACGCGGAAACCCGCCGACGATGAGCCGTTTCAAATATAATTCCGGCGCGATTCGAAGATAGAGATCGATGCCCAGCGCATTGTGATGGGTAATAAAGGGCTTCGCCGCCGCGCCACCGGGAATCGGGTGCATCATCGGCGTCTCGACTTCGAGAAACCCCCGTTGAATCAAGAACGCCCTGATGGCCGTGATAATTCGGCTCCTGGCGGCAAAAATGCCGTGCACCTCCGGGTTTGCGATGAGATCGACATAGCGCTGACGGTACCGGGTTTCGACATCGGTCAAGCCGTGCCATTTCTCCGGCAGAGGACGAAGCGCCTTGCTGAGAAACGAGAGGTCGTGGACTTCGACGGTGAACTCGTTGGTCTTCGTTCGAAACAAAGTCCCTGTCACCCCGATCCAATCGCCGAGGTCCAGTTGTTCGGTCACCGCGTACGCCTTTTCAGGCAGCAGATCCTTCTTTAAATAGGTCTGCAAGCGGTCGGACCCGTCCTGGAGTACGGCGAAGGCCGCCTTGCCGAATCGACGCAACGCGACCACACGGCCAGCGACGGTACAGGCGATCTTCTCACTTTCCAGCGTTTCTTTCGTCTTTTGACCATGTAGCTTGATGAGCTCGCTTGCCCGATCCTTCGCATCGAAGCGGGTCCCGTAGGGAGGCACGCCAGCCGCACGCAGCTGATCGAGCTTTTTGATCCGCTGCTGCCGTTGCTCGTTCGCTTCATCCATGCTCAAACCCGTCGTATCGCCAGCCGCAACTACACGTCATCGGATCCGTGAGCTGGAGAGAATTGATCGCTCCCTCTCATGAGCTTCTGCTTCAAATAGGCCTCAATGAAGCCGTCAACATCGCCGTCCATGACCGCGGACACTTGTCCCACCTCGTGGCCGGTACGGTGGTCCTTGACCATCTGATAGGGCTGGAACACGTAAGACCGGATTTGACTTCCCCAGGCGATATCCTTTTTTTCGCCGACAATGGCGTTGAACTCAGCTTCCTTTTTCTTCTGTTCCTGCTCATACAGGCGGGCTTTCAGAATTTTCATCGCACCGTTGCGGTTCTGGAGTTGCGAGCGCTCGTTCTGACATTGAACGACGATGCCGGTCGGCAAATGGGTGATCCTGATCGCGGTCTCGACTTTGTTCACATTCTGGCCGCCAGCGCCGCCAGCCCGAAATGTATCGATCCTCAGATCCTTCTCCTCGATGGCGACTTCAATGTCGTCGTTGAGCTCGGGGTAAACAAAGACGGAAGCAAAGGACGTGTGCCGTCGCTTGTTGGCATCGAACGGCGAGATGCGTACGAGCCGGTGGACGCCGGCTTCCGCCTTTAAATAGCCATACGCATAGGGACCGGCAACGGACACTGTCGCGCTCTTAATCCCGGCTTCTTCGCCCGCCTGCAAATCCAACGTGTCTACTTTGAACCCTTTTCCCTCTGCCCACCGAACGTACATGCGTAGCAGCATTTGAGCCCAGTCCTGCGACTCCGTGCCACCCGCGCCCGGATGTATGGCGACAATCGCATTGTTCTGATCGAGGTCGCCGGACAGCAAATGCTCCACACGAAGTGCGGCCAGACGGGGTTCGAATTGGTCGAGCTCAGAGGCGAGTTCCCGCTCCAGGCCGGCATCGCCAGTTTCCTGCGCTAATTCCAGGAGCGTCGTCACGTCGCTGAGCTTCGCCTCGATATCGCGCCATTGCTGCAGTTCGCGCTCCAGCCTTACTTTGTGACGGCTCACGCCGGCCGCCGCTCGTGCGTCGTTCCAAAAATCAGCCTGGCCCATTTGAGCTTCGAGTTCTTCCAGTTGGGCGGTCATGCGAGAGAGGTCAAAGATGCCCCCGAAGTTCCGATACTTGTTCGTCGACCGCACGTACGCGCACACGAATTTCGTCCAGCATGAAAGATCATCCTTTCCTCAGACGGGAGTAGCCGCGATCGCGTCGGGTTCGGCTCCCTTGGTGCCAAACAAGCCGTACAGCGAGAGCAGGAGGGAGATTAACACACAGCCGTAGGCAAAGACATCTCCATGGCGACTGTAAAAGGTCTGCGTTTGTCGAACCGGAATCGTCGCCTGCAGGGCAGCTTCAGTAAAAAGAGGAGAGGCTTCGATGATGCGTCCGAATGGGTCGATAAACCCCGAAATGCCGGTGTTCGCGGCGCGCGCGAAAGCCAAATGATTTTCGACCGACCGGAACACGACCATCGCGAAATGCTGAAATGGGGCAGACGAATCGCCGAACCACGCATCGTTCGTAATCGTCACAAGAAATTCGGCGCCGCCGAGCGCCATCCGGCGGACAAGGTCGGGAAAAATGACTTCATAACAGATGACCACGCCGAATTTGACCGAGCGAGAGAAGCTCGAATCCTCGGAAGGTTTGAACGACAGCACAATCGGACCGGGCCCGGCCTGAAAATCTCCGATGCCTTCCACCAGCTTGTCGAGAAAGAACAGCAGGGACGATTTCAACGGAATGTATTCGCCGAAGGGAACCAGGTGTTGCTTGTCATAACGACCAAGTAGCTGGCCCTGAGGCGATAACAGGTAGGCACTGTTCAGCAAAAACGGCTTGCGGTCTGCATCAAACCGCACGGCAGGACTGCCAAAGAGGAGCGGGGCTGAAACACGGCTGGCCATCGACACGAGTTGCAGCTGATACACCGGCTCACGTTCATAGATGAAGGGGGTCGCCGCTTCCGGCCACACCACGAGATCAACGCCGTAGCCGAACGATTCCGTCAGTCGGTCATAGCGTCGAAGCGTCTCATCCCGATAGGCCTGATCCCATTTCACCGCTTGGTCAATGTTCGGCTGTACTACGCCGACTCGCAATGAGGCCTTGAGCGGCTCCATCCCCTCGCTGACGATCAACGAGGTGCTGTAGGCCCAGGACAGCCCGACCAGCATCGCCGACGTCGTCACTAACTCCCATGGAAGACGCGCCGGCCTGAAGCCGCGAAAGAGCGGCATGAGCCACAGATACAATTCCGCCAGAGCAACGTTGGTCAGCACAATCAGAAAAGACACGCCGTACACCCCCAAGTGATCGGCGATCTGAATCACGTCGAGCTGACGATACTGTGAATACCCGAGAAGCGACCAGGGAAGCCCCGTGAGGATATAGGTGCGCAGCAATTCCAGCGCCACCCACAAACACGGTGCGGCGAACAGGCCGTATCGCGGCACCAGCATCCGGAACCATACGACACCGGCACTATACAGCGCGGTGAAAAGACCCAGATACGCCGTCAACAACAGCATAATGCCATAGCTAATCACCAAGGGAACTTTGCCGTAGGTATGCATAGCGGTGACGACCCAGGACATAATGCCGGTAGAACTGATGATCCCGGCGAGCCACCCTAACCAAAACGCGTGCGATCGCCGACTGCTGCTGGCCAAGGCGATATGAAGTGGAATCAGGGCAACCCAGGCCAGAAGGCCGAGATCATATTTGGGAAAGCAGTAGGGAAGCAGAATGCCCGTCGCGGCGGCGAGCAGGATAAGGCGGACGGGCCACTGACTCATCACGCTAACTTAGCGGAACGAAAAGGCTGTTGCAACCAACGCTACGCGGGAGCGAACGATTGAGCTGGCGTCTCTGCTCGATGAAAATTACGACCGCGGCGTGGTGACTCGTCCGTAGAAAAGGTGAATGATGATGCGGCTAATGGGTTTGAATCGAGAGGGGAGGCGGTGGTGGCTCCGTATCGGCATCGCCGAACTCACCGATCATTCCGCAATTCGCTTCGTCCAGTTCTACCCCGAAATGTGACTGACGCACCCAGCGTACAGTCGCGTTCTTGATCATCAACGCACGCTTCGCAGGACGAATGAGGAGCACCATGAGCTGCATTCCCACGGTGACCACATGAGTGCCCGATACACAGCCGCCATGCTCTGTGAGGTCCTGCATGATTCCACTCGCATGTAACTGCCCATCAGAATAGTAGACGGCGTATGACACAGGAGTGCGGACGCGGCGTCGCTTGTTCCAACGAGAAGTCATGAGGCGCTGCATCCTCTCTTGGATTCCATGAGTCGTCGAATCCGCCAGCGTCGCCGTGAATCGTCGATGGGCAGCAGCCGCAGACCCATCAGCAGCGATGCCGCTCCAATCCCCAGCCCGTTCATCACAACATCGCCGATTTCCACGACTCGACCCGGCACGAAGCCTTGGAACACTTCCATCCATATCCCGAACACCAGCGCCGCCTGTACAGCCACGCAGAGGGCAACACTTCGAGGCCAGTCTCGACCTCGTAACCCGCTGGCGAGCAACCACGTCAACAGCCCATAGGCCGGCACATGCGAGAATTCCGAGAGGGGGCGAGGGAACAGTTCCAATAAACGCCCTGAAATTCCTACTCCCGGCGTGATCAAAGAGCCGAATCCCAAGAGCACCATATAGAGCAGTGACGTACCCAAGCCCATGCAGGACTCCATTGAGAGAATCGTGAGAGGAACCTACAAGATCACTTACTGAGAAACTATTGGGCAATGGTAGGGCGTCGGAGAAGAGAGAGGAGGTGAGGCGAGTCCAGAGTGCGGGGATTCCGGCGACGATTTGTGAATTACATTATGTGAATAATCATGGAGTTAGACGTGGCTCTTCCTCCCAATTGTATTGACTGTCGTCGGGCAAGCGTTTCCGCCACCTTTCGAGGTAGAGCACGAACACATCAAGTTGGTGATTTCTCACGAGTGAACGGGTATTCTTCGGTTTAGACGGATTTGACAGAGCGTTCATTGAGCGACACACAAACAACGCAGGTAAGCTGATGCGTATTCCCGTCGTCTTCTTCACTCTGTTCGCTTTGGGTATGGTCAACGGCTGTGTCAGCCAAACCACCTATGATGCGGTGGTGCAGGAAGGACTCACGACCAGGTCTGAACTTGATCGGATTCAAGAGGAGCACAAAGCCCTCGTCCGTCAAGCAAACGATCTTGAACGGATGAACGCGGACACTGTACGCGAGGCCGAAAGCCTCGTGGCTGTCGTACAGCAGGCCAAAGACGATGCGGAAGCCGAGCGCCGCGCTGCTGAAATGCGGATCGCGACGTTGAAAGCGAAAGCCGTCCAAGCCGCCAAACAGCACCACGCCCTTCAATATGAGCTGAACGTGGCCAGGGAAAATACCGGCGCACTGCAAGAGATGATCGACGTCTATCAGCGAAAAATGCGGGATGGAGCATCGACCCAACCGGTTCAGGGGAACGAGCCTGCGGTGCATAAACCATTCGATCCTTCAACGATTCCACCGCTACAGGATCTACCGGCGCCTCCGACGGTGGAACCACCGAAACCTGTTGCCCCGGCGCCGCCCTCACCTGCGCCGGCCGCAAATCTTGCCAAGCGCACCCAAGATCCAGTCGACGCAGGCTGGATGGACAGTATTATGGGGTGGCTCGTTTCCCTCTGGCGGTCCGTCTTCTCTTAGGCCTTCTGTCCTCTCAGGCATTGTTCTTGTGATTTTCCTAGATGCCCATGCCGGCCAGTGAGTATGCACCCTGGGTGCGCAATTCAGTAAACGTCTTGGCAGGCTTGCCCTATCTGCTGTGATGGCGAAATAACCCTCTCGGCTGTGGATATTTATTGGACCTGATGCTCGGAAGGCGCTTCAACAGCGGCGAAGCACGACCAAGCGTTCGGCAGGGACAGCAATTGATCTGCCGATTCTAGCGCACACAATTAGTGGTGGTGAGCTTGCCAAAAGGCCTATGCCTAAAAATTAGGCACTTCGCTGTGCAGATGCGAGTAACACGAACGTCCTGCCTCCACAAAGAAGTTGTTCACAGACTTATCCACAGAAAATGGGGATCGAGAGTAGGCGCTTATTGTCAGAATAAATGCATCCAAGAGAAGTAAGAGAGAGAACGCAATCACGCGCCGATGTTTGGAGGTTTCAATCGGAAATCTGATTGGTAAGGTTGGTCAGAATGTACGGTTAGGAGTGGGAGGAGCACGCACCTACCGAGAGTGATAGGTACGGTGGAGACCTTGGGAGGACTTTAGGCTTCCCAGTACGAGCTGGGCCTGCACACCATCCTCAGCGCTCGGTCCCCTGATGGACCACATTCCCTCTGGGCGTTAACTCCTCCCACAAGAAATGACGATAGGCTTCTACGCGAAGCTCGTCAAGCAAACTAATGTATCGCGCGAGCGTTTCAACATGCATTGACGGCGGAATCGCTGATCGGACGAATCACACGTTGCCTCGCGCTAGCTTTTGTGATACCAAGACGCACTCGCCCATACTATACGAGGTGGAATGTCGAAGAACCACACGGCCGCTCAACTTTCCCGATCCGCAGCATCCGATCCTGTCGCACCTGACAAAGCCCTTGCAAAAAAACCGCCGCAGCAAGTGACGGCGGTGGAAATGGGCGCGCGGCAGCGGGAAATCTCCGTTTCAGAATTTTTCACGAAGAACCGGCATCTCCTCGGGTTTGATAATCCGCGGAAGGCCCTCCTCACGTGCGTTAAGGAGGCGGTGGATAACGCCTTGGACGCCTGCGAAGAAGCCGGTATCCTGCCTGAGGTCCACGTCAAACTTGAAGTGGTCTCGAACGGGGAGGCGGTCGCACCGAGCCAGGCCAGCAAATTCCGTATCACCGTGACGGACAACGGCCCTGGCATCATCCGACAGCATATTCCACGGATTTTTGCGAAATTGCTTTACGGCTCAAAATTTCATCGCTTACGTATGAGCCGCGGCCAACAAGGCATCGGCATTTCCGCCGCCGGGATGTATGGCCAGCTCACGACGGGAAAACCAGTCAAGATCATTTCCCGCACCGGCCCGCGAGCAGCCGCTCACTTCTTCGAAGTCCAGATCGATACCAAAAAAAATGAACCGCTTGTGCACGAGAACAAACAGATCGAGTGGGAACAATTCCAAGGCACGCAAGTTACCCTTGAAGTTGAGGGCAAGTATCAGAAAGGCCGGGCTTCAGTGGACGAATGGCTGGAACAGACGTCTATTGCAAACCCCCACGTCCGGCTCGTGTACCACACACCCGAAGGGGAAACGAAAGAATATTCCCGTTCGTATCACGAGCTGCCGCCCTCGCCGCGCGAAATTAAACCGCATCCCTACGGGATAGAATTCGGGATGCTACTCAAAATGTTGCAGGACACCAAGAGCCACTCGTTGTCAAACTTTCTCGCCAGTGATTTCTGCCGAGTTTCGCCTCAGCTGGCAGTAGATATCTGCAAGGAAGCCAAGGTGTCCCCGAATCTGAAGCCTCGTGAACTGAAGGGACCCGCAGCCGAAACACTATACCGCACAGTCCAAACCACGAAAATCATGGCCCCCCCCACCAACTGCCTCTCTCCGATCGGGGAGAAAGCCATCCTGTCAGGCCTCTACAAACAAATCAAAGGAGAGTTTTATACGGCCGTCAGCCGGCCGCCGGCCGTCTACCGCGGCAATCCCTTTGTGATCGAGGCTGGTTTGGCCTATGGGAACCGACCAGGCGATCAGCCCAAGTCGGAACAAGCGGCGGGACCGAAGGCCGAAGGGGAGGATGAGGACGATAACACCGAGCTCGCACGAGTCATCCGGTACGCCAATCGAGTGCCCTTACTGTACCAGCAATCTGCCTGTGCCACCTTCAAATCCGTCCTGTCCACGACCTGGAAAAACTATGGCGTCCCGCAATCGCGTGGAGCTCTACCGGCCGGTCCGATGGTCATCTTCGTCCATATGGCCTCCGTCTGGGTGCCTTTTACCAGCGAATCCAAAGAGGCCATCGCCGATTATGACGAGATCGAGAAGGAGATCACCCTCGCCTTGCGTGAGTGCGGGCGGCGTTTGGGATTGTTCTTGCGGCGGCGGGAGCGTGCGGCCAGTGAATACCGGCGGCGCAATATTTTCGAATTGTATATCGAAGAAGTGGTCGAAGCGTGCAACCGGCTTAAAGGCGGGAAGCTGCCCAAAGACAAGATTAAGATGCAGCTGCAGAAAATCGCGAATTCACGTACCGGCGGCCTCAAGACCGATGAGGCCCTGGGTAAAACCGGAGCAGGTCCGGAAGGCCTTCCTCATTCGATCATCGTAACCGAAGCAGGCATTGAGGGAGAGGTTCAAGCGCCCCTCGAAAACGCAGAACCGGCCAGAACCGGCCCGGCTCTCGAAGGCGATCTCCTTGATGGGAGCAAGCCGGATGCAACACCCGCTAAACGCAAAAGCGACACAGTGAGACAGGAACAGAAGAAGGGGATGAAGAAAGGCGTACGCGGCAAGTCGGAACAAATCGGGTTGTTTGCAGACAAATCGACCGGAGGCGTGGGGGCTGCGACGCGCCGGCGAAGGAAGTAACTGCCATGACGACGAAGCAGAGACGCCCGAGTCCCGTTGAGAAGAAACTGATCGGCCTGGCCGACATTGTGATTTCTGCCGCCGACCGGTCGAAGGATCCGACGTTCGCCATCCCGATTCGCGCGCTGTCGAATGTGTCTTTCAACGAGCGCAAAGGCCTGATCGAGATGGGCCACAAGAAGCAGGCCCGTTCCTTCTTCAATGTCGGCATGGCGAAAAAATTTATGCAGACGGTGCTGGTGGCTGACGCGCTTTCAGAATTGCAGCGCGCGGATCTGACCACGTCCCTCAGGGAAATTTACTACCGGACGAAACACACCATCCAAGATTCGCACGAGAACACTTTCGACACGCAGGACGAATCCGACCCGGTCATCGAAGACCTGGAAGTTTCGTTGGCGGCGTTGCGCGAAGAGCTGCACGTCAGGGCCGAAAATAGCGGCAGCATCGTCGGGCCCGTCGTCTTCGGCGATGACGGAGATCGGGTCGACTGCGCGCGCCTCGGCAAGGGAGGGTACTCGGTCCCTTCGATCGTCGAACCCGAATATCTGGAGATCCGACGTTGTACCGCTGATTTTTTGCTGCTGGTCGAAAAGGGAACGCAGTGGAACCGTCTGTCTGAAGACAAGTTCTGGCGCCGGTACAATTGCGTCCTGCTGACAGGAAATGGTCAACCCCCGCGGGGTGTCAGGCGACTGGCGAGGCGGCTGCATGAAGAGCATCGACTGCCGGTCTACGTCCTTGTCGACAATGATCCCTGGGGCTATTACATCTATTCGGTTGTCAAGCAGGGATCGATCAACTTGGCGTTCGAGAGTCAGCGCATGGCCATCCCCAAGGCGAAATTCATTGGATTGTCCAGTGCTGATCCTGAGCGCTACCAGTTGCCCCGTAATGTCGGAATCAAGCTGAACGAAAAGGACACCGCGCGAGCGAAGGAACTCATGAACTACCAGTGGTTCCAGAAACCGGCCTGGCAAACCGAGATCAAGCGCATGTTAAGCAGCGGGCTCAAATATGAATTGGACGCCTTGGCCAATAAAGACTTTCAATACCTGACGAAAAAATACCTTCCGCGGAAGTTAAAAGAAAAAGACTGGCTGGATTAAACGCGAAGATCACCCGTCCGCACTCACACACCCACCTCTTCTGCTGACCTCGTTTTTGTTAACTGAGCCGACAGCTTTGCCAAAAGCGTCGGTTTCATGTCTTCATGTCTTATTGATACCGGGCAGGGGATTCACCCAGTAGGCAGGCTCATGGCACCGCGATAGCGTGACTATATGCTGTATTTATGCCTGTTGACTCTAACCCTGATCGGGTGGCCCGTCTTAGCAGCCGACATTGTGCCGTCACCCGATCCTTCCCCGCCGGCCTCTAAACAGCCACCGGCCACTGAATCACCGCGACCGAATACGGTCCCCAGTCCTACAGACCCCGGCATGGTCAAACAGCCGGACACGGTCCCCCATCCCGATTCGGTCGTGACACCTCCGGTTGTGGACCCCAAGATGGCCATTAATCCGGAAGCGCCAGGTTCACAGACGGAACCCTCTGCTCCTCCCCAGGACTCGTCGCCGAAGAAACCATGATCGATGAGAGCGAAAGCAATCGCCTCAGCGATGATGTCAAGGAGATGACAATCGCAGGCTGCCGGGTGCGCCTGGCGTACAGCCGTGCGTCTGACCAGCATTGGATCGTCAAGGGGACGATGCATTGCGGCATTGAAGATCAACAGGGCGAGCGCTCGATCGTCACGGAAGCGTATCCCAGCCGAGAAGAAGCGGAGGAACACGCGGTGGAACAGCTCGCGACGCTGTTGGGTCAACACACCGACCGCAGCCATTCGCGCGTTCGCAATTGGAGCTGATAACGGTAAGGCATTGTTATCCAGACGGAGGTCAGCATGGCTAGAATTGGACAAGCGATTCCCGACGGCACCTATCAGGCCTTTCACGACGACGAAATTCGCTCGATCACCCTAGACAGCTATCGCGGCCGATGGTTGGTGCTCGTGTTTTATCCGGGCGATTTCACGTTTATCTGTCCCACTGAATTAGAAGAATTAGGCGCGCTGTATGGAGACTTTAAAAAGTTGGATGCCGAAGTCATCGGCGTCAGCACAGATTCCGTGTACGTTCACAAGGCATGGCATGACACATCTCCCGCTATCAAAAAACTGCCGTTCCCTCTGCTGGCGGACGCAGGTGGTAGCTTGTCTAATAAACTCGGGATCTATCTCTATCGGGAGGGTGTCGCCTTGCGCGGCAGCTTCATCTTTGATCCTGACGGAAAACTTTGCGCTTATGAAGTTCATGCCAACAATATCGGACGAAACATGGAGGAGTTGTTGCGCAAGCTTCAGGCCGCATCGTTCGTCCATCAGAACGGGGGTGCCGAGGTATGCCCAGCCGGTTGGAAGCCGGGCGATCGAACACTGCGACCCAGCCTGGATCTAGTCGGAAAACTCTAGGTCCCGATGGTTATGACCTTTCAATCCAAGACTTGGCCACTTGCTGTCATTCTCGCGTCAATCGTAGGAGCAGTGAGTGCCTGTGGGCTATCGCCCGAATCCCCGGGAAAGAACTCGCTCAAACAGCACACCGGAGAGCCGGGAAGTATCGTGCCAAAAACAAATCCGCCTTACTATCCCAATACCTCAGGCAACATCATCGCGCCACCCGGGAACCCTGGCGGCAACCCCTCAGGATTTCCTCCGATTGTTGGAGGCACGGAGACTCAACAAACCGCCTGGCCGGAGGGCCGATAATATCAATCAAAATATATGTCCAAGGAGCACTCATGACTCGCACAACGATCATTACCACCGCTGGGGCGTTCATGGTACTAAGCCTCGTATCCGCTTGTAATCGCGACCAAGACCAGACAACACCTGTCGGGCAACAACAAGGAAAAGGGAGCGCTCAAGACTACCCGTCGACTCGCAACATGGAGCAACCCAATCCCGCGATCGGCGGGACCAACAGCGCAACGAACAAGCCGGCGCCATCCGGAAATCAGGAGCCACAATCCGGTTCGACCACGCGTTAGTTCGTTCCCGACACGCATGTGCGTCGAAGCTGGTCGCATGTCGTCACGCGATGAGCCCGTTGAGCACACCGCTTCTTGCACCGGCTTTTCCCGCGGTGTAAGATCCAACATCTCCTTGAACACCGTCGTGAGCGCAATCAACGATGCCGAACATCACCTTGTTGATCTCTCCCAGTTGCGGGGCCTGTCCGTCGGCGAAGAGCCTGTGGAAACAGCTCCGCGTCAAGTACAGTTTTTCGTACCGTGAAGTAGACATTACGACACCAGACGGTCAGGAACTTGCCAATCGTCATGCAGTGCGTGCCGTTCCAGCGACAATCATCGACGGGCGGCTGACGTTCGTCGGCGTCCCCAGCCGAGAAAGTGCCGAAAAGGCCCTGCAACTGAAAATGCGCCCGCGAGAAGGGTAGGATGAAATACATCAAGTCATCCATGTTGCGGTTGTTCAGCTGGCATCCGGCGAGGTATGCGCAAAGGCAAGACATCACCTCCGTCGATTCAGGTTGTCATAGGTTCGTCATTTCAACAGGGTAAAAATGGACGAAGACGATATTGAGCTTCCGATCCTGCCTCGACTCGATAAAGGACCGCCTCCTGACTGTCCCATCTGCGGCGATCCCATGTCCTTCATCGACGGTGACTGGGCCTGCGTCGACTGTAATGGCGAATTGCTGGGTCCCGAGACAGGATAGTGCGCAGTGGTCAGCGATGGGTGGTGAGTTGACCCATCACGTGCCCACGGGGCACTGGGATTCCTCCACGTGCCACCATCACGGTGGCTGAATGTTGAGCGTCGTCACCGGCCGGTTTCATCCTTCACTCGAGTCCGCCCTCGTTAACCATATCCAAAAGATCAAAGCCGTCGATGTCTGGTCACAGGTCGCCATTGTGGTGCCATCGAAGCCACTGCTTGACCGAATCCGATGGCTGTTGGCCATTGAGCACCAGCTGGCGTTCGTCAACGTCCACTTTTTGACCTTCCATCAGCTGGCTCTCCGCTTAGCGGAGGAGACTCATTGCGAAGGGACAGGGAATCCACCGCGCGTCGTCGACGAACTGTTCTTTGAATATCTCGTTCGCCATCTGGTACAGCGGCGGCTAGCGGAGCAGCCTGCGCTGCGGCACCTCGGCCGTTCGTTTGGAACATGGGCAGGCCTCTGGTCGACGGTCCGCGACTTGAACGATGGCGGGGTCGATCCAGCCACCGCCCTCCGCGCAGTAGAGGAGGGCTACTTCGATCAAGACGACGCGGATTGGCTTCGTGCGTTGTTTTCCCTGCACGCTGCTGTAAAGGAGGTCGGAAGAGGATTCCACCAGGTGACGGTGGATGACCTGACGGAAGCCGTGCTCCCTGTCGTGGGCACCTCACCATTTCTGAGGTCGCTGAGTCACGTTGCGTATTACGGGTTCTATGACTTGACCCAGATACAACTTTCCATGTTCCAGGCAGTCAGTGGCACCATTCCATCCACGCTCTTTTTTCCACTGGCGACTGATTCTTCATTTAATTTTGCTCGACGCTTTTTTGACCGTCATATCCAGCCGCTGCTCAAATCGAATGACGCGCTGGTCGACGCTGAGGATTCTCGCGAAGCGTCTGCGGGCGTCGACGTAGCATTGCGAAGCGTCGTAGGCCGGGAGGAGGAACTTGCACTTGCCTGCCGGACCATCCTCGATCTGGTCGAAACCCACGGGTATCGGTTCGATGAGATCGGGGTGGTAGCTCGAACACTCGATCCGTACCACAGCGCCGCGCGGGCCATCTTCGATCGGCATCGGATTCCATTCTCTACAACGGCGCGACGGCCACTCATTCATGAACCCCTTTGTAAAACGCTGCTTCAACTGGCTGCCCTGTGGGCCAATGACTTCCACCGTGCAGCCGTGCTCGATCTCGTAACATCACCATTTTATAAGATGGCCCATTTGTCAGGCCGGTTCGATCGTTGTCGTTCATACAGGCCGGAACAGTGGAAGCTGGTTCTTGAGGCCCTCCATATCACACATGGCCTTGATGAGTGGAAGCGACTGGAGGACGCCAGCCAATCGGCACTTGAATGGGAGGTCGAGGACGACGCAGCCGGAACCATGGGATCGGTCAAGGTCGCCCCTGACGTCATCGGTCTGCTGTGGGAGACCGTGTCAGCGCTGTTGAATTCATACACTACTCTTCCTACGCGGGGGACGATTGGGTCGTTGCTTCTGGCGTTCCAGGAGCTGACGGCCAATCATGTGCATCGGGCCGAGGAAGAGACCGCAATCTGGATCGCCGTCGATCAGGCTTTGGCGGCCGTCGGCGAACTGGATGCGATTGGTGAAGACATTACATGGGCGGACTTGGCGGAACTGCTAGCACTTGCATTCGAACGTGCGGCCATTCCCATGGAGGACACGCCCCACCAGGGGGTGAGGCTATTGGATGCGATGACCGCACGAGGTCTACCATTCAAAGCCTTGTTCGTCCTGGGCCTTAACGATAAAGTCTTTCCCCGATACGTGCGCGAAGACGCTTTTCTGCGCGACCGTCATCGACGGGTGTTGGATTCCACGCTCGGATTCAAGATCGATGAAAAACTGGCGGGATACGATGAGGAACGCCTGCTCTTCAGCTTGATCTGCGGGTCTGCCAATCGCCGGTTATATCTGTCGTTCCAGCGTGCCGACGATGCAGGACGGATGTTGGCTGCGTCTCCGTACATCGGAGGAGAACTGCACCGTTTCGGATCCGATGACGTCGAGGTGGAAATGGTTCCTCGTCGCCTGACCGATCGAATCAAGCAACGGCCGGCAATCAGCCGGTTCCTCCCCCTTGAAGATCTGGCTCAGTGGATGGCGGTGCAGGGAGGAGATCCCGCCGAACTTCTTCATGCCACAGGCCGCGACGCCGTTCTATTCCGCCGTGGGGTCGAAGCGCTCGAGGTGATTGAAGACGATCGTGCGGCATTGACGGCATTCGACGGTATGACTGGTCCACTGAAAAACCACTGGGCGCGCATCGCCGAACGTGGACTCGCGCCAACGCCTCTCGAGCGATATGCGAGTTGCCCCTTCAGATATTTTTCAGCCGACGTGCTTCGATTGGAACCGGTCCGAGTACCTCCTTCTGATGAGCCAGACGCCCGTTTGCTCGGCACCGTGTGCCACGCAGCCCTGCGGCGCTGTTATGAATTGCTCCTTCCGACAGGATGGCCGGTGAAACCGGTCACCAACGACACCATCGACTGGTGCGTCGAGACGGCGGTTGCACAGGCGGCTGCAGATCAGGAAATCTTTCACCGAACAGGACACTATCTTCTCTGGGAACTGGCGAAGAACCAGATCATCGATATCGTGACAGCCGCTGTTGATGACGATACAGGCGCGTATCATCACGAGCCTTTTATACCCATCGGTTTCGAAGTTGATGCAGACGGCAACATGGATGATCTGCCCATGAATACACCTTCAACTTTACGAGTGCGGGGGCGCCTCGACCGAGTCGACCGGCATCGCATTTCCGGCGCACTGCGGGTCATCGATTATAAATTCACAGTTGGCAACTCAATGAAACCGCAGGATCGGAACCTTCTGCAATCTGCGGTCAAAGGCTATCGGCTTCAGCCGCCTATGTATGCTCGGTTGAGCGTTCCGAATCACGGCAGGGTTCACGAAGTCCAGCTCTTCTATTTGGCGCCGCATTGGCCGACTCCCGTCGTGCGCGCAACATTCAAAACTGATCTGTGGTCTTCTGGGAGCGGCACCTCGCTTCGCACCACCTTTGCACAACTGGTCAATGGCCTGCGGAACGGCACCTTCTTCATTTTACCGGACACTTATTGCGAGACATGTGACTATCGCGTGGCCTGCCGGCGTGAGCATACGCTGACGGCGTGGCGCGCATCTCGCGCGGCTGAAGCGAAGGCTATGACATTGTTACGGGCCTCCCGAGTCAACGATGGCTAACCGACCGAGCATGTCCGATACGACCGCTCGCCAAGCGGCAGAAACGACGTATGACCGCAATGTGGTCGTGGTGGCCGGAGCAGGAACCGGAAAAACCACTTTGCTCGTGAACCGTCTGATTCATCTGCTTATGAGAAAGCCGGATCCCCTCCGACTGATCCAGGTCGTCGCCTTGACCTACACGAACAAAGCAGCCACAGAAATGAAGATCCGCCTCCGCGAGCGGTTGGCGATGCTGGCTCAAACCACCACGCCGGAACGACTTGGGCCTGATATCGGAACTATTGTCGAAGATCTGCGGATTCGATACGGCATCACGGTTGAAGAGATTGCGGAACGAGCAGTAGCCGCCCTGCAGGACTTGGAAAAAGCGCAGATTGGCACAGTGCACAGTTTTGCGGCCCACCTCCTCCGTCTGTATCCATTGGAGAGCGGAGTGGAGCCTGCATTCCGCGAGGACGATGGAGCGCGGTTCGACGAACATTTTCAGATGGCGTGGGACGGCTGGATCGGTCGCGAGCTGAGCCAGCAGGGGACACAGCACAAGCTCTGGCGGGCGCTACTCGAATCGACGACCGTAGCGCAGCTTCGCACACTGACCTCTTCTCTGTGCAGTGATCTGATCGATATCGAAGCGCTCACGCCCCAGCTTGAGTCCGCTCCCGACCTGGCACACTGGATTGGACGCATGGCTACCCGATCGCAGGCTTTGCTTGATGCCTATGACCGGCCCAAACGGCGCAAGATCGAGCACATGCTGGCGGCCGCGGCGAGACTGTTGAGGCGCGTTCAAGACGAAGGTCCGGACGCGATCGCCCAACTTGACCCGATAGAACGTGCCTGGCTTGAAAAACACACCAGCGATGAAGTGAAAGGGTGGGAAGAGAATGACTTCATAGAGGCGGTCAGATTAATCAAATTAGCCCAGAAATTTCAGCAACTTGATCATCACTTCTTCAATAAATTCCTGAAGTTGTTCTCGCCGTTCATCACATCCGTCCGTAAGACATTTGCGCAGCTCGGCTGGCTGTCCTTTGATGGACTATTGGCGCGCGCGCGATCTCTCTTGTGGGAGCACCCCAATATCCGTGAACGGGTCAAACGTGAGTATCGCGCTGTCTTGATTGATGAGTTTCAAGACACGGATCCGCTCCAATACGAGATTATCCTGGCAGTGTCCGAAGAGCCGGGGCGCCACTCAGTGAACTGGCAGAGCATGGTGCTCGAGCCCGGCAAACTTTTCATCGTCGGCGACCCCAAACAGTCTATCTATGCATTTCGTCGTGCCGACATGGAGGCCTTCGATCGCGTCGTACAGAAAATTGAAGCCGATGGCGGTACTGTTCATAACCTGACCACGAACTTTCGAAGCGATGCGAGCGTCCTTGAACCGGTCAACGACGTGTTCGATCGACTCTTTGTCCGGAGGCCGCTGGTGCAGCCGGGTAACGTGCGCCTCGAAGGCGACGAAAGGCGTCGACGCAGTCGACTGGATCCTGGCGTATTCTTGCAGATCACGGCATCGCGTCCTGGCGATCCTTCCTTCGATGCGGCCGGAGCGACCAGGGCAGAAGCCGAAGCCCTCGCATGCTGGCTGCGGGAACAGGTCTTGGACGGTCGGCAGGTTTCCGCGGGTCAGATTGCCTTGCTGTTTCGAACCTTGACGCAGGCGGACGCCTATCTCGATGCGCTCCGTCGTTACGACATTCCCTATCTCATCGAAGGGGAAAAGCACTTTTACCGCCGCCAAGAGGTCATCGACCTCGTCAATGTACTGCGTGTGCTCGATCATCCCCACGATCACATCGCCCTTGTCGGTGTGCTGCGTTCGCCGCTTGGCGGCTTGACGGATTGTGACGTCTACGACTTGCACGAGGCCGGCTTGTTTCATTATTTGAATGACGGTGGGACGGCTCAGTGGTGCCATCCACGGGCAGACAACGTCCGCCGTCTGTATCGTCGTTTGGCACTTCTGCATCGACAAGTCCGCGCCGTGCCGCTACCTGAGGCCATCCAAGTGATTTTCGATGAATTACCCGTGCTCGAATTGGCCGCAGCATCCTTGCACGGGGAGCAAGCGGTGGCCAACCTGCTCAAGGTCAAACAGACGGCGGCGGCGCTCTTGGATAGGCCATATCTGACATTCAGCGGTTTCATCGACCTGATGGTGACTCGATTGGATGAGCAACCGGAAGAACCGGAAAGCCCTTTAGCTGAAGAATCGTCCGACGCCATCCAAATCCTCACGATCCACAAGGCCAAGGGCCTCGAGTTTTCCGTTGTCGTACTTCCTGGACTTCACCAGGGCAAAGGGCGGGAGCGAGCGTCCCCGTCGGTGGTCTATGACTGGTCGAGTGGAACCTACGGCCTGTCCATAGGCAAACTCCATACAATGGGCTACGTGCGAGTCCAGGAAAAACTCAATGAACGGCAGGAAGCCGAGCGGAAGCGCGTCTGTTATGTCGGCATGACGCGGGCGAAGGATCTGTTGCTGCTCTCCGGCGCCGCCGCTTCGCGCTCAGGCGGTGACACAGTGCTTGACTGGCTTCAAGAGATCGGCGAAGGGGAGATCGGCAATCCCATGACCGGGGCATTGAAGGTCGGTTCCAGCACAATTCCCCATCGGGTGGTCTACGCGCCTGAACGAAAATCAGCGCGGCGCCCTTCCACGACGTATGGAACAATGCCGCTACTGGATCCCCCGACGCTCGCCCAACTGTGGAACCAACGCGCCGCTCGCCGCGCGACGGTTCAGGACGTCTCCTGGCGCTTGACCCCGACAAGCCTGAGGCCCAGCCTGACGACGCTTCTGCCGGAGAGCGGTCGCACGACTGCTGATCGTAACGTCAGTCAGCTGGCCGGTGTGTTGACGCACCGTATCCTCGAGCGATGGGATTTTTCACGTCCGCCACGGGAATTGTTGGATCACATTGCACCGACTCTGGACACCGAGCTTGCTCCAGAGAGGGATCACTTGAGACCGGAGGTCTCCGCCTCTCTCAGAGCCATCTTCACCGCCTTCGGCACGTCTGATATGTATATGCGGCTGCGCTCGGCAACGATCCTTGGCCGAGAGGTTCCGTTTATCATGTCTTGGGGCGATCGCCAGGTGATGGAGGGTGTTATTGATCTTATTTACC
>Ga0209974_10000040_pt1 | contig 31402 bp, 36 predicted proteins | sample InoplaM3SPM_FD_187592 | JGI IMG/M metagenome (GOLD analysis project Ga0209974, IMG submission 187592) | Arabidopsis thaliana rhizosphere microbial communities from the Joint Genome Institute, USA, that affect carbon cycling - Inoculated... | ecosystem: Host-associated > Plants > Roots >...
CGAATGGAATTTGAAGAGCTAGGCAAATCCATTGGATACCGCGCTTTAAGAAAATACAAACCATATTTAAGATACTCTGAACATCCATACGTCGAAGGTAAAGTTGATGGAATCCGAGTAAACATTGTTCCATGTTACAGGGTTGAAAAAAACAAGTGGAAAAGTGCTGCAGACAGATCGCCATTTCATACTGATTTTATGCAAGACAAACTGAATGAAAATCTAAAAAGTCAAGTTAGAATATTAAAAAAATTCCTAAAGGCGGTGGGAATCTACGGCTCGCAGATAGCGGTTTCAGGTTTTAGTGGATATGTTACAGAAGTACTCATCCTGAAATATCATTCATTTAAAGTTGTTCTGCAAAAATTTTCTGAGCTTGAACCAAATCAAATCATCTCTCTACATCCTGCCGATAAAAAAATGATGGAAAAATTTACCAGTCCCATAATAATAATAGATCCCATTGATTCAAACAGAAATTTGGGAGCTGCGATTTCTGCAGACTGCGTAGCAAAATTTGTTTTGGCGTCAAGACAATTTTTGAAAAATCCATCAATAGAATTTATGAGAAAAACTGACAAATTGAATCCCAAAATCGTAAAGCAGATTGCATCTAACTTGCTAATAATAGAATTTAAAATACAGGAGAGGAGCCCTGATATCTTGTGGGGCCAGCTAAAGAGAAAATTAACAAGCATTTCAAAAATGTTATCAAATTCCAGATTTGAAATAATCAAGAAATATTGCTACACAGATGAAGAAAAGCGTGCAGTGTTTATCTTTATGTTTCAGTTTGCAAACCTCCCAAAAATTACTGTAAACAGGGGACCGGAAGTATACCTTAAAACCGAAACAGATGCTTACGTCAATAAAAGAGGAGGTAATTCCATCATGATGTGGACTGATGGCATGAGGATTCAAAGCATAGAAGAAACAAAATTGGTATCAATAAAGGAGTACGCTAATGAAATAATTAAGAAAGACATAAAATCAGGAAGTCAGACCGGAATAACATCCGATTTTAAAAATGGCTATTCAATATATCTCGGAAATGAGAAGAAACCAAATGATTTCGTTGTAACGGCCATTAATCACATGATTAGCGATGGAGAATTTATTAAATAGCAAAAATAAGGAAAGCCTAAAATTTCTATTGACTTATCCTTTATTCAATCAAGATACCTTCGAAAGCAGGAAAAGAGAGTTGCTATCATTGGATATCAATGGTATTTTCTCTTCAGGAAAATTGCAATTAAACAAGATTTTCATTCTAGGTAAAGGTTCTGTGGGTTTGGTAACACTATCAAGATATAGGAGAAGATATTATGCATTAAAGATAAGAAGGACTGACGCCAACAGACCGAACATGTACGATGAAGTGCTTTACCAATCACTTGCAAACTCAATTGGAGTAGGCCCTTTTCTTGTAAATTACTCTGAGAATTTTATTTTGATGGAGTTTGTCAGAGGTTCGAACATAATCGACTGGTATAATTCAGCACGAATATCAAGAAAAAGAAAAGTGGTATGCACAGCTCTTATCCTTGAGCAATGTTATGCTCTTGATTGTCTGAAACTTGATCATGGTCAGCTAAACAGGCTTGATTGTCATATAATAATAGCAAAGGATGACAAGCCTACAATCTTGGATTTTGAAACGTCCAGTACCCGGAGGAGAGTAAGCAACATAACTAGTGCGTCACAATCAATTTTTCTAAGCGGTCCAATATACTCCCAGCTTCAAAATTCAATCCATTATGACAGGAAACACATAATGAAAAAAATAAAAGGATACAAATCTGAAATAAATCAGGAAAGATTTGACGATATACTCGAGATGTTAGGATTCTAGGTACATCATGAAAACATTTCAATTGAGAATCACGAGGAGTTCTTTTGTTTTGTGCATTAATATTCTTAAGTTAGTGGCTCTAATCTAATTTGATGTCTAATTCTCAAACCTTTGTCATTAAGACACTAAAGAAAATGAATCTCAAAGGTGGAACAGTAATAGATGGATTTGCTACCACAGGTATTACCAACACTATTGCTTCTGAATGCATCTTGCATTCCATTAACACCCAGCTGGTAGCAACTATAGAGTCATCATACTTTTCTCAACTATCAGTAGTTAGAAATTCAATCCCATATTTTCCTGTAAGGATATATGCAAATGAAGAGCTAAAAACTTCAATCTTTATTTCTGAAATAAGCATGGATCCATCATTGTACTTTTTCATTGGAACTACCATGTTAAATTGGGCCAAAGAAAATGAATGCAATCTAATAATCAGTTCGAGTAGCATAGTCAATCCACCAGAGCAGGCTAATGCCACTGGCTCAAAAGAATACTCAATTGCAGGTATCGGAAATACAGTTGGTGCAAGAAACAGACTAAAGGATGCGCAAATTTCATTACTAAAGAACGGTACCATAGGAGGAATTCCAGCAGTGCTATTAAATCAGAGCTCCCAGCTTGGCATAGACGCAGTAATTTTGCTGGTAAAAATCATCGAGGGAATCCCTGATTTCAGAGCTGCAGCCGAATTATCAACAACAATAAGCAAACTTGTCCCGGGCGTCTCATGCAATATTCCATTACTACTACAGGAAGCAGAAAAAATTGAAAAAGAAATAACCAAGATAAAAACTCAAGACACTGAAAGTGAAATGAATGCTTATGGCTAAAATACTGAAGTGCCGAAACTCTATCTAGCATGATTTTATACGAAAGGTAATTGGATTTTTGCTTCTAATAGTTAGTAATAAACTATTTTGAATTAGTTGTAATAATCTTTATCAAATTCTTGACAGTTGCCAAGTTCAGATCAACTTGTTCTGCAATCATTTCTTCAGATATTCCCGAATCGTACAAATTCCTGACACTCTCTTTTTTCTCTAGGCTAATATTTTTGACACCCAACTCAAGATCTAATTCGGCTTCACTATTTTTTACAAAGGATTGTACTTGATTAAACACTGTGTCAATTTCAATATTACGATCCGCGGAGAATACAACTATGTGATTTTTAATTGGAATGCTAAACATAACAACCTTATCGTAAATATAGATGATTGAATTAAGAGTACCCAACTCATTTTCAAATATTTTTCGCAGTTCAACAATATATGCCGATTGTGAATAGCTTATTTCTGGACTCCTGCCTTTTAGATGTTCATTAATTCCCTCTCTGATCACACTTGCGTTTAGATGTCCTGACTTTTCGACCAGTCCTGAAAACCTCAGAGCCGGGTTAAGCGCTAATAGTCGATTCAAGAATTCGACGTCATTCATTGAACAAGATCTAGTAATCCAGAAATATATCAGTTTTTATGTCTTGCTACCCTGCCTGCATGTAAATAGAGCCTAATCAGAATCGATGACGGACATCCATTCTACGAAAACAAGATATTGATCTTAATAATTACTTCAACTAGATTGGCGGAAGATATTTCCTCAACTTCTTCGAACACTATTCCTTTTCCAACTCTTACGATAGTTTACCTGGTAAATGAGGCAGAACAATTGATTGATGAGATAAGTCAAAAGTACAACAATATCACAGTAGAAGATTGTAACGGATTCTTTAACGACGGTGTCAAAAGAGACTACAAAAAAATAACAATCTGGAGCCAGGGAATTGATAGCCTGTGGTTTAATGCTTTGATAGCTAGAATAAAAGAAATTGCAAGTGTTGATTCGGTTCCCATTGTGTCTGGCGGAATAATGTACTCTGTATAGTTGATTCCCTGCAACAAATTTTGCGTATTATGCATGCAGAAGAACAATCAGCACATTAGAACAAAAGTATACGTAGAATTAGATGATTCATCTTATTTTTACTTTGAATCTGCTTTTATATCAATCAAAATTCTATTTCCTACACCAGGGCTACCGATATTTTCATACTTTTTTCTTGGCATGTTAATCTGAATAACAGTCTTTGGATACGTCTTGATGGCCGTTTGTGGTTGAGAACGCAGGATTGCTTCTAATATCGGCTTTATCTGCTTTTTTACTTCTTCGTCTGATATCGACCTATCAATAGCTTCCAACATTAATTGCTGCTGTGAAACTGATTCAAGCTCTATATCCTCAATAAGAGACAAAGTAATGTTAATGCCATTATCGGAGAGTTGTGTTATTTTGTATTTGATTTGAGTGTCTTCCAATTCTGAAGAATAATAATTCTGTCTGCTTATTACTTTTTTCCGATCATCCGGGCTCTTAGCTTGTGCGTGCTGTTCGCACTTTTAGCCACAAGACATATTAAATTTATTGTGTATTTATAGAAGTATTTAAAATGAAATACAGAAGCAGGACGGACATTTTTGCGTCAATTTTACAATCTGCAAATGATGCAAAAGGAGTGGGCATAACCACCATAATGTACAAATCATTTCTCTCTCACTATCAACTCAAGAAATATCTATCGATAATGTTAGAAAATGGTTTATTAATACTAGAACAGGATGAGCATCTTTACAAGATTACTGAAAAAGGCCTAAGATTCTTGCAGCTTTTTTCAAATATTAATGAACTTATTGATACTACAAAAGAATACAACACCTAATTATGTTTGTTCCCCAAAAGGTAAAGTTTGAATTGGTTTATGATTTAAGCATCACATATAACAATTGACTAGCAGTGCATAATTTTCATGTTGTTCGGTTAATGTTAAACATTCAATCTTTCAATCGCAAATAAAAGAGACCTGTGACAAACTGTGTCTTTTGTATTTAGTATCTAAAAAAGAAAATCAAGTTAGCCCGGCCCAGATTCGAACTGGGGTCAAAGGCTCCAAAGGCCTCTATGCTTGGCCACTACATTCAGCGAATTTAGAAATTCTCTACCGGGCTGCCGGACATTTTTTTATCGAATATCTGATTTATAAAGCTACAAATCTGTCAATGATTTTCATTAGTTTATCAGATGGGTCTTCCATTTGATCCAGTATTCGTTTTGCTCGATTTTTTTGCTCTGTCCTAAATTTATTGTCAGATTTCATATGGTTTATTGTCCCTACAATGCGTGAGGAATTTGAGATTTTTCGAATCAAACCCATTTTGATTAGATAATCGTCAACGTAGAATTTGATTGGCGAAATAGAGATAGTCGGTTTTCCAAGGAGTGCTGATTCGGCAGTCATGGTACCGCCTCCTCCTACAAACACATCAGCCAAAGTTATTAGCTCCATCCCGTCGACCACGTTTTCTAAGACCTTTATCTTATCACCATATTTTTCTTTAAGTTGTCTTATTTGATCTTCATATCTACCCAATACCAGAATATCGGAGGTATTGTGAAAGTTATCAACAATTGACTCTAATGTTCTATCGACATTGCTCTCCTTGTCAATCATGTACGATGCTTTACTTTCTTCTGGTCTAACGACAATTGTATAATTTTTTTCAAGGCCGTATCTACTCTTTACTTTCTTTACATTTTTCGGCGCTGTCTCTGCTCTAATCCAAGCGACTGGATCGAGGGCATGATAGCGAATTATTTGATTTTTTGAAATTCCCAGGTTTTTCCAGGCAGAATACGGGATTACCCATGGACATAAAAGATTGTTTACAAATGGAATTGTCAACCTCCGGACAGCATGGGCATGAGGCGAGTCACTAAATGTAACATGAGGAATTCCCAAACCAAATGAAACTCTGGCAGCTTCAGGTGACGAAAAACTGATGCACAGTCCGGGTTCAAAGTCCCTTATCTCTTTTGTTAAATCAAAAATTCTGCTAGAACTTGCTCTTAGTTTATCATACTTTGATGAACCACCGAACTTGCCAACTATTTTAAGATCTAATTTCTTTAGTCTAGATAACTTTACACATTCTCGATAATTTCTTCCAGTACATAGCAGTTCATGATCTTTTTCTTTTAAAAGATCCACCGAATGCTTGAAAAACATAACTTGTTTTGGGGTTAAAACATCAATCCAGATTCTCACGCACCATGTATAAGCAGACACATGGAAAAAACTTTTCTTCAACCAGTCTTAATTTTGTGCAGGAACAAAAATATGCTGATAGGGGTTGAAAATAGCAGTGAGTGTTAATTCGTTGAAAGTAGCGGTATATGGCCTTAGTACAGAGGGATACAAGATTGCCTCTCTTATTTCCAACAAAGGCATTCCTGTTTCAATTATCGATGATTCATCAGGGATGGCAATTACTCTCAAACCAGATATAGCCAAGACTTATTCTAGTGTAACCTCATTTATTCAAGATGAGACTCTTTTAGATTTCGAGCCATTTGATGTGGCAATTAATAATGCATCATTTATTTTCTTTACACCCAGAATCAGAAAATCATGGCCAGATGCAAAGAACCACATTGGATCTAAATTTCAAGATGTGATTAAACATGTAAACAAAGATAGTTCCATAATCTACACAGTTCCAGCTGGCTTTGGTGTAAATAATGAAAATATTACATTGATTGAACATAGAACCGGCCTTAGTGTGGGCAAGAATATTTTCTATTATTACCTACCAATTAGCTCCATATCCGCAACCGTCTTTGAATCAATTATTGGAACACGATCTCAGGTGAATGCCAACCTTGAAAGTATGTTAAGCGAACTTCACCCTGAAAAAGCTCTCAAGGTTGTAGATATTGAATCGGCAGAATACATCTACTGTATAAGAATTATGAGACACTATGGTTTGATGTCACCAATTTTTGAAATTTGTAAATTTGCAGATGAAACTTTTCAATCTCAGATGATGGAAAGTCAATCATTTAATGATATGTATCTTGATGACCTTGTAGGTGGCTTATTTGATTTGAACACAATCCTATCATCCTTAACTGGAATCTCTCCCCTTACACTGTTACTCAAAGGAAATATTGCCACAGTTGAGAACTACATAAAACATCTGACTGAACAAATCAAAATCATCCTCAAGAAATATGAACTAAAAGCTAGTAAAACAAAGGCCATTATTTCATGGACCTTTGATCCGAATGAAATGAGAGGTGATAGGCTAGAAATCCTCTCCAGGTTAGAATCAAGATTAAAAGACTATGTGGGTGATGTTGAAAGACAGGATGCAATGTTTGACTTTTACTCTAGCGAAAAAAGATTAATTGTTGTTTCATGTTCCAAGTCTGATTTTGAAAAACTCGACAAAAATAATCCTAATTCAGATATCATAGTCATCAGGGCAACTCCATTACTGGCACAATCAAGCGTCCAAACATGATCACTTAAAAATATAATAATAAGCGAAAGTCACTTAACTTGGTTTGCTAGACGCAAAGTGTCCTCAATGCAATGACAAAGCACAAGTTAGTGAGGATATGACAACCATAGATTGTAAGAAATGTGGTTATTCTGATAGTTATCAAAATTATATAGAGAAAATGAAAATAAAAGCAGAAAATATGGCCGATAATTTTGAGTTTAGAGGTAACATCTAAAACCTGAATTGACTCTGTAGCTCAGTAGGTAACTATCATTATCAAATTAATTGCAAACTAAATGCAAGTAAATCGACTAGATTACTTTATTCTAATTTTTAATTACCAATACAGACCTTTATCAGAGCATGTCAACTCTGATCCACAATTCTCACATCTTAAATGGCAGCTTTGAAGGCTAAACATTGTGAAACCGCATCGTATACACCTTCTTTCTTTTTCGATTTTCTTGTCCTCGCTCTGCACTGCATATTTTCCACACTTTCGTTTATTAAAGCGTTTAATAGAATTCAGGACGTAAAGATTAATTAACGCTCTAGAGCAGGTTCATTTTGTATTGACACAGTTTAAGATAATAATCTCCGACAAAAAAGGTAAAAGCATTAGCAAAGAACTAAAGGATAAGGAGGCTCAACCTCTGGTCGGTCTCCGAGTAGGAGAGATTATTGATTCTTCAGTTGTTGGTATACCTTCTGGCAAAATCCAACTCAAAGGTGGTAGCGATAAATCCGGAACGCCAATTAGAAGTGATGTTCATGGCGGTGTAAAAAAATACGTCTTGCTATCAAAAGGTTCAGGAATGAGGGATGACCGCGAAGGCATTAGAAAAAGAAAATTGGTCAGGGGAAATATGATTACAGAAGAAATATACCAAATAAACTGTTTACTGACTGAGGGAAACTTACCGCTTACTGCCGAAACCGAGACGGAGACAGAAACTAAGGAACCTAGCAAGACAGATAAGAAGACTGAAGAATAGCTGTCTGCAAGATAAATCGATATTTTCCTATTATTATTATAATTAAATTAATATCTCTGTAAAATTTCACTATACGTATTGCATTGGAAAGAAACTCTGCCTGAATGGTATGTTAAACAATATGGTTATCAACCATGTGTAAATATTGGAACAGCTGGACATGTAGACCATGGAAAAACTACCCTGGTAGAATCAATAACTGGTGTTTGGACCAGTGGTCATAGTGAGGAATTAAGAAGAGGAATTACCATTAAGGTTGGATACGCCGATGCTGCGTTTTACAAATGTAAAAACTGCCCTCCACCAATTTGTTATTCCACTCAACCTGAGTGCAAGAATTGCGGACAGAAATCAGAATTTGAAAGGGTAGTTAGCTTTGTTGATTCTCCGGGACATGAAAGTCTAATGGCAAATATGCTATCTGGAGCTGCGTTAATGGACGGCGCTATTTTGGTGACAGCAGCAAACGAAAAAGTCCCACAACCACAAACTAGAGAACATTTGTTAGCACTGCAAACACTTGGCATAAAACAAATTGTATTGGTTCAAAATAAAGTCGATTTGGTATCTTATGAAGAAACAATAGAAAATTATAAACAAATAAAGGGTTTTGTCAAAGGAAGTGTAGCTGATACAGCTCCCATAATCCCGGTTTCGGCACAGCACAGATTAAATATTGATGCACTAATAGAAGCCATCCAAACTAATATCAAAACTCCTGAAAGATCAAAAAATTCTGAACCGCTAATGCATGTTCTGAGATCATTTGATATTAACAAACCTGGGTTACCAATAAGTGAGGTCAAAGGAGGAGTAATTGGAGGTTCATTAATCCAGGGAGATTTTGAGACTGGAGATGAAATCGAAATTCGGCCAGGATTGTATGATGAGAAGAAAGCAAAATATGAACCAATAAGGTCAAAGATATCATCGCTGGGCACTGGAGCAGGGATTGTTGAGGTTGTAAAACCTGGAGGGCTGGTAGCTCTGGGAACAATGCTGGATCCATACTTAGTTAAGAGTGATTCACTCATAGGTTCATTGGTAGGATTACCAAGTTCTCTTCCTCCGGATATTTATGATGTTACTATAGAACTAAACCTTTTTGAAACTGCGGTAGGAACACAGGAGCTTGTCAAAGTCGATCCGATTAAAGTGAAAGAATCATTGCGTCTTAACATTGGAACTGCTGCTACTCTTGGCACAGTTACTCATGTAAAGAATCAAAAGGTGGAGATTAAACTAAAAAAACCAGTTTGCATGGTAAGCAATAACAGAGTAGCAATAAGTAGAAGAATCGCAGACAGATGGCGCCTGATAGGTTCGGGCATTGCGTCTTAGTTTTTATAGACAGAAACAGTAACTGAATAAATCTGCTAACACAGTATATTGAAATTTAGTCACAATTAATCAGTAAGAACATATTTTCTTCCTTCTTTTGTCATAGAAACTGCACCATTTCCCTTGGCGATATATCCTATCTTGTGATGCTTTACCTTGCTTTTTTCTAGTATTTTATCTACACTAAGGAAGCCCGATTTTGAAACAACAATACAAAATCCAATTCCCATATTAAAAGTAGAATACATTTCTTTAACTGATATTCTACCAGCCTGCTGAATAACACTGAAAATATTTTCTTGTTCTGGTAGATTGTCCAAGTAATAGTTGACTTTGTTATTTAGTCTTGAGAGCTTGGCAAATGAACCTCCTGTAATATGTGCAAGTCCATGAATTGAATCCGATTTTTTGAGTAACTCAAGAATGGGTTTAACGTATATTCTGGTTGGTTTCAAGAGTTCTTCACCAATTGAGCAATCCAGAAATCTATGAGAATTTTTCATTTTGTATTTTGAAAGCAAAACCTTGCGGGCTAGCGAGTAGCCATTTGAATGCAGGCCGTTACTTTCTAGTCCAATAATAATATCACCCTGGGAAATCTTATTACCCATGACTAGTGATTTTTTGTCGGCTACTCCAAAGACAGAACCCACAAGATCAAATGTATTTTCTTCTTTTTCATTTAGAAGATCAGGGAGTATTGCAGTTTCTCCCCCTACTATCGCCACATTAGATTGCTTGGCCCCTTTCGCTAGCCCTTTTGCCAGCTCTCTTACAAGGTAACTATCAGGCTTTTTCAATGCAATATAATCCAAAAAACCGATTGGCATTGCACCTACGCAAATTACATCATTTACATTCATGGCCACACAATCAATACCCACTGTATCAAATTTTTTCATCAGTTGTGCAATGATGATTTTGGTTCCAACTCCATCAGTGTGTAGAGCAAAAACCTTAGATTGAAACTCAATTAGCCCTGCATAATGTCCAAAACCAGACCATACGTTCCAATCCTTATTAATGGCAGAATGAGTAGTTGAAACCAGTTTACCAATATCACGTTGTATTCTACGTATTTTCCTGATATCTACGCCAGCTCTAGAATAACTCCACATACAGATTACTAAGGTTCTACTACACGTATTATAAATAAAGCATCTTTGATTCCTTCACGAAGTCGGGATTTTGAAAATTAACTTATAAACGTGATTACAATTGTAATAGGCATGGAAGATACTGAATCTGTTTTCGAAGATTCCGAAAAGACTTTCATAGAATTATCCAATTCTCAACGACTCCAGATAATAAATGCACTAAGAACATCTAGCATGAACTTGACCTTAATTGCAAAGCATCTAAATATAACAATGCAAGAAGCTCATCGAAATTTTAACAGACTGGTAGAAGCAGGAATAGTTAGCAAAGACTCCAGTGGTTCATACTCCTTAACCACATTTGGCAATACAATAATGACCCAAATTCCATCAATCAATTTTCTTTCAAAAAATAAGAATTATTTTTCAGATCATTATTTCGGGGATCTTCCCATGAAGTTTGTTCAGAGGATAGGATCATTGGACAATAGCCAGTATATTCAGGGCCTCGTCGCTGTGATGGAGGAAATCAAGGAAATGTATCGACATTCTGAGGAGTATATCTATGGAATGATCCCACAAGTTCCGTTGGATCTTATGGAAGTAGCAGCAAAGACAGTAAAGGGCCGCAAAATCAAGTTTAATTATATATTGCCAAAAAATGCAACTGTACCAAAAAAAGGTAAAGATTTTCTAAACGAAATCAATTTTCCAGAATTATTGAAGAATGGACTGGTTGAGAGAAAAATGATAGAAGATGTAAAGGTATCCGTCGTATTGAATGAAAAAAAGGCGCTTGTGATGTTTCCGAACATTAAGGGAGAATCGGATATGAATGGAGCGTTTTCTAACAGTTTGCTTAAAGAGAACAATGAATTGTTTCATGAATGGTGTTTAGACTTTTTCAGATACAACTGGTTAAATTCGAGACCTTTCGACAATACCAAGCTCAGGGAAGTTTAATCAATAAAAAAATAAATAAAAAAGTGTAGGGGTACTTACAGTTACCTTTCTTTAGTAATGTATACTTAACCTATTGAATCGAATACATCTTCATCAAGGATAGCGTCTCCACTTTCAGGATTTTGTGCAAAGGTCCAACAAGTTATGTCACCTTACCATTATCACCATTTGAATTATTGTCGCTCCCATCATCATTTTCAACCTCATTTACTATCTTACAGTTGTTTTCTTGATGGATTATTTGGTTTTCTTCATTACAATTGTCGTCACCATTGTCATTACATTCTTCCTCAGGGGTAAAAAAATGACAGAGTTATTTATTATACCATGAATCTGATTATATCACTGGAATATTTTTCAGTATTCAGTACATACTTCTTTACGATAAAAACTATTTTGTCTGTTTTCTTGTTGCTTTCATTGCAGAAAATAAGGCGCCAGCTTTGTGTCCAGTTTCATGATACTCATTTGCAGGAATAGAGTCCATTACTATTCCTGCCCCAGCTTGAATATAGGCATTGTTTCCGTTTATGAATAACGATCTTATAATAATTGCAAAATCACAACATCTATTGAATGAAAAGTATCCCAATGCTCCTGCATATGGGCCCCTTGAAGATTCTTCTAACTCGGAAATAACTTCCATTGCTCTCACTTTGGGTGCTCCAGAAACGGTACCTGCAGGAAATAAGGATTTAAACGCATCAAAACAATCGTATTTACTATAAAGATCACCAGTGATATGCGAAACAATGTGCTGGACATGACTGAATCTTTTAACTATCATCAATTCTTTAGGTTGAACAGACCCAAATTTGCATACTCTTCCTAGATCATTTCTTGCCAAATCCACCAACATAGTGTGCTCGGCCAGCTCCTTCTTGTCTCTTAATAATTCCTTCTCCAATCTCTTATTTTCACTCTCTTTGTCTGTAATTGGTCTTGTTCCTGCGATAGGAAATGTTTCAATTTTGTCATTTATTACTCGAAGAAGCATTTCTGGACTGGAACCTATAATAAATCGCTTTTTGCGTTTAAAGAAATACATGTAGGGCGATGGATTCAATTTTCTTAAATTCTCATAAAGAATCATAGGATCTCCGCGAACTTTAAAAATGAACTTTCTTGATATCACTACTTGAAAAACCTCACCTTCGTACACGTAATCCTTTGCCTTCTTTACTTTGGAAATAAAATGACTCTTGGTTGTTTCGGAGACTGGTTTTGAGAAAGAAAAGGATTTATCCAAATGTTTTGGTGTCGAATCCAAAACTTTTTCCAATTCAGCAAGTCTAGAATTTTTACCGATATGGAAATAATATGTAGCCTTGTCTTTCCGATCATGAATTACACCGTCGGTATAAATTCCGAATTCCATAAGAGGGAACATACTATTTGATCGTTTTGATGGTAACTGTTCCCAGAATTTGATTGCATCATAACTTATGTACCCCACTGCACCTCCAATATATCGAAGTTTCTTCTCATTAGCTGTTGGGAGGATTTTCCTTAATTCGGCAAGTGGATCCCTTACCTTTTTTTCTGAAATTATTTTACCCTTCCTAGAAATTTGAAATTTATCTTTATCGCATTTTACAGTAAATTCGGGTTCAAATCCTATTACCGAAAATTCTGAAAGTTCCTTTGGTCCGGTTAATGATTCTAGTATGAACGTATTCTCATAATTGAGGTAAATCTGTTTGAAAATCTCAAATGGATCCTTGTCAGTTTTAATTTTTATCTTATTGAATTTGAAATCCTTGGAGTCTGAAATAAAACCCTTAAGCATTTATGATAGTTACCATAAAAAGATGTTTTAAAACATGATTTAAGGCTTTAGATTTCGTAAATTCGTTTGTAAGGCACGTAGCTTTGAATCATTTTTTTGACATAATTTTTAGGCTTCTTTGATATCATTTTTATCAATCTCTTCGTGAAGTGCGGGTGCAACCTGCTTGCCTATTAGTTCAGTTGCTTGCATTAACTTCTCATGTGGTAGTGAACCGGGATTCATCATAAAAGTTATCCTAGAGATACCGCCCAGTGCTTTACTATGTCTAAGGATTTTCTGAACGACTTCTTCAGGATTACCAATTAGCAGTGCCCCTTCAGGACCCATCTGGTCCTCAAAACGGTCACGTGTCATACTAGGCCATCCACGTTCCTTTCCTATCTGAGTCATTGTTCGTGCATATCCTGGGAAAAAGTCATCTGCGGCCTGTTTTGTAGTTTCAGCGACATATCCTAGTGAATGTACGCCTACTTTTAGTTGATTATCTGAATAGCCCGCTTCCCGCCCTGCCTTCCAATAGAGGTCGACTAGCGGTTTAAATCTGTGTGTTTCTCCACCAATGATAGCAACCATTAATGGAAGTCCAAGCTGACCTGCGCGAACAAATGATTCGGGTGTTCCACCAACGCCTATCCAAACCGGTAAAGGTTGCTGTATGGGCCTAGGATAAATACCCTGTCCATTTAGGGCGGGCCTGTAATTTCCAGACCAGTGAACGTGTTCGTTATCACGAATCCTCAATAACAAATCTAACTTTTCTATAAAAAGAGAGTCATAATCATCCAATTCTAATCCAAATAGTGGAAACGCTTCAACAAATGAACCACGGCCTACAACCATCTCTGCTCTGCCTTGTGACAAAAGATCTAACGTAGAGAATTCTTGAAACAGCCGCACGGGATCATAAGCACTCAATACAGTTACAGCACTAGTCAAACGTATTCTGCTTGTTCTCGCTGCAGCTGCCGCAAGGATGACTGTGGGAGCTGAATCCAGGAATTCCTTACGATGATGTTCCCCTATTCCAAACAAATCCAAACCGATTTTATCGGCATATTCAATTTGTTCAACTAATTTTCTAAGACGCTCCGAGGGACCTAATGATGCGCCACTGTCGTCCCAGGCTGCGAAACTGTCTATTCCAACTTGCATTTGATATTGAACCTGTGAGATATTATTTAAATCCAGTAACAGATCTTGTTTTGTTCTATAACGTCACAAACTACTTTGGGGAAGTCTGGGGAATAGAAATATTATTCCATCTAGAGATATGTATTAATTAACTTTTTTCTTAGGTAGTTATGAAATATAATTTTATTCACACTAGTTGAATCCTGGAAAGAATTATCTTTTCTTTAACATGATTATCGTAATGACGGCTACGGCAATAAGTATTCCTATAGCTATTATGATATTACTCTGATTATCTAAAATGTTAGGCGGAGTCTGGTGTGGAACAAATACTTCAAAGGAAGCAATCCAAATAGAATCATTATTGTCAAGTCGTAATAATACTTGATGCGTTCCATCATCAGGGAATATATAGTCAACCGAAAAATCTCCGTTCTGAGTGGTTATGTTCTGAAACTTAAACAGGTGTTGCCCATTGGTAACAGCTACTTGTGCCAGAGAGTCTCCAATATGCTGACCACTTTGTAAATTTGTTACGCTGAATTGCAAAGTAGTAAAAGAGTCAATAATTGGCTTTTCGGGCTTGTAGGCAAATTGGATCGCCAAATTATCCTCAGGTTTCTTCCATAGCTGAGAATTATTTGAATCAATTATGTGAGAATATACGGAATGTATAGGAAGGCATAACGTAGTAACAGGAATCAAAATAAAAATGATAAACGTGTTGAAATATTTCACAAATTAGAACGACGTATGTCCGTAATTAAAGTTGCTTTGTTTTATGGGCATCCCGAGTCCTCGGGCATCGGTACCCACGACGCTATTGGTTCGTAAGTAGGATTCTAAGGTAGGATTTAGCTGCGAAGCTTTAGAGTTTTCCTCTTGTGAGTATATTTTTAATAATTCTGTATTACCGTTCATCTAAATTGTTGAAAAACTAATTATGACGAAATAGATTCAAAATATACAATAAATGTTATACATTAGAATAAAAAAGAGGAATAACCTAAAACCTATTGTGGTTCGTCTATTTCCCTATATTGTTGTAGTAAATGTAGCATATTCAGCGCTAATACAGTCTTCACCGCTTCCTTTGTATCCAGGTCCTTGAGTTTCACAACTAAGTCTTTATCTTCATTCGTTACCAGTTGAGCTAGGACTGGATGTCTTGCTTTTAGGGCTTTAATCAAACTATCGGCGTCAATGGTTGTAGTTACATCACCTTGTGTTTTATTACCTTGCGCATAGGCCATATTTCCTGAATTGACAATCAGTGCACTAGTTCCCAGTATTGAGATTGTTAGTACAAATATAGCAATTTTCATATGTTTCATTTTAAACATTACTTGTTAATAGTATAGGTTCATATTTAACTTATTGCATTACAAATGATACCATCAATAGATCTCAGACGATTTAAGGAAGTGGAAAATTGAAATGATCAGATTGGTATGATATTTTAGGAGGTATTACCAGACACTAGAAAAATGCGATATCCTGAACAGAATATATGGATATGACATCAGCATTTGTTTAACTAAAACGGAATGAATTATTAGAGGGCATCCTCATTACCAATGCAAAAGACTTTTACTAAAAGGTGATGCAAAATACGGTAAAAAAGCATCAGGAAAACGCTTTCTTTAAGAGAAGAATCTATAACCGTTAAATTCTATTGAGTGCACGTAATGGTATGACTATCGATAAGCAATATGCACACTCTTTCAACAAAGAAAGAGTAAACTTAGAACCAACAAACTTAGAACCAACAAAAGAATCTAACTTTGCTTATCAAAACTCCTCAATTCCAAAGGAAAATCTTCCTTCATTTAGTAAAATCCTAATTGCTGACGATGGAAAAGATGAATCAAATAGATTGCTTAACTATGCTATCTCTCTATCCAAATACTCAGGAGCAGAATTACTAATTTTACGAATTTTAGAAAATATGAAGAAAATGGGAAATGTCTCAGTACAAGGTTCAAATGAAAATAACGCGAGTAATAAGGATATGAAACGAGAGATCAAAGGAGAGATCATAGATGAAATGGAAAAAAAGATAAACAGATGCAGGGAAGCGGGCTGTGAAAATAACATTTCGTATAAATTCAGAGTGGGCGGTGCTAAAGAAGAAATAATCAATGAGGTTAAGGAGGGAAATTACGATTTAATAGTCTTAAGGAGTTCTAGGAATTCACATAAAGATTCTTGGATGAGGTCCTTCTTCAGCGATGCACGAAAGATAATTAGTAACATAAACATTCCTGTTTTGATAGTACAGTAGTTTAAACCAAAATCTTGATGAACTAATAAGAATCTGGAATACGTCATGAGCTCATGATGTCAATCTGGTTTTCAGATTGGTCTGATTCATAATTATTTTGCCAATATTACTTAGAATAACTTCCTAAATCTAAATACATGTAGGCGTCTTACAATTAAATTTATAGCTAAATAAGAGAAACATGATGCTATTATAGATGCTATTGTAGCAGCTTGTACTGGCTGATATTCTAGTTTCAACAATTCAAGTAGAATGAAGAACCTTGATACATTATTAATAATATCAAAAATAGCATCAGCAAATATCATCTTTGTTACTATCTGTTTTAGAATATCAAAGTTCAATTTTCCGGTAAGTTTTTTTGTATATTTCGTCTTATTGTCAAGATGAAAAAGAACAACAAAAATTATTTTGGAAGAGATGAAGCCAGATATTACAGTTAATGTAGAAGTTGTAAAATCATCATTGGAATAGTTCGTAGATACATATGCAACGATTAGACTAACAATAAAACCAACTGAACCTGAAAGTAGTAGATTCTTGTTGAGAGATATGGAGCTGGTATACTTCTCATAAAATCTTGTAAGGTAATTTGTTATTTTACCACCCGGTTTTATTTTCAATTAATACTCTATATGTCAAACAATCATTTATGAGTACTTATATAAAATGACTTTTTTAGAAGAATTTTGTTACTAGATGAACCACCCAGTTTAGGATAGATTAACTGAAAAATCGATATTAGTAACAATCAGAACATTTCAAAAGTTCACTTGATCATTTTAGCCAAATCATGTAATGACGAATAAATTATTGTAACTCATAACGCTACCTTGATTCGTTTTTCCCTTGCTAAAAATAAAGATTTCATATCGAGATTCAATTTTGATTGAACGTAGTATAGTTTAACTTAAAAGTTACAATATGGCCACAATTATTTTATTTTTTCGAGCATAGCCTCAATTTTTACTTCTAGACTAAGGACCTTATTCAACATGGTTTTATTATTCTCCTCAAGGTCAGCAATATGGTTTAGAAGTTCATCCTGTTTCTTCGAAATTTTTTTCTGTCGATAGTAGACCCACCAGGTTACCACCGCACCTATCGCAGCTCCCACAATAAGCCCTACCCACGTGCTCCAAGCATTTGTTATATCGCCTTTATCGCAATCGACTCCAAAAAAATACACACATCCCAACATGGTCAAACTTTCGAGCAATGTTGGATTTGATTGACTCTTATTGTTAAGATTTCCGCCTTGATTTAGTTCACAGCGTCGGTACCCACGACGCTATCGGTTCTAAATTGGGATTCTTGTTCTAATATGGGTTAGTAAGCTTTAAAATTTTCTACGATATAGGGTTTATCGTAAATCGAACCTTGCGTAAAATATGGTTCAAGGAGCTAACAAATCTTCAGTCTATAGTTCAACTTGGTTTAGTAGTTAAAAATCGAGCTCGACAAACGAGGCTCATTTTGAATATGATGGTGGAAAATGGCAATGAGTATTAGATATTCAATAAGGAGTCAACGGTCTATGGATAAGAAATACTATTGTTAAAGCAACTGTATCCCTTGATTCTATACCACAAAAGGTATTATTAGAATGTACATATCAGAGAAGGCTTTTTCCTATTGGACACTAACAATGTAGCCACTGATGGGTAAATCCGAATAGGTGATGAACAAATACGAACCGCCCATCAGTTGCTATTAAAGAGAATAGAGCAACAAACTATTTAAGATTAAGATAATAATCTTATCTAGTTTTTTAATATCAAAGTTTACGGAAAGATAAGCTTGGAATTTCTAAATTAGTCCGGTGAGTTCCATCCCATCAGTGTTGTTGTTGGTTCTGAACGTTAAGTGACCAATTATCAGTAAAACCACTTTCCTCTGTTGAATGTTATATTTATGCAAATATTTTGAGAATTTGATCTTTTGATTCAATTAATTGGTAATAGTAACCAATAGTATCTTACGACAAAGTGTTAATAGGAGGCGCTCCTCATATAATAGATGAAGACTGGAAATCACGGAGTGGTAGCAAGATGAGACGTTTCTTTGTCACTCGCTAAATTAGTTGCAGTTGTTGACGATGAGCAAGACATTACGACACTTTTTCATCACGCCTTAAGGAGTATAAGCGGTATAACCATATTCGCTTTTACAGATCCCACATTAGCTCTTGAACATTTTCAGGAGAACAAAGATGATTATGTGTTGGTAATATCCGACTTTAATATGCCAAGATTGAATGGGATGGAATTATTGAAAAAAATGAAAGACATGAAAGAGTGTGTAAGAACAATATTGATGACTGCCTATGATATAGAGGATACTGTATTTCAGGATTACAGAAAAGAGGAAATTGTAAACGGATTTTTTCAGAAGCCCGTAAGATTAACTAAGCTTGTTGATGAGGTCAATACGCAATTACATTCCTACGAAATGCCTAATGGAAGCTCGTTGCAATGACATCAGATCTCACCATGCAGGATGTCTGCGATTATTGCTATCATAAAAAAGAGAATCACATGCCATTCCATAACGCCAGGACTGATTGTGATTTTCCTGATTGCAACTGTCAAGGCTTTGAAAATCAAATTTCCAAATCGAAATATCAAGACACATAGACACATAATTTCTTGAAACATTACAAGTTAATTTACCTATTCATAAGATGCATTTCATAATCTTTGCCTCAATGATGGCAGAGGCACGATGGACACAATTCGCATAGTTCTCGTTGCCGTAGATTTCCTGCTTCTGTTTCCAATTTAGAATATCATTTCTGCATTACGTTTCAGATCATAAGAACAATATCCCATAGGTGGAACTATTAAAAAACCAGGTGGGATTTGAACTATAAGAACTAAGGAGATTAATTCATTTCAGATATCTAACTTATAGAAAAATCTCTAGTGAGTTAAACAATGGACTGGAAGTGGGGAGTTCTCATGCGTCTGTAAGAAATTGGTTCTTAAAATTGTCTATAACACTGACAGCATCATCTATTAAATTAATATCAATATCCAGTATGTTAATAAATGGAGAAGATTTGGAGGTTTTAAATTTTTCCGCGGCTACGTCCAATTCACCGATTACGCCGCGGTAACCTCTCTGATAAGTCATCTTTCGAAGTATATCAATAATTTTCGTGTAGAGGATTTGTGAATCTTTTTCAGAACGAATTTTACTATTTGTTAAATCGATTAATTTATGAACTATGACAGTAATGAAATTATAGTAATTGTGTGTAAAATTGATTTCAAAATCTTCAAACTTCTTATAATTTCCTCGGTCTGATACTATTTCCCGGTTATGAATTCCATCTTCCATAGTCGTTGAAGGAACATGCATTCTATCAACGAGTGATTCAATTTCCTTTAAAGAGTTGCAGATTTTATTAAATTCATTTTCTTCGTTAACCATTAAGTTATCAATTTGATTTTAGTTAACACAGTCAACTATAAAGGGAAATCGGTATTTTTAAAAAGTCGACGGATCAAAGGAGTTCTTTGATGCACTTGATTGTAATTTTTGCTTCAAAACCAGATAAACATGACCAAATCCCATTTGGGCCACGGTTGGAAGTTTACTACTTGTGTGATTTTAGGTTATCGGATATGATTATTATTGTAGATCAATTTTATCTTAGCGAAGTTCATTGTAACTTGATTATTTCATCCCAGGTGCCAGTGTCCGAAAGCATGTAGTATTTACTTTGTTCGGCAGATTCGAGGTGTATGATATCTCCTGATGCGATTCGAATTTGAAATAACCTATTTAAGAATTGCAGGAAACTTGGCCCTGCTACTATGCTCTTCGCTTCTTTACTGAATGGGTTATCATAATACTCTTTAAGAGTATCAGACAGTCCTAAAGTACTGAGTTTTTCAACTATTTCATGCAAATCGACCAATTTTGTATTTCTCTTGTAAACCATAATAATTGACATTATAAAATCCCTCATTATATATACACGCTCGAAGTATATAAAACAATTTGTGGTTGACATTGAGTCTGGTTATTACTTCCATGTGAATATTCAGTAAAAGCGTTCTAATCTACGGTTATTCGATTATACTATTACCAAGCCTTATTAACGATTGTGGGACAATAATACTATGTATCTATCCTGTTTGATATGTGGAAATGAGTTCAACAATTTTGTTAACGGTGTTCTTTATCAAAGTACGGTAAAGGGAAAAATAGAATTCTGTTCAGATAAATGCTGCAAAGACTTTCTTACTCGAGATCTGGTGGAAATGACACGAATAAGTAATCAAACACGTGGTGGTAATAGACGAAGTGAATAAGTCCGCAAAGTGTACCGACCAGCAGCATGATGTATGTGATGGGAATATAGTCATTAATCCAAATGAAAGGAGAATATGTGAATGTCAATGTCATGACTTTATGTATAAACTGATCAGCAGAATGCAGGCTGCAAATAACCAATAATTATAAATTGAATGAGACACCACAAATGTCGTGGTAGATCTAGTTTTTGGTCGCGGAATAACCGACATAGTTAGAGAGATACCACTTTACGTTAGTATTTTTAAAAAATTCGTTGGTATAAAGCTCCTTAATTCAAAACCAGCGTTATATGGGTCAGCGGATATAATCAATGTTTGTAACCTTCACTGCTCACACTGCTACTGGTGGCTAAACAGGAAGGAGAGCGATCAGGATTTAAGCGTAGAGGACTGGAGAGCGATAATAAGAAAGACATTCAAGAAGCAAAATCTTTTTGTTGTAACCTTGGTTGGAGGAGAACCTACTATGAGGCCAGAAATTATAGATGTCTTTTGTGAAGAGATGCCAAGAAGAATATGTGTAGTCACAAATGGCTATTTTCCTCTGAGAAGGATAAAAAATCTTTACTTTTACTGGGTATCATTAGATGGGACTGAAAACGCCCATGATACTATAAGAGGGAAGGGATCATACGCCAAAACCAAGGATAACATTTTAGAGTATATTAAAGGACCTCCTCGAAACGGCAAGCCTTCTTGGAAAGATATTTGGATCTCTATGACTATCAACAAGGTAAATTATTCTACGGCCGTAGATTTGACTGAAGAATGGGTAGGGAAAGTCAACAAAATCGGGTTTCAGTTTCACACCCCATTTATGAAAAAAGACCCTCTCTGGTTAGAATTTGGAAAATTACGTAATGATTTAGTAGATCAACTCATCAGACTCCGGAAAAAATATCCAAATTTTGTAATTAACAGTGAGAAACAACTATCCTTGATGAAAGGAAATTGGGGCGGTATTGGGACAATTCCTGTTCAATGTCCTACATGGGCTATACTCTCGTTAGACCATATGGGCAGGATTAAGCAACCCTGCTGCATTGGTAGTGCTGATGTCAAGTCAACAAAACCTATATGTGAAGATTGTGGCCTTGGCTGTTATTCAGTACTGGTTGCTAATGGCATTGTAGGCGCATGAATTTTTTGTTCCCTTATCTAGAAAATTGATGACCTTATAGAAGGTAAGGGATGATTCTACTAATAACAATTTGGTTTATTAGAATATCATTACTCTAAAGAATATCACATAAATGATGTATAATATTATCGGTGATTATTTAGTTGGACATCAGCGTTTATTTGATAATAACCCTAGCAATTTTCTAACTGATAATTCATATCCATATTCTCGCAATATCCAGATCAGAGTAGATATTGTATAAACAGGTAGAAAGTCTACAAACGGAATAAATTCAGCAAGATTCATGATCACTGAGACCTTACTTTTAGTTATTGAAAACAACAGCCCTGTTGTTATAACATCAAAAATGTCACCGATTACGGGTATACTAAATAGTGGAGCGGCCAGGTAATCCAAGGCATCTGCGACAATTGATATACTTAGAGCAAGGGCAGCAGTTCTGAAATTAAGTTTCTTTTTCTTATTTGTCTTTTTTATTATTTCGTCCATGTTATACTTTCCCTGTACCAATAAAGGAACGAGCTCTGGTAGTTATATAATCTATTATTGGGATTCAATTTTCAGGTTTTCTCTACATGGCTTTCTCTTTGAGTCCTTTATCAAGTCCTGGAGCATACTCCTCAGGGGCTTCTGGATTCTGCGGAATATCGAATCCTTCTGGGAGACCATCCAAGGCCTCTACTTCACCGTCACCGAACGGGGATGAACCGTTGAATATTTCGGATAGCCCAGTCTCTTCATTAGAGAAGGTCCACTGTTGATTATGCAAATTTTTATCTTCAAGTTTCTTAACTTCCGGCATCTTAGAAGAATCCGTTTTTGGTACCGGGAGTGTTTTACCCCAGTCTACTCCAAGTGATTCTAATGCTTTTGCGAAAACTTTCTCATGCGCTAGATCTCTAACAATTAGATACGAAACTGTTGCCCGAAATGTCTTGTTATCACTCATTGCATATAGTCGGCACTTTTGAAGTCTTCCAGTGCACTCTAGCATGAGATTATAGAGGAGATCCAAAACAAGGTTACCACTATTGTAAACATAGGACCCAGACCAGGGATTGCCGGCTGAATCGACGGGCAGAGCTCCTTGTGACGCAACTAGAAAATGATGAATATTGCCGGCTTCAAGCGCAATATTTAATGGCAATTTATTTGGAGGTTCTTGATTAGTAGAACCTTCTAGAAGCATTCCTATTGTAGTTGAAATGAGTTCTACATGACCTATCTCTTCTGATGCTACACTCTTAATTAGGTCTTGATAAGGTTTTGCTTTCCCTCTAAAGTTAAAATTTTGGAATAAATATTGCATCATCGTTCGCATTTCTCCAAATTGACCACCAAGTCCTTCTTGAAGGCCATTTGCGGCGAGATTGTCAGGTTTATCCTTTGGCAACTGATTTGCAAGCTGATTTACTGATATGAACATAACAATAGTAGGATTACAAAGTTTATCTATGATATCTAAATTTGATATTAGTGAACTTTACCAGCAATAGTACCTCTAGCATAGTTTGTATTTTGTTAAAAAAATAAAAAATTAGACAGAGTCTTTTTCGTCGCTATCCTCATCGACCATTTCTGCTGCCTGTTCCCTTAAGTTTTCAGCAGGTCCAGTCGTCTCAGGATTATTTTCAGCGGCACCCGGCTTTTTCTGATTCTTTTGTGCTTCTTCAAGTCCGTTGCTATCGTTTGTTGTTTCACTCATTGTAATGTTAATGACCAACAAAGGTTAAGGACATTACAGCATTTAATATTAAAAAAAATGAGTGATTTATGCCGAAGCAGCGTTGTCAGTAGCTAACTTTGTGCATAAATTTAGATGTCTCTTTTCCTCTTTGAGTATCGATCTTACTTTTGTCCCGAACTTCTTATTCTTCACATCTTTTGCAATTGAGTTTAGGACTTCATAGTGAGTGACTTCACCGCCTTCTGCAAGACAAAGAAACTCTAGAGCCTCCTGATTATCAGGTTCTTCGCCCAGATACGTTTCCATCATCTTTGAAGCCTTTTCAGCAGTTTCTTCTGCTTTTTCGTCGATAGTTTCTGGATCGAAGCCATCACTTTCTACGAGATCCTTAACCAGATCTTGCATCTCTTCTTCTTGCTGACTTGCCTCTTCCCTCATTTTTGATAACTTTTTCATTTGTTCAGGCTTTAACAAACCTCTAGAATCCAAATCCTTCACTGCTTTTTGTGCTGCTTTCTCCAAACCTAGGGCTTCACCTATTTTTTCTTGAATCATTTCTTGATCTGCCATGGTAACTAGAAGATGTACATTATCTCTTAATAGCGATAATCGCCACTACGACGGAGAACGATACGCAGTTACATTCTCGTGTATTTTATTTTTAGACTAAGTAAAATTAAGTTCAAAATTACACCTATGGCATTCGCTGAGGCAATCACTACATCTCCCTTCATAATCCCATATATTACCCATAAGGAAAGTCCAACAATAAGTGATATAATTAGCCATTTTGATACATCATCGGTTTTCTTGCTTTTTAGGGATTTACTAATTTGGGGAACTGTACTCCATAGGCTGAAAATAGTTGCAGATATTCCTATCAAAAATATAACGTATTCAATCATTTGAATACATTTTCCCCTGCATTCAATGATAGAGTACTACGTTTTATTTGAATCGTTTTATTTTTGACAGTATGGACACCAAAAAGTCGGAGATTTTGTTAATTTTTTCTCTGATTTAATCTTTGTCTTGCAGATCCAGCCTTCCTTCCCTGTCCTGCGAAATACCCAATGTCTAGTATTCCAAGAATTTGGTTCCCCTGATAATTTTTGTCTAGTGTTGCCAGCGTGTTCATATCCATAGTTCAGTAATTTAGGAATCTCTTTAAAGAAACTATTTTGTTGATTTAACTTAATTTTGAGTTACTTGCTTGAATGGATTGGTTTTACAAACATAAAGTATTTCTGATTTATATTTATTCCCAATACCCGCAATTATTTTTTGATTCAACAATGCATCAGAAATCAATAATACCTTTGACTTCGAGTATCTCGACAATCTGTGTTTAATATCGTCTATATCGAAAATTTGGTGATTTAAACAGTCAGGCCCTAACGATTTTATTGGTTCTTTTTCTGCAGGATTATCAGGAGAAAACTGTAAGATCGGTCCGTTAAATTCTATTAACACCGCATCATTAGTTATAATTGTTAATCTAACTCTGCAATCACGTCTTACATCTTTTTCCGCTCTAATCAATTTAGATGATTTCTTATACTTCTTTGTAGATCGCTTCGGTGGTGTTGTTGCTAAGCCTTCGTCATATTTTGATTTCTCATAGAATCTCCATTTGCCCCACATCATCATATGGTTCCTAAGGAAGATACCGGAAGAAAATTTGAAGACAAGATTTTTTCCAAAATGCCTTTACATATTCTAATTCGGAGCCTACTATTTTATTTTTGATATCACTTCCTAAGTTTTTGCATATGATCCCTTCAATTTTCTTCCCTTGTAGAATAGACGATATCTTGTCTGAAATAATCTTTACTTCTGGACCTTCAGACATTGTATAAAAGTAGATATTGATAAATATAAAGAAAGACTCTTTAGAATATTGAGGGTAATTCCAAATTCTCGCGTAATCGCTTATGATAAATTAAAGTTCAAACGTGACACTGAACCCAAAGCTAATAAACTAATTTTGATATTAAATCCCAATTCTCAAGGCGGAGCAACAGGGAAAAACTGGAAGACTACTTACCAAAAAATCAAGAAATTCCTGCCGAATCCTCACCGTGTTATCTTCACAAAGAAACCTGATGATGGAACCAATGTGACACGTAAATTGTTGCAACAAGGATATTGCAATATAGCGGCTGTAGGTGGTGATGGTACTATTAACGAAGCAGCAAATGGTTTTTTTAAAATCAAACTTAGAAATCGGTCAGCACTGGACCCCATGAAATTTAGACCCGTGGGGAAACTAAGTCTAGTGAACGCTAAAGCAACTCTTTGGATATTGCCTTCTGGTAGTCGGAATGTTTTGGCTTCATCATTAGATATCAAGCATCAAGGTATAGAGTCTTTTAAACACATAAGTCTGATGAAAAAAAGTAAAATGGATGTAATCGGAGTAACTATAGCGGACAAGAATAACCCCGGAACCACTCTCAACAGAATAGTACTTAACGCTGCTGAGATGGGAGTGGGGGCTGAAATAATTTCCAGGTCTAAAAAGTTTAGGAGTAAAATTAACAGTAGGTCGGTTTCTACTGTTGCGGCAATCGTATCAACATTGCCTACCTATGAAAGTAATGAATGTGACATTATAATGGATGGAGGTAGGAAAATAACTAGTAACGTAACAATGGCCGTAGTAGCCAATGGTAAGTTATTGGGTGGAGGATTTAACGTTGCTCCAAGGGCTGATACTTCCGATGGGAAACTAGATCTTGTGATAATGAAGAATTCTGGGAGTCTCAAGATGCTTCAAAAACTTGTAGAAATGAAAGGTGACAGCGAATACTTGGAGGAAGAAGATATCCTTTATTATCAAGCCTCACAGGTAACTTTCCTTCCAAAGGATAGAAATATGACAGTATCATTGGATGGTGAACCTGTAGGAATACTTCCTGCAATTTTTAAACTCTATCCCAGAGCATTGACGATAAAGACTTGAGGTTAATCAGTGAGGACTTATTGTCAGAGGATATTAACAGTGCGTGTTGTTTCTAGGGGGATTACTTCTTAATAGACGTGATTTATAGTGACGACAGATTCGCTAGATCGCTACATGATGAATTGGTGTTTCTTTAAGTTGGTCGGGATTAGAACCTTGCATATACTTGGGTTCTACTACTTGGTATTTAGCTTTTCCTAGTCGGATAGTTCCATATCGTAATCAAACTTAAGACCCCTGGTTTTTTGTGCTGCTACAACAAATTCATCATCCTTAGTATATTTTCTTATTATGACTTTATGCACCTTAGATAATCCATAATGTAACATTGCTTTTTCGTTGGAAAAATCCCTTATGCCCGTGTGTTCATCGTCGTAATCGCTAGATCTATGTATCTTTACTTTTACTTTTTGTTTAACATCTGTCGTTTTCATTTTTTATCCTCCTTACCTTAGCTTAATTAATTCCCCTAGCTAGACAAGTGTCACAATACTTTTCCACAAGCGTAGCATCAATCATATCATAACTTGCAATTTGAGTTGCTATGTCCCCACACATAGAACAATAGCCGCCTCCTTTCTCAACCATAAATCGTTTTTTTGAATTTTGAGATGTTCTAGGGTTTGAGAGAAAATCTCTAAACTCTTTAAGTTGCTCCTTGGATCTATTCACTGGCCGCACAGTTGGAATAGGTCTTTCTTTGATATTATGAGGATTATTTCTGTAAAAAGAATCATACATGTATATAATACACGCTAATCGTATATCTATCTATGTGTTTACTGTCACAGACATTTATTTAGCCCTAAACTGTTTTCTAATATTTGGAAACAAAACATTACTTCTATATGTACCAATTCAAGGAATATTTGCTTTAGAAGAACCATACATAATTAATAGCTAATCCATTTTCGCTTAATAGGTGACCCGATAAGCCTTTTTTTGGTAATTATGTTGTTAATAAAATCCAGTTTGATAAAGGAGAACATGGCGGCTTTTACTATGTGTTGGAAAAAAACATACAATCTGGTAATAAATTGGGTGTGCTATTAACGAAAAGCTAGTGGCAGACATTATCCATCATACAGTTATTGCCTTAAAGACTAACTTATATTCAAAGTCATATTATCAATATTTAGGATTATTACAAGTGCACAGAATCTAAAACGCACACCAAGTCCAACATGCTCCGACTCCAATTGTTAGACTAGGGAAACATTTATTAGCATTTCTAACTAACTTACATTTAGTTAAAACTTGAATTACTCACAGATAGCGGTACTGTTTGGTATTGCTATTTCTATTGTTGTTTTTGCTATTTCTACTGCGGCATATAGTAAAAGCTCCCTTAGCGATCAGAACTCATCGAAGGTAAACACATTTGGTGGTCATACGCCAGGATATCCTACACTTCAGACAACCGGTGATGTTTTAGATCCAACTTCTCTTGTCATCAACCCCAAGGATGCTGTGATAGACCCAATGAAATACTTGAGGGACTTTAATTATGGAAGACTGTCAACGACTTCCAATGGAACTCTAAGAGATTTTACAATGATAGCATCGGACAAAGATACTAAAGAAGTATCTCCAGGCGTCTTCTATAATGTGTGGGAGTTTAACGGTACAATCCCAGGACCAACTTTGCGAGCTACAGAAGGAGATACAATCAGGATCACTTTAATTAATAACGGTTCTAAATTCCACTCAATACACTTTCATGGCATACACCCTTCTGAAATGGATGGAGTCTTTGAAGGAATTGCCCCCGGCGGCAAATTCACATATCAATTTACAGCCGAACCATTTGGAGTATTTCCATACCATTGTCATATGCAGCCGCTTGAGGAACACATTACCCATGGGCTTTACGGTGCCTTAATTATAGATCCCAAGACTCCAAGAGCCAGTGCTGATGAGATGGTAATGTTCATGAATGGTTACGATACTGACTTTGATACTGAAAATAACTTCTATACGGTTAATGGTATCCCGTACTATTACATGCATCATCCAATCCAAATTGACAAAAATAGATTAATTCGAATATATCTATTAAATATGCTCGAATTTGATCCTCTAAACAACTTCCATTTACATGCAAATATGTTTAATTTCTATAAAACAGGTACGAAATTGATACCAGATGAGTATACCGATATCGTTACCATGAACCAGGGAGAACGTGGAATATTGGAATTCAGCTACAAATATCCAGGAAAGTATATGTTCCATGCTCACAAGACTGAGTTTGCTGAGAAAGGCTGGACTGGTTTATTTCTTGTTAAAGAGGGTACAAATCAGACTATTAATGAGAGTTTAAACGTTACTACAATAAAGAATATTAATAATTATTCTACAACTGATTTTAATAAGACGACTGGCTTGATGCAAAAAGGAGACGTATATTAATGGAAATAGAAGGAGGAAATACTCATAGAATTTCTAAGAGGACTATACTTTTTGGAATTATTCCCTTTATCGTTATTGGGGCAATGATAGTATTGCTATTGAATTTTTCGGGAACATTGTTCCCAAGTTCTATCAAGCCGTTACCAGAAGTTTCTATAGAGAAGGTCGAGTTTTTAGGTAACGACATGATAGTGGCATTTGTTAGAAATACTGGACCTTCAGAGGTCACAGTAGCACAAGCTGATGTCAATGACAGGATATATCCTGCAGCAATAGAACCTGGACGAACTTTAACTAGACTTGCAGATGCTAAGGTAATAATCCCTTTTATATGGAATGCTGGAGAGCCATACAAGATAGGCATAACTACAGAGGATGGAACTCGATTTGAAAAATCAGTCGATTCTGCAGCCGCAGCGCCTCGCCCAACAGTAGGACAGGCTTCAACATTTGCGCTCATAGGTACGTACGTTGGCATAATTCCTGTTATGATGGGACTTGTGTGGTATCCATTCATTAGACGATTAAGTCCCAATAAGTATAACTTTTTCCTTAGCCTTACTGCAGGATTATTAGTTTTTCTTGGCATAGACGCTCTACTTGAGAGTAACGAGATAGCTGTGGATAGTCTTGCACCTGCTTTTAATGCACAGATTCTGATCATTATAGTTGCTATCGTTACCTTAACAACCCTGCTATATGTTTCACAGAGACTCATACAGCGTGCCTCAAAACGCACAAAAACTGACATTGCGGTTGAATATAAGAAAGGTAGTTCGGGCGGATCCGAACCTGATTTCGGAACAAGGGATGTGAAATCTTCTTCTAACTCTGCTCAGCAAAAGCTATTGATAAAGCCTATTGCCATATCTATGATGATTTCAATCGGTATTGGATTGCATAATTTCGGAGAAGGATTGGCTATAGGAGCAGCAGTACTCTTAGGCGAGGTAGCTTTAAGCTCGTTTTTGATTCTAGGATTTACTTTACACAACACCACAGAGGGTTTGGCCATTGTAGCACCAATGGCTAAAAGTCGAAAAATTCCAGTAACAAGGTTGATAATTATGGGTCTGATAGCAGGGGGCCCTACAATTATCGGCGCATGGATAGGCGGATTTTTGTACTCTCCGATAGCAACTATAATTTTTCTTTCAATTGGTGCAGGTGCAATATTCCAAGTAGTTTATTCTATAGGCTCATGGATGTATCATACCAATGGTAGTAGAGGATTGCTAAATAATCATTGGATTATCATGGGATTTGCAGCTGGGATGCTTATAATGTATCTTACAGGACTCTTGGTTTAAAGATGATTATCAAATACTTTATAGGATTAAAATGCGAACTAGAGATGCGGAGCCTCTGATTAATATGAATAAACTGAGTGAAGTGACAGGGTCAGATAACGACAATAGATTGGAGGCTATTCGCTATGCAAATAGTGTAAAAAAAGAGGATCGGACAGACAGAATGGAAGATTATCTAGAAGTAATCTATGAACTAGTGCAGGAGAAGGGATATGCTACGACGGTAGACATTTCAAGCTACCTCAATGTGAGTTCTCCAAGTGTGACCAAAATGGTGCAGAAACTTGATGAAACGGGCTATCTAAAGTACGAAAAATATAGAGGTATAAAATTAACCAATGAAGGAATCCGTATTGCTCGAAATATCCGAAACAGACACGGACTTTTAGCCGAATTCTTTATGATGATAGGGATTGACGAGGAGACCGCTAATAATGATGCAGAAGGTATAGAACATCACCTGCATCCTGAAACTATGAGGAAGCTCGAAGAATTCATAAACGAACTAAAGAAAGGCAAGTCAATAAGATTATAAATTTCAATACCATCTTCAAAGAAATGTAGGCAAAACTCAAGTCCTATGTCTGATATAGATAGTAATTGCGCATCATAATTGAGACATCTTGCAAATTTCACGGGAAGTTACGGCTTGGGAATATAAACAAGTCTTGTTATTGTATCTATAGTTGAAATTCTCTATTGCAAACTTTGTCTATGGTGCCATTGATGGGGCGGTGACAACTTTTGCCGTTGTGGCAG
>Ga0209974_10000041_pt1 | contig 31325 bp, 26 predicted proteins | sample InoplaM3SPM_FD_187592 | JGI IMG/M metagenome (GOLD analysis project Ga0209974, IMG submission 187592) | Arabidopsis thaliana rhizosphere microbial communities from the Joint Genome Institute, USA, that affect carbon cycling - Inoculated... | ecosystem: Host-associated > Plants > Roots >...
GGGTCGCTGCCGCGGGCTTGGTGGCGGCGACTTTGCCGGCTCTCTTCACGCCGCCGCGTTGCGTCGCCGCGGTCTTGGCCGGCGGTCGTGGGGTCGCGCGCTTTTTTGCCGCAACGCCTTTCCCCGTGGTCGCGGCGGTCTTGCGAGCGACACCGGGTTTGCGCACGCCAGCGCTTGCCGCAGCGTTGACCGAGCCCCGCGCGCTACGCGTCTTTCCAGGTACGTCACGCGGGGATGCGCTTTCCCGCGGCGTCCGCGTGCCGACGGATCTTCGCGTCGTGGCACCCGCACCACGTCCTGATTTTTCGTCGACGAGCGCGATCGCTTCGTCGAGCGACAGCGAATCGACGGCGTCGCGATCGGGGAGCGTCGCGTTGGTCGACCCATGCTTGACGTAGGGACCGTAACGGCCCGCGTGCAATTCGACCGGTTGCCGGTCGCGCGGATGCGCGCCGAGCACACGTAGCGGCGCACTGCGAGCGCCGCGCGCACCCTTGCGCCCGGGTGCTTTCGCTTCGAACTCGAAGCCCACCTTCCCGTCCGGCTGCTTGACGAGATAGGCGGAGAACGGTCGGCGGGTTCGGGCCGAGACGAACTGCAGCAGGTCGGTCTTCCCCGTTTCGAGCAGCTTCGTCATCTGCGCGCGATCGATCACGCGCTGCAGAATCGTGCGACCGGAACGGAAATCGCAGCTCCGGCCTTCGCCGACCGCCCGCTCGCAAACGTACGCATTGGCGGTTTCGAAGACCTGCTTGCCGCACTTCGGGCACAGCCCGAGCGGCGCCTGTCCCGAAAAATCGGGCGCCGGTCCCTCGTCATCGTCGGCGCGCGGTCCAAAATCGAACTCCACTTCGTTGGCGTCGGTCAGCCGCAGCTTCGCCGAAAACGGCCGCCCCATCTTGCTGCGGAAACCGTCGAGCGGGCCGACTTCACGCGTCGACAGCAGCGTGTCGGCTTCGCCGGGCTCGAGCTGCCGCGCGCCCATGATCTTCCAGAAGCCGAAGTCGCAGTCGACGCATTGGAAGCGCTTGTACTTCTCGTGCACTTCGCCACCGCACTTCGGGCAGCGCGCAACGAGCGTCGCGAAATCCCCGGGGATCGTGTCGCTCTCGTAGTTCTTCGCCTGCGCGACGATGTGCTTCGTCATTGCCACGATCTCGCGCATGAACTCCTTGCGAGCGAGTTCACCGTGTTCCATCTGCGCGAGCTTGAACTCCCACTCGGCGGTGAGTTCGGGCGAAAACAGCTCGGGGATGCCGAGTCCGTGCAGAAGGGTCATCAGCGACGCGGCCTTCGGCGTGGCGATCAGCTCCTTGCCTTCGCGCAGGATGTAACGCTCCGCGATCAGTCCCTCGATGATCTGCGCGCGCGTCGCCGGCGTGCCCAGGCCCTTTTCGCGCATCGCCTCGCGCAATTCGTCGTCCTCGATCGATTTGCCCGCGCCTTCCATCGCCGAGAGCAGCGTCGCCTCGGTAAACCGCGGCGGTGGACGCGTCGTCAGCGGCACGACGTCGACCTGGTCGGTCGCCACCTGCTCTTCTCCCTCGAAGCGGCGCGTTTCCGGCGACCGGCCGCCCTTGGCTTCGGACGCTGCGGAAACCTCGCGGACACGCACCGGCGTCAACGTGGGTTCGTCGCCTGCGGCTTCCTTGCCGTAGACGGCGAGCCAGCCCGGTTGCACGAGCACCTTGCCTTCCGACTTGAACGGATGCGGGCCGACACGCGTGATGCGTGTCGTCACCAGGAATTCGGCCGCAGGATGGAACACGGCGAGAAAGCGCTTGACGACGAGGTCGTAGAGTTTGCCTTCGACCTCGTTCAGATGCCGGGGCCGCACGAGCGTCGGAATGATCGCGAAGTGGTCCGAAATCTTGGCGTTGTCGAAGATCCGCTTGTTCGGCTTCACCCACTTGTTGCGCAGGATGTTCCGCGCATGCATGCCGTAAGCGGGTACGTCAGTGAGTTCCTCGAGCGTCGACTTCACGGTGCCGAGGTAGTCCTCGGGTAGTGCGCGCGAATCCGTCCGCGGATAGGTCAGCGCCTTGTGCTTTTCGTAGAGCGCCTGCGCCAGCGACAGCGTCGTGCGCGCCGAGAATCCGAACCGGCCGTTGGCGTCGCGCTGCAGGCTGGTGAGGTCGTAGAGCAGCGGCGAAATCTGCGTCGACGGCTTCGACTCCTCGGTGACGATGCCGGGCTTGCCGATGCATGCGTCGGCAATGGCGCGTGCGGTCGCTTCGTCCCACAGCCGTTCGGGACGGCGATCGCCGTCGTCGGGCTCGTTCGACTTGGCTTCCGCCGACCCCTCGCGCTTGCGAAACTGCTCGTCGAACCAGCGGCCCGTGTATTCGCCGGCTTCCGCGCGAAACGTGCCGATCAGCTCCCAGTAATTGCGCGGCACGAACGCGCGGATCTTTTCCTCGCGCTCGACGAGGATGGCGAGCGTGGGCGTCTGCACGCGCCCCACGGTCGTGAGCTGAAACCCGCCCGACTTGGAGTTGAACGCCGTCATCGCGCGCGTACCGTTGATGCCGACGAGCCAGTCGGATTCGGATCGACACACGGCCGCGTCCGCGAGCGGGCGCATCGTCGCGTCGCTGCGCAGGCGCTCGAAGCCGTCGCGGATCGACGCGGGCGTCATCGACTGCAGCCACAGCCTGTCGACGGGCTTGGCGGTCTTCGCGTACTGGACGATGTAGCGAAAGATGAGCTCGCCTTCGCGGCCGGCATCGCAAGCATTGATCAGCCGGTCGACATCCTTGCGCTTGATGAGGCGCAACAGCGTCCTGAGGCGCGCTTCGTTCTTCTCGATCGGCTGCAGCGCGAATTGCGAAGGAATCGCGGGCAGGTGCGCGAACGTCCATTTGCCCCGCTTCACTTCCTCGTCTTCGGGCATGCCGATTTCAAGCAGGTGGCCGACCGCCGACGACAGGACGTAGTGATCGCTCTCGAAGTAATCCGCGTGCTTCGTGAAGCCGCCGAGCGCGCGCGCGATGTCGGCAGCGACGGAAGGCTTTTCGGCGATGATCAGTTGCTTCAAAAGAGTTCTCGATCCGGGTAAGGCCGTCGTCGGTTCGCTAGGGGGGAGGCGCAGCAGGGCGAAAGCGCTGCGATGGCTGCAACATGTGGCTCGCCCGGGCGCTTGGCAAGGGCGAAACGAGGGGGCCGATACTACCGAAGGTTTGTCCGGCGGGGCAACTTTCCGTTCGGCCTAGCCTGGCTTTCCGTTCGGCCTAGCCTGGCGCGCGGCGCAGGACGACGCGCGGACAAGGATGCGGCGGATGCGAAGCGCGTGACGGTGGGCCGCGGTGGCGGCGCAAGTCAGCGCACACTACGCCGGGTTTGGGGAGGCGCCCGTTGTGATCGGGGATTTTGCGCGGTCACGCTGCCACAATCCCCCCGGTATCGGGGCAACGAGGCCCTCGAGCTCGAGACGAACGAGGCACGCCGCGATCACGTCGGCGGGTTTGCCGGCGCGCTCGACGAGCGCATCGATCGTCACCGGATCGTAACCGAGGCTTGCGAGGAGCCACGCGTCGTCGCCGCTGGCAGGCGGAGGCGGCGCACGGGGCGCACGCGGGTCGGGTCGACTTTTCGCCCCGAGACCCAGTTCGACGAGTACGTCTTCCGCCGTTTCGACGAGCTTCGCACCGTCGCGAATGAGTTTGTGACAGCCGCGTGAAAACGGCGAATGAATCGAGCCGGGAATCGCGAACACGTCGCGGCCCTGCTCGCCGGCCCAGCGTGCGGTGATCAGCGAACCGGACGACAGCGTCGCCTCGACGACGAGCACGCCGCGCGCGAATCCGCTGATCAGACGGTTGCGTCGCGGAAAGTTCTCCTTGCGCGGTGGCGTACCCGGCACGAATTCCGTGATGATGGCGCCGGTATCCGCAATGCGCCGCGCGAGCTCACGATTGCGCGCCGGATAGACGCGGTCCGGCCCCGTGCCGATGATCGCAACCGTCGACGCAGCGCTTCCGAGCGCGCCTTCGTGCGCGGCCGCGTCGATGCCGAGCGCGAGGCCCGACACGATCGTGAGACCCGTTTCGGCGAGCGCGTGCGCGAACTCGCGTGCCGTAGCGCGGCCCTGCGGCGTCGCGTTGCGACTGCCGACGATCGCCAGCGCCGGTTTGTTGAGCAGGTCGCGTCGACCCAGAAGAAAGACGACCGGCGGGGCGTGCCCGAGGTCGAGCAGTGCGCGCGGATAGTCGGTGTCGTCCCAGGCGATCAGGTGATGCGCGGGATCGTCGAGCCAGCGCATCGTCGCGTCGATTTCAGCCGCGGGTATCGGTGCGCGGACGACGGCGGCGACCTCGGCCGTCACATGCCGTGCGAGGACTGCCGGCGACGCGTCGAGAACGGCCTGCGGGTCGCGCAGTTCCGCGAGGAGCGTGTAAAGCGCGCGCTGAGGCAGCCGCTTGTGCGCGAGCGTTGCCCAGGCGAGCGAGCGCGGATCGAGCGACGCCTTGCCTGCTGCGAAGTCAGGGGGTACGAACGTAATCGCCGCTGCGAATCGCGTCGGTCGAATTCAGCACGATCGCGTACGCGACGCGATCGAACACGCGGAACACCATGAGGATGCCCGTGCGCTCGTCCGGCACCTTCAGATAGCGCGGCGGCGTATACACCGTCGTCTGGTCGAAGTTCGGGAACATCAGCGTCGTTTCGTTGGGGTTCGGCCGACGGTCGCGAATCGGTGCGACGACGCGGTAGATGGCGAGCACATGCCCTACTTCGAGACCGTCGCTCGCGCCCTTGTCGAGCGTGACGACGTAGCCGCGCCCCGTTTCGAGACCGTCGCGTGCGAGCTTCAGGATCCGCCCATCGATGGCGCGATCGGGCGCGTGCGGCACGTAGTTCTGCAGCACCTCGCGGGCTGCCGGCAGCAGGCGGTCGCCGATGACGATTTCCTCGGTCGCCGACTCGATGCGCGCCGTCGAGACGTCCGCGAAGCGCTCGACGCGCGCGGTACCGAGGAAGCGGTTCTCGTAGCCGAGCGTTTCGCCTCGGTCGTTCACGAGCCGCTCGCCGGGCCGGTAGATGAACCACAGGTCACCCGCTTTCGGGTCGAGACCGACCGCATAGACGAGGTCCGACTGGCCGCGTACGACGCGGTCGTCGCGGCCGGCGACGATCTCCGGGGCATCGGACAACCCGGTGGGGCCGGTGATCAGCGGCCGCGTCAGGAACGGTTCGATGTCACCCGGCGGAATCGGAGGAATCGCCTGCGCCTCGAGCGGCGAAACTCGCACCTCCGGCGCAAGTCTCACGGTGTTGCGCGACAATGCAAGTTGCGGTCGACCGTCGACGATCGACAGGCTGATGACGTCGCCCGGGTAGATCCGATGGGGATTCTTGATTTGCTCGCGGTTCATCCGCCACACTTCGGGCCAGCGCCACGGGTCCCTGAGGAACTTGCCCGAGATCCCCCACAGCGTGTCGCCTTTCTGGACCGTATACGTCGATGGCGCATTGTCGGCTGTCTGCAGCGGCTGGGCCGCGAGGGGCGCGGCCACGGCGAGAATGGAAAGGATCGCCGCGCCGGCAGCCAGGCGCTTCGCAATGTTAAGGTGTTGACGCATATGGCCTCTTTCTCGTCGGGAGGACTTGCTAACGTCCTAAACCGCCACAAAATAAGGACTTAAGGACGATTCTGCATCCAAGCCCTTGCATTTTGCAAGCTGAATGATCGATGGCACTGCTTCCGATACTCGAATACCCGGATCCGCGTCTCAAAAAGGTTGCAGCCCCCGTGGCGGCGGTGACGGCCGACGTCCGCAAGCTGGTGCGCGACATGGCCGAAACGATGTACGCGGCACCAGGCGTGGGGCTGGCCGCCACGCAAGTGAACGTTCACAGACGCGTGATCGTCATCGACATTTCCGATCACAAGGACGACCTCCGCGTCTTCATCAACCCCGAGCTCCTGTCCGCGGACGGCGAGGCCGAATGCGAGGAGGGCTGCCTGTCGGTGCCCGGCTACTACGACAAGGTGACCCGCGCTGCGCGCATCCGTGTGCGTGCGCTCGACGAGCATGGCGAAACATTCGAATTGGACGCCGAAGGGCTGCTGGCCGTCTGCATTCAGCACGAAATGGACCATCTGGTAGGAAAGGTCTTCGTCGAGTACCTGTCGCCGCTCAAGCGGGCGCGCCTCACATCCCGGTTGCGCAAGAAGCAACGTCTCGCCGGCTGAAGGCGCCGCGCGATGCGCGTAGGGTTCGCCGGTACGCCGGACTTCGCCGTCCGCATGCTCGCTGCAGTTCACGCGGCCGGCTACACGATACCGGTCGTGCTGACGCAACCCGATCGGCCATCCGGCCGAGGCCTTGCCGTCGCGCCGTCGGCGGTCAAGCGTTACGCGCAGGAGCACGGTCTCGACGTCCTGCAGCCGGCGACGCTGCGCAATGACGCCATCCAGGCGACGCTGCGCGAAGGCGAGCTCGATGTTCTGGTCGTTGCCGCGTATGGCCTGATACTGCCGCAAGCCGTCCTCGACGCGCCGTGGCACGGCTGCCTCAACGTCCATGCATCGCTGCTGCCGCGCTGGCGGGGTGCGGCGCCGATGGTCCGCGCGATCGAGGCGGGGGATCCGGTGACCGGCATCACGATCATGCAGATGGACGCGGGCCTCGACACCGGTCCGATGCTTCGTCGTGAATCCGTCCCCATCGCGCCGCGCGACACCGCGGGCACGCTTCACGATCGACTGGCCGAGGCGGGGGCGCGGCTTCTCGTCGAGACGCTCGATGCGCTGCGCGATGACGGCGGCGTGCCGGCAACGCCGCAGCCGGCCGAGGGCATCACCTATGCGAACAAGATCGGCCGCGCCGATCGCATGCTTCGCTGGACGAGAACGGCCGAGGCGATCGACCGCCAGGTTCGAGCGCTGTCGCCTGCGCCCGGTGCGCTCGCGGCGTTTCATCGCGCATGGCTTCGCGTCGTCGCGGCGTTCCCGCTCGACGCCTCCCCGGGTGCCCCTCGCGCCACCGGCGAACCGGGAACGGTGCAGGCCGTTACATCCGCCGGCATCGACGTGCTGTGCGGCAGCGGCACCCGCTTGCGGCTGATCGACGTGCAGCCGGCCAGCGGGCGCTTGATGACGGCGTCGGCGTTTGCAGCGGGTCGCGGCGTTCGCGCGGGCAGCCGCTTCGACGCGGTCGACGCGTAATCGTCGATGCATCACGAACAGATGCAGGCGGCGCGTGCCGTCACGCGCGTGCTCGAAGGTGCGCAACTTCGCACGGCACTGGCCGAAGTCGACGACGGCGATGCGTCGCGCGGGCACACGCTCGTGCAGGAACTCGCGTATGGCACGCTGCGCCATCTCGGACGCCTCGAAGCGATCGCCGGGTACCTCGTGCGCAAACCGATGCCCGATGCGTTGCTGCGTGCACTGGTCGACGTCGCGCTCTATCAGCTCGAGGAAACGCGCGCACCCGCGTTTGCCGTCGTCGATCGTGCCGTCGTCGCCGCAGGCACGTTGGTCCGTCCGCAGGCCAAGCCGCTCGTCAACGCGCTGTTGCGCCGGTACCTGCGCGAACGGCAAGCGGTGCACGCTGCCGTTCGCGGCGACGAGGTTGCACGCTGGTCGTACCCGCAGTGGTGGATCGATCGCGTGCGCCGCGATCATCCCGACGACTGGGTCGCCATCCTCGAGGCGGGCAACGCGCGGCCTCCGCTTACGCTGCGCGTCAATCGCGCGGTCACGGAGCGCAAAGCGCTGCTCGAAGCGTTCGCGTCGGCGAGAATCGCCGCGCGTCCGGCCGGTGCGGCCGGCATCATCGTCGCTGAACCACGCCCCGTCACCGATCTCCCCGGCTTCGCCGCGGGCGCTTTCGCCGTGCAGGATCTCGGCGCGCAACTCGCGGCGCCGTTGCTCGCCGCGACGGATGGGATGCGCGTGCTCGATGCGTGCGCGGCGCCGGGCGGCAAGACCGCGCACATCCTCGCCGAATCCGACGTCGACGTGATCGCGCTCGACATCGACGCCGAGCGGCTCGACCGCGTTCGCGACAATCTCGTGCGGCTGCGCGTGGCCGACCGGCGCGTGCAGGTCGTCCACGGGGATGCGGGTCGACCGGACGCATGGTGGGATCGGCGATCGTTCGACCGCATCCTGCTCGACGTCCCCTGCACGGCATCCGGCGTCGTTCGTCGACATCCGGACGGCAAGTGGCGTCATCGCGCCTCGGACGTCGACCGCTTTGCCCGCGAGCAGGCACGACTCCTCGAGGCGGCCTGGCCGCTGCTCGCGCCCGGTGGCAAGCTCCTCTACGCGACGTGCTCGGTCTTCGCCGCCGAGAACGGGAATCGGATCGACGCCTTTTTCGACCGTCACCCCGACGCGTTGCGCGAATCCCTCACGTTGGGCGACGACGTCGAGCGCCGCGATGGGCAACTCTTGCCTTGGTCTTCCGGCGCGGGCCACAATCAGGACGGGTTCTTCTACGCGCTCGTCGCCAGGCGCTGATGGGGTCGCGAGGCCGCATCGGTCGAAGGCCCGGCGCTCCGCCACGCCGTCCCGCTCCGCGGGGCCAGGTTCCCGTTGCGTCCCGCCGGCATGACGATCGACCCTCGCCGAAACCGTGCGCCGTTGTCCACCGAGCGCCGCCGCGTGCTGGCGCTCCTGCTCGCGTTGGCTGCGATGGCCGTGCGGCCGGCGCGCGCCGACACGATCCCGGTCGTATCCGCGCAGTTGCGGGCCGAGGAAGGCGAAATCCTGTTGTCCGCGGAATTCGATTTCGCGCTGACGCCGGCGCTCGAACAGGCGCTGGAAAAAGGCATCCCGCTCTATTTCACGATCGAAGCCGAGATCACGCGCGCGCGGCCGCTCTGGTTTCCCGAGAAGATCGCCGAATGGTCGATCACGTATCGGGTGTCGTACAGCTCGCTGACGCGCCAGTATCGCGTCGCCAGCGGCCCGTTCGGGCAGGCGTTCGAGTCTCTCGACGACGTGCAGCGCTTCATCGGCCACGTCACGTCGCGGCCGGTGGCGCGAGCCGACGATCTGACGAAGGGCGTCCGCTACGACGTCGCGCTGCGTGAGAAGCTCGACGTGAACCAGTTGCCGAAGCCGTTCCAGATCAACGCGCTCGCCTCGCGCGAGTGGCAGTTGAGTTCCGACTGGCATCGGTTCACGTTCACGCCATGACGAGCCTGCTCGCGTCGCGGCGATTGCGCTGGGCCGCCCTCGCGTTCGCGTGCCTGGCGGCCATCGGCGTGTTCCTGCTCGCGACGGCGGCGGCGAACACGGGCCTGTTCGCCGGCCACTACAACACGCTCGTCGTCATCAACGGCGCACTGGTGGCGCTGCTGATGCTGATCGTCGCCGGACAGCTGTTGCAGTTGTGGCGCAGCCTTCGTTCCGGCGTGTTCGGATCGCGGCTCGCGCTGCGGCTCGTGCTGCTGTTCGCGCTGGTGGCGTGCGTGCCCGGCGCGCTGATCTACGCGGTGTCGGCGCAATTCCTCGGCCGCAGCATCGAGAGCTGGTTCGACGTGCGCGTCGACCGCGCGCTCGACGGCGGCATCAATCTCGGCCGCAGTTCGCTCGATTACCTGCTGAAGGAAACGAACAATCGCGCGACGCTGATCGCCGTCGCGCTTGCCGACGCGCCGGGAGGCCCGGGACCGGCGCTCACGCGCGCTGCGGAGCAGGTGGGCGTCTACGAGGCTGCGCTCTATGCGCCATCGGGCAGCGTGCTGGCCGTCGCGGGCGTCGGCGGCAGCATGACGCCCGAACCGCTGCCGGGCGATGCGCTGCGCCGCGCGCGGCTGCAGCAGACCTACGCGAAGGTCGAGCAGACGCAGGATGGGGGACTCATGCTGCGCGTCGTCGTGCCGGTCAACAGCAGCGATCGCATGGACCCGCTGCGCGTCTTGCAGGTGATCGAACGTGTGCCGCGCACGCTTGCGCAGGACCTCGAGAAGGTCCAGGCCGGTGCGCGCGACTACCAGGAAATCTCGTTTTCGCGCACGGCATTGAAGCGTCTCTATCAATTGACGCTGGCGCTGACGCTGCTGCTCGCGCTCACGTCGGCGTTGAGCCTCGCGGTCGTCCTGTCCGAACGCTTCGCGGAGCCGCTCGGCCTGCTCGCCGAAGGCACCCGCGCGGTCGCCGAGGGCGACTTTTCGCGGCGTCAACCGGTCACGTCGCGCGACGAGCTCGGCGTGCTCACCGAATCGTTCAACACGATGACGTCGCAACTCGCCGAAGCCCGCGTCAAGACGCAGGAATCGCAGCGCGCGACGGAAACGACGCGCGCGTATCTCGAAAGCGTGCTCGGCAACCTGTCGTCGGGCGTGCTCGCGTTCGACGAACGCTATCGCCTGCGAACGGCGAATCCGAGCGCTGCGGTCATCCTGCAGCAGCCGTTCGCGGACGTGTCCGGCGTGCCGCTTGGCGAATGGGGCGGACGGCTGCCGGCGCTCGCACCGTTCGGAGAACTCGTCGCCGAGGGTTTTCGTGCGTCACGCGACGGGCAATGGCAGCGCGAAGCGGCGTTGACGGTGGCGGGACAGACGCGAACGCTGCTCCTCCGCGGCACGCGCCTGCCGGGCGCGCCGGTGCCCGGCTACGTCGTCGTGTTCGACGACGTGTCCGAGGTTCTGCAGGCTCAGCGCGATGCGGCGTGGTCGGAGGTCGCGCGTCGACTCGCGCACGAAATCAAGAATCCGCTGACGCCGATTCAGCTGTCGGCGGAGCGCCTCGCGGTGAAGCTCGCGCCACGGCTCGACGACATGGACCAGGAAACGCTGCGTCGCGGCACGCAGACGATCGTCTCCCAGGTGTCCGCGATGAAGCACATGGTCGACGATTTTGCGATCTACGCGCGCCAGCCGCGGCCGGGCCAGATGCAGCCCGTGGACGTCGGCGCCCTCTTGCTCGATGTGCTCGCTCTGTACGACAATCTGCGCCCGCATGTGGCGCTCGCGCTTCCCGACGCGCCCGTCTTCGTCCAGGGCGAGCCGACGCGTCTGCGCCAGGTGTTCCACAATCTGCTGCAGAATGCCATCGACGCGCAGGCGGGCGTCGATGAACCGCGGATCGACATCACGCTCGGCGTGAATGGCGGGGAGGCAACGCTTGCCTTCGGCGACCGCGGTCCCGGCTTTTCCGATAATGTGCTCGAGCATCCGTTCGAGCCCTACGTGACGACGAAGGCGAAAGGCACGGGATTGGGACTGGCAATCGTCAAGAAGATCGTCGAGGAGCACGCGGGCCGCGTGACGCTCGAAAACGTCGTGCCGCGCGGTGCGCGCGTGACGCTGCACTTTCGCGCGCTCAAGTCCGTGAGCGCGAACCCGACGACCGCTGACGCAGCCGAGCGCATGGCGCAGCGTTCGCACGAGGGCGCGTGATGGATCCGCGCAGTGCGCAGGCGCGCGAAATCCTGATCGTCGACGACGAGGTCGGCATCCGCGAGTTGCTGTCGGAGATCCTGCAGGACGAGGGGTATCGCGTCGCGCTCGCCGAGAATGCGAGCGAAGCGCGCGCCTATCGCCAGCGCCAGCAACCCGCACTCGTGCTGCTCGACATCTGGATGCCGGACACCGACGGCGTGACGCTGCTGCGGGAGTGGGGCTCGAATTCGTTGCTGACGATGCCCGTGGTCATGATGTCCGGCCACGGCACGATCGAGACGGCCGTCGAGGCGACGCGCATCGGTGCGTTCGATTTCCTCGAAAAGCCGATCGGCCTGTCGAAACTGCTGTCGACGATCGCACGCGCCTTCAAGACCGCCGCGAGGAAGGAACCGCGCCGGATTTCGCTCGCCGCGCTCGGCACGAGCCAGCCGATTCGCGATACGGAGAAGGCGCTCGAAGCGCTCGTCGCAGCGCGCAGACCCGTGCTCCTTCTCGGGGAGCCCGGTACCGGTCACGATATCGCGGCGCGCGCGCTGCAGACGTCCGGGGCGCCCTTCGTCGCGCTTGCGAACGGCGCTCGCCTTGCAAACAATCCGCTCGCGCTGCTCGAGGAAGCGCGCGAGGGCGTGCTGTACTGCATGGAAATCGGCCAGTATTCCCGCGCCGAGCAGAAGGGGCTCGCGTTCCTTCTGCCGAAGCTCGACAAGCACAACATCGTGCTCGTCGCGACGAGCGTGGAGCCGCTCGCGAACGCCGCGGCCGAAGGCCGCTTCGACGCCGCGCTCCTGTCGCAACTGTCGACGGGTGCCGTCGTGCTTCCGCCGCTTCGGATGCGACGCGACGACATCCCCGCGCTGATCGAGCGATTCTGGCGCGCGTCGGGTGCGGACGAACGCGTGGCGCCGCTGCTCGCCGCACTGTCGCCCGCGGCACTGACGGCGCTGTCCAATGCGTACTGGCCGGGCAACATGGATCATCTGCAGAACGTCGTCGCCAACATGCAGGTGGTCCGCGGCGAGATCAGCGCCGATCTCGTGAAGCGGCTCCTCGGCGAAGCGGCGTCGCCGAACCAGGCGCTCGCGCCTGAAATCACGACGCGGTTCTTCGAACTCCCGCTGCGCGAGGCGCGAGAAGCGTTCGAGCGCATCTATTTCGAGCAACTGCTCGGACGCGAACAAAGCAACATGAGCAAGGTCGCCGAACGCGCCGGCCTCGAGCGCACGCACCTGTATCGCAAGCTCAAGCAGCTCAACATCCGCTTTTCACGCCGTACCGACGACAGCGCGGCCAGCTAGCCCGAATGCTTCACATCAGGGCGCGGCAACTTCGCGGACGCTGCCGGCGGACCGCCGGCGTGCGTCTTTGCATCGCGTGATCCCGGCCGCGCCATCGACGGGTTCGCGCGGCCGGATGATGCCGCTCGTCGTCGGCGCCGTCGGCGTCGTCTATGGCGACATCGGCACCAGCCCGCTTTACACGTTACGCACGGCGTTCACCGGCTCGTACGGGCTGTCGCTCACGCCGGACAACGTGCTTGGCGTGCTGTCGGTGATCGTCTGGGCGCTCGTCATCGTCGTCACCCTCAAGTACATCACGCTCATCATGCGCGCCGACAACCGGGGCGAGGGCGGCATTCTCGCGCTGACCGCGCTCGTGTCGCGCGGCACGGAGGACCGCCAGCGGATGCGATGGTGGCTGGTCGGGCTCGGCATTTTCGGGGCCGCGATGTTTTACGGCGACGGCATGATCACGCCGGCCATCACCGTGCTCGGCGCCGTCGAGGGCCTCGGCGTGATCGCGCCGGCGCTGCACCCGTTCATCGTGCCGATCGCCGTCGTCATTCTCGTCGCGCTGTTCGCCGTGCAACGGACGGGGACGGCAAGACTCGGCGCGGTTTTCGGACCGATCATGGGTGTGTGGTTCGTCACGCTCGCCGTACTCGGCGCGCTCGAGATCGCGCGGGGGCCGCAGGTGCTCGGCGCATTCGACCCGACGTACGCCGCGCGTTTCATCACCGGCAATCCGACGGTCGCATTCGTCGCGTTCGGCGCGGTCGTCCTTGCCGTGACCGGCACCGAGGCGCTCTACGCGGACATGGGACATTTCGGCAAGACGCCGATCCGCCGCGCGTGGATATTCTTCGTGATGCCCGCGCTATTGCTCAATTACTTCGGGCAGGGCGCGCTGATCCTGAACGATCCCGCAACGATCCAGAATCCGTTCTACCTGCTCGCGCCCGCCTGGGCGCGCGTTCCGCTGCTGGTGCTGGCGACACTGGCGGCAATCATCGCGTCGCAGGCGGTCATCTCGGGCGCGTTCTCGTTGACGCGCGCCGCGATCCAGATGGGGTACTGCCCGCGCCTCACGATCCTCCACACGTCCGAGCGGGCGATCGGGCAAATCTACGTCCCGTTCATCAACTGGATGCTGCTGCTCGCGATCATTGCGCTCGTCGTCGGCTTTCGCAATTCCGATAACCTCGCGGGGGCGTACGGCATCGCCGTCACGATGGCGATGCTGATCGATTCGATCCTGATCTTCGTCGTGATGCGGCGGCTGTGGGACTGGCCGGTGTGGGCGTCGGTGCTGATCACGACGCCGCTGCTGCTGATCGACCTCACGTTCCTCGCGTCGAACTCGCTCAAGATTCCGGAGGGCGGCTGGTTCCCGCTGTTGATCGGCGGGGCAGTCTTCACGCTGCTGACGACGTGGAAGCGCGGCAGGTCCCTGCTGATGAAACGGCTCGCCGAGGACGCGATGCCGCTCGAGCTCTTCATCCAGAGCATCCAGGCGTCTCCGCCGACGCGCGTGCCTGGCACGGCGATCTTCCTCACGTCGACGCCCAACCGCGTGCCGCATGCGCTGCTGCACAACCTGAAGCACAACAAGGTGCTGCACGAGCGCGTCGTGTTCCTGACGATCGTGATGCGCGACATTCCGTACGTCCCCGACGAGGAGCGGGGCGAGGTCACCGATCTCGGCTGCAATTTCTATCGGCTGCTCGCCGACTACGGCTTCAAGGACGATCCCGACGTGCCGGAACTGCTCGAGGATTGCGGTCGCAAGGGCTTTGAATTCGACATGATGGAGACGTCGTTCTTCGTGTCCCGCGAGACGCTGATTGCCACGGTTTCGCCGGGCATGGCGCTGTGGCGCGAGAAGCTGTTCGTGTCGATGTCGAAGAACGCGACGAAGGCGTCGGAATTCTTCCAGGTGCCAACCAACCGGGTGGTCGAACTCGGGACCCAGGTGGAGCTGTGATCCTGCGCAGGTCGCGGTCGATCGCGCATTACGCAAAAGCGTTCTCCAAAAAAAACGCCGGCGCGAAGCCGGCGTTCCCATTCCAAAGGACGCGCGTTACTGGAGCGTCGCCATCTGCGAGCGCATGGTCTTCAGCGCCCTGCTTTCGATCTGGCGAATCCGCTCGGCTGACACGCCGTACTCGTCGGCAAGCTGCTGCAGCGTCGCCGTTTCCTCGTCGTCGCGCAGCCACCGCGCCTCGATGATCCGCCGGCTGCGGTCATCCAGTTGCGCCATCGCCGTGCGCAGGCCCTTGCTGCGGTTGGCCGCAGTTTCGCGCCGCTCCAGAATCTCGACCGGCTCGTCCTCGCTGTCCGTCAGATAGGCGATCGGCGTCACCGATTCCTCGTCGCCGGGCGTCGGATCGAGCGAAACGTCGCCGCCTGAGATCCGGGTTTCCATCTCGAGCACTTCCTCCGGCTTGACGCCGAGCTCGGTCGCGATCGCGTTCGCCTGCGAGCGCGTCAGCGATGCCGACGAACGCTTCATGCTGCGCAGGTTGAAGAACAGCTTGCGCTGCGCCTTCGTCGTCGCGATCTTGACCAGCCGCCAGTTGCGCAACACGTGCTCGTGGATTTCCGCCTTGATCCAATGCAGGGCGAAAGAAACGAGTCGCACGCCGCGCTCCGGGTCGAACCGGCGCACCGCCTTCATCAACCCGATGTTGCCCTCCTGGATCAGGTCCGCCTGCGGCAGCCCGTAGCCAAGGTAATTGCGCGACACGGCGACGACCAGCCGCAGGTGCGACAGCACCAGCTGGCGCGCCGCATCGACGTCTTCGTGTTCCTTCCAGCGCCGTCCAAGCGCGGTTTCCTGCTCAGCCGTGAGCAGCGGGAACCGATTCACCGCCTGGATGTAGTGGTCGAGACTCCCGAGCGAGGCCGGGGTCGGGAACGCCAGCGCACTTCCGGACATCGAGTTTCTCCTTTCAGTGGCGGCCGGGCCAAGACGCTTCGAGTGCCACCGGACGCCAGTTTAGCACTCGGGCAATAAGAGTGCTAAGGACCCGGGAAAGTTCCCGACTTATTCAGTCGGGTATTGGGGTGGGATTTCAGGCGAATGCCGAGGCCAGAGAGCCTCGGAGGGTGGACCATCGATCGCCGCCGGGGTTCAGCGAAGGGTCGCACGCGGGCGGGGGTGGGCGCTCGCTATCGATGTACCCTTAGGCGAGAGCGGGTTTGGCGTTGAACTCTTCGGCGGGGAGCAACGCGTCGACAAACTCTGCGGCCCCGAACGGGCGCAGGTCGTCCAACCCTTCGCCGACACCGATGAACTTGAGCGGTACGGGATGCTGGCGGGCGATCGCCGCGACGATGCCGCCCTTGGCGCTCCCGTCGAGCTTGGTCAGGATGAGCCCGGTGAGGCCGACGGCTGAATCGAACGCGCGCACTTGCGCAAGGGCGTTCTGGCCGGTGTTCGCGTCGAGCACGAGCCAGACCTCGTCGGGGGCGCCGGCGCGCGCCTTCCCCAGTACCCGCTTGATCTTGCGCAACTCGTCCATCAGGTTTCCTTGCGTTGGAAGACGCCCGGCCGTATCCGCGAGGACCACGTCGATGCCGCGGCCTCTGGCGGCGTTCACCGCGTCGAACATGACGGCGGCGGGATCGCCGCCGGCCTGCTGGATCACCGCTACGCCGTTCCTTTCGCCCCACACCGACAGTTGCTCGCGAGCGGCCGCGCGGAACGTATCCCCCGCGGCCAGGAGCACCGACAGGTTCCGCTGCTGAAGCCACTTGGCGAGCTTGCCGATCGACGTCGTCTTCCCCGCCCCGTTGACGCCTGCCAGCATGATGACGAAAGGCCGATCCGACGCGACGACGGCATCGGCTTCGAGCGGCCGCACCAGCTCCACGAACGCTGCCCGAAGCAGTGCGCGAGGATCGCCGCTGCCCCCGGTGCGACGATAGCGCGCGCGGAGATCCTCGATCAGGTGATTCGTCGCCTCGACGCCGACGTCGGCCATCAGCAGCGCCGACTCCAGTTCCTCGAGCGCCTGATCGTCGAGCACCCGCCGGCGAAAGGCGCCGGTTATCGCGCCCGACAGCTTCTCGCGCGAAAGACCGAGTCCGGACTTCAGCCGATCGGACCACGACTTCGCTACGGGCGGCGGCAGCGAGAACGACTGGCCGAGCACCGGCGTCGGATCGCGCATGTCCTCGTAGCGGGATGCGGGCGCGCTGCCCTGGGCCGCCGTTGCGGGTGGCGCGGGGTCACGGACAACCCCGTCGGCAACGGGTTGTGAACGGACGTTCTCGACGACGACCGTCGGCGGCTCGGCCGGTTTCGCGGGCTTGCGCTTGAAAAGATCGAACACTTCGGAACGGCCTGGAAGCGCCGGCGGGACGTCGCCGGGGCGCGGGTAAACTCGAATTCTATCCTTTCGACGCGTTCTTCACGCCCGCACGTGCCCAAACCCCACCGCGTGCGCATCATCGGCGGCCAGCATCGCGGCCGGCGGATTCCGGTCCCCGACGCGCCGGGTCTGCGTCCCACGCCCGATCGCGTTCGCGAAACGCTCTTCAACTGGCTCGGCCAGGACCTGTCCGGGAAGTCGACGCTCGATCTTTTCGCCGGCACGGGGGCGCTGACGCTCGAAGCGCTGTCGCGGGGTGCGTCGCTCGCGGTGGCCGTCGATCGCAACGCGACCCTCATACGCGAGCTCGTTTCGTTTGCGCATCGCATCGGCGACCTGCCGCTCGAGACGCACGTCGACGAGGCGCTGCGCTTCGTCGCACGCGAACGACGGAAGTTCGACGTCGTGTTTCTCGATCCGCCGTTCGCCGACGATCCGTGGGACGCGTTGCTCGCCGCCGTGGCCCCCTGTCTCGCGGATGACGGGTTCGTCTATGCGGAAGCCGGCAGCGACCTCTCGCCGGCCAGCTTCGACGTCGTGCGTCGCGCGACGGCGGGGACCGTGCATTATCATCTGCTCGCGAAAAACGCGACGAGTCGCACGCCATGAAGGTCGTCTACCCCGGCACGTTCGATCCGTTCACGCGCGGCCACGAGGATCTCGTGCGGCGCGCATCGCGGCTGTTCGATTCGGTCGTCGTCGCGATCGCCGACAGCGAATCGAAGCGCCCGTACTTTTCGACCGCCGAGCGCATCGACATGGCGCGCGAGGTGCTGCGGCCGTTTCGCAACGTCGAAGTGCTGGGATTTTCGTCGCTGCTGATGGAATTCGTGCAGTCGCAGGGTGCGCAGGCGATCCTGCGCGGATTGCGCGCCGTGTCCGACTTCGAATACGAATTCCAGATGGCCGGAATGAACCGCAACCTCTATCCCGACGTCGAAACGCTATTCCTGACCCCCGACGAGAAGTACATGTTCATTTCCGCGACGATCGTCCGCGAAATCGCGCGTTTCGGCGGCGACGTTTCCAAATTCGTCCACCCCCATGTCGCTGATCGGCTGCGGCAGAAGGCCGGACTCTGACGCACGATCCCGGTACCCCGCCAACTGCCGCGTCCGCATGGCATTGATCATCACCGACGAGTGCATCAACTGCGACGTCTGCGAGCCCGAGTGCCCGAACGAGGCGATTTCGCAGGGCGCGGAGATCTACCAGATCGATCCGGCGAAATGCACCGAGTGCGTCGGGCATTTCGACGTGCCGCAGTGCCGCGAGGTCTGCCCGGTCGACTGTATTCCCGTCCATCCCGATTTCGTCGAGACGAAGGACGCGCTGCTGCTCAAGTACGAGGGACTGATGCGGCGGAAGGCGGTGTCGCTGGGGTCGGAACACTAAGTCGCGCAGGGGGCCGGAGCAATGATTCGCGCGATCGCCGTCCGATCGCGCCGGGCACGTTGGCGCCGACTCAGTCCTCTAGACCCCGATCGATCAATCACCCGTTCGCCGCCAGCGGCAGCACGTCGGGTGCCTCGATGATCATGTCGAGCATCCCGAGCTGCTGTTTCATTCCTTGCCGCTGAGACTCGAGCGCCTCGCGCGCCTGCTCGAGTTCCATGATCCTGCTCTCGAGCTCGTCGCTCGCGCGATGGATGCGACGCACGCTGTCGAGACGTCGGCGGAGCTGGATATGATGCTCGCGCACCTGCGTCTCGAGCGGCGACATCACCGCCTTCAGCCAGGCTTCGACATCGCGGTTCGCCACCTTGTAGACGTGGCGCGCGCGCGACGCGACCGTTTCGAAGAACTGCTTCATCAGCGGGTACTTCGCCTTGCTGACCATGTTCCACAGCGTGTTGAAGTGCGTGTTGTACGCGCGCTCCATCCGCTCGATTTCCTTCAGGTACTTGAGCACCGAAAACTGCGGCGGCACATAGATGTCGATGCCGTTCTCGTGCGCGAAGCGCGTGTACATCGCGCGCATCAGGTCGTGAATCTCGGCGCTCTGGCGACCGGCCTGGTCGAAATCGGTCCGCAGCCGCGCGAAGAAATCGCCCATCGCGTCGCGCACCCCCCGGGTGAACGGGCTGCCTTCGATCCGCTCGCGCGTTCGAGCCGCGTTCTGGCGCAGCGCCGACAGGCCGATGACGTCGAAAAGATCGTTCGTATGCTGCGTGAACACCGTGCGCAGCGCCGTGTATCGCGCAAGCCCGCGTTCGAAGACTTCCTTCTCCTGCTTGACGCGCGCCATCATGTGCTCGACGACGTCCTGGTTCTTGCCGCGCAACGCGATCAGTTCGGCAAGCTGTTCGCCGATGCCGCCGGCGCGCGCATCGAGGATCGAGCGAATCGATGCGGTCAGCGCGCGGAGTTCGCTTTGCGTCGCGGCACCGACGAGATCGCGCTTGGCCGGAATCAGCTTGCGCGACAGCGAATGCTCGAGGATCGGCAGGCGGCTTCGCGTCAGCAGCGCGTCGTCGCCGTTGACCTTCGCAAGCAGCGCCTTTTGCGCGGAAACGGCGAACACCTGCGCGGGCGATATGCCGAGCATCGTCGCGCTCGACTCCACCTGCCGGTCGATCTCCGCGTTGATCTCGACCTCCTCCTTCAAGTCGTCCCACAATCCGTCGATCTTGTTCAAGATGACGATGCGCGCGGCCTTCGTCGTATCCTCTTCGCCCGCGAGGTGGCCGTTCCACACATCGAGGTCGGTCTTCGTGACGCCGGCGTCGGCCGCGAGCAGGAACAGCACGGCGTGCGCGTTCGGCAGCAGGTTGAGCGTCAGCTCGGGCTCGGTACCGATGGCGTTCAGGCCCGGCGTGTCGAGGATGATCAGCCCCTGTTGCAGCAGCGGATGCGGAAAATTGATCTCGGCGTGGCGCCAGCAAGGGATGTCGACGCTGCCTTCGTCGCCGCGCTCGAGCGCGGACAGGATGTCGTCGTCGCGTTCGGTGAAAAGGCCGTACTTCCGCGCGAGCGCGACCGGCACGCGCTTCACCTGCGACACGCGCGCGAGCGTTTCCGCCATCCGGTCGGCGGCCGCCAGATCGAGCGGAAACGTCACCCACTCGTCGGCGTAGTTCTTGAATTCACTGACCGTCGCCTCGTTCAGCCGCGTTTCGATCGGCAACAGGCGGATCGACGGCGGCCGCGACGGGTCGTGCAACAACTCGGTCGGGCACATCGTCGTCCGGCCGGCGGACGACGGCAGCAGTCGCTGGCCGAAATCGGCGAAGAAGATCGCGTTGATCAGTTCCGACTTGCCGCGCGAAAACTCCGCGACGAACGCGACGACGAGCTTGTCCTGCTGCAATCGTTCGAGCAGTAGCTGCACTTTGACATCGACCTGCGCATCGGCGAGATCCTGCTGCGAAAGCCACTCGTGCAGCGTCGAAATGCCGGCCGACAGCCGACGGCGCCAGTCGGCGTACGCCTCGAAGCGGGCGGCCAGGTCGCGCGAGGGAATCATCCGAGGGAATCGTCGCGGAGGAAGAAGGAATGCGCAGCGGCCGCCATCGGAGGGTGGAAAGCACGAGTCATGCCGCTTGCCGATTGCGTTGCGTGCCGAGCGAACCGGAGCCGGACCGCCTTTGCGCCACGTGCGCACGGGTTCGCGACGTTGATCGGTTACGACGCGCCGGTCGTCGGTCACGCGGGCTGCGACGTGGCCGCGCGCCGTCGTGTCCTGCCGCGCAATGGCAGTGCGTCTTCCTATCGCGGTTGGCAGTGTGCGCAGTAAAACGACGACCGTTGACCGATCCGCGACTGGCGGATCGGTCGCTTGCACACGCGGCACGCGGCGCCGCCGCGGCCATAGACGAAGTACTCGAGCTGGAAATAGCCGGCGGCGCCGTCCGAGCCCACGTAATCGCGCAGCGTGCTGCCGCCCTTGGCGATCGCCGCTTCGAGCACCGCGCGCACCGCGACGACGAGCCGCGCAAGGCGAGCCCTGGAGACGCGGTTCGCGGGCGTCGACGGTCGAATGCCGGCGCGGAACAATGCCTCGTTGGCGTAGATGTTCCCAACGCCGGTGACGACGCCGTTGTCCATCAACGCAAGCTTGATCGCAGCACGGCGCTTGCGCGTGACGCGCCACAGATAGTCGGCGTCGAACGCGGCATCGAACGGTTCCGGGCCGAGCGCATCGAGCAGCGGATGGCCGTCGGCGGTCGACGCGATCCACAGCATCGCGCCGAAACGGCGCGGGTCGCGGTAGCGCAGCACGGTTCCGTCATCGAGCGTGATGTCGACATGATCGTGCGCCTTGCGCGGCGGCGGTTGTCTCCACGCGCGAAGGCTCCCCGTCATCCCGAGATGCACGAGCAGCGCGGCTTTGCCGACATGGAACAGCAGGTACTTGCTGCGACGATCGACGCGCTCGATCGTCGCGCCGCGCAGCCGCTTTTCGAGGTCGTCGGGAACCGGCCAGCGCAGCCGCCGGTCGTACACGTCGATCCGCTCGACGCGACGGCCGATCACGTGGGGCGCGATACCTCGGCGCGTGGTTTCGACTTCGGGAAGTTCCGGCATGGAACGCGCGGCCGCAACGACCGGGCGGGCGTTTGTGAGCGCGGCGACTATAGCTTAATCTACAGGGTTCGACGCGCCCGCACTTGTCCATGACACTCCGCATCCTTCTGCGCCCGCTGATCGTCGCGATGCTCGCGATGGGCGCCCCCGCTTTGCTCGCGCAGGCGCCGGACGAGCCGTCGAAACCCGAAGCGTCGCAGGCACCGCACGCTGGCGCATCGGCACTGAGCGCGGATCTTTTCTACCGTCTGCTGCTTGGCGACGTCGCGCTTCAGCGCGGCGACGTCACGCTCGCGGCCCGCGCGTATCTCGACGCGGCGCGCAATGCGAACGACGCGCGGCTTGCGCGACGCGCCACGGAAATCGCGATCGCGAGCCGCCAGCGCATCCTCGTGCAGGAAGCTGCGAAGCTGTGGGCGCAACTCGATCCTTCGGCCGAGCGTCCGAAGCGCGTGCTCGCCGCGCTCGCTGCCGACGGCGACAAGGGCATGCCCAGCACCGCGGAGGACGACGAGTTGCGCTCGCGCATCGAGCGCGTGCTGGCGGATGCCGCATTGTCGGGCCCGGGTGTGGGCGAAGTGTTCATGCAACTCAATCGCCTCTTTTCGCAGCAGTCGAACAAGCGGGGCGTGCTCCTGCTCGTGCGCGACGTCGCGAGGCCCTATCCGAAAACGCCCGAGGCGCATTACGCCGTGGCGCTCGCCGCGTTCGCAGCCGGCGACGATCTCGCGACCGCGTCGGAGGCGAGCGACGAGATCGACCGCGCGCTTGAACTGCGCCCCGACTGGGAGCGCGCCGCCGTTCTGAAGGGCGAGATCCTCGCGCGGAAGTCGTCGTCTTCGGCGGTGCAGTTCCTCGAAGCGTTCGTCGCGGCGCATCCCGAGGCGAAGAGCGCGGCCGGCGCGCTCGCCCAGCACTATGTCGACCAGAAACGCTTCACCGACGCGCGTGCGTTGATGCAGAAACTGTGGGATCGCGAACCCGCCGCCCGCGATCTCGAGTTCGCCGTCGCAGCCATCGCGCTGCAGATGAAGGACTACGCCGGCGCCGAACACCTGTTCCTCGACCTGAAGAGCGCAGGCTACGGCGAACCCGGTGCGATCGATCTGTACCTCGCACAGATCGCGGAAGACACGAAGCAGTACGCAAAGGCGATCGAGCGTTACCAGGCGATCACCGAGGGCGACCGTGCGTGGCTCGCGAAGCTTCGCATTGCCTCGATGTATGCGAAGCAGGGTCGGCGCGCCGACGCACAGCGCTGGCTCGCCGGGCTTGACGCGGTCACGCAGGAGCAGAAGGTGCAGGTGCGGCAGGCGGAAGCACAGCTGCTCCGCGACACCGGCGACGACGCGGGCGCCTATCGCGTGCTGGCGCAAAGCCTCGACGAGCACCCGGACACGCCCGATCTCATCTACGACCTCGCGATGGTCGCGGAAAAGCTCGACAAGATCGACGAGGCCGAAACGCGCCTGAAGCGTCTCGTCGAACTGAAGCCCGACGACGCACAGGCGCTGAACGCGCTCGGGTACACGCTCGTCGATCGAACGCCTCGTACCGACGAAGGCCTGGCGCTGATCGAGCGCGCGCACAAGCTGTCGCCGCAGGACCCGTTCATCCTGGACAGCCTCGGCTGGGCGTTCTATCGCATGGGTCGGCTGGACGACGCCGAGCGTTACCTGCGACAGGCGCTCGACGGCCGCCCCGATGCGGAGATCGCTGCGCATCTCGGCGAAGTCCTGTGGCGCAAAGGGGAACGCGACCAGGCGCGTGCGCTGTGGAAAGCGCAGCTCGACACCCATCCCGACAACGCGGTGTTGAAGGAAACCGTCCGGCGACTCGCGCCCTGATGCGCATTTCGCCGCGCGCACTCGCGCTGTCGTTCGCGATCGCGTTCGTTGGCGGATGCGCGACGGGCCCGCAACGCGACCTGTCGCCCACCGCGGTCCCTGCCATCGATACGCCGTTCTCGATCGGCGGCCGGCTGTCCGCACGGCGCGGTGACGCCGGCGTCGCCGGCGGATTCTCGTGGACGCACGATGCGCGGCACGATGCGATCGATCTCGCGTCGCCGCTCGGGCAGACGCTTGCGAGGCTCGAAGGGAATTCGAGCGGCGTCAGCGTGACGCTGCAGAACGGTCGCACCGAGCAGGCGGCGTCGTGGCGCGAGCTGACCGAGCGTGCTTTCGGCGTGACGATTCCGGTCGATGGCCTCGCATCGTGGGTGCGCGGCGTGCCGCGTCCCGGTGCGCGCTACACGGTCGAACGGGACGCGCAGGCGCGTGTCTCGCTGCTGCGCCAGGACGGGTGGGAAATCGTCTACGCCTACGCCGACGACGCTGCACGACGCCCGGCGCGGGTGGTGTTGACCCTTCCCGGCGCCGAAGCGGTCGACGTTCGCGTCGTCGTCGACCGCTGGGAGTGATTCGGCAATTTGACACCCGTGGCGTCGTCGGCGAAAATGGACGTCTTTTCCGAAGGTTACGCACGACCGCCCGCAGGGAAGCCGCGTGTCGGCGATCTCGTGTTCGCGTCGATCGCGTAGCGTTTCGACCTGTCCGTGGCGGGAACGCACGACGCTCGAAGGTTTCCGCTGGGGAGTCGCCAAGTTGGTTAAGGCACCGGATTTTGATTCCGGCATTCGAGGGTTCGAATCCTTCCTCCCCAGCCATTTTTCTTCGACGTCGCCGGCAGCGCACGTTTGGGCGCCATGCCCGCCTGACGCCTAGCCGCGCGCGCGGCGCATATCCACGACAACCCCTCCGGTCGAGCGATGGCTTTCGAGCGCATGCGGATCTATACCGGCAACGCGAACCCCAAGCTCGCGGAAGCCGTCTGCCGGCACCTCAACATCAGCCTCGGCCGCGTCGTCGTCGGTCGCTTCTCCGACGGCGAAGTCATGGTCGAGCTGCTGGAGAACGTCCGCGGCCGCGACGCCTTCGTGCTGCAGTCGACGTGCGCACCGACCAACGACAACCTGATGGAAGTGATGGTGATGGTCGATGCGCTGAAGCGTGCATCGGCTGCGCGCGTGACGGCCGCGATTCCCTATTTCGGATACGCGCGCCAGGATCGCCGGCCGCGTTCGGCGCGCGTGCCGATCACGGCGAAGGTCGTTGCGGACATGCTGGCGACCGTCGGCGTCGATCGCGTCATGGTGATGGACCTCCACGCCGATCAGATCCAGGGCTTTTTCAACATCCCGGTCGACAACATCTACGCGACGCCGGTCCTCCTCGGGGACCTGTGGAAACGAAACTACGACAACCTGCTCGTCGTGTCGCCGGACGTCGGCGGCGTCGTCCGCGCGCGTGCAATCGCCAAGCGGCTGGATTCCGATCTCGCGATCATCGACAAGCGGCGCCCGAAAGCGAACGTCGCCGAGGTGATGAACATCATCGGCGACGTCGAGGGCCGCACCTGCGTCATCATGGACGACATCGTCGATACGGCGAATACGCTGTGCAAGGCGGCAACCGCACTGAAGGAACACGGCGCGCAGAAGGTCGTCGCGTATTGCACGCATCCGGTGCTTTCCGGCGGCGCCGTTCCGCGCATCACGGCGTCCGACATGGACGAGATCGTCGTCACCGACACGATCCCGCTGTCGGCGGAGGCGCAGGCGTGTCCGAAGATCCGGGCGCTTTCCTGCGCGCAACTGCTGGCGGAAACGATGACGCGCATCTCGAACGAGGAATCGGTGTCCTCGCTGTTCACGGAGTGAATCGATGGCGGACATGATGGCTCCCGACCTCGCCGGCAAGATCGTCCTGATCACCGGTGCGTCGACCGGCATCGGCGCCGCCGCCGCACGTGGCTTTGCGCGTGCCGGCTGCCGCGTCGCAATCCACTACAACGCGAGCCTCAACCGCGCCGAGGAGGTGGCCGCCGACGTGCGTTTCGCCGGCGCCGAAGCGTTGCTGGTCGGCGGCGATCTGCGCGCGTCGAGCAAGGCGCGCGAGGTCGTCGACGCGACGGCCGCGCACTATGGCGGCCTCGACATTCTCGTCAACAACGCAGGCGGACTCGTGCAGCGCGTGCCGATCGCCGAGATCGACGATGCGTTCTTCGACGCGGTCATCGACCTCAACGTGCGCTCGGCGGTGGCGGCGTGCTCGGCGGCCGTGCCGCACATGCGCAAGGCCGGTCGGGGCAACATCATCAACGTGACGTCGATCGCGGCGCGCGTCGGCGGCGGGCCCGGTGCGGCGATGTACGCGTCGGCCAAGGGCTTCATCTCGACGTTCACGCACGGACTCGCGCGCGAAGTCGTCAAGGACAACATTCGCGTCAATGCAGTGTCACCGGGCGTGATCGTCACGCCATTCCACGAGCGCTATTCGACGCCGGCGATGCTCGAAACCTTCAAGGCGCAGATTCCGATGAATCGACTCGGTACCGCGGAGGAATGCACGGGCGCGTTCCTGTATCTCGCCTCGGATGCGCTGTCGGGCTTCGTCACCGGCCAGATCATCGAGGTGAACGGTGGACAGTTGATGCCATGATCGCCGCGCCTCGATCCTGATATAATTCAACGCTTTGCCGCCATCGCGGACGACCGGTACCGATCCCGGAAGGCCGCAGACACTACGAAGGGGTCGCCAACATGGCCACGATCGAATTCACTGCGTTTCCCCGCGCAACCGAAGGCCGCGGCGCGTCGCGCCGGATGCGCCGTTCGGGCAAGGCGCCCGGCATCGTTTACGGCGGCCCGACGCCGCCGCAGCCCATCGAGCTCGATCACAACGCGCTGGTCCACGCGCTGCGCAACGAAGTCTTTCATTCGTCGATCCTCACGATGAAGGTCGACGGCGCGAGCACGCAGGTGCTGCTTCGCGACGTGCAGATGCATCCGTTCAAGAACGAGGTGCTGCACGTCGACTTTCAGCGCATCGATCCGTCGCGCAAGATCCACATGAAGGTGCCGCTGCACTTCGTCAATGAGGCGATGTCGCCGGCGGTGAAGACCGAAGGCGCGATCATCAGTCACGTGATGACCGAGATTGACATCGCGTGCCTGCCGAAGGATCTGCCGGAATTCATCGAAGTCGACCTGTCGCAACTCGATACCGCGCATTCGTTGCACGTGTCGGGGGTGACGCTGCCCGCGGGCGTTACCGTCGTCACGCATCGCACCGGTGACCCGGTGGTTGCGACCGCGGTCGTGCCGAAGGCCGTCGTCGAGACCGAGGAAGTCGCCGCCGAAGGCGAGGAGGCGGCCGCAGCAGCTGCGGCGCCCGCCGCCGAAGGTGCGAAGCCCGCCGAAGCCAAGCCCGAGGAGAAGGGCGGCAAGAAGGATGCGGGCGGCGACGACAAGAAGAAGAAATAACGCTGTCTTTCGAGCGCGGCGCGAGCAGGGCTCGCGTCGCCTGCGCCGCGATACGGGCTGGCCGTCGCGGCATCGACGGAACCGTTTCGAGCACGCACGATGTCCACTCCGATCCGGCTGGTCGCCGGTCTCGGCAACCCGGGCCGCGGCTACGCCAGCACGCGGCACAACGCCGGGTTCTGGTTCGCCGACAAGCTCGCCGCGCTGCTGAACGCGACGTTCTCGCACGAGACGCGTTTCCAGGCCGACGTCGCGAAGGCGGGCGATCTGCGCATCTGCAAGCCGATGACGTACATGAATGGCTCGGGCCGCCCCGTCGCCGCCCTTGCGCGGTTTTTCGGCGTTCCGCCGGACGCCCTCCTGGTTGCGCACGACGAACTCGATCTTCGTCCCGGGGACGTGAAGATCAAGCTCGGCGGTGGCCACGCGGGGCACAACGGCCTTCGCGACATTCATGCCCACCTGGGAAGCGCCGATTACTGGCGTTTGCGCTTCGGCATCGGCCATCCGCGCAACACGGAATTCCCCGAACGCGAGGTGATCGATTACGTGCTGAAGCCGCCGGCCGCGGCGGATCGCGTGGCGATCGATGCGGCGATCGACCGCACGCTCGACGTCTGGCGTGAAATTGCCGCGGGGGACATGGAGCGCGCCATGATGACGGTCCACACGCGGCCGCGCGACGCGGCCGAACCGCAATGAGTCTCCGCTGCGGCATCGTCGGCCTGCCGAACGTCGGCAAGTCGACGCTTTTCAACGCGCTGACGAAGGCGGGCATCGCCGCGGAGAATTACCCGTTCTGCACGATCGAGCCGAACGTCGGCATCGTCGAAGTCCCCGACGCGCGCCTCGCGGCGCTTGCTGCGATCGCGAAGCCGCAGAAGGTGATCCCCGCCACCGTCGAGTTCGTCGACATCGCAGGGCTCGTCGCCGGCGCGTCGAAGGGCGAGGGCCTCGGCAACCAGTTCCTCGCGAACATTCGCGAGACCGATGCGATCGCGCACGTCGTGCGTTGCTTCGAGGATCCGAACGTCGTGCACGTGACGGGTCGCATCGATCCGATCGGAGACGTCGAGACGATCAACACGGAGCTCGCGCTCGCCGATCTCGCGACCGTCGACCGGCAGATCGCGAAGGTCGAAAAGCTTGCGCGCGCCGGGGGCGACAAGGACGCGCAGCGCACGTTCGCCGTGCTGACGAAAGTGCGCGCCGCGTTGAACGAGGCCCGGCCCGCGCGGACCGTCGACCTCTACGATGAGGAACGCGCCGTGCTGAAGCCGTTCTTCCTGCTGACGATGAAGCCGACGCTCTACGTCGCGAACGTCGCCGAGCATGGCTTCGAGGCCAATCCGCTGCTCGACCGGGTGCGCGAGCGCGCCGCGCAGGAGCAGGCGCCGGTCGTGGCGATCAGCGCAGCGCTCGAATCGCAGATCGCCGATCTCGATGCCGACGACAAGGCGCTGTTTCTCGCCGACATGGGCATGACCGAACCGGGGCTCGATCGACTGGTGCGCGCCGGCTACGAGCGCCTCGGGCTGCACACGTACTTCACGGCCGGGCCGAAGGAAGTCCGCGCCTGGACGATCCCGCACCGGGCGACGGCTGCGCAGGCGGCGGGCGTGATTCACACCGATTTCGAAAAGGGATTCATCCGTGCGGAGGTGATCGGATTCGCCGATTACATCGCGTCGAACGGCGAACAGGGCGCGAAGGAGGCGGGCAAGATGCGCCTCGAGGGCCGCGATTACGTCGTTCGCGATGGCGACGTCATGCATTTCCGCTTCAATGTCTAGGTGCGCGAAACGCGCGCGCCAGGTCCTGGCCTTGACGTGCGCGCTCGTCATGCTTGCCGGCTGCGCGGCGCTCCCGCCGCGCAACTCGCCCCGGATCGACGTCGTTGGCGTGCAACTCGATCGCGTCGAAGGCGCGGACGCCTACTTCAACGTCGCCGTGCGGCTCACCAACGACGGCGACGAGGATTTCGTCATCAGGGCGCTGAGCGCACGGCTCGCCATCGAGGGCGAAAACGTTGCGGAGGCCACGCTCGCATCGGCGCCCGTTCGCATCGCGGCGCATGGGAGTACACGCGCCGAGCTTTCGTCGCGCACCGGGATGGACCAGGTGCTGCGCGCGATCGCCGCGGCGATGCGTCGCGGCGCGACGTTGACGCCGCCCGGCGCACGTCCGACATTGCGCTACGCGATCGACGGCACCGCGACGCTCGACGGCGGATACAGGCTGCGGTTCGCCCATGCGGGCGACATCGGCGACGTGCCCCGATGAGCGCACTGAGCTTCACGAAAATGGAGGGTCTCGGCAATGATTTCGTCGTGATCGACGCAACGCGCACGCCGTTCGCGCTGCAACCTGCGGACATCAGGCTGCTCGCGGATCGGCGTTTCGGTGTCGGCTGCGACCAGGTGCTGGTGGTCGAGCCGGCACGGGGAGACGCCGATTTCCGGTATCGCATCTTCAATGCCGACGGCGGCGAAGTCGAGCAGTGCGGCAACGGTGCGCGCTGTTTCGTCGTGTTCGTCCGCGAGCATGGCTTGACGCAACGGCGCGAGATTCGCGTCGAGACCGCCGGCGGACTCATCGTGCCGAGGCTCGAGGACGACGGCGAAGTCACCGTGGACATGGGCGTTCCGCGTTTCGATGCCGCGTCGGTTCCGTTCATTGGCGGCACCGGCGCGATCGACGAGCCGCTCGATGTCGCTGGAACGCCCGTGACCGTGTCCGTGCTCTCGATGGGCAATCCCCACGCGGTCCAGCGTGTCGACGACATCGATGCGGCGCCCGTCGCGACACAAGGACCGCTCATCGAAAACCATCCGCGGTTCCCGCGCCGCGTCAACGCGGGATACATGCAGGTGGTCGACCGCGCTACCATTCGATTGCGCGTGCACGAGCGCGGCGCTGGCGAAACGCCCGCCTGTGGTACCGGTGCGTGTGCGGCAGTCGTCGTGGGGCGGCGACACGGATGGCTCGATGAACGCGTTCGCGTCATCACCCGCGGCGGCAACCTCACGATCGATTGGGCGGGCGATGGACGGGCCGTGACGATGAAGGGACCGGCGCGCACGGTGTTCGAAGGCGAATGGCACGGCGCGCCGCCGTAGGCGCGGTGGCCGTCGATTCACGAGGATGCGGATGGACGCAAGTGCAGTAGCCGATTACCTGAAGAAGAACCCGGCGTTTTTCGAAGACTATGCCGACGTCGTCGCGCAGATCTTCGTTCCGCATCCGCATGGGGGCCACGCGATTCCGATTGCCGAGCGGCAGATGCTTGCGTTACGAGATCGCGCGTACGAACTCGAGCAGCGTCTTCACGAGCTGATCCGGCACGGGACCGAGAACGACGCAATCGGCGAGAAGCTGCACCGTTCGACGCTCGCGCTGTTCGCCGCGCAGGATCTCGAAACGACGCTCGCCGTGCTCTCGCACAGCCTGCGCGAGGATTTCGGTGTGCCCCAGGTGGCGATGCGCCTCTGGACGCGCGGCGGCACTGCACCGGAGCTTCCGGAGTTCGGGCCGACGACGGAGGAACTGCGCGAGTACGCGGATCGCCTGCGCGGGCCGTATTGCGGGCCCGAAGCGGGTGCCGAGTCGCGCGCGTGGTTCCAGGACGCCGACGCGCAGAAGTCGTTCGCACACCTGCCGCTTCGCACGACCACGACGTTCGGGATGCTCGCGCTCGCGAGCGACGACGTGAACCGGTTTCACGCCGGCATGGGAACCGTCTTTCTGCTGCGACTCGCCGAGCTCGCGAGCGTCGCCATCGCACGCTTCCTGCCTGCCGCCTGAAATTTCGATGACATGACGGCGCTGCGCGCTCCGGCCGGGATCTGCGCCGCGAACGCCGTTCTGTTCGATGCGTTCGCCATGCATCTCGCGCCGCGCGCGCCCCACACGCGCGCTGCGTATTTGCGGGACGTCGCGCAACTGTTCACGCTGGCCGATCCGACGCCGATCGCGCGCGTCGATCGCGCGCGTCTGATGCGCTTCGTCGGGACGCTTCACGCGCGAGGACTCTCCGGCAGGAGCCTCGCGCGAACGCTATCGGCGTGGCGCGCGTTCTACCGCTTTCTTGCCGATCACGACCGGTCGCTCGCCGAGGATCCGAGCGCCGGGATCAAGGCGCCGAAATCGCCACGTCGATTGCCCGCTGCGCTGTCGCCCGACGAAGCGGCGCGCCTCGTCGCGATCGAAGGCGACGACCCGTTGGCGCTGCGCGACCGCGCGCTGTTCGAGCTCGCGTATTCATCGGGATTGCGGTTGTCGGAGCTTGCGCAACTCGACGTCACCGGGTGCGATCTCGCGACCGGCGAGGTCCGCGTGTTCGGCAAGGGCAGCAAGGAGCGGATCGTGCCCGTGGGCGCGGCGGCACGCGAGGCGGTGTCGCGCTGGCTCGCGGTGCGGAGCTCGCAAGCGAACGCGAGCGAGACGGCGATG